>Ga0196972_1000177_pt1 | contig 48951 bp, 45 predicted proteins | sample S1v_2013CmetaG_FD_148618 | JGI IMG/M metagenome (GOLD analysis project Ga0196972, IMG submission 148618) | Soil microbial communities from Anza Borrego desert, Southern California, United States - S1+v_20-13C | ecosystem: Environmental > Terrestrial > Soil > Desert | place: USA: California...
ACCCGGTCGGGCTGCAAGAAAGGACGGTCCAACTCGGGCGCCCAGTGCTCAGGCACGGGCTTCAACAACTGGCCCAGAGGCCGCTCGGGCTACCCGAGCTGGTCCGAGGCCTGAAGATACAAGGCCGCCAGCGCTCAGTCAGCCTTTGCGTTCCAGCGGCGGACGCCCGGCCGCCACCCACTCGTCGAACTCGGCCCGGCTCTGCGGCGTGGCCGGGAACAGGCCGAAGATCGAGCGGCCCAGGCGCAGGTGGGCGGCCACGAACACCTCGTAGTCGGCATTGCTGGCTGCCTCGGCGGCCACTTCCTCCACCAGGTGGCGCGGGATGCACACCACGCCCTCGCCGTCGCCGACGATGACGTCGCCGGGATAGATCGCCACGCCGGCAACGCCCACCGGCACGTCGAATTCGACCGGGCTGAGCGCGATCGGCGTGGCCGGGCCGGAGTCGCGGACCTGGAAGCAGGGCAGGCCGGTGGCGCGGATGCCGGGCGCGTCGCGGTAGCCGCCGTCGGTGACCACGCCGCGCACGCCGCGCACCTTGAGGCGCAGCGCCATCATGTCGCCCATCACGGAGGCCCGGGCATCGCCGCCGGGGGCCAGCACCAGCACCGAGCCGGGCGGGCATTCCTCGATCGCGCGGCGGTGCAGGCTGGCGTCCGTGGCATACAGCGCCATCGTGTCCAGGTCCTCGCGCGCCGGGATGAAGCGCACGGTCCAGGCGGGGCCGACCAGCACCGGCTGCTCGGGCGACATCGGCTGCAGGCCGAGCAGGAAGGTGTTGCGCAGCCCGCGCTTGAGCAGGCAGTTGGCGATGTTGGCCGCGCCGCTGCGCGCCAGCTGCGCGCGGACCTTCTCGGACAGGGCGGCGCTCACGCGGGCGCTCCTTCCTTGACCACCGGGTTGCGCAGGACGCCCACGCCTTCCAGCTCGATCTCGACCACGTCGCCGTGCTTCATCCACACCTGCGGGTTGCGCCGCAGGCCCACCCCGCCGGGGGTGCCGGTGACCAGCACGTCGCCCGGCTCCAGCGTGGTGAAGGTGGACACGAAGGCGATCAGCTCGGGGATGCTGAACATCATCAGGTCGGTGGTGGTGCGCTGCATCTCCTGGCCGTTCAGGCGGCACACCAGCGACAGCACGCGATCGGCCGGCAGTTCGTCGCTTGTCACCAGCCAGGGGCCGAAGGCGCCGGTGGCGGGGAAGTTCTTGCCCGGCGACCACTGGCCCATCAGCAGCTGCCAGTCGCGCACCGAGCCGTCGTTGTAGGCGCTGATGCCGGCCACGTGGCCGAGCGCGTCGGCCTTGGCGATGCGGCGGCCGGCCTTGCCGATCACCACCGCGAGCTCGGCCTCGTAGTCGAACTGCTCCGACTCGCGCGGGCACACCAGGGGGCGGCCGTGGCCCACCTGCGACTCGGGCAGGCGCAGGAAGATGGTCGGCGCCGCGGCCTCGGTCTTGTGCTGGCCCTCGGCGCGGTGCGCCAAGTAGTTCAGGCCCACGCACAGGATGCGGGCCGGGTTGGGGATCACCGGCAGCGGCACCACCTGGTCCAAGTGGAAGTCGGCCGGGGCCCGGTCGGCCAGTTGCGCGATGCGCGGCAGCAGGCCCTGGGCGATCGCGGCCTTCAGGTCCGGGCAGCCGGCGCCGAGGCGCAGGCCCATGTCGACCACCTCGTCGCCGCGCACCACTCCGAAGCTGGCGCGCTGGGGCGTGACATAGGACATCAGTTTCATGCGGAATGGGTCTCCAGTTGGGAAGGGGCGGCCAGCGCCATTTCGAGCGCGCGCCGCGCGGCCACGCCGACCAGTTGCGCGCGGTAGGCCGCGCTGGCATGCAGGTCGGCGTTGAGGCCCTGCGGGTCCTGCCGGAAGCCCGACAGTGCCGCAGGGGAGAAGTCGGCCGCCAGCGCACGCTCCAGCGCCGCCTGGCGGAACACACAGGGGCCGGCGCCGTTGACAGCGACGCGCACCCGGCCCTGGCCGAAGTCGGCGATGAAGCAGCCGGTGGTGACGTAGCCCGAGGCGGGGTTGGCGATCTTGCAGTAGCCGGCGCGCACCGGCACCGGGAAGCGCACCTGCAGCACCAGCTCGACCGGCTCCAGCGCGGTGCTGAACAGGCCGGTGAAGAAGTCGTCGGCGGCGATGCGGCGGCGGCTGGTCTGCACTTCCGCGCCCAGTCCCAGCAGGGCGCCGGGGTAGTCGGCGGCCGGGTCGTTGTTGCTGATCGATCCGCCCATGGTGCCGACGTGGCGCACCTGCGGATGGGCGATCCCCGAGGCCAGGTGCGCGAGCGCCGGGATGGCCGCGCGCACGCCCGGATCGGACGCGGTCTGCGCATGCGGCGTCATGGCCCCGACGGTCACGAAGCCGTCCCCGACGGTGATGCCGCGCAGGCCGGGCACGTCCTGCAGGTCGACCAGCAGGGCCGGCCGCGCGAGGCGCTGCTTCAGCGTGGGAATCAGCGTCTGGCCGCCGGCCAGCGGCCGCGCCTCGGGATTGGATGCGAGCAGATCCAGCGCCTCCTGCAGGCTGCGCGGGCGGGCGTAGTCGAAGTCGACCACCTCAGACTCCTTCCGGTCCGCACCGCCTGGCGCAGTCCTGGATCGCGTCGACGATGTTCTGGTAGCCAGTGCAGCGACAGAGGTTGCCCTCCAGGTCCTGGCGCACGGCGGCCTCGTCGCCAGCGCGCCCGCGGCGGATGATGTCGATGCCCTGCATGACCATGCCCGGCGTGCAGAAGCCGCACTGCAGCGCATGGTGCTCGCGGAAGGCCTCCTGCAGCGGGTGCAGCTCGCGTGGATTGCCGATGCCTTCGATGGTGGTGACCTCGCGGCCATCGGCCTGGACCGCCAGGAAGGTGCAGGACTTCACCGAGCGCCCGTCCAGGTGCACGGTGCAGCAGCCGCACTGGGTGGTGTCGCAGCCCACGTGGGTGCCGGTCAGCCCGCAGTGCTCGCGCAGGAACTGCACGAGCAGCGTGCGCGGCTCCACCGCATGCGTGCGGCGGATGCCGTTGACGGTGAGGGTGATCTCGCGGGTGGTCATGGCGGGCCTCAGTGCGCGGCGATCCAGCCGGCCAGCAGGGTGGCCGCAGCGACGGTGAAGGCCCAGGCCCAGCCCGGCATGCTGATGGTGACGCTGCCGCTCCAGCCGGCGGCCGGGACGGCGGCGCCGGTGGCCACCGGTGCCGGCGCGACCGGACGGGGCTGCGCCACGGCGGCTTGCGGCGCCGCTTCCTGCGGCGCGGCCTCTTGCGGCGGCGCGGTGATCACGGCGGTGAGCCGCTCGAAGAATTGCTGCGACATGCGCGCTGCCGTGGCGTCCACCAGCCGCGAGCCGATCTGCGCCAGCCGGCCGCCGATCTGGGCCTGGGCCCGGTAGGCGAGCACGGTGCTGTTGCCGTCGGCCTCGGTCAGTTCGACGTCGGCACTGCCCTTGGCGAAGCCGGCCATGCCGCCGTCGCCGTCGAAGCTCAGCGTGTAGCGCCGTGGCGGCTGCAGGTCCTGCTGCTGCAGCCGGCCCTTGAAGCGGGCCTTGACCGGGCCGACCGCGGCCACGACGCTGACGCTGTAGCGGCCGTCGCCCTCGTGGGTCACGGCCTCGCAGCCGGGGATGGCCGCGCGCAGGGTTTCGGTGTCCAGCAGGGCGGCCCAGACGCGTTCGCGCGCCACCGGCAACCGCTGCTCGCCTGTCAGTTCCATGGTGTTCCTCTCGGGTCGCCGCTCACAGAGGCGGCAGGTCCGCCGGCCGGTTGGTCTGCCAGCGGAAGGGATGGATGTCGATGCGCGAAGACAGGCCGGCGAGCTCGAACGGATCGTTCGCCACCATCTCGCGCACGGCCTGTTCGCTCTCGGCCTCGATCAGCATCAGGCCGCCGCAGCCCTGGCCGTCGGCGTCCAGGATGGGGCCGCCCAGGCGCACGCGCGCGGCGAACTGGTCCATGTAGGCCCGGTGGGCGGGGCGGGTGGCCGCGCGGATCGCCGCGGCCTGGCCGTCGTCGCGATCGATGCGGTAGACCATGTAGAGATTCATGGGTGGGCTTCCTGGATGGCGTTCCACACCGCCAGCGGGGTGGCGGGGCAGCGGATGTCGCGCACGCCCAGCGGGCGCAGCGCGTCGACGATGGCGCCGACGATCGCCGGCGGCAGGCCGACCGTGCCGGCCTCGCCGCCGCCCTTGACCCCCAGCGGGTTGGTCTGGGTCGGGACCGGCCGCAGGGCGAGCCGGAAGCGCGGGAAGTCGGCCGCATGCGGCATGGCGTAGTCGGTGAAGGCGCCGGTGAGCAGCTGGCCGTCGGGCGCGTGCACCACCGCCTCCTTGAGCACCTGGCCGGCCGCCTGGGCGATGCCGCCCATGATCTGGCCTTCCAGCAGCAGCGGGTTGACCACGGTGCCGACGTCGTCCACCGCGCTCACGTCCACCAGCTTCACCTCGCCGGTGTCGGGCTCCACCTCCACCTCCGCGATGTAGCAGCCGTTGGGGTAGTTCTGCGGGTTGGCGCTGAAGTGGCCCACGCCTTCCAGCCCGGACCACAGCTCGGCCGGCAGCGGCTTGGGCGAACCCCAGGCGTAGGTGGCGCGGGCCACCTTGTCCAGGCTGATGCTGGTGGCCGGATCGGCCGTGTCGCGGTAGTGCCCGTCGGCGAAGGCCAGGCTTTCCGGCGACCGGCCCAGCAGGATGGCGGCGACCTGGCGGCCGCGCTCGATCACCTGGTTGCAGGCCGCCTTGAGCGCCGAGCCGCCCACGGTCATGCTGCGCGAGCCGAAGCTGCCGCGGCCGTTGGCGATCTTGTCGGTGTCGCCCTGCACGAAGCGGATCCGGTCCAGCGGCACGCCCAGCCACTCGTGCACCATCTGCGCGTAGCTGGTGTGGTGGCCCTGGCCGTAGCTGAAGGTGCCGGCCAGGATGGTCAGGCCGCCGGTCGCGTCGAAGCGCACCTCCATGCGGTCGCTGATGGTGGCGCACACCTCGATGTAGCAGGACAGGCCGCGCCCGCGCAGCTTGCCGCGGCGGGCGCTCTCGGCGCGGCGCGCCTCGAAGCCGTTCCAGTCGGCCAGCTCGAGCGCAGCGTCCATGCAGGCCTCGAACTCGCCGCTGTCGTAGGTCTCGCCGATGGCCGTGCGGTAGGGCATCTGCGCGGGCTGGATGAAGTTGCGGCGGCGGATCGCCACCGGATCCATGCCCAGCTGCGCGGCCGCCAGGTCCATCATGCGCTCGACCACCAGCGTGGCCTCGGGCCGGCCGGCGCCGCGGTAGGTGGTCAGCGTGCGGCTGTGGGTGAAGATGCCGTTGATCTCGACGTGCATCGCCGGGATCGCGTACACCCCCGACAGCATGCGGCAGCCCACCAGCGGGGGGTGCGCCGTCGACGGGCCGAGCTGGCAGCCGAGGTTGTGGTTGACGACCACGCGCAGCGCGCGCACCTTGCCGTCGGCGTCCAGCGCCATCTCGGCATCGGCCAGCTGGTCGCGGCCGTTGAAGTCGGACAGGAAGGCCTCGCTGCGGTCGCTCACCCACTTGACGGGGCGGCCGATGCGCTGGGCGGCCCACAGCACCAGGATCTCCTCCGGGTACAGGCCGCCCTTGGTGCCGAAGCCGCCGCCGACGTCGCCGGCCACCACGTGGATGCGGTGGGCCGGGACGCGGAAGATGTGTTCGGCCAGCAGCAGCCGGATGCGGTGCGGGTTGGACGCCGAGCTGGTCAGGTGCCAGCGGCCTTCGCCTTCGTCGAACACGCCCAGCGCGGCACGCGGCTCCAGCGGGTTGCCGGCCACGCGCTGGCTGCGCACCCGGGCGCGCACCACGTGGGCCGCGCCCTCGAAGGCGGCCGCGGTCTGCGCGGCGTCGCCCATCTCGTGCTGGAAGCAGCGGTTGCCCTCGGCCTCGGGCCACACCAGCGGCGCGCCGGGTTCGATGGCCGCCTCCACGGTGGGCGCCGCCGGCAGCGGCTCGTAGTCGACGACGATGCGCTCGGCCGCGTCCATCGCGGCGGCCAGCGTCTCGGCCACCACGAAGGCGACCCCGCTGCCCACGGCGAGCACGCGCTCGCTCTCCAGCGGCGGGAACGGGGTCTTGTGGTAGGTGCGGCCGGTGATGGTGGGCGGGATGCTGACGCAGGGCATCAGGCCCAGGCCGTCGGCCGCGTAGTCCTCGCCCGTCAGCACGGCCACCAGGCCGGGCACTTCCAGGGCGCCGCTCACGTCGATGGAGCGGATGCGGGCATGGGCGACCGGCGAGCGCAGCACGTAACCGCGCAGCAGGTCCGGCCGCACCTCGTCGTCGGCGTAGCGGCCCAGCCCGGTGAGCAGGCGCGGGTCCTCCAGCCGGGGCAGGGGCGCGCCGATGCCGTGCAGGGCCCGCTCGATCGGTTCAGCCTTCATGTTCTTTCGTGGCCGTCAGGCGGCCATCGGTTGGGCGGCGGCATAGCGGCCGCCGTGATACAGCAGCGGCGGCGGCTTCCCGGCCTCGCCGCGCAGCGCCATCACCCGCCCCACGTAGAGCGTGTGGTCGCCGCAGGGATAAGCATGCTCCAGGCGGGCCGCCACGTGCACGGCCGCGCCACGGATCACCGGCAGGTCGTGCAGACGGTCGAACTCGGGCGCGAAGCCCTCCACCGGCCGGCCGGCGAAGTGGCTGCTGACCGGCAGCTGGTGCTGGCCGAGCACGCTGACGCCGAACTGGCCGGCGTTGCGGATCTTGTCGTGCATGCGGGCCGTGCACGCCACCGACACCAGCACCAGCGGCGGCTCGAGCGAGCCGGACATGAAGGCATTGGCGGTCATCGCGTGGGCGTCACCGTCCACCTCGGTGGAGATGACGACCACGCCGGTGGCGAACTGGCCCATCGCGTCGCGGAACTCGCGCGCGGTGAATCCGGGCGCGACGCCCTCGACGGCGCTCGCGAGCGATGCGGAAGCTATCGGGGGCATCGCGACTCCTAGCTCAGGCCTTGCCGGAGCCTGCCATCGCCTGGCAGGTGATCTCGAGCTTGATCTCGGGGTTGGCCAGCGAAGCCACCTGCACCAGCGTGGAGCAGGGGAAGTCGCCGCTGAAGAACTCCTGGCGAGCCTTCCAGATGGCCTTGTTGTCGGCCATGTCGGTCACGTAGATCGTCATGGTGACCACGTCGGCCATGGTGGCGTTGGCGGCCTCCAGGCAGTGCTTGACCTTGGTGAAGATCACCTTGGCCTGCTCGTACGCGTCGCCCACGCCGTGGATGGTCTTGAGGTCGTTGGAGCGGGCGGTGAAGCCCGACAGCCAGATCTGGTCGCCAACCCGGATGCAGTTGGACCAGTGGCCGGGCGGGTACTCGGCCACGTGGGGGGAGATGAAGCGCTGCTGCTTCAGCGGGGTGGTCGTCATCGGAGCTCTCCTTGAGTTGGTGACGGTTGAGGGAAATTCATTCGAAGAAGGTGCGCGGGGGCTGCATGCCCCACTGCGTGGTCTCGTCGGCGGGGACCGCGTAGCGCACCGGCTGGTAGTGGCAGTTGGCGACGTCGCCGTCGGTGTAGTGCTCGACCCGGAAGTCGAACGGGTCGCGCCAGTAGTCGAAGATCTGGCTGCCAACCAGGTGGCGGCCGACGCCGCACTCCAGCCGGTAGCCCTTCTCCATCAGGTAGTCGTGCGCGCCGAACACGGCGTCGATGTCCTGCATCTCGAAGCTGCAGTGGTGCACGCCCAGGTGGTCGGCCTGCAGGATCAGCATCGCGTGGTGGTCCACCGGCTGCTCGCCGCAGTCGAAGCGCACGAAGGTGCCCATCACGCGGGCCTCGTCCTCGGGGACGCACAGGTAGTCCGAGTCCAGCAGCCCGAAGCGGTCGGCGAACCAGGCCTTGGTTGCCTCGTGGTCGCTGACGTGCAGCACGAAGTGGCCCAGCCGCAGCACCAGGCCCGGCTCGCGCTTGGGGCGCAGCGAGGCGTTGATGCGGCGCTTGACCGTGCCGGCGTTGAAGGGGTTGGGGTCGCGCAGGCCCAGCGGTTGCGCCGGCTCCTGGCCCCAGACGCCGTCGATCGGGATCCCGTCGGGCGTGGTGGTGCGCACCCGGAAGCCGCCGCCGGGCAGGTCGAGGATGGGCTCCACCGGCGACGAGCCCGGCAGTTGCGCCAGGGCGTCGAGGTCGGCGCGCGACGCCATCTGCAGCGCCGCGCCGATGAAGCGGTCGTCCGGCCCCTTGCGGGTGACGTGGATCACCGGCGCCGGGCCGGCGCCGCGCAGCGCGAGCTGGTCCGGCCCGCGCTGGGCGGTGACAAGGCCGAAGTCGTGCATAAAGGACTCCATGCGGTCCAGGTCGCGGACCTGGTAGACGACGTAGGCGGTGTCGATGGCCTTGGGCATGGCGTGCGCTCCGTCAGCCGCGCCGCAGGACGCGGACGTCGTCGTTGCCGACCAGGTCGGGGGCGGTCCAGCCGTCCAGGTCGTACTCGCCCATGCAGCGGTCGACCATGGCTTCCATCTGCGCCATGTCGCCGCTGCCCTGCGATTCCCACAGGTTGGCCAGGCGGGTCACGTCGTTGGAGCCCAGGTAGTTGATCTCGTACAGCTCGCTGCGGCCGCCGAACTCGGTGCCGATGCAGTCCCACAGCAGCTTCATCACCTTGACCCGGCCTTCCGCGTCCACGCCGCCGCTACCGCGCAGGTAGCGGTCCAGGTAGCCGCGGATCTCGGGCGCCTTGAAGTCGTCGGCGTGCGAGGGCAGGTAGATCAGGCCGCTCGCCACGCTGGCCTCGATGATCTGCTTGATCTGCGGGAAGGCGACCTGCGAGATCGTGCGGTAGGCGGCGCCGAAGCGGGCGTCGGGCTGCACCATGCCGTTCCAGGGGATGTTGCTCTTGGCCATCGCGTCCGACAGGCCCCACATGGTGTTGCGCCAGGCGACCACCTCGCCGAAGCGCGACTGCACGCCGTGGAAGGCGCTGGTGCCGGTGATCTTCAGCGCCTTGCTCAGCACGCCGACGATGAAGTCCAGCTTGACGGCCAGCCGGGTGCAGCCGTGCATGGCGGCGCGGGCGTTGAAGCCGGAGCCGGGGGCGAAGTCGTTGGCCTGCTCGACGTCGCCGTGCATGAACACGTTCTCCCAGGGCACGAACACGTTGTCCAGCACCAGGATGGCGTCGTTCTCGTCCATGCGCGAGGACAGCGGGTAGTCGAACGGGCTGCCCAGCACGGCGGCGCGCTGCTCGTTGGAGTAGCGCGAGATCATCTTCACGCCGGGGGCGCCGGTCGGGACGATGAACACGGGCGCGTAGGCCGGGTCCTTGATCGGGATCTGGCCGGCGTGGGCCACGAAGGTGTAGTGGGTCAGGGCGGAGGCGGTGGCCACCACCTTGGCGCCGCTGACGAAGATGCCGGCGTCGTTCTCCTTGACCACCCGCACGAACACGTCGGAGGTGTCGGCGCTCGGCTTGTTGCGGTCCACCGGCGGGTTCATGATCGCGTGGTTGATGTACCAGGTGCGCTCCTGGGCCTTGCGGTACCAGGCGGTGGCATTGGCCTCGTAGCCGCGGTAGTAGGAGGCGTTGGCGCCCAGCGTGGCCAGGAAGCTGCCCTTGTAGTCGGGCGAGCGGCCCATCCAGCCGTACGAGATGCGCTGCGACTCGGCGATCGCGTCACGCGAGGCGACCTGGTCGGCCACCGTCCTGGGCGCCTGGAAGAACTTGTGCGTGTAGCCGCCCCACTCGGTCGGCGCGGTCAGCACCTCGCGGCGGGCCGGGTCGTGCAGGGCGTCGTAGAAGCGGGCGACCATGCGCGCCGAATTGCGGAACGCCGGGTGCTCGACGATGTTCTTCACGCGCTCGCCGTAGATCCAGACCTCGCGGTCGTCCTGCAGGCTCTCCAGGTATTCCTTACCGGTCAGGGGGATCAGCGCGGTGTGCTGCATGGGGGCATTCATGGGGGGTGTGTCTCCGTCGGTGGGAAAGGAAGGGTCAGTGGCGCGCGAGCGCCATGGCGAAGATGAGGATGGCGCCGATCGACATGGTCTGGGCGTACGCGCCGACCTGCATCAGGTTCAGGCCGTTGCCCACCAGCATGATCAGCAGGGTGCCCAGCAGCACCTTGAGCGTGCGGCCCTGGCCACCGGCCAGGCTGACGCCGGCGATCACGCAGGCGGCGATGGATTCGAGCGGCAGGTTGGTGCCGATGTTGGCTTCGCCGGTGTCCAGGCGCGCCGTCAGCAGCAGCCCGGTGATCACGCCCATCACGCCGGACAGCATGAAGGAGACCACCAGCACGCGGCCGGTGCGCACGCCGGACAACTCGGCCGCGCGCAGGTTGCCGCCGGTGGCGTACAGGTGGCGGCCGAAGCGCGACCACTCGAGCAGCACGTAGGTCGCTGCGACCAGCGCCACCGCGACGAGGGCCGGCACCGGAATGCCGAGGAATTCGCCGAAGCCGAACACCTCGCCCAGTTCCGGCGGCAGGCCGTAGATCGGCACGCCGCCCGACACCAGCAGCGTGATGCCGAACAGCACCGACGACATGCCCAGCGTCATCATGAACGGCGGGATCTTCAGCAGCGTGCTGCCGAGCCCGTTGACCAGGCCGACGATGCAGCCGATCGCCAGGCCGACGGCGGTGCCGGCGGCAATGGCCAGCCAGGGGGCTTCCGGCTGTGCCGCATAGACGGCGGCCATCACGGTGGCGCTGGTGACCGAGGTGAGCGAGACCACCATGCCGATCGACAGGTCCAGCCCGCCGCCGATCAGCACGATCAGCTGCCCGAGCGCCACGATCAGCAGGTACACCGACTGGCGCGCCATGTTGGTCAGGTTGTCGGCCGTCAGGAAGCCGGGCGCCTGCAGGCTGAACACCAGCAGCGCGCCGACGAACATCAGCGGCAGCGCCAGGTCCTGGCGGTTGCGGCGCAGCCAGCCGATCGGGTCGAAGCGGCGGGCGGCGTCCTGCGCGGCAGCCGGCATGGCGGCGGGCATCGCGTCCGGCACGGCCGGCGTCGGGGGGGCGTCGAGGGTGCCAGTGGCGGTGGTGGTGTTCATGGTCGGGTCAGAAGAACTTCGCGAGGATGCGGTGCTCGTCGTACTCGTCGCGCCGGAATTCGCCGGTGATGCGGCCGTCGTTCATCACCAGCAGGCGGTGCGTCATGCCCAGCAGCTCGGGCAGGTCGGACGAGACCAGCAGGATGGCGGCGCCGGCGGCGCTCAGCTGTGCCAGGCAGCGGTAGATCGCCTGGCGCGCGCCGACGTCCACGCCGACGGTGGGTTCGTCGAACACGTACACGCCGATGTCCTGCGCCAGTCCCTTGGCCAGCATCACCTTCTGCTGGTTGCCGCCGGAGAAGTTGGCGGCCGGCTCGCGCAGCCGCGGCGCCGCGAAATCCACCTGCTGCGACAGCTCGCGCAGCTGAGCGCGTTCGCGCCGGGGCCGCAGCCAGCGGCCGCGCACCGGGCCGAAGCGCAGGCCGGACAGCGACATGTTGTCGCCGGCGGGCAGGCCCAGCGCGAGCCCGTCGTGCTTGCGGTCGGCCGGGCTGTACCAGAGGCCGGCGGCGATCGCATCCGCCGGGTGGCCGAAGCGCACCGCCCGGCCGTCCAGCTCGATGCGGCCGGCGGCCAGCGGGCGCAGCCCGAAGCAGGCCTGCGCCAGTTCGCTCTTGCCGCAGCCGACCAGGCCCGCGATGCCGACGATCTCGCCGGCGCGCACCTGCAGCCGCGCGTCGCGCACGGTGACGGTGCCCGGCCGCAGGGCCAGGCTCACGTCCTCGAGCGAGAGCCGCACGCGTTCGCCCACCGGGCCCGGTGCGGGATAGATGTTGGCCAGCGTGCGGCCGGTCATCAGCTCGATCAGCCGGTGCTCGGGCGTGTCGGCCGGCACGGTGGCGACCTGTTGGCCGTCGCGCAGCACGGTCACCCGGTCGCCGAGGGCCGGGATCTCGTGCAGGCGGTGGGTGATGTAGACGATGGCGGTGCCGTCGGCCTTGAGCCGGCGCACCAGGCCGAACAGCGCCTGGGCATCGTGCTCGGACAGCGAGGCCGTGGGCTCGTCCAGGATCAGCACGCGCGGCGCCTGGCGCAGGGCCTTGCAGATTTCCACCATCTGCTGCTTGCCGCGCGGCAGGTCGGCCACCTTGGCGTCCACGTCGAGCGCGAAGCCGAGGCGCTCGACCAGCGCGGCCGCTTCGGCGCGGGCAGCGGCGCGCGACAGCAGGCCGCGGCGCACCGGCTCCTCGCCCAGCGTGATGTTCTCCGCCACCGTGAGCGTGGGCACCAGCGAGAACTCCTGGAACACGGCCCGCACGCCATGCGCGCGCGCCTGTCCCACGGAGCCGAAGATGCCGCGGTGGCTGCCGATCTCGATCTCGCCGGCGCTGGGTTCGCGCGCGCCGGCCAGCATGGAGATCAGCGTCGACTTGCCCGCGCCGTTCTCGCCGAACAGCACGTGCACCTCGCCGGCGTGCAGGTCCAGCGTCACGTCCTGCAGCGCCAGGTGCTGGCCATAGCGGCGCGACAGCCCGCGCACCCGCAGGGCGGGGACGCCGCTGCGGGCAGCGCTGGACTCGACGTGCGGGACGGCGACGCTCACGGCCTGCGGCTCCGGAATCAGTCGCCCAGCTTGAACACCGGCCGGTAGCTGGCCGGGGCCAGCACGGTCTGGATGTCGAGCTTGCCGATGCTGTCGCGGGTGTAGGTGTGGCCGATCGTGTTCACGTCGGCGTACTGCACCTTCTTCTCCAGCAGGCGCACCGCGGTGTCCAGCATGATGCGGCCGGTCAGGGCGATGGGCGTGGCGCCGGCGGCCTCGATGTTCCCGGCCTTGACGTGCTGATAGACCCCCGGCGTCATGTAGACCGACACCAGCTTGACCTTGTCCTGCAGCTTGCGCGCCTTCAGCAGCGGCACCACGGCCTCGGCCATCACGGCGGTGCCGACGATGTAGTCCAGGTCCTTGTGGGTCTGCAGGATGTCCTCGGCCAGGCGGGCCTGGACTTCCTTGCCGACGTCGCCGTGCTTGGTCTCGGCGATGACGACGGCGCTGTCCTTGATGCCTTCCTCGAAGCCGGAGGTGAAGGCGGTCACGAAGCCGGCGCCGGCGGGGCCCGGCAGCCACGCCACCTTCACCGGCTTGCTGCCCTTGGGATGCTTCTTGGCCAGGTACTGGCCGGCGCGCAGGCCTTCGTCACGTGGGCTGGTGAGCACGCGCGCGCCGGTGTCCTTGGAAGAGACGCCGTTGATCGCGTCGACCACCGGGATGTTCTTGGCCTTGAGCTGCTCCAGCAGGTTGTTCATGCCGTCGCGGGCGATGCCCACCATCACCACGGCGTCGGCGCCGCCGGCCACGCAGTTCTCGATCTGCGAGATCTGGGTGTTCAGCCCGGCATAGCCGCCGGCGTCCATCGTCTGCATGCGCACGCCCAGGCGCTTGGCTTCTTCCACCATGCCGTAGTTGGTGGCCAGGAAGAACGGGTCCTTCATGTGCGGGACGGACACGCAGATCGACCAGGGCTTGCTGGCCTTGGCCAGCGGGCTGTAGTCGACCACGGTGGCCTGTCCGGACTGGCCGGCTTCGACCTTCAGCGGGTACCAGTTGGCGGCGTGGGCTGCAGCGCTGGCGCAGGCCAGGGCGGCGATGGCGGCGACTTGCGCCAGACGGGGGGATTTCAGCATCGAGTGACCTCTTGAAACAATGGGTTTTGGTGCATCGCAGGACGGCTGCACCGCCTGCGCTCCCGTCACGCCCTGTACGTCTTCCTCCAGCGCGACTTGGACTCATGCTAGGTGGAAGCACTTATGAGGTCTATTGAAAGTTCAGGCCAAATCGGATTGCCATATGGTTATGGCTGATCGGTATTAACCCTAGGTGTTTCTCATGCCCAAACTCGATTGGTATATCCGTGCCAACCTGAAACTGCGGCACCTGCAACTGCTGGTGGCGATGGACGACCTGGGCAGCGTCAATCGCGTGGCCGCCTACCTGAACGTGACCCAGCCGGCGGTCTCCAAGACGCTGTCCCAGATCGAGGACAGCCTGGACGCGCGGCTGTTCGAGCGCACCCCGCGCGGGATGGAGCCGACCGAGCACGGCACCTGCCTGATCCGGCATGCGCGCGAGATCCTCACCCGGCTGGCCACCGCCCGCGACGAGCTGCGCGACATCAGCGAGGGGCGCATCACCCGCGTGTCCATGGGCGTGCTGCCGGCCACCGCCTGCGTGCTGGTGCCGCGCTTCATCGCCCGGCTGGAGGCCGCTGCCACCGACGTCGCGGTCAACGTGCGCGAAGGCACCATGAACACGCTGCTTCCGGCGCTGCGGGCCGGCGACGTGGACCTGGTGGTGGGCACGCTGCCGGACCGCCGGCTGCCCTCGGAATTCGACAGCGAGGAGCTCTACGAGGACCCGGTGGCCGTGGTGGTGCGGCGCGACCACCCGCTCACCTCGCTGTCCAAGCTCGAGTGGCCGATGCTGTCGGACTTCCCGCTGGTGCTGCCGCCGCCGACGGCCTCGACCCGGACACCGATCGACATCTTCATCGCCGAGCAGGGCGTGAACGTGCCGCGCCGGCACGTGGAGTCGATCTCCACGCTGACCAACATCGGCGTGCTGCAACTCACCGACTCGATCGGCTTCCTCTCGCGCGACCTTGCGCGGCACTTCGCCGCCCAGGGCTCGCTGCAGGTGCTGCCGCTCGAGATCCCCAACCTGTCGATCCGGGTCGGGCTGGTGTGGATGGTGGACCGGCGCATGGGCACGGCGCAGCGCGTGGTGCGCGAGATGCTGCGCGACACCGCGGAACTGCTGCCGCGCGTGGCCCCCGACGTGCTGCCGTCGCCGCAATCGGCGAAGGTGCGCAAGCGGCCGGCCGGCGTCTGGTAGGCGAGGGCGTCAGCGCTGGCCGCCGGCCGCGGCCACGCGCACGTCCTCCTCGGGCTCGACCGGCTCCATCGACTGCGCCGCGACCTGCCGCAGCCGGGCCACCAGCGCCTGCGTGGTGGTCGACGGCTCCGAGTGCCGCATCCAGGCGCAGCCGATCGGCACCGGGGTGTTGGGCACCGGCAGCGGCAGGATCTTGAGCCAGTTCATCCGCTGGTAGTGGTGCGCCAGGTGCGGCGAATAGAAGCTGATGGCGTCGGTCTCGCGCAGCAGCGTGTTGCTGGCGGTCATGGAGCCGGACTCGACCAGCGCGCCGGCCATGGGGATCTGCAGTGACTCCATCACCTGCTGCACCGCGTAGCGGAACAGCGTCCCGGGTGGCGGGATGATCAGCGTGTGGCGCGCGAGGTCGGCCGGCTTGATGCGCGCCCGCCGGGCCAAGGGATGGTGCGAGCCGCTGACCACGGCGACGCCTTCGCCCCGGTGCAGTACTTCCACGTGCAGGCCGGCCGACAGCGACGCCGGCGGCAGGGTGCCCACCAGCAGGTCGATCTCGCCTTCGCGCAGCATCGGCAGCAGCCGGTCCGCCGTGGCCTCGTGCAGCACCACCACGGCGCGCGGCGACTCGCGCTGCAACTGGATCACGGCGCGCGGCACCAGCACCGGGGCCGCGACCGGCAGCACGCCCACGCGCACGTGGCCGGTGGCACCGCTTTGCAGGTGGCGCAGTTCCTCGCCGGCCTCGTCCAGGCTGTGCAGCATGGTGCGGCACAGCCGGATCATGCAGGCGCCATACACGGTGGGCACCAGCCCGTTCTTGCCGCGCTCGAACAGGCTGACGCCGACGCCGCGTTCGATTTCCGCCAGCGCCTTGGACACCGCCGGCTGGCTCACGTTCATCATCTCCGCGACGCGGCCCACGTGCCGCAGGTTGTCCAGTCCGACCAGCAGCTGCATGTGGCGGGGCTTGAGGTTCGCGCGGATGTACCAATCGAGTCGTGCCATGGTGATCGTCCCAAGATTACCAGCCGGTTATAGCGCCTGCCGGACGTTTCATTGGATCGAGGCAGCCGACCCGTGCGACAGTGGTCCGCCTGACGAGCCCCCACACTGTCCATGAGCGCCGACGACCGTCCGATCCGCAACGTGCTGTTCATCATGTGCGACCAGCTGCGCTGGGACTACCTGTCCTGCTACGGCCATCCCGTTCTGCAGACCCCGGCGGTCGATGAGCTGGCCAGGCGCGGCGTGCGCTTCGACGCCGCCTACGTGCAGTCGCCGGTGTGCGTGCCTTCGCGCATGAGCTTCTATTCCGGACGCTACGTCAGCAGCCACGGCGCCACCTGGAACCACGTGCCGTTCCCGGTCGGCCAGCTCACCCTCGGCGACCACCTGGCGCGCGCCGGACGCGAGGCCATCCTGGCCGGCAAGACGCACGTGATCCCCGACGTGGCCAGCCTGGAGCGGCTGGGCCTGCCGCGCGACTCGCGCGAGGCCCGCATGCGGCTGGACGGCGGCTTCGGCGAGCTCGACCGCTACGACGGGCACTCGCCCCCGGGCACCGAGTCCGGCTATGCCGACTACCTGCGCCGGCACGGCTACGACAGCCGCGATCCCTGGACCGAGTTCGTGGTCGGCGGCGTCGACCCGGCCGGCGGCCGCGCCGAAGGCTGGCTGCTGCGCAACGCCCACCTGCCGGCGCGCGTGGCCGAGGCCCATTCGGAAACCGCGTACATGACCGACCGCGCGCTCGCGTTCATGCGCGAGCAGGGCGACCGTCCCTGGGTGCTGCACCTGTCGTACATCAAGCCGCACTGGCCGCTGATGGCGCCGGCGCCCTACCACGCGATGTACCGCGATGCGGACACCGGCCGCATCGTGAAGGCCGACCCCGCGACCGAGAACGCGCACCCCGTGCTGCAGGCCTACCGCAAGGCCCACGACGACTGCCGCAGCTACGCGCGCGAGGACGTGGTGCGCCACGTGCGCCCGACCTACATGGGCCTGGTCAAGCAGGTCGACGACCACCTGCGCCGGGTGATCGACTACCTGGACGAGAGCGGCCGCGCCAAGGACACGCTGGTGGTGTTCACCGCCGACCACGGCGACCACCTGGGCGACCACGGCCTGGGCGAGAAGGAGCTGTTCTACGAGCAGGCGGTGCGCGTGCCCATGATCGTGGTCGATCCGCGCGCTTCGGCCGACCGCACCCGCGGCAGCGCCAGCGACGCATTTGTGGAAGGCATCGACGTCGTGCCCACCGTGCTGGACGCGCTCGGGCTCGATGCGGCGCGCCACGTGGTGGAAGGCCGCTCGCTGCAGCCGCTGCTGCATGGCGAGGGCGTCGCCGGCTGGCGCGATGCCGTGTTCAGCGAGCTCGACTATGCGTTCCGCGACGCACGCCACGTGCTGGGCCGGCCGGTGGACCAGTGCCGCGGCTGGATGGTGCGCACCCGGCGCTGGAAGTACGTGCACTGGCAGGGGCTGCGCCCGCAGCTGTTCGACCTGCAGCACGACCCGGACGAACTGGTCGACCTCGGCGATGCGCCGGGGCGCGGCCTGGACGCGGTGCGCGCGGAGATGAAGGACCGGCTGCTCGAGTGGCATTCGGCCCGCAAGGTGCGCACCACCGTCGACGAAGCGACGGTGGTGCGCAGGACCGAGGACTGGCGCGGCAACGGCCTGTTCATCGGTGTATGGTGAGGCGGCCGCCCCAAAAGGTGAATGCCCCGGTTGACTCCAGAACGACGCAGGAGACTTTCACATGATCAAGCATTGGATTCGCGGTGCGCTCACCGTGGCAGCACTGGTGGGCGCCGGCTCGGCCATGGCCGAGACCAAGCTGCTGTTCAGCACCTTCTTCCCGCAGACGCATCCGATCATCTCGAAGGTGATGGTGCCCTGGATGAAGGACGTCGAGGCGGCCACCCAGGGCCGGGTGAAGATCGAGATGGCCAGTGCCAGCCTGGCGCCGCCGCCCGGCCAGATGGACATGGTGCAGAAGGGCATCGCCGACGTCGCGCTGCAGTACACCGGCGTGGTGCCCAAGCGGCTGCAGCCCGAGCTGCTGACCGAACTGCCGGGCACCACCGGAACGTCCGCCGCCATGTCGCGCGCGCTCTGGGAGACGCACCAGAAGTACTTCGCCAAGGACAACCGCTACAAAGGCACCGAGCTGCTGTCGCTGTTCGTGTTCCCGACCCAGCACTTCTTCTGCCTGAACGAGTGCTTCACCACCATCGACCAGTTCCGCTCGGCCAAGATCGCGACCACGCCGGGGACGGCGGCGCGCCAGTACGGCGCCCTGACCTCGGGCATCGTGGCCGGGCCGGCGGTGCGCTACTTCGAAGTGGTGTCCAAGGGCATCGTCGACGGCTACGGGGCGATCACCGCGCCGGACATCTACTCCTTCAACCTCGCCCCCAGCACCAAGGGCATGCTGGAGCTCAAGGAGCTGGGCACCGCCGGCTCGTTCGCGCTGCTGATGAACGAGGGCAAGTGGAAATCGCTGTCGGCGGCCGACCGCGAGGCCATCTCCAAGCTCAGCGGTGCCGCGTTCACCGCCCGGCTGGCCGAGATGGACAAGGCCGACGAGGAAGCCCTGAAGAAGATGGCGGCCGGCGGCATCAAGATCTCCGAAGCCAACCCGGCGCTGCTGGCGGACCTGCGCAAGGCCTACGCCTTCCTCGAGGACGAGTGGGTCAAGGAAGCCGGCACCCGCGGCATCGACGGCAAGGCCGCGCTGCAGTTCTACCGCAGCCAGTTGCGCAAGTAAGTGGCCGGCGCCCCGACGACGGAGATGCCGCGCAGCCCGCGCGGGCTGGGCTGGCTCGAAGTCCTGGCCTGCCTGGCGCTGCTGGGCATGATGGTGATCGTCGCCGCCGACGTGACCGGTCGCTACCTGCTGGCGCGGCCCCTGCCCGGCGCCATCGAACTGGTCCAGTACACCATGGTGGTGGTCGTCTTCGCGGCCCTGCCCTCGGTGACGCTGCGGCGCCAGCACATCTCGCTGGACATCGTGCACGAGCGCCTGCGCGGCGCCGCGCGGCGGCTGCAGTGGGTACTGGTGTGCGGCGCCTCGGCCAGCGTGCTGGGCGTGCAGGCCTGGCTGCTGTGGCGCCGGTCGGAGACCATGCGCGAGAACCAGGACGTGATCGGCTACCTGAACATCCCGGTGCATCCGGCCGGCTACTTCATGTGCGCGCTGTCGCTGGTGGCGGCGCTGCTGGTCCTGCGCGAAGCGTTCCGGGCGCCTCCGGCGCCGAAGACGGCCTGAGGGACGGATCGCATGCTGATAGCCTCGATCGGGTTCGCGGTCCTGTTCCTGCTGGCGCTGGCCGGCCTGCCGCTGGGTTTCGCCATGGCCGCCGTCGGCCTGCTGGGCTTCGCCTGGTTCCGCGGCTTCGAGCCCGCGCTCGCCATGGCGGCCCAGCAGGTGGTGGACCTGGGCATGAACTACGGGCTGTCCGTGATCCCGCTGTTCGTGCTGATGGGATCCTTCATCTTCAAGGCCGGCGTGGCCGACGAGCTGTTCGGCACCGCGCAGCGCTGGTTCGGCGGCCTGCGCGGCGGCCTGGCCCATGCGTCGCTGGGCGCCTGCGCCGGCTTCGGCGCGGTCTGCGGCAGTTCGCTGGCGACCGCCGCCACCATGACGCGGGTGGCGGTGCCGGAGATGCGCCGCCACGGCTACGACCCGGCCTTCGCCGGCGCCACCATCGCCGCCGGCGGCACCATCGGGATCCTGATCCCGCCCAGCGTGCCCATGGTGATCTACGGCATCCTGACCGAGACCGACATCGGCAAGCTTTTCGCCGCGGGCGTGATCCCGGGCCTGCTGCTGACCGCCCTCTACATGGCCAACGTGTGGGTGAAGGCGCGCTTCCAGCCCGCGCTCATGGGCACGCGCACCAGCGCCAGCTGGGGCGAGCGGCTGGTCGCGCTGCGCGGCATCCTGCCCACGCTGCTGCTGTTCCTGTTCGTGTTCGGCGGCCTGTACGTGGGCGTCTTCACGCCCACCGAAAGCGCCGGCGTGGGCTCGGTCGGCGCGCTGCTGATCATGGCGCTGCGCCGCCGCGCCACGCTGAAGGCCATGCGCGAGGCGCTGCAGGAGTCGGTCGACATCACCGCCATCCTGCTGCCCGTGACCATTGGCGCCGCCATCTTCACCAACTTCCTGACCATGACCGGCCTGACCCAGCAGGCGGCCGACTGGGTGCAGTCGCTGCACATGTCGCCGGTCGGCGTGGTGCTGCTGATGTGCGGCGTCTACATCGCGCTGGGCTGCGTGTTCGACGGGCTGGCGATGATCTTCCTGACCATCCCGGTGTTCTTCCCCATCGTGGTCGGGCTGGGGCTGGACCCGATCTGGTTCGGCGTGATCGTGGTGATCGTGGTCGAGATGGGCCTGATCACGCCGCCCATGGGCATGAACGTGTTCGTGGTCAAGGGCCTGCTGCCCGAGGTGGGCACCTGGCGCATGTTCGCCAGCATCGGCGGGTTCGTGGTGGCGGCGACGATCTGCCTGCTGCTGGTGATCTGGCTGCCGCAGCTGTCGCTGTGGCTGCCGTCGATGATGCGATGAGCGGACGTGGACTTCCCCTGGCCGGCGTGACGGCCCTGGTGACCGGCGCAGCCGGCGGCATCGGCCGCGCGCTGGTCGACGAACTGCTGGCGCGCGGCGCCGCCCGCGTCCATGCGGCGGCGCGCCGCGACGTTGGCCCGTGGGCCGATGCGCGCGTGTCGCCGCTGGTGCTGGACATCACCGACGCCGCCGCGGTGCGCGAGGCGGCGGCGCGCTGCACCGGCGTGCAGCTGCTGGTCAACAACGCCGGCGTCAACCGCAACGCCTCGCTGCTGCGGGCGCCGGACCTGGACGCCGCGCGCGCCGAGATGGAGACCAACTACTTCGGCACCCTGGCCATGTGCCGTGCCTTCGCTCCCGTGCTGGCGGGCAACGGCGGGGGCTGCATCGTCAACGTGCTGTCGATCGCGGCCGAGGCCGGCATGCCGCCCATGGGCTCGCTTTGCGCCTCCAAGGCGGCGGCGCTGCGGATGACCGAGTGCCTGCGGGCCGAGCTGGCGGGCCAGGGCACGCAGGTGATGGCCGCGCTGCCCTCGGCGGTGGACACCGCGATGACGCGCCACCTGGACGGCCTGCCCAAGCTGCAGCCGGCCGAGGTGGCGCGGGCGATCTGCGACGGCATCGAGTCCGGGCAGGACTACCTGCTGGTGGGTGCGCCGGCCGAGCACATCGCGCGCCGGCTGCGCGAGGACCGGGCCGGGATGCTGGCGCAGCTGGGCGGGCGCTGAGGGCGCGGCGGTAAGAGACGGTGGTCCCCGAGCGGCGACTCAGGGTACTCAGGCAGGACGCCAAAGGCGGGCGCACTGGATTCCCGCCTTCGCGGGAATGACGAAGTGGCGGTCATCCCCGCGAAGGCGGGGATCCAGGGCATTGAGGCAGTCCGCGTCAGCGGGCGCACACTGGCCTCGAAGGCGACCTCAGTCCTTCTTCGCCAGGAAGTCGCCAATGGTCTCGTCGGTGTGGAACACCGGCTTCTCGTAGTAGTGCGGGCCGTCGTAGATCTCGATCAGCAGGCTGCGCTCGTGCGCGATGGTCGGGCCGTGCGGGTTGTCCTTGGGGTTGATGTAGAACGAGCCCGGCTTGAGCCGCAGGCCCACGTCCACGTACTCGTAGTCGCCTTCCAGGCAGTACATGAACTGGTTGGAGGCGTGCGAGTGCTTGACCGGGATGCGGCCGCCCTTCTGGTACTCCAGCAGCGCGATGCTCGCCCCCGTCTCCTGGTTCTTCCACAGGAAGTACTGGCGGAAGCCGTACTCGGGATAGTCGATCCACTTCGCCGGGTCCAGGTCTTCCTTGCGGATCAGCTGTTCCAGCGACTGCGCAACCGCTTGCTGGGGATGGGGCATGTTCATTGTCGTCACTCCAAAAGGCGGGCAGCCGGCGGCCGCCCCGTGCTCGAAGCCGGTGCGCGTGTCACCAGCGGTATTCGTGGTTGGCCCAGAACCCTTCCGGCAGCGCGTCGGCGCTCCAGTCGGGCGCGGCCATGCGGCCGTAGCGGCCGCCATGGAACAGCAGCGGCCGCGCGGGCGACGGCGCCTGGCGCAGGGCCCGCACTTCGCCGACGAACAGCGCGTGGTCGCCGCAGGCGTAGTCGTGCCGCAGGTCGGCGGCGATCTGCACCGAGGCGCCGGCCACCACCGGCAGGCCGTCCAGGCGCTCGAAGGCCGGCACGTGGTCGGGGCTGGGCTTGCCGGCAAAGTGGTTGCTGACCAGCTGCTGGGTGCAGGCCAGGATGCTGACGCCGAAGGTGCCGGCGGCGCGGATGCGCTCGCAGGCGCGGGCGCTGCAGGCGACCGACACCATCACCAGCGGCGGCTGCAGCGAGCCGGACATGAAGGCATTGGCGGTCATGGCGTGCGCCTCGCCGTCGCGCTCGGTGGAGATCACCACCACCCCGGTGGCGAACTGGCCCATGGCGTCGCGGAACTGGCGCTGGGTGAACACGCGCGCGGCTTCGTCCTGCGCCGCGATGCTGGCTTGCTCGACGGGGGGCATGGTGCTGTCGTCCTTCAACGCCGGCCGCGGGCTATCAGGTTGATGTCGTCCGGGTTGACCAGGTCCGGCGCGGTCCAGCCGTCCAGGTCGTACTCGTCCATGGCCGACTGGGCGAAGGCCTTGAAGCGGTCCAGGTTGCCCGAGCCCTGGGCAGCCCACAGGTTGGTCAGCCGGGTGATGTCGTTGCTGCCGATGTAGTTGATCTCGTACAGCTCGTGGCGGGCGCCGAACTCGGTGCCGATCGCGTCCCACAGCATCTTCATCACGCGCACCCGCTCGGTGGCCGGCGTGCCGCCGGAGCCGCGCAGGTACTTGTCGAGGTAGGCGCGGATCTCGGGCGTCTTGAAGTCGGCCGTGTGCGAGTTCAGGTAGATCAGCCCGCTGGCCACCACCTGTTCGATGATGTTCTTGACCTTGGGCATCGCCTCCTGGTTGAGCACGCGGTAGGCGCCGGCGAAGTGGGCGTCCGGGCGCACCATGTCGTTCCAGGGCACGGCGCTCTTGGCCATGGCATCCGACAGGGCCCAGAAGGCGTTGCGCCAGGCGATCACCTCACCCAGCTGCGCCTGCACGCCGTGGAAGCCCTTGGCGCCGGTGATCTCCAGCGCGCGCGTGAGCAGGCCGCAGATGAAGTCCATCTTGACGGCGAAGCGGGTGCAGCCGTGCAGCGACGCGCGCTCCAGGAAGCCGGAGCCGACGTTGAACTTGTTGGCCTGCTCCAGGTCGCCGTGCATGAACACGTCCTCCCAGGGCACGAACACGTTGTCCAGCACCAGGATGGCGTCGTTCTCGTCCAGCCGGGACGACAGCGGGTAGTCGAACGGGCTGCCGGTGGCGGCGGCGCGGAACTCGTTGGACACGCGGCACAGCAGCTTCACGCCCGGCGCGCCGGTGGGCACGATGAAGACGGGCGCGAACTTCGGGTCGGCGATCGGGACCTGCGCGATGTGGGCCACGAAGGTGAAGTGGGTCAGCGCGGAGTTGGTGGCCACCACCTTGGCGCCGCTGACGTACAGGCCGGCGTCGGTCTCCTTGACCACCTTGACGTAGACGTCCGAGCCGTCGGCGGTGGGCAGGTCGCGGTCCACCGGCGGATGCATGATGGCGTGGTTCACGTACCAGGTGCGCTGCTGTGCCTTGCGGTACCAGCGGCGGGCGTTCTCCTCGTACCCCTTGTAGAAGCCGGCGTTGGCGCCCAGCGTGCCGAGGAACGAGCCCTTGTAGTCGGGCGAGCGGCCCATCCAGCCCCAGGCGCACTTCTGCCAGTCGGCGATGGCGTCGCGCTGGGCGAGCTGCTCGGCCCCGTCGCGCGGCGCCCGGTAGAAGCGGTGGGTGAAGCCGCCGTCGTCGTTGGCCGTGGTCAGCACCGGCTGGCGCGCCGGGTCGTGCAGCGCGTCGTACATGCGCGCGACCATGCGGGCGGCGTTGCGGAAGGCCGGGTGCTCGGCCACCTTGGCTACGCGCTCGCCGTAGATCCAGACCTCGCGGCCGTCGTCGAGGCTGTCGAGGTACTCCCGTCCGGTGAAGGGGACGGCTTCGGACTGGCTCATGGTCGATCTCCTCGCGAAGGCCGCCCGGGCCGGGCGGCCGTGACGCTCACTCGAAAAAGTCCGGTGGCGGCTGCATGCCCCACTGGGTGGTTTCCTCGGCGCGCACCGAATAGCGCTGCGGCCGGTGTTCGTGGTTCACCACGTCGCCGTCCGTGTAGTGTTCCACGCGGAAGCCGTGCGGGTCACGCCAGTAGTCGAAGATCTGGCTGCCGATCAGGTGCCGGCCGACGCCACAGTCGAGCCGGTAGCCCTTCTGCTCCAGGTAGTCGTGCGCGCCCATGACGGCGTCGACGTCCTGCATCTCGAAGCTGCAGTGGTGGGCGCCGATGTCGGCCGCCTGCACCAGCAGCATGCTGTGGTGGTCCACCGCCTCGCTGCCGCGGTCGCAGCGCAGGAAGGTGCCGATCACCCGCTCGGGGTCGCCCGGCACGCCCATCACGTCGCTGGGCAGCAGGCCGAAGCGCTGCTGGAACCAGGCCAGGGTCTGGTCGTGGTCGCTCACCCGGATGACGAAGTGGCCCAGCCGCAGCACCAGCCCGGGCTCGCGCCTGGGCCGCAGCGAGGCGTTGAGGCGTTCCTTGCGCTCGCCGGCATTGAAGGGGTTGGGGCCGCGGTGCGGCAGCGGCTCGGCCTCGCGCTGCCCCCACACGGCCTCGATGAGGATGCCGTCGGGCGTATGCATCTGGACCCGGTAGCCGCCGCCCGGCGCGTCGCTGACCTGCTGCACCGGCGAGGAGCCCGGCATCTCGGCCAGCGCGTCCAGGTCGGCGCGGCTGGCCATGCGCAGCGCGCCGCCGAGGAAACGCGGCTCGGGGCCGCGCCGGGTGACGTGGATGTAGGGCTGCGGGCCGGCGCCGCGCAGGTACAGCACGTCCTCGGTCCGGGCCGCGGTGGCCAGGCCGAAGTCGTTCATGAAGGCTTCCATGCGGTCCAGGTCGGGCACCTGGTAGAGGACGTGGGCGACGTCGAGGGCCTTGGGCATGGCGGTGACCTCCTGTTTCACTGCGGGCGCAGCACGCTGACGTCGGCGTTGCCGACCATGTCGGGCGCGGTCCAGCCGCGCGTGTCGTACTCGGCCATGCAGGCATCGACCATGGCCTTCATCCGCTCGAGCTCGCCGCTGCCCTGGGCCTCGAACAGGTTGGCGAAGCGGGTGACGTCGTTGGAGCCGAGGTAGTTGATCTCGTACAGCTCGTGGCGGGCGCCGAACTCGGTGCCTATGCAGTCCCACAGCAGCTTCATGGTCTTGACGCGGGTCTCGGCGTCGATCCCGTTGCTGCCGCGCAGGTAGGTGTCCAGGCAGCTGCGCAGCTCCGGCACCTGGAAGTCGTCGGCGCTGGAGTTCAGGTAGATCAGCCCGCTGGCGATCACCGTCTCGATGATGTTCTTGATCGAGGGATAGGCGATCTGCGAGACGGTGCGGTAGGCCGCCGCGTAGCGCGCATCCGGCTGCACCATGCCCTGCCAGGGGATGTCGCTCTTGGCCATGGCGTCCGACAGGCCCCACATGGTGTTGCGCCAGGCCAGCACCTCGCCGAATTTGGACTGCACGCCGTGGAAGCCGGCGGCACCGGTGATGTCCAGCGCCTTGGCCAGGATGCCGCAGACGAAGTCCAGCTTGACGGCCAGCCGGGTGCAGCCGTGCATGGAGGCCCGGCTGTTGAAGCCGGAATCCGGCGCGAACCGGTTGGCCTGCTCGACGTTGCCGTGCAGGAAGACGTCCTCCCAGGGGATGAACACGTTGTCCAGCACCAGGATGGCGTCGTTCTCGTCCAGCCGCGAGGACAGCGGGTAATCGAACGGGCTGCCCAGCACGGCCGCGCGCTGCTCGTTGGACACGCGCGAGATCATCCGCACGCCGGGGGCGCCGGTGGGCACCATGAACACCGGCGCGTAGGCCGGGTCCTTGATCGGGATCTGGCCGGCGTGCGCGACGAAGGTGTAGTGCGTCAGCATGGAGCCGGTGGCCACCACCTTGGCGCCGCTGACGAAGATGCCGGCGTCGTTCTCCTTGACCACCCGGATGAACACGTCGGAGCCGTCGGCGCTGGCGCGGGCACGGTCCACCGGCGGGTTCATGATCGCGTGGTTGATGTACCAGGTGCGCTCCTGGGCCTTGCGGTACCAGCGCAGCGCGTTCGCCTCGTAGCCCTTGTAGAAGGCCGAGTTGGCGCCCAGCGTGCCGAGGAAGCTGCCCTTGTAGTCGGGCGAGCGGCCCATCCACCCGTAGGCGATGCGCTGGAACTCGGCGATCGCGTCGCGCGAGGCGACCTGCTCCTGCACCGTGCGCGGCGCCTGGAAGAAGCGGTGCGTGAAGCCGCCCCATTCGGTGGGCGCCGTCAGCACCTCGCGCCGCGCCGGGTCGTGCAGCGCGTCGTACATGCGCGCGATCATGCGCGCCGAGTTGCGGAACGCCGGGTGCTCGGCGATGTTCTTGACCCGCTGGCCGTAGATCCAGACCTCGCGGCCATCGTTCAAACTCTCGAGGTACTCCTGGCCAGTGAAGGGAATCAAGGTTTCGGGCTTCGTCCGGGCGTTCATGGCGGGCTCCAGGTGGGGGTCCAGCAAGGGGTGCGCGCAGCGACCACAGTCGCGGCACGGCCTATGGTCGGCCGGGCCAGCGATGACGTCCATTGACAATTCGGGCGCGGGCCTATTACGGGATGGTTATTGCCGCGGCCCGCGCGGGCGCTGTGCTCAGCCGTGCCGGCTGCGCGCGGCGGCGAGGAAGTCCTGCAGCAGCGGGGTGTCGTCCACCACGTCCAGGTCGGGGCGGTGCAGCTCCGGATGCCACTGGACCGCCGCGATCCAGGCCTCGCCCGTGTGGCGGATGGCCTCGATCACGCCATCGTCGGGCGAGAGGGCCTCGACGGCGAAGCCCGGGGCCAGGTCCTTGATGCCCTGGTGGTGGACGCTGTTGGTGCGGTGCCGCCGCGCGCCCAGCAGCTGCGCCAGCCGGGTGCCGGGCAGCACGTCGACCTCGTGGAAATGCAGGTCGTAGGCCTTGGCGTCGCGGTGCACGCGGGCGCCCGGCTTCTGGGTCACGATGTCCTGGTAGAGCGTGCCGCCATGCGCCACGTTGACCAGCTGCAGCCCCCGGCAGATGCCGAACACCGGCTTGCCGGCGGCGACGAAGGCGCGCACCAGCGCGAGGTCGTATTCGTCGCGCAGGCGGTCGCCGCTCCACTCGGGGCGCAGCGGCTCCTCGCCGTAGCTGCCGGGCCAGATGTCGGCGCCGCCGTGCAGCAGCAGGCCGTCGAGCCAGCCCGCGTAGTCGTCCAGCCCCACGTCGCCCCGGGCCGTCTCGCCGAAGGGCGAGGGCACCATCACCGGCAGCGCGCCCTGCGACATCAGCCAGTGCGCGGTGGACTGCTCGATCCACTGCAGCGTCTTGCTGGACGCCGCGGTGCGCTGCGGGTCCGGGTGGAAGAAGCAGGCGCTGATCCCGATCTTGAGCCTGTCGCCCGTCCTGCCTCTGCTCACATCGCCTCCTCGAAGAATCGCCTGAAATCGGCCGGCGTGCACGGCCGCGGGTTGGTGCGGTGGCAGATGTCGCCGCTGGCGACCTCCACCAGCCGCGGCAGCTGCTCCGCCTGCACGCCGTGCGCCGCCAGGCGCCCGCGGATGCCGATGTCATCCTTGAGCGCGCGCAGCCAGTCCACCAGGGCCGGGCCGCCGCCGGCCACGCCGCAGGCGTGCGCCAGCTCGTCGAATTTCGCGGGCACGGCCTCGCGATTCCAGTCCAGCACGGTGTCGATCATGAGGGCATTGGCCAGGCCATGGTGCAGGTGGCAGACGGCGCCCAGCGCGTGGGCGCAGGCATGGACGGCGCCCAGGTCCTTCTGGAAGGCGACGGCGCCCATCATGGCCGCCACCAGCATGTCGCCGCGCGCCTGCAGATCGTGCGGTTCGTGCACGGCCTGCGGCAGGGCCCGGGCCGCGATCCGGGCGCCCTCCAGCGCGATGCCGTCGCACAGGGGGTGGTAGACAGGCGACAGGTAGCTCTCGATGGCGTGCGTCAGGGCGTCCATGCCGGTGGCGGCGGTCACCGCCGGCGGCAGGTCCAGCGTCAGTTCCGGGTCGGCGAACACCTGCCGGGCCAGCAGGGCCGGGCCGAAGATCACGCGCTTCAGGTGGGTGTCGTCCTCCGCGATCACGGCGGAGCGGCCCACTTCCGAGCCGGTGCCGGCGGTGGTGGGCAGCGCCACGAACCAGGGCAGGTCGCCCTCGATGGGGCGCACCCGCGGGTGGTCCCAGGCGTACTCGAGGACGTGGCCCGCGCGGGTGGCGGCCAGCCCGACCACCTTGGCCACGTCCAGTGCCGCGCCGCCGCCGAAGCCGATCACGCAGTCGGCGCCGTGCGCGCGGAAGGCCGCTGCGCCGTCCATCACCTGCCGCGCCGTCGGGTTGCCCGCCACGCCGGCGTACACCGACACCGACAGCCCCTGCAGGTGCGAACGGAACTCGGCCAGCAGCGGCAGCGCCGCCAGGGCGCTGTCGGTGACCAGCAGCGGCCGGCCCAGCCCGCGCTCGCGCAGATGGCCCGCGACCTCGCGGCGCACGCCGGGGCCGAAGCGGATCGCGGTCGGGAAGGCGAAGTGGGCGACCGGCATTCAGATCACTTCGAAGTAGCGTTTCAGTTCCCAGTCGGTCACCGCATCCTGCCATTGCCGCCATTCCCATTCGCGCGTGGCGGCGAAATGGTCGACGAAGGCATCGCCCAGCCAGTCGCGGGCGATCGCCGACTGGCGGAAGATGCGGGTGGTCTCGATCAACGAGCGCGGCGCCGCGGGGATGTCCTCGGCGCCCTGGTTGGTGCCGGTGATCGGGGGCGTGCCGAGTTCCAGTTCCTGTTCGACGCCGTGCAGGCCGGCCGCGATCACCGCCGCCATCGCCAGGTAGGGATTGATGTCGGCGCCGGGGCAGCGCGTCTCCAGCCGGGTGGACTTGGGCGAGCCGGCGATCACACGGAAGCTGGCCGTGCGGTTGTCGACGCCCCAGGTCGGCTTGACCGGCGCCCAGAAGCCCTCGACCAGCCGCTTGTAGCTGTTGATGGTGGGCCAGAACAGGGGCGCGAACTCCAGCAGGCATTGCAGCTGGCCTGCCAGCCAGTGCTCGAACAGCCGGCTCATGCGGCGCGGTGCGTTGGCATCGAAGAACAGGTTGGTGCTGCCGTCCGACAGGCTCTGGTGGATGTGGCCGCTGCAGCCCGGGTACTGCTGGCTCCACTTGGCCATGAAGCTGGGCATGATGCCGAAACGCTTGCCGATCTCGCGCGCGCCGGTCTTGAACAGGATGGAGCGGTCGGCCTGCTCCAGCGCCTCCGAGAACACGAGCGCGGCTTCGTAGACGCCGGGCCCGGTCTCGGTGTGCAGGCCCTCGATCGGCACGCGGAAGGCCTGCATCTCGTCCATGAGCGCATGGAAGAAGCCGGGGTTGTCGGCCATGCGCAGGATGGAGTAGCCGAACATGCCGGGCGTGATCGGCTCCGGCGGTTGCCCGCGCTTGGCGGCCCAGGATTGCGGCGTCTCGCGGAAGTTGAACCACTCGAACTCCATGCCCGCCATCACGGTGTAGCCGAGCTTTTCGGCGCGGGCCAGCACCCGCTTGAGCGCCTGGCGCGGGCACAGGGCGTGCGGCGAGCCGTCGGCGTTGACGAACTCGCCCAGGAAGAAAGGCACGCCCTGGTCCCAGGGCACGTGGCGTGCGGTGTCCAGGTCGATGCGCACCTGCGCATCCGGGAAGCCGTGCTGCCAGCCGGTCGCCGTGGTGTTGTCGTACGGGTTGTCCAGCATGTCCCAGCCGAACACCACGTCGCAGAAGCCGAAGCCGCCCTCACAGGCGGCCATGAACTTGTCGATGTGCAGGTACTTGCCGCGCAGCACGCCATCGATGTCGCTGACCGCCACCTTGACCTGGGTGGCGCCTTCCTTCTTCAGGGCAGCGAGCGCCGGGTGGAGGCGGGCATTCGGCATCGGGTGCAGGTGGACGGTGTCGGATCAATGCTGGCACGGATCGCGCCCGGCCGGGGCGGCGCGCAATGGTCGAGTTGCGCCCTTGCCGATTCCGGGCTGCTCTAATCGGTCCATGCCGCGGTCCCGCCCCGTCCCATGTCCTCCGCGGGCCTGAGCTGGGGCGTCGCGGGCGCGGTGCTGTTCGGCGCGCTGCTGCACGCCGGCTGGAACGCGCTGGTCAAGTCGGGCCGCGACAAGGCGCTGGACATGGCGCTGCTGCAGCTGCTCGGCTCGGTGCTGGGGCTGCCGCTGGTCGCGCTGGCGGGCTGGCCGCCGGCCGCCGCCTGGCCGTGGCTGCTGGCCTCGGTGGCCATCCACATCGGCTACTACGTCGCCCTCGCCGGGGCCTACGAGCACGGCGAGCTCGGGTTGGCCTATCCCCTGATGCGCGGCTCGGCGCCGGTGCTGGTGGCGATGGCCTCGGCGCTGGCGCTGGGCGAGACGCCGTCGCTCGCCAGCTGGGCCGGGGTGCTGGGGGTGTGCATCGGCGTGCTGGTGCTGGGCTTGTCAACGGCCGGGCTGCACAGCCGCCGGGCAGTCGGTTTCGCGCTGGCCAACGCGGTGATCATCGCCCTGTACACGGTGGTCGATGCGCTGGGCGTGCGGGCCGCCACGCGCGGCGGCGGCACCGCCTGGCAGTACGTCGCGGCGCTGTTCGCGCTGGACGGCTGGCTCTACACCGCGCTGGTGTGGCGCCGCCGGGGCTGGGCGGCGGCCTGGCCGCATGCACGCGCCCGCGCGGTGCTGGCTGCGGGCGGCGCCGCGGCGTCCATGGGTTCCTACGGCATCGCGCTGTGGGCGATGACCCGGGCCCCGGTGGCCACCGTGGCAGCCCTGCGCGAGACCTCGGTGCTGTTCGCGGCGCTGCTGGGGACCTGGCTGCTGAAGGAAGCCTTCACCCCGCGCCGCGCCGTGGGCACGGCGCTGGTGCTGGCCGGCGTGGTGTCGCTGCGGCTGGGGTGAGTGCGGCGCTCAGGCCGCCGTTTCGCGCTGGGTCGCCAGCACGTCGCTGCGCAGGCGGCTGGGCGCCAGCGCGCCGGCCGATTCCAGGATCGGGTAGGCGATCGAGCAGATGTGCGAGTTGATCCGCTTGAGGTCGCTGATCAGGTCGATGTGCAGCGAGCTGGTTTCTATGCTCTGCACGCTGTTGTCCGCCAGCCGCGACAGGTGGGTGGAGGCGAAGGCGTGCTCCAGGTCGCGGAAGCGCGCCTTCTCCTCCAGCAGCTTCTGCGCGTCGCGCACCGAGCCGTTGAGGAACACGCTCATGCCCAGGCGCAGGTTGTCGATCAGGCGCGCGTGCAACTCGCAGATCTCGGCCATGCCGGCGTCGGAGAAGCTCCGGCCCTTGCGGATCTTCTTGTCCTCGATGTCTATCAGCACCCGCTCGACCGTGTCGCCGATCTGCTCCATGTTGATGGTGAAGCTGACGATGTCGGTCCAGCGCCGGCTTTCCTCCTCGCCCAGTTCCTCGCGCGAGATCTTGGTCAGGTAGTACTTGATGGCCGAATACAGCTCGTCCACCGTGTCGTCGAGCTTGCGCAGGTCCTGCGACAGCCGCATGTCGTCGGTCTTCACCACGGTCAGCATGCCCTGCAGCATGGTCTCGACCACGTCGGCCTGGTGCAGCGCCTCGCGCGCCGCGCAGGAGATGGCCAGCGACGGCGTGCCCAGCGCGGAGGGGTCCAGGTGGTGCGGGCGGCCGCTGGGCGGCCGCTGGGGCTGCGGCAGCCAGCGCACCACCAGGCGCGCCACCGGGTGGATGAAGGCGATCAGCAGTACCCCCATCACGATGTTGAAGCTCAGGTGGAACAGCACCACCGTGGTGGCGAGGTCGCCCAGGAAGGGGCGCAGGTAGCGCAGCCACAGGCCGATCACGGGCGCGGCCAGCAGCACGCCGATGCACTTGAAGATCAGGTTGCCCAGCGGCACGTGCCGCACCTGCACCGGCGAGCGAGCCGTGGTCAGCACCCCCAGCAGGCCGCTGCCCAGGTTGGCGCCCAGCACCAGGCCCAGCGCCATGTCGATCGGCACGAAGCCGGTGGACGCCAGCGCTGCCACCAGCAGCACGGTGGCCAGGCTGGAATAGGACAGCACCGCCAGCACGGCGCCCACGGTGATCTCCAGCAGCAGGTCGCTGCTGACCGACTCCAGCAGCGCCTTGACCACCGGCGACTGCACCATGATCTGGGTGGACTCGGACACCAGCCGCAGCGCCAGCAGCATCAGCCCCAGGCCGATCAGCACCCGGCCGAAGCGGCCCACGTTGGTGTCGGTGCGCGAGATGAACAGCACCACGCCGACGAAGATCAGCAGCGGCGACAGCCAGGACAGGTCGAATGAGAACACCACCGTGACCAGGCTGGTGCCGACGTCGGCCCCCAGCATCACGGCCAGCGCCAGCGGCAGCGTGATCAGGCCCTGGCCGACGAACGCGGACACGATCAGCGCGGTGGCGGTGCTCGATTGCAGCAGCGCCGTGACCCCGACGCCGGCCACGGCCGCCGTGTAGCGGTTGCTGATGCTGCGCGCGAGGATTTGGCGGAGGTTGGCGCCGAAGACGCGCAGGATGCCGGTCCGGACGAGATGGGTGCCCCAGACCAGCAGCGCGACCGCCGCCAGCAGATTCAACAGATGCTTCATGCCTGAAGCATCGGATGATACGACGCAGGTTCCTGTTTGCGGCGCGGGCTCAGCGGCTTCGGCGCACGCGCAACAGTTCGTCCAGGATCAGGCTGGCGGCCCCCACGGTGATGGCGGCGTCGGCCACGTTGAAGGCCGGGAAGTACCAGCCGCGCCAGTGCAGCTGCAGGAAGTCCACCACGTAGCCGTGCAGCAGCCGGTCGACCACGTTGCCGACCGCCCCGCCCAGGATGCAGGCCAGCGCGAAGGAGAACAGCCGCTGCCCCGGGTGGGTGCGCAGCATCCAGAGGATGAACAGCGTGGCCGCCACCCCGATGCCGGTGAACAGCCAGCGCTGCCAGCCGGACGCGGCCGCCAGGAAGGAGAAGGCGGCACCGGTGTTGTGCACCCGCACGATGTTGAAGAAGGGCGCCACGTAGGTGGAGTCGCCCGGCTGGTACCAGCCCAGGATCAGCACCTTGGTGAACTGGTCGGCGATGAACAGGATCAGCGCCAGCCCCAGCCAGGGCAGCATCCCGCCGCCCGCGGTGCTGCGGGCGAAGCCGCGGGACGCCATCAGGCGTGCTGCCGGTCTTCGCCGGCGCCGAACAGGTTGCTCGTGCAGCGGCCGCAGATCTGCGGGTGCGCCGGGTCGCTGCCGACGTCGGCGCGCCAGTGCCAGCAGCGCTCGCACTTGGTGTCGGGCGAGGGCGTGGCCCGGACCGACAGCTCGTCGCCCGGTTGCAGCGCCACGGCCGAGGCGATGAAGACGAACTTCAGGTCCTCGCCCAGGCTTTGCAGCAGCTGCAGGTCGGCCGGCGGCGCGGTGACCACCAGGTTGGCCTGCAGCGAGGAGCCGAGCTGGCCGGTGGCGCGCACCGCCTCGATCTCCTTGTTGGCCAGGTCGCGGATGGCCCGGATGCGGTCCCAGCGCGCCAGCAGCCCGGGGTCGGGCGAGCCGATCTCGGCGTACTCCTCGATGAAGATCGAATCGGAATGGCCGAACACCTGCCAGGCCTCTTCCGCCGTGAAGCTGAGGAAGGGTGCCATCCAGCGCAGCATGGCGTGGGTGATGTTCCACAGCGCGGTCTGGGCGCTGCGGCGGGCGTGCGACTTGGGCGCGGTGGTGTAGAGCCGGTCCTTGAGCACATCCAGGTAGAACGCGCCCAGGTCCTCCGAGCAGTAGACCTGCAGCTTGGCCACCACCGGGTGGAACTCGTACACCTCGTAGTGGGCCAGCACCTCGGCCTGGAACTGCGAGGCGCGGCTCATGGCGTAGCGGTCGATCTCCAACATCTCGGAGAAGGGCACCGCGTCCTTGGCCGGGTCGAAGTCGCTGACGTTGGCCAGCAGGAAGCGCAGGGTGTTGCGGATGCGCCGGTAGGCGTCCACCACCCGTGCCAGGATCTTGTCGTCGCCGGCGATGTCGCCCGAGTAGTCGGAGGCGGCCACCCACAGCCGGATGATCTCGGCGCCCAGCTTCTTCCAGGTCGCCTGCGGATCCACCCCGTTGCCCAGCGACTTGCTCATCTTGCGGCCCTGGGCGTCCACCGTGAAGCCGTGCGTGAGCAGGCCGCGGTAGGGCGCGCGGCCGTACATGGCGCAGGCCGTCAGGAGGGCGGAGTGGAACCAGCCGCGGTGCTGGTCGTGGCCTTCCAGGTACAGGTCGGCCTCGGGGCCGTGCTCGTGGGCGGCGCCGGCGTGCGAGCCCTTGAGCACCGTGGTGTGGGTGGTGCCGGAGTCGAACCAGACCTCCAGGATGTCGCTGCTGCGGGTGTAGGCGGTCGCGTCGGCCGCGGCGCCCACCCGGGCCAGCACGTCCTCGGGCGAGGCCTTGCTCCAGGCCTCGATGCCGCCGGCCTGCACCATGTCGGCGGCGATGTCCAGGATCTCCATCGTCCTGGGATGCAGCTCGCCCGTGTCCTTGTGCAGGAAGAAGGGCAGGGGCACGCCCCAGCTGCGCTGGCGGCTGATGCACCAGTCGGGCCGGCCGGCGATCATGTCGCGCAGCCGGGCCTTGCCGTTCTCGGGGTAGAAGCTGGTCTCCTCGATCGCGGCCAGCGCCATCTGGCGCAGCGTGGCCGGCGCCTTGTCCTTGGTGAAGACGCCTTCGCCCTCGTCCATGCGCACGAACCACTGGGCAGCGGCGCGGTAGATCACCGGCGACTTGTGGCGCCAGCAGTGCGGGTAGCTGTGCGACAGCGGCGCGGTGGCGAACAGCCGGCCGGCCTTGTCCAGCGCGTCGATGATCGCCGGCACCGCCTTCCAGATGTTCTGGCCGCCGAACAGGGCGAGGTCGGCCGCGTAGCTGCCGTTGCCCTGCACCGGGTTGAGGATGTCGTCGTAGGCCAGCCCGTGCGCCACGCAGCTGTTGAAGTCGTCCACGCCGTAGGCCGGCGAGGAGTGGACGATGCCGGTGCCGTCGTCCGCGGTCGCGTAGTCGGCCAGGTAGACCGGCGACAGGCGGCGGTAGGCCGGATCGACCTCGTACAGCGGATGCCGGAAGGCCAGGTCGGCGAGCCGCTCGCCCTTGACGGTGGCGAGCACGGTGCCACCCTGCAGGTGGAAGCGCTCCAGGCATTGCTCGACCAGCGAGCTGGCCAGCACCAGGCAGCCGCGGGCGGTGTCCACCAGCGAGTAGTCCAGCTCGGGGTTCAGGTTCAGCGCCTGGTTGGCCGGGATGGTCCAGGCGGTGGTGGTCCAGATGACGGCGAAGACGGGCTTGTCCGCCGCCGCCGGCAGGCCGAAGGCCGCAAAGACCTTGGCAGGCTCGTTCGCCAGGAAGCCCACGTCCAGCGTCTGGCTCTGCTTGTCGGCGTACTCGATCTCGAACTCGGCCAGCGAGGAGCCGCAGTCGAAGCACCAGTAGACCGGCTTCAGGCCGCGGTAGACGAAGCCGCGCTCGATCACCCGCTTGAAGGCGCGGATCTCGTCGGCCTCGTTGCGGAAGTCCATGGTGCGGTAGGGATGGTCCCAATCGCCCAGCACGCCCAGCCGCTTGAAGTCGGCCATCTGGATGGCGATCTGCTCGGTCGCGAACGCGCGGCTCTTGGCCTGCATCTCGTCGCGCGGCAGGTTGCGGCCGTATTTCTTCTCGATCGCGTTCTCGATCGGCAGCCCGTGGCAGTCCCAGCCGGGAATGTAGGCGGCGTCCAGCCCCTTGAGCTGGCGCGACTTGACGATCATGTCCTTCAGGACCTTGTTGACCGCGTGCCCCATGTGGATCTGCCCGTTCGCATAGGGGGGACCGTCGTGCAGGATGAATTTCTGGCGGCCCTTGCGCGCGTCGCGCAGGCGCTTGTACAGGCCCTGCTCCTCCCACTGCTGCACCCAGCCCGGCTCGCGACGGGGCAGGTCGCCCCGCATCGGGAACGGCGTGTCGGGCAGGTTGAGGGTGGCGCGGTAGTCGGTCTTGTCGGTCATGGGAAGCCTCGGCGGTGCATCGGGAGAGAGGTCATGCCGGGCCGCCCCGGCACCCACGTCCGGCCGGACGTGGCATGTTGCGGGCCGGGCCCGCAATGGCACCGCTTCAAATTCGGTCGCGCGTGGTCTGCCGCCGCGTTTCGGCGTGCGTGGAAGCGAAGAACGCGCGCGCCTCCTCGCAGTCGCGCGCGATGCCTTCCTTGAGGTCGTCGAGACTGTCGTATCGCAGTTCGTCGTGCAGCTTGTGCAGCAGTTCCACGCGGATGATTTTACCGTAGCCCCCCTCCAGGCCGAGCTGCTGCGGCCACTCCAGGCAGTGCGTCTCCAGCAGCACGCGCCCGCCGTTGACGTCCTTCGGATCGAGGGACGGCCGGATGCCCAGGTTGGCCACGCCGGCCAGCGGCCGGTCCGCCAGCCCGTCCACCAGCACCGCGAAGATGCCGCTGGCCGCCGGCTTCCAGTGCGAGAAGCGCAGGTTCACGGTGGGGAAGCCCAGCTCGCGGCCGAGCTTGCGACCGTGCACCACGTGGCCGCTGATGCTGTAGGGCCGGCCGAGCAGGGCGGCCACCCCGTCCATGTCGCCGCGGGCCAGCGCTTCCCGCACGGCCGAGCTGGACACGCGCAGGTTGTGGACCTCGTAGCTGTTCATGCGGGCGACGTCGAAGCCCTCGCGGCGGCCGGCCTCGTCGAGCATGGCGTAGTCGCCGGCGCGTTTGGCGCCGAATCGGAAGTCGTCGCCCACCAGCACGTAGCGCGCGCCCAGCCCGTCCACCAGCACCTGCTGGATGAAGGCCTCGGACGCCTGGCTGGACAGGCGGGCGTCGAAGCGCAGCACCACGCACTGGTCCACCCCGCAGGCAGCCAGCTCCGACAGCTTGTCGCGCAGGGTGGCGATGCGCGCCGGCGCCAGCTCGGGCTTGCGCGCCACGCGCGCGAAGTAGTCGCGCGGGTGCGGCTCGAAGGTCAGCACGCAGCTGGGCACGCCGCGGTGGCGCGCCTCGTTGTTCAGCAGCGCCAGCATGGCCTGGTGGCCGCGGTGCACGCCATCGAAGTTGCCGATGGTCACGGCAGAGGCCGGCGCAATGCCCGGGTGGTGGAGGCCTCGGAAGATCTGCATCCTGCGTTCGGTATCGTTTTGATAGCAGCCCGCGCGCGATCCGAAAGCCCGTAACGCTGTTGCCGCTGTGATGGGGGTATATTGTGCGTGCTGTCCGGTTCCCTGTTGGCCGTGTGTCGAAAGGAGTGGCTGTTGAAGGTCTTGAAGCTGTCCGCCCAAGGACTGCCCCAGTCCTGGATCTCGCTGGAGCAGGCCGTGCTGCATTACGCGGCCGATGAGGTGCGCTGGGAAGTCGGCGCCCAGGTGGCCGTGTTCCGCGGCGGGCACAACGCGCTGACCGGCGAGCAGTCGATCATCACCGTCAACAGCATCATCGGCACCAAGGGCGTGCCCAACATCAACCCCTTCGAGCTCAAGCCGGGGCTGACCAATGCCAAGCTGTTCGCGCGCGACCGCAACATCTGCGCCTATTGCGGCACCCGCCACCGCGAGGACGAGCTGACGCGCGAGCACATCATCCCGTTCGCCCAGAACGGCAAGGACCACTGGATGAACGTGGTCACCGCCTGCCGCGCCTGTAACCACCGCAAGAGCAACCGCACGCCCGAACAGGCCCGCATGCCCTTGCTGTACGCGCCCTACGTGCCTAGCCTGTGGGAGGACTTCATCCTGCGCAACCGCCGCATCCTGGCGGACCAGATGGAGTTCCTGATGGCGCACCTGCCCAAGAACTCCCGGCTCCACTCGTAGCGAGCCCGCCCGCGCACCGCGGGCCGCCATCCTGCCTAGTAGGTGAGCTCGAGCACGCTGACGTGGTCGTCCGCCAGCGGCCAGCTGCGGCCGACCACCCGCTCGCCGTTGAACTCGGCCACCAGCGTGCGCGGCGGGCCGGCCGGGCGGATGCGCGAGGAGGACACGCCGGCGCCGGGCAGGGCGCCCGGCGGCGGGGACTGGCCGTCGAAGGACATGCGGTCGCGCGCCGGATCGAAGTAGCCGCGCGGGCGGGTCAGGATCGCCAGCGCCGGTGCGCTGCGGTCGGCCTGCGCGATCCGCTCGGGACGCAGGTTGACCAGGCTGCTGGAGCGCGGGAACGGGCTGCGGTAGATGTGCGTGGTGGCGTAGCCGGGGGCCGCGACTACGAATTCGAGGTGCGCCTTGGGGTCGGCCCGCAAGGGGCCCCAGCGTCCGTCGGCCCCGACTACTTGCTCGAGCAGCGCCGCGCCGCGCCGTTCGCCGGTGGACGGGTCGACCGCGTACACCGCCAGCTGCGCGCCGGGCAGCGGGAGGTTGTTGGCGAAGTTGCCGGAGGCCGGATCCACCGGGGACAGGCCCAGGCCGCTCACCTTGCCGGAGAGCACCGCCACCGGCTCCGGCACGATGGCCTGCGTGGCCGGCGCGCGCCCCGTGAGGAACTGGAAGGTCGCCGCGAACGCGGCCGGCGAGAACGAGGTCTCGCGGTGGTCGACCCGCGGCAGCACGACGTTGGTCGCGCCCTTGAGCTCGGGCCCGGCCGCAGTGACGTGGGTGGGTTGCCCGCGGCGGCCGATCCACATGCCGTCCGGCTGGGCGAACTTGTCGTTGCCGTCGGAGCGGATGGTCATCCACTTCACCGGCCCGGCGACCTCGTCGCCCGCGGCGTTGACCGGCGCGTTCAGGGCGGTGAGGAAAGGCCCGGTGCCGTTGAACTCGCTATTCGGCAGGAACTCCTTGACGGCCCAGACGCCGTGGTTGGGCGTGCCGCCCAGCACGGCATGGCTCACCACCCGGTCGCCGCCGCCGTTGCGGATGAAGTTGCGGATCGCGTAGCCGCCGCGCGAGTTGCCGACCAGCACGACCTGGCGGGCCCCCGTGGCCTTTAGCACCTTGTCGACCTCGGCCTTCAGGAAGGCCATGTGCTCCGCCGTGGACGTGCGGCCCGGCTGTGCCCGGGTGTCGTCGTCGCGTGCCAGCGGGTAGGGCAGGTCGATCGCATGCAGGCGCTCGCGCGGCCAGCCGTTCGATTCGAAGCGCCACAGCACGGTCTGCCAGATGGAGGCGCTGTCGCCGTTGCCGTGGACGAACACGATGGGCGGCAGCTCCGCCTGCACGCCAGGCCGGCCGGCACAGGCCGACAGCAGGGCGGCCGAGGCCGCGGCCGCCAGCAGCGCGCGGCGCCGGATCGTGGCGCCGGCGCCGGCGGCGGGCCGCGCCGGGCGCGTCACGCGAAGACTCCGGCGGTGTCCTGCATGCGGGCCGACACCTCGCCCAGCTGGTGCAGGGTGTCGCCCCAGGTCATCTCCAGCTGGGTGAGCTTCTTGAAGTAGTGGCTGCCCACGTATTCGTCGGTCACGCCGATGCCGCCGTGCAGCTGCACCGAGTTCTGGCCGACGAAGCGCATGCTGACGTTCAGCTGGTACTTGGCCCGCGCCAGGGCGCGCCGGCGTTCGGCCGTAGGCGCGTTGAGCTTGAGCGAGGCGTAGTAGCTCATCGAGCGGGCCAGCTCCTGCTGCATCTTCATGTCGGCCATGCGGTGGCGCAGCGCCTGGAAGCTGGCGATCGGCACGCCGAACTGCTTGCGCGTGTTCATGTACTCGGCGGTCAGCTCCATGGTGCGGTCGATCGCGCCCACGCCTTCGGCGCAGGTGGCGGCGATGCCGATGTCGGCGGCGTGCTCCAGGGCCGTGAGGCCGTCGGCGGTGACCAGCGTGGCGGGCGCCTGCGCGAAGCGCACTTCGGCGGCGCGGCTGCCGTCGACGGTGACGTAGCCGCTGGCGTCCACGCCGCCGCCGGCGCGCTCGACCAGGAACAGCGCGATCCGGCCGTCGGCCATCGCCGGCACCAGCCAGGCGTCGGCGTGGTCCCCGGCCGGCACCAGGCTCTTGGCGCCGGTCACGGTCCACCCCTTGCCCTGCTGCGCGGCCTGCGTCTCGCAGAGGTCCAGGCGGTAGCGGGCCTTGCGCTCCTGGTGCGCGAGCACCACCAGCGCTTCGCCCGACGCGACCTTGGGCAGCCAGGCCGACTTCAGCGCGTCCGGCGCGTAGCCGGCCAGCACCCCGCCGGCGATCAGCGCCTGCGCGAGTGGCTCCAGCACGATGCCGCGGCCCAGTTCCTCCATCGCCACCATGGCCTCGACCGGGCCCATGCCCATGCCGCCCTGCGCCTCGGGGATGTAGAGGCCGGCCAGGCCGAGGCCGGCCAGCTCGTTCCAGGTGTCGCGGTCGAAGCCGCCGGCGCGCACCGAGGCGCGGCGGCGCTCGAAGCCGTAGCTGCGGTCCACCCACTTCCGCACGGCGTCGCGCAGTTGTTCCTGGTCGTCGGAAAAGTCGAAATCCATTCCTGCCTCCTCAGCCCAGCACGTTCTTGGAAACGATCTCGCGCTGCACCTCGTTGCTGCCGCCGTAGATCGTGGTCTTGCGCATGTTCAGGTAGGTCGCCGCCAGCGGCGCCAGCCCGACGGCGCCGCCGGGGAAGTCGCCCTGCCAGCCGGCTTCCATGGCCTCGCGGATGAAGGGCAGGCTGTAGGGCCCGCCGGCCAGCATCATCAGCTCGGTGTAGCGCTGCTGGATCTCGCTGCCCTTGATCTTCAGGAGGCCGGCGATGTCCAGCGGGTTCTTGCCCGACTTCTCGGCCGACAGCACGCGCAGCACCAGCATCTCCAGGGCCACGATGTCGACTTCCAGCCTGGCGATCTCGTCGCGGAAGCGCGTGTCCTCGTACACGCCCTCGGACTTCGCGATGCGCTTCAGGCGCTCCAGCTCGCGCTTGGCGCGATTGACGTCGGCGATGTTGGTGCGCTCGTGCGACAGCAGGTGCTTGGCGTAGGTCCAGCCCTTGTTCTCCTCGCCCACCAGGTTCTCCGCCGGCACCTCGACGTTGTCGAAGAACACCTCGTTCACCTCGTGGCCGCCGTCCATCATGATGATCGGCCGCACCGAGATGCCGGGCGACTTCATGTCGATCAGCAGGAAGGAGATGCCGGTCTGCGGCTTGCCTTCGGTGCTGGTGCGCACCAGGCAGAAGATCCACTCGCCGTACTGGCCCAGCGTGGTCCAGGTCTTCTGGCCGTTGACGATGTACTTGTCGCCGCGGCGCTCGGCACGGGTCTTGAGCGAGGCCAGGTCGGAGCCCGCGCCGGGCTCGCTGTAGCCCTGGCTCCACCACACCTCGCCGCTGGCGATGCCGGGCAGGAAGCGCTTGTGCTGCTCGGGCGAACCGAAGGCCATGATCACCGGCGCCACCATCACCGGCCCGAAGGGCACGATGCGCGGCGCGCCGGCCAGCGCGCACTCTTCCTCGAACAGGTGCTTCTGCACGGCGGTCCAGCCGGGGCCACCGAACTCCTTGGGCCAGCCGTAGCCGAGCCAGCCCTTCTTGCCCAGGATCTTCGCCCAGCGCTGCATGTCGTCGCGCGTCAGGTGGAGGCTGTTGTGCACCTTCTGCGAGATGTCGGCGGGCAGGTTCTCGCGCACCCAGGCGCGGATCTCGTCCCGGAAGCGTTGTTCCTCGGGGGTGAAAGCCAAATCCATCGTGCTCGTCTCCAGCGTCTGTCCAGCGTTCGTTTCTAGCACGCCCGTGCTATTGCGGCTGTCCGTGGCGTGACAAGCGGAACGCGCCCGGCCGCGACGGACGGCTGGGGATAATCGCCGCCGGCATGAAGAACATCGTGATCCTGATTTCCGGCGGCGGCTCCAACATGGCGGCCATCGTGCGCGCGGCCCGGCAGCGGCAATGGGAGCAGCGCTACGGTGCGCGGGTGGCGGCGGTGATCAGCAACCGGCCCGACGCCGGCGGCCTGGCGTTCGCGCGCGAGCAGCAGATCGCCACCGACGTGGTCGACCACAAGCGCTTCGAGTCGCGCGAGGCCTTCGACGCCGAGCTGGCCGTAGTGATCGACCGCCACCAGCCGGCGCTGGTGGTGCTGGCCGGCTTCATGCGGATCCTGACGCCGGGCTTCGTGGCGCGCTACCAGGGCCGGCTGATCAACATCCATCCGTCGCTGCTGCCGGCCTTCCCGGGCCTGCACACCCATAGGCGGGCGCTGGAGGCCGGCTGCCGCGTCGCCGGTGCCAGCGTGCACCAGGTGACGGCCGAGCTGGACTTCGGCCCCATCCTCGAGCAGGCAGTGGTGCCGGTGCTGCCCGGCGATACCGAGCAATCGCTGGCGGCGCGCGTACTGACGCAGGAACACCTGATCTATCCGCGAGCCGTCGAGTCGTTGCTGCGGGCGGGGCTCTGAGCCATGCATCCCAAGGCGCTGCTGCAGGCGTGCAGCGACCTGCTGGAGCAGGTCCTGAAGTTCGAGCATCCGACCGACGCGGTGGTGGCGCGCTGGATGCGCGAGCACCGCAACCTGGGTCCGCGCGAGCGGGCCACGCTGGCCGACACGGTCTATGCGGTGCTGCGCCGGAAGCTGCTGTTCGAGCACCTGGCGCCGTCCGGCAGCGGACCGCGGGCGCGCCGCCTGGCCATCCTCGGCTTCCCCGGTCCGCGCGACTTCCTGGCCGCCGCGCTCGACGAGCAGGAGAAGCGCTGGCTGGCCCAGTGCGACGCCGTCGACCCGAATGAGCTGCTCGACCGCCACCGGCACAACCTGCCCGACTGGCTGGCCCAGCCGCTGCGCGAGCAGCTCGGCGACGAGTTCTGGCCGCTGGCCGACAGCCTGTTCGAGCCGGCGCCGCTGGACCTGCGGGTCAACGTCCTGACCGACAAGCGCGAGGACGTGCGCCACGAACTCGGGCTGGCCGGCATCGAGAGCGAGCCCACGCCGTATTCGCCCTGGGGCCTGCGGCTGGCGGGCAAGCCGGCGCTGGGCCGGCTGGACGCCTTTGCCCGCGGTGCCATCGAGGTGCAGGACGAGGGCTCGCAACTGCTGGCCCTGCTGCTGGAGGCGCGCCGCGGCGAGATGGTGGTGGATTTCTGCGCCGGCGCCGGTGGCAAGACGCTGGCGCTGGGCGCGGCCATGCGCAACACCGGCCGGCTCTATGCCTTCGACACCTCGGCGCACCGGCTGGACGCCCTCAAGCCGCGGCTGGCGCGCAGCCGGCTCAGCAATGTGCACCCGGCGGCGATCGCGCACGAGCGCGACGAACGCATCAAGCGGCTGGCCGGCAAGATCGACCGGGTGATCGTCGACGCGCCCTGCTCGGGCCTGGGCACGCTGCGCCGCAACCCGGACCTCAAGTGGCGCCAGGGCCCGGAGGTGGTGCAGGAGATGGCAACCCGTCAGGCCGCCATCCTGCGCAGCGCGGCCCGGCTGCTCAAGCCCGGCGGGCGGCTGGTCTATGCCACCTGCAGCGTGCTGCCGGCGGAGAACGAGGCGATCGCCGAAGCCTTCAGCGCCGAGAACGCTGCCTTCGCCCCCGTGCCGGTGGGCGGCATCCTCCAGCACCTGGGCATCGCGGCCCAGGGCCTGACCAGTGGCGGGGAGGGCGGCGAGCGGTACCTGCGACTGTGGCCGCACCGGCATCGCACCGACGGCTTCTTCGCCGCCGCCTGGCAGAGGAACTGAGCCGCGGCGGGGCACCGGGCGCCCTGCAAAAAGTGGACGCCGGGCGGGCAATGACGCCGTCAGCAGGGAAATTGCGCTCCGGGAGGAACTGTCTTGCCTAAAATCAATCGGATGGGTTGCGGCGCCCCGCCGCCCCTTGCCTGAAAGAGATCCCCGAAACATGTTGCTTCCCGAGTGGGCCGTCCTGGACGCGGCCATCGACTGGCTGGCCCACGGCCTGTGGAACCTGTCGTGGTGGCAGATCGTGCTGTACACGCTGGCCACCACCCACGTGACGATCGCCGCCGTCACCATCTTCCTGCACCGGACCCAGGCGCACCGCGCCATGGACCTGGGGCCGATTCCCTCGCACTTCTTCCGCTTCTGGCTGTGGCTGGGCACCGGCATGGTGACCAAGGAATGGGTCGCCATCCACCGCAAGCACCACGCCAAGTGCGAGACGCCGGACGATCCGCACAGCCCGCAGACGCGCGGCATCGACACCGTGCTGTGGCGCGGCTCCGAGCTGTATCGCGAAGAGGCGAAGAACCAGGAGACGCTGGCGAAGTACGGCCACGGCACGCCCGATGACTGGATGGAGCGCAACGTCTACACGCGCCACAGCGTGCTCGGCGTGAGCCTGATGCTGCTGCTGGACGTCGCCCTGTTCGGCGCGGCCGGCCTGACGGTGTGGGCGGTCCAGATGCTCTGGATCCCGATCACCGCCGCCGGCGTGATCAACGGCATCGGCCACTACTGGGGCTACCGCAACTTCGAGGCGCCCGACGCCAGCACCAACATCTCGCCCTGGGGCGTGCTGATCGGCGGTGAGGAACTGCACAACAACCACCACACCTACCCGACCTCGGCGCGGTTCTCGGTCAAGCCCTATGAATTCGACATCGGCTGGGTCTACATCCAGCTGATGCAGAAGCTGGGCTGGGCCCGGGTCAAGAAGGTCCCGCCCAAGCTGCGCCTGGGCGCCATCAGGCCGGTGGCCGACGAGAAGACACTGGAGGCGGTGATCGCCCACCGCTACGAGGTGATGGCGGGCTACGGGCGCGAGATGCGCCGCGCCTGCAAGGCCGAGATCGCGCTGCTCAAGCAGAAGAAGGCCGACCTGTCGCCGCTCAAGGCCGCCAAGCGCTGGCTGCACCGCGACGCCGAGCGCGTGCCCGCGTCGGCCCGCGCCAAGCTGGAACTGGCCCGCGCCAACCATCCCGTGCTGGACCAGATGGTCACCATGCGCGAGGAACTGCGCCAGCTCTGGCTCAACACCTCGCAGTCGCGCGAGCAGCTTGCCGCCGACCTGCAGGCCTGGTGCCGCCGCGCCGAGGAGAGCGGGATCGAGGCGCTGCGCCAGTTCTCGCTGAAGCTGCGGGCGGTCAACGCCTGAGCCTGGGGACCCGCGCCCCGCGGGGCCCCACCCGGAAACGAAAAAGCCCCGCAATGCGGGGCTTTTTTCTGGTTCCCCGACTTCGCGGGGACAAGCCGAAGCGGCTTACTTCAGCTTGGTTTCCTTGTACTCGACGTGCTTGCGAGCCTTCGGGTCGAACTTCATGATCGACATCTTCTCGGGCATCGTCTTCTTGTTCTTGCTGGTCGTGTAGAAGTGGCCGGTGCCCGCCGTGGACTCCAGCTTGATCTTTTCGCGTCCGCCTTTGCTGGCCATGTCGTGCTCCTATCAGGCTTGGCCGCGGGCCCGCAGGTCCGCCAGCACGGTTTCGATGCCCTTCTTGTCGATGAGGCGCAGGCCGGCATTGGAAATGCGCAGGCGCACCCAGCGGTTCTCGCTCTCGACCCAGAAACGGCGGTATTGCAGGTTCACTTCGAACCGGCGCTTGGTCTTGTTGTTGGCGTGGGAAACGTTGTTCCCCACCATCGGGCCCTTGCCCGTCACTTCGCAGACGCGTGCCATGAGCACTCCATTCGCATAACGGCGGCCACTGGCGGCTGCTGCGCATCGCGCACCAGCCTCGCGGCCTGCCTCACCTCGCCAGTCGGGTGGCGGTAACCCATCCGCCGGTGCGACCTTCCCAGGCCGCAGATCCGGCAAAGCCGCAGATTATAGCCTGCGCCCGGGTCAGGCCTCCTGCTCCAGGAACCGCTGGGCGTCCAGCGCCGCCATGCAGCCCGTGCCGGCACTGGTGATGGCCTGCCGGTAGACATGGTCCTGCACGTCGCCGGCGGCGAACACGCCGGGCACGCTGGTCATGGTGGCGAAGCCGTTCAGCCCGGAGCGGGTGAGGATGTAGCCGTCCTTCATCTCCAGCTGGCCCTTGAAGATCTCGGTGTTGGGCTGGTGGCCGATCGCCACGAAGAAGCCCTGGGTCTTCAGGTCCTCGGTCGCGCCGGTCTGCGTGTCCTTCAGGCGCACGCCGGTGACGCCGCTGTCGTCGCCCAGCACCTCGTCCACGGTCTTGAAGAGCCTGAGCTCGATCTTGCCGGCGGCGACCTTCTCCATCAGCTTGTCGACCAGGATGGGCTCGGCCCGGAACTTGTCGCGGCGGTGGATCAGGTACACCTTGCTGGCGATGTTGGACAGGTACAGCGCCTCTTCCACGGCCGTGTTGCCGCCGCCGACCACGCTGGTGACCTGCTCGCGGTAGAAGAAGCCGTCGCAGGTGGCGCAGGCGCTCACGCCCTTGCCCATGAAGTGCTGCTCGGAGGGCAGGCCCAGGTACTTGGCCGAGGCCCCCGTGGCGATGATCAGCGCGTCGCAGGTGTACTCGCCGCTGTCGCCCTTGAGCGTGAACGGCCGCTTGGACAGGTCCACGGCATTGATGTGGTCGAACACGATTTCCGTCTTGAAGCGCTCGGCGTGCTCCAGGAAGCGCTGCATCAGTTCGGGACCCTGCACGCCGTTGACGTCGGCCGGCCAGTTGTCGACGTCGGTGGTGGTCATCAGCTGGCCGCCCTGGGCGATGCCGGTGATCAGCAGAGGCTGGAGGTTGGCGCGCGCGGCATAGACGGCGGCGGTGTAGCCGGCGGGGCCGGAACCGAGGATCAGGACTTGGGCGTGGCGGGTGGTCATGGTGCTTCTGGGCCTGTGTGGAAAGTCACAGGCCGGTGTACATTTCGGGACGAAGCCACCCTTATCAAGCGCCCCTCTCGCAGCGGGCACCTGGGCGCTTCAATCCCGTCGATTGTAAGAACCGATTGCGCTGCCACTCGTGGAGGGAACCGGATGTCGATGCTGTCCAACCTGGAGCTGATCCGCCGCGTCCCGCTGTTCGCACTGCTCACATCCAACCAGGCCGAGTCGGTCGCCGACGCCGTCGTCAAGCGCCGCTTCAAGCGCGGCGAAACCATCGTCGAGCAGGGCGAGAAGTCCAACACCCTGTTCATCATCCTGACCGGCCGGGTGCGCGTGGTCACCTCCGACAAGCGCGGCCGTGAAGTGATCCTCGCCACGCTGAACCCGGGCGACTACATCGGCGAGATGAGCCTGATCGACAACGACGCCCACTCGGCCACCGTGCGCGCCGAGGTGCAGACCGACATGCTGGCGCTCGGCCGCTCCGAGTTCGCGCGCTGCCTGCCCGAGAACAGCTCGATGGCCTACGCCATCATGAAGGGCCTGGTGCAACGCCTGCGCCAGGCCGACCGCAAGATCGAGTCGCTCGCGCTCATGGACGTGTATGGCCGGGTGGCACGCGCGCTGCTCGAGTTCGCCGTGCCCGACCGCGAGGGCAACAACGTGATCCGCGAGCGCATCTCGCGCCAGGACATCGCCAAGATGGTCGGCGCCTCGCGCGAGATGGTCAGCCGGGTGATGAAGGACCTGGAGGACCGCGGCTTCGTGGAGACGCGCGAGGACGGCTCCATGCTGGTGAAGGACCGGCTCAGCACACTGGGCTGACGCGCCGGCGCGTCGCCGCGGTGGCGTTGCACATCCGTCACGCGAATTGGCGTACCGCTGAGCCCGGCGGTAAGCTTCGCGCCGGATGACGTATTCGCTCGACACACTCTCGAAATCCGGTTCTGCCGCTGCCGGCACTGCCCGTCCCCCCGTCCGCTTCGCCCACGAGATCGCCCTGGTGATCGGTGGCGCCGCCCTGCTGTTCTGGTTGCTCGCCCTGGCCAGCTACGCCCCCGAGGATCCCGCGTTCTCCACCTCCGGCACCGGCTCGCCCATCGCCAACTGGGGTGGCCGGCTGGGCGCCTGGCTGGCGGACGCGAGCTACTTCCTGCTCGGCTTCTCCGCGTGGTGGTGCCTCGCCGCCGGGCTGCGGGCGTGGCTCTCGACACTCGCCCGCTGGATGCGGGGCGACAGCAGCGCGCCGCAGGGATTCGTCCGCGGCCGGCTGGCGTTCTGGCTGGGGCTAGCGGCCCTGCTGTGCGCCAGCACCGGGCTGGAGTGGTCGCGCCTGTACCGGCTGGAGACCCTGCTGCCGGACCATGCCGGTGGCGCGCTGGGCTACCTGGTCGGCCCGGCCGCCGTGCAGTGGCTGGGCTTCGCGGGCTCCGGCCTGGTGTTCGTGGCCGTCGGCGTGCTGGGCGCCGCGCTGGTGTTCCGCTTCTCCTGGGCCCACGTGGCCGAGCGCATAGGCGCGCGCATCGAGACCTTCATCGAGTCGCGCCGCGAGAAGCGCGAGATCGCGCAGGACCTGGCGCTGGGCCAGCAGGCCGCGCGCGAGCGGCAGGAGACCGTGCAGGAGGAGCGCACCGAGGTCGAGCTGCACCATCCCACGCCGGTGCTGATCGAGCCCGTGCTGGTGGAGGTGCCGCGCAGCGAACGCGTGGTGAAGGAGCGCCAGAAGCCGCTGTTCACCGAGCTGCCCGACAGCAAGCTGCCGCAGGTCGACCTGCTCGACGGCGCGCAGGCGCGCCAGGAGACCGTCTCGCCCGAGACGCTGGAGATGACCTCGCGCCTGATCGAGAAGAAGCTCAAGGACTTCGGCGTCGAGGTGCGGGTGGTGGTGGCCCAGCCCGGCCCGGTGATCACGCGCTACGAGATCGAGCCGGCCACCGGCGTGAAGGGCTCGCAGGTGGTGAACCTGGCCAAGGACCTGGCGCGCTCGCTGTCGCTGGTGTCCATCCGCGTGATCGAGACCATCCCCGGCAAGAACTACATGGCGCTGGAACTGCCCAACGCCAAGCGGCAGTCGATCCGGCTCTCGGAGATCCTGGGCTCGCAGGTCTACCACGAGGCCAAGTCGATGCTCACCCTGGGCCTGGGCAAGGACATCGTCGGCAACCCGGTGGTGGCCGACCTCGCCAAGATGCCGCACGTGCTGGTGGCCGGCACCACCGGCTCGGGCAAGTCGGTGGGCATCAACGCGATGATCCTGTCGCTGCTGTACAAGGCCGAGGCGCGCGACGTGCGCCTGCTGATGATCGACCCCAAGATGCTGGAGATGTCGGTCTACGAAGGCATCCCGCACCTGCTGGCGCCGGTGGTCACGGACATGAAGCAGGCC
>Ga0196972_1000178_pt1 | contig 48830 bp, 40 predicted proteins | sample S1v_2013CmetaG_FD_148618 | JGI IMG/M metagenome (GOLD analysis project Ga0196972, IMG submission 148618) | Soil microbial communities from Anza Borrego desert, Southern California, United States - S1+v_20-13C | ecosystem: Environmental > Terrestrial > Soil > Desert | place: USA: California...
GCATGATCGGATGGATGCCGGCATTGATGAAGGCCAGCAGGCGGTCGACCACTTCGACGCGCGGCGCCGAGTAATTGCTGGCGAAGGCATTGGCGCGCAGCAGCATGGTGGCGCGGCTGACTTCTTCGGAGAACGGCTCGCCCATGCCGGCGGCGTGCGCGCGGATCAACTGGGTCTGGAACAGCTCGATGTGCTCGACCTTGATGCGGGTGTCCTTCAACAGGCCGACGCCGGTGTTGAAGCTGTACATCATCGGCGCTTCATCGTGCATCCAGGTCGATTCGATGTAGTCGCGGCTCTGCTTGAGCGCATCGCGCGAGGATTGGGCGAGGCCGACCTTGACCTTGGGATCGCGGGCGATTGCGATGACCTGGTCGGCAGTGAGGGTGAAGCCGTCGATGAGGATGGTAGTAGTCATGGTGTTGGGTCTTTCTGGATTCTGTATCGCTGCTTGAGCTCCCCTCTCCCGCAGGCGGAAGAAGGAGTCAAGCAACTGCCTGGGTGGATTCCTTACTTGGCACCCGCCTCATACCACTGCGCAATCAAGGCCCGCTCCTCGTCCGTCATATTGGTCAGGTTCCCAATCGGCATGGACTTCATCTGCACGGTCTGCTGATAAACCTTCGCAGAATGCTGGCGCAGCAGTTCCGGCGTATGCAGCATCACACCTGACGGTGCGGTGGCAAAACCGGGCTGGGTCGGTTTGTCGGAATGGCAGACAGCGCAGCGCTGTGCAACCACCGGCATCACCTTGGCCGTGTCGACGGCTGCGGCACCAGCAGCAGGTTTCGCGGCGGGCTTCGGCGCAATCGCGATAGCCACCACCGCAAGCAGTGCGACGCCGGCAGCCGGATAACCCCACGCATACTGACCCTTGTGCTTCAGGTTGAAGAAGTGACGGATCAGCACACCCGCCGCCATGATGCCTGCCAGGACCAGCCAGTTGTACGGATGGTTGTAGGTCATCGCGTAGTGGTTGCTGATCATGATGAACAGCACCGGCAGCGTGAAGTAGTTGTTATGCACGGAGCGCTGCTTGGCGCGCTTGCCGTAGATCGGGTCCGGCGACTTGCCTTCCTTCATCGCATCCACCAGCTTGCGCTGACCGGGGATGATCTGCATGAACACGTTACCGACCATCATGGTGCCGATCATCGCGCCAACGTGAATGTAGGCCGCACGTCCACCGAGGAACTTGGACAGTCCGTACGCAGCCGCAACGAGAAGCAGATACATCACGATACCGAGCAGGCCCTCGCGCTGTCCGAGTGGGGACTTGCACAGCAGGTCGTATACCACCCAGCCCGCCACCAGGCTGCCGAGACCGATGAACACAGCCTGGGTACTGGTGATGTCCGCGACCGACTTGTCGATCATCATTGCCGACGCGTTGAAGTAATAGACGATGAACAGCAGCGCAAAGCCGGACAGCCAGGTCGCGTAGGCTTCCCACTTGAACCAGTGCAGCTCGTCCGGAAGCTGCTTGGGCGCGACCAGGTACTTCTGCGGGTTGTAGAAGCCGCCGCCGTGCACCGCCCAGAGTTCGCCCGCGACGCCGGCCTTTTCCAGGCCGGAGCCCGGCTTGGGCGGCTTGATCGAGTTATCCAGCCAGACGAAGTAGAAGGAGGCGCCGATCCAGGCGATGCCGGTAATCAGGTGCAACCAGCGAACCAGCAGGTTGAGCCATTCGGCGCCGTAATTAAGCAACAAAGCTTCCATGTATTCCTCATAAATAGAAGCTCGTCTGCCTCCGCGGGCGCTTCAGACGAGAGGGATCACTCCCAAGGGTGGTCGCGAACCTTTTAAAGCTCCGCTGCGACCGGTGTGATATTGCCAATGCGAATTCCAATATACCCGGCATTCGCATTTGACGATTTGACGCAATGCTGTAACACGATAGACTTTTTTCTAGCCCGAAACATCGGGTGTCCAGTATATTTTACATACCCATACCAATATATAGAGGGGACGGAATGTCGGGCCTGCCGGATCACTTGGATATTCATCTTATACGTATCCTCTACCTGCTGCTATCCGAGAAGAATGTTTCCCGCGTAGCGCTCAAGCTCAACCAGCCGCAACCGTCCATCTCAGCCTCGCTGCGCAAGTTGCGCGAGCTGACCGGCGACCCGCTGTTGGTACGCGGCGCGCGCGGCATGGTGCCGACCCAACACGGCGAAAGCCTGCTGAAACCGGCCAAGCAGATCCTCGACGAAACCGAAAAGCTGTTCGCGCAGAAGACCGCCTTCGCGCCGCAGCATGAAGCGCGAACCTTCCACATCGCCGCTCCCGATTACCTCGACAGCCAGTTCCTGCCCAACATCGTCGCCAGCGTGCGGCGCGAATCGCCCAAGAGCCGCGTCGTCATCCACAACATGGGCGCCGACAGCGACTACCTGAAGCTGCTGTCCGACGGCGAACTCGACGTAGTGATCGCCAACTGGGACGAGCCGCCCGAGCACCTGCACATGTCCAAGCTGTTCGAGGACGAGATTGCCTGCATCATGCGCGCCGACTGCGCGTATGCGCTTCGTACCGGGCCGGATGACATGACAGTAGAAGACTACCTGTCGCTGCCCCACGTCGCCCCATCGCAGATGCTGCCGGGCTATTCCGGCGTGATCGAATCCTTCCTGGCGAAGCAGAACCTGCACCGCAACGTCATCGTCGAATCCGCCTATTTCGGCCTGATCCCGTACATGCTGACCCGCAGCGACCTGGTCCTGACGACGGGGCGGCAATTCATGCGTTTCTATGAAAAGAACCTGCCGCTGAAGATCTTCACGGTGCCGGTCAAATTCCCGGCGATGCGCTTTTACCAACTGTGGCATGAGCGGGTGCACCATGCGCCGGAGCACAAGTGGTTGAGGGAATTGATTGCGTCGACGGCGAAGTCACTGTTGTCAAAATGACCTTAACCGCCAAGACTGACTGAGAGCGCGCAATAGAGGCTTTGGCCTTTCCCCCTTGTACGCAGCCGAAAAAATGCAGGGGAAGGCGGATAAAGAAGCGCAAACTGTCTGAGCCGAAGGCGAGTTTTTGCGCTTCCCGCCTTCCCCTGTATTTTTTCGGGACCCCCGAAGGGGCTGCGGACCAGGGTCGCACCTCGGCGGCCCCCTTCTTTTAGTTACTTTTCTTGGCGAGACAAGAAAAGTAACCGGCTGCCGGGCCGCCCCCGGCAAGCCTCCACGAAGAAAACAAGGTATCGGGTCACCGAAGAGCCTACCGAATAGCACATTTGACCCAAGTGCCACCCCCAATATCATCCCAAGCCCATAATCAATATCAATCGTATATCGGCAACCTGAACCCCCATATCAGCCACCCCATATACCACCGCCCCACCATCGATTTACTATCAAGCATCATCAAATCAACCTGCCAACAGGATGAAGCGTGACTGATACCTACAACAACTACCCCCGCGACCTGATCGGCTACGGCCGCACCCCGCCCCACGCCAAATGGCCGGGCGGCGCCAGGATCGCCGTCCAGTTCGTCCTGAACTACGAAGAAGGCGGCGAAAACTGCGTCCTGCACGGCGACAAGGCCTCCGAAACCTTCCTGTCCGAAATCATCGGTGCACAAGCTTTCGAGATGCGCCACATGAGCATGGAGTCGATCTACGAATACGGCTCCCGCGCCGGCCTGTGGCGCCTGCTGCGCATGTTCGAGGACCGCAAGCTGCCGCTGACCATCTTCGGTGTCTCCATGGCCCTGAAGCGCCATCCGGAAGCCGTCGCCGCCTTCCGCGAACTCGGCCACGAGATCGCCTGCCACGGCCTGCGCTGGATCAGCTACCAGCACATCGACGAGGCGACCGAGCGCGCGCACATGCAGGAAGCGGTGCAGATCATCAAGGAGATGACCGGTGACGCGCCGCTCGGCTGGTACACCGGCCGCGACTCCCCGAATACCCGCAGGCTGGTGGTCGAGCATGGCGGCTTCACCTACGATGCCGATTACTATGGCGACGACCTGCCGTTCTGGGAGCAGGTGACCGTGAGCGTCGACGGCAAACCCCTCACCAAGCCGCACCTGGTCGTCCCCTACACGCTCGATACCAACGACATGCGCTTCGCCGCAATGCAGGGTTTCAACTCCGGCACTCAGTTCTTCGATTACCTGAAGGACGCCTTCGACGTGCTCTACGCCGAAGGCGATCCCAACGGCCTGGACCGCCCGAAGATGATGTCCATCGGCCTGCATTGCCGCCTCGTCGGCCGCCCCGGCCGCGCCGCCGCGCTGGCCCGCTTCCTCGATTACATCCAGTCGCATGACAAGGTCTGGATCACGCGCCGCATCGACATCGCCAACCACTGGCATGCGACGCATCCCTTCACTGAAACGAAATAACCATGACCACGACCCTGCAGCACCTGAACGGCTGCGACATCGCCGAATTCGTGCGGACGCTGTCCGGCATCTATGAACACTCGCCCTGGATTCCCGAGCGCGCGGCCGCGCAACGGCCCTTTGCCAACCTGACTGCGCTCAAGCAGGCGCTGCAGGCGGTCGTCGACAACGCGCATGAGGAAGAGCAACTCGGCCTGATCCGTGCCCACCCTGAACTCGCGGGCAAGGCCGCCATCGCTGGCCAGCTCACCAAGGAATCGACAGGCGAGCAGGCCAAGGCCGGCCTCAACAACTGCAGTCCGGAAGAATTTGCGACGCTGCAGAAACTGAATGCGGACTACAACGCCAAGTTCGGCTTCCCGTTCATTCTCGCGGTCAAGGGCCCGGACGGCAAAGGCTTCACCCGCCAGCAGATCATCAGCACCTTCAGCCGCCGCCTGCGGAATCATCGCAATGATGAGCTCACGGAAGACCTGCGCCAGATCCATCGCATTGCCGAGCATCGTCTCAACGACCTGTTCGGTTACACGCCGGTGCTGGGCAACACCATCATGGAATGGGCCGAAGTCATCGGTGCCTGGAGCGATGATGAGGATGGCCTGACTTGCGCCTACATGACGATGGCACACCGCAAGACGGCCGTGCAGCTCGCCACCTGGATGCGCGAGGCCGGCATGGAAGTGATGATCGATGCCGTCGGCAACGTGGTCGGCCGTTACCTGTCCGACAACCCGGATGCGAAGACCCTGATGACCGGTTCGCACTACGACACGGTCTGCAATGGCGGCAAGTACGACGGCCGCGAAGGCATCCTGCTGCCGATCGCCGTCGTCAAGCATCTGCACGAGCGCGGTGAAAAACTGCCCTTCCATCTCGAGATCGTCGGCTTTTCTGAAGAGGAAGGCGTGCGTTACAAAAGCACTTTCCTCGGCAGCAATGCGATTGCCGGCCGCTTCGACATGAAGCTGCTGGACAAGCTCGATGCCGACGGCATCTCCATGCGCGCAGCGCTGCTGGATGCCGGCCATAATCCGGAAGAGATTCCGCAGATCGCGCGCAAGCCGGAAGACCTGCTCGGCTTCGTCGAAGTACACATCGAACAAGGCCCGGTTCTGCTCGAGCGCGGCCTGCCGGTGGGCATCGTCACCTCGATTGCCGGCAGCTCGCGCTACCTGGTCGAACTGAGCGGCGTCGCCAGCCACGCCGGCACCACTCCGATGAACATGCGCAAGGATGCGGCCGCTGCCGCTGCCGAGATCGTGCTGTACGTCGAAAAGCGGTGCGCACAGGCGCCTTCGCTCGTCGGCACCGTCGGCCAGTTGCAGGTTCCGCACGGCTCCGTCAACGTCGTCCCCGGCGCCTGCCGCCTGTCGCTCGACATCCGTGCCGCCGATGATGCGACGCGCGATGCGGCGCGTGCCGACATCCTGCGCGAGATCGAAGCCATCTGCGCGCGGCGCAACATGGATTTCAAAGTCGACCTGCTGGTGAGCGCTCCCGCCGTGCCCTGCGCACCATGGCTGATGGAACAGCTATCCGCATCCACCGCTCGCGCCGGCATCGAACCGTTCGAACTGACCTCGGGCGCGGGCCACGACGCAATGGCGATCGCGGCGATCACCGACGTGGCGATGCTGTTTACCCGCTGCGGCAACGGCGGCATCAGCCACAACCCGCTGGAGACCATGACTGCGGATGATGCGGAAATTTCAGCGCAGGTGTTCCTCGATTTCCTGAGGAATTTCAGGCCCGCAACGAAGAACTGACCGTACGACATAACCTCGATCCAAGGCCATGAGCAAAACCCTTCTCATCAAGAATGCACTGGTCCTCGTGACCATGGATCAGGAACGCCGCGAGATCGCCGACGGCGCAGTGTTCATCCGCGATAACGTGATCGAACAGGTCGGCCGTACGGCGGATCTGCCGCAATCCGCCGACGAAATCATCGACGCGCGCCACCATGTCGTCCTGCCCGGCCTGGTAAACACGCACCACCACATGTTCCAGAGCCTGACCCGCGCCGTGCCGGCGGCCCAGAACGGCGAACTGTTCAACTGGCTGCAGAACCTGTATCCGATCTGGTCGCGCCTGACGCCGGAAATGCTGCGTGCGGCCACGCTGACCGCGATGTCTGAACTGATACTGTCGGGTTGCACAACGACGAGCGACCACCTCTACCTGTATCCCAACGGCTGCCGGCTGGAAGACAGCATCGAGGCAGCGCAGCAGATCGGCATGCGCTTCCACGCGGCGCGCGGCTCCATGAGCGTCGGCGAGTCGCAGGGCGGGCTGCCGCCAGACCGCTTGGTGGAAAGCGAACCAGCAATCCTCAAGGATACCCAGCGCCTGATCGAAACCTGGCACGATCCGTCCCGCCACGCGATGCTGCGCATCGTCGCCGCGCCCTGCTCGCCGTTCTCGGTATCGCGCGACCTGATGCGCGAATCGGCGAGTCTGGCGCGCCATTACGGCATCTCGCTGCACACCCATCTTGCCGAGAGCAAGACGGATATCGACTACAGCCGGGAGCAATTCAACATGACGCCCGCCCAGTACGCGGAAGATTGCGGCTGGACCGGACATGATGTCTGGCACGCGCACTGCGTGCAACTCGACGAGCATGGGATCAATCTCTTCGCACGCACGCACACCGGCGTTGCGCACTGCCCCTGTTCCAACATGCGCCTGGCATCGGGCATTGCGCCGGTACGCCGCATGCTCGATGCCGGCGTACCGGTCGGTCTGGGCGTGGACGGCTCCGCATCCAACGATTCCGGCCACATGCTGGGCGAGGCAAGGCAGGCAATGCTGCTGCAGCGCGTCGGGCACGGCCCGGATGCGATGACGGCCAGGCAGGCACTGGAGCTGGCCACACTCGGCGGCGCAAAGGTATTGAACCGCGACGACATCGGCGCGCTCATGCCCGGCATGTCGGCGGATATCGTCCTGTTCGACACGCGCCAGATCGGGTTCTCCGGGGCATTGCACGACCCCGTTGCGGCACTCATGTTCTGCACGCCGGCGAATGTCGCTTACAGTATCGTCAACGGCCGGGTCGTCGTGCGCGACGGCCATTGCACCACGGTGGAAACCGGGCTCGTCATCGAACAGCATCAACGTCTGGCTGCCGTAATCATGGACGGCTAGCAAGTTCGGCAGGCTGGACTGCGGCAGCCGCCGTAACAAGCTTTCCGCAGCAACACCGATACAAAAAAACGAGAAGCGCCACTCCGCAAGGACATGCGTCACGTGCCAGCTTTTGCCTGTTCCGGCACGCAGGTCGGTCAACCGCATGAAATTGAGGGAGTGGAGATGAAAGTATCGAACATGAAAGTCGGCGCGAGGCTTGCATTGAGCTTCGGCGTAGTGGTCGCCATCCTGGTCGCGATCACCTTCCTTGGCAAGTCCCAGGTCAACAAGCTCAACGCCAGCATCAACCTGATGGTCGAGGACCGGTATCCGAAGGCCGTCCTCGGCAACGTCATCCAGATCGAGGTCAACAAGACCGGACTCAACATGCGGGACATCCTTCTGCTCGAGGATGAAGCGAAGATCGCACGCCTGCTGTCAGGCATCGAGGAGTCGAACCGCATCATCAACGACAGCTTCGACCGGCTCGTCCGCATCGTCGCCGACGAGGACGGCAAGCGCCATCTCAAGGCTGCGCTGGACGCGCGCGATGCCTATCTTCCACAGCGCGACAAGTTCCTAAAACTGTACAAGGAAGGCCAGAAAGACCTGGCACGCGAGCTCCTGCAATCGGAATTCCGGCAGCCGCAGGTGAACTACTTCATAGCGCTGGACGCGATGATCGCCTATCACGGCGGGCTGATGGACAAGGCAGGCAAGGCGGCCGCGGGCGATTCTGATCGCGCGCACCTGCTTCTCAATGCCTTGGCAGTCATCGCCGTGATACTTGCCGTCGTGGTTGGCATACGCGTCACCCGCGGTGTTACCCGCCCCTTGCATGACGCGGTGGAAGTCGCTGGCCGGATCGCCCGTGGCGATCTCAGTCAGAAGATCGAGGTATGGACCACGAACGAAACCGGCAACCTGTTCGCCGCGCTGAAGGAGATGAACGAGAACCTCGCCCGTACCGTCGGCCAAGTCCGGGCAGGCAGCGAGACGATTGACGTTGCTTCACGCGAAATCGCGATGGGCAATGCCGATCTTTCGGCGCGCACCGAGACCCAGGCCAGCTCGCTGCAGGAGACCGCGTCTTCGATGGAAGAACTGACGCAGACCGTGAAGCAGAACGCCGAGAATGCCCGCCAGGCCAACCAGCTGGTCGTGTCGGCAACCGATTTCGCGCTCAAGGGCGGCGAGGTGGTCGGCCAGGTCGTGGACACGATGGGATCGATCAAGGAAAGCTCGCGCCGCATTGTGGACATCATCGGCGTCATCGATGGTATCGCCTTCCAAACCAATATCCTTGCGCTCAATGCTGCAGTGGAGGCCGCCCGGGCCGGCGAACAGGGCCGGGGGTTCGCGGTGGTGGCGTCGGAGGTGCGCAACCTCGCGCAACGCTCGGCAGCGGCGGCGAGGGAAATCAAGGACCTGATCCACGACTCGGTGGAGAAGGTTGACGCAGGAGGGAAGCTGGTCGACGAGGCCGGCGCGACCATGGGACAGATCGTGGCCTCGGTGAAGCGCGTGGCGGACATCATGGCCGAGATCAGTGCTGCCAGCCACGAACAGAGCACCGGCATCGAGGAAGTGAACCGAGCAATTGCACAGATGGATGAGGTGACACAGCAGAATGCCGCGCTAGTCGAGCAGGCTGCCGCGGCGGCGCAGAGCATGCATGATCAGGCGAACGGTTTGATGCAGTCGGTGAGTGTGTTTACCCTGGGAGGAGTGATGGCACGGAAGGAAGTGCCGTTGTTGACGGTGGATTGACGGCCGTTTCGAGGAACGCCCGCTCGACAATGCCCTGGAACGGCTCCAGCACAGCGACAAAGCCCGGCTCAACGTGACGCAAGGAAGGATCGGATTTCCGGAATCAGCATTTCCGATGCGCCCAGTGTGCCGGCATGGGCGATTCCCGGGACGATAACCAGCCGCGCGTCCATTTTCTGCGCCGCTTCCTGCACGGCTGCCAGCCGCTGATCGAGGTCGCCGACGAACATCATCATCGGCACCCGCATCCCTTCCAGCGCCGGCTCCAGGCTCGCGCGGTCAGTCGCCGCGGCACACAGTGCCCGCAAATCGTTCAACAGCATCATGCGCCGCATCGCGGGCGAAATGACCTCACCGAGGAAACTTTCCAGCGCGGCGATAAAAGCATCGGGATCACTGCCGTCGATGCCGGCAAAAGCCGCGAAGCTTTCCTCATAGGGGTGGGCGCCGCCGATGATGAGCGACTTCACCATCGAGGGTGAACGTGCCGCCATCGCATACGACAGCCAGCCTCCCATCGAAAAGCCGCAGAAATGCGCGGCGTCGATATCCAGTTCATTCAGGACTGCATCGATATCCGCAAGCCGATGTTCGAGCGCGTACGCATCACGCTCGTGCGGCTTGGCACTCTTGCCGTGCCCGCGCAGGTCGATCAGCACGACCCGATGCGATCTCTCCAGCGCGCTCGCGTAGCCGTAGACCTTCCAGTGCGCGCTGCTCGAGGTGAAGCCATGCAGTAGCACCAGCGGCTCGCCTTCACCCCGCGCTTCGTACCAGATCCGCATTCCCTTGTTGTCGGCCCAAGGCATGTCTACAACTCCTAAGGCGCGTACTGGATACGCTGCGTACTCTCCGTCGGCTGCATCACATGGTCGAGCGGCAGGATGTGCGTTTGCTTGACCTTGTGCAGCGTGATGTTGGAGCGGACGTTCGTCACGACCGGGATACGCAGCAAGCGCTTGTTCATGAATTCCGAGAAGGATGCCAGGTCGGGGGTGACGATCCGCAGGATGTAGTCGGCTTCCCCGGCGAGCGAAAAGCACTCCAGCACCTGCGGCAATTGCGCGACTTCGCGCTCGAATTTTTCACCGGAATTGGAGCCCTGGCGGTCCAGCGTGACTTGGGTGAAAGCCACCACATGCAGGCCGACCGCGGCGGGGTCGAGGATGGCGGCGTAATGGTCGATCACCCTTGCCTCCTGGAGCCGTTGCACCCGGCGGCTGACTTGCGAACTGGAAAGATGGATCTTTTCGCCGAGGGCGCTGTTGGTTGCATGACCATCGCGCTGAAGTTCTGCAAGAAGCTGCAAATCGTAGCGGTCGACCGTGATTGTGGAAGTCAATGTTCACCCTTTAGTCAGATCATGCACGTTTTGTGCGCAGAATTGGCATATTCTTACACAAAACGCTTACATTTTGCATCGATCGATCTATAGACTTTGTCCTACAACATGAACATGGAGGACGGACATGCAATCGGATCGCGCTGCAGCAGCAGTTGCCGGCCGACAGGTCGGCGAATTACGTTACCAGAGCGGTTTCGGCAACGAGTTTGCCACCGAGGCGCTTGAGGGTGCGTTGCCCGAAGCCCAGAACTCCCCGCAACGGGCACCCTACAGCTTGTACGCGGAGCAGTTGAGCGGGACGGCATTTACGGCGCCGCGCGGCGCCAACCGCCGCTCCTGGTTGTACCGCATCCGCCCGGCGGCAGTCCACGGCCGGTTTGCGCCCCTCCAGCATGAACGCCTCGTCAGCGATTTCTCATCTCTGCCGACCTCGCCCAACCAGTTGCGCTGGGATCCGTTGCCACTCCCCGCCACCCCGACCGATTTCATTGACGCCATCGTCACCTATGCCGGCAACGGCGACCCGCAGTCGCAAGCAGGCTGCGGCATCCATCTGTATGCCGCCAACCGGTCGATGACCGGCCGTTTCTTCTACAACGCCGATGGCGAAATGCTGGTCGTGCCGCAGTCGGGCCGCTTGCGCTTCAAGACCGAGCTTGGCGTGCTGGAGGTCGAGCCGCAGGAAATCGTGGTCATTCCGCGCGGCGTGCGCTTCCAGGTCGAACTGCTCGACCAGACGGCGCGCGGTTATATCTGCGAGAACTACGGCGCCCTCTTTCGCCTGCCCGACCTCGGCCCGATCGGCTCGAACGGGCTGGCCAATCCACGCGACTTCCTGACCCCGGTCGCGGCCTACGAGGACCGCGAAGGCGACTTCGAACTGGTCGCCAAATTCTGCGGCCAGCTCTGGTCCGCGCGCATCGGCCACTCGCCGCTGGATGTGGTGGCCTGGCACGGCAACTACGCGCCGTACAAGTACGACTTGCGTCGCTTCAATACCATCGGCTCCATCAGCTACGACCATCCGGATCCGTCCATCTTCCTGGTGCTGCAATCGCAAAGCAATACGCCCGGTGTGGACGATATCGACTTCGTGATCTTCCCGCCGCGCTGGCTGGCGATGGAGCACACGTTCCGCCCGCCGTGGTTCCACCGCAATATCGCCAGCGAATTCATGGGCCTGGTGCATGGCGAATACGACGCCAAGGCCGGCGGCTTCGTGCCGGGCGGCGCCAGCCTGCACAACTGCATGAGCGGCCATGGGCCGGACGCGGGGACGTTCGACAAGGCCAGCGCCGCCGACACGACGGTACCGAACAAGATCAGCGACACCATGGCCTTCATGTTCGAAACGCCGCGCGTGATCCGTCCGACGAAGTTCGCACTCGAATCGCAGCAGTTGCAGCGCGATTACGCTGATTGCTGGCAGGGGCTGGGCAAGCATTTCAATCCGGCGCAACGCTGACAGCTGCAAATTTGCCGGTCCCGGCCGGCTCGGAATATTCACCCATAGAGGAACCCATGTTTGAACACGTCGATGCCTATCCCGGCGACCCCATCCTTTCCTTGAACGAGGATTTCAAGAACGATCCACGCTCGGAGAAAATCAATCTCAGCATCGGCGTCTATCTCGATGAACAGGGCCGCCTGCCCGTCATGCGGGCGGTGCGCGAGGCGGAGAGCGCGCTGCTTGCCGCCATTGGCCCGCGCCCCTACCTGCCGATGGAAGGCTCGTCCACCTACCGCAAGGCGGTGCAGCCACTGCTGTTTGGCGCCGCGCGCGAAGCCGTTGCGTCGCAGCGCATCGCCACCGTGCAAACCCTCGGCGGCTCCGGTGCGCTGAAGGTCGGTGCGGACTTCCTGCAAGCCTATTTCGCTGGCCGCCAGGTTTGGATCAGCGACCCAAGCTGGGACAACCACCGCACCATCTTCACCGGTGCGGGCTTCGAAGTCCAAAGCTATCCCTATTACAGCCCCGAGACGAAGCAGGTGGATTTCATGCGTATGCTGTCGGCCATTGAATCCATGCCGAAGGGCAGCATCGTGCTGCTGCACGCCTGCTGCCACAACCCGACCGGCGCCGACCTGAACGAGGCGCAATGGCGTGTGCTTGCGGAAGTGGTCAGGAGCCGCGCATTGCTGCCCTTCTTCGACATTGCCTACCAAGGCTTCGGCGACGGACTCGACGAAGATACGTTCGCAATGCGTTATTTCGCTGATGAAGGAAGCGGCTTCCTGGTGGCCAGTTCGTTCTCCAAGAATTTCTCGCTCTATGGCGAGCGCTGCGGCTCGCTGAGCGTGGTGTGCGCCAATGCGAAGGAGGCCGACACCGTGCTGGGACAGCTGAAGGCCGCGATTCGCCGCAACTATTCCAGCCCGCCAACCCACGGCGCACGAATCGTTTCGGCTGTGCTCGAAAGCGCGGACCTCTTCGCCATGTGGAAGGATGAACTAACCGCCATGCGCGTGCGCATCAAGGCCATGCGGGAGGGCCTGCACGCCGCCTTGGTAGGCAGAATGCCCGGCAGGGACTTCGACTATGTGCTGCAGCAGCACGGAATGTTCAGCTATACCGGACTGAATCCTGACCAGGTGAGGACGCTGCGCGAAGAGTTCGGCATCTACCTGGTGGGCTCCGGCCGCCTGTGCATGGCGGCACTCACGCAGGAAAGCATTGCGCCGGCGGCAGACGCCATTGTCAAGGTGCTCGGACGGGAGGCGCAGCAATGAACAAGCTCGATAGCACCCAGCGCGAATCGCTGCAGGTCCTCGCCCCGGAATGGCGGCACGATCACCTGCGCGGTGCGATCAGCCGGGAATTCGTGTTCGCCGATTTCACGCAGGCATTCGCCTTCATGACGCAGGTGGCGCTGGTGGCGGAAAAGCGCGATCACCATCCGGAATGGTCGAATGTCTACAACACCGTTTCCGTGACCCTGACGACACATGATGCTGGCGGCCTGACGGAAAAGGATATTTACCTTGCACAGACCATGAACGCAATGTACGCGCGATTTGCCGTGGAACGTTGACGCCCGTGAGGAGATACGAGATGCAGACGACAACCGAAACGCAAAAACACGGCCTTGCGGCGGGCGAGGCCTACCGGCCGGAACGCCCCGACTGGACCATTGACCAGGGCTGGGAAAACTACAGCGCCGAAGAGCATGGTGTATGGAAGACCTTGTATGAGCGCCAGATGAAACTGCTGCCCGGCCGCGCCTGCGACGAGTTCGTGGCCGGTATGCGCGACCTGCCGATCGAGGCTGACCGCATCCCCGATTTCCGCCGCCTGAGCGAGGTGCTGATGAAACGCACCGGCTGGCAGGTAGTGGCGGTGCCGGGGCTGGTGCCGGACGATGTGTTCTTCGAGCACCTGGCGAACCGGCGTTTCCCTTCCGGGCAGTTCGTCCGCCGCCCGGACCAGCTCGATTACCTGCAGGAGCCGGATGTCTTCCACGATGTGTTCGGCCATGTGCCGATGCTGATGAATCCGGTGATTGCGGATTACATTCAGGCCTATGGCGAAGGCGGCCTGCGCGCGAAGCAGCTGGGCATGCTCGACAACCTGGCGCGGGTCTACTGGTACACAGTGGAGTTCGGCCTGGTGGAGCAGAAGGACGGTTTGCGCATCTACGGTGCGGGTATTGCGTCGTCGTACACCGAGTCGATCTTTGCGATCGACGATCCTTCGCCGAACCGGGTGCGGTTCGACCTGGAGCGTGTGATGCGCACGCGGTATCGCATCGACGACTTCCAGGAAACCTACTTTGTGGTGCGCAACCTGGAAGAGCTGCTGGAGCTGGCGCGTATCGATTTCGGTCTTGTCTACGAACGCATCAAGGGACAGGAAGAACTGGAACCGGGACAGTTGCTGGCAAGCGATGGCGTGCTGGCGCGTGGTACTGGCGTTTATCATGAAATGAAGCGGCAACAGATGCAGGGCGCTGTCGTAGCGTGATTGATGCGTAATCAGGGAAGCGGTGTGCGAAGGTATTTGAATTGCTTGCATGCGAGCTTGACGGTTGATTCCACGATACCTCTTCCCCCGTCGTTCCCGCGAAGGCGGGAACCCATAGTGAGGTAGTACGAGCAAACTCCGCATGGGTTCTCGCCTTCGCGGGAACGACGGAGATAGTGTTGCGGTTACTCAGGCTCTACAGCTCGCCCGCAAACTTACGTTGCAGCGACACGGCTAACCAGCCAAATCAAGGAGATACCTTATGAACTTCAAAAACAAAACCATCATGATCACCGGCGCCGCAGGCAATCTCGGCCGTGCGGTCGCCAATGCCTTCCACCAGCTTGGCGCCAACCTCGTCCTGCTCGACCGCCAGACGGACAGCCTGCAGCGTGCCTTCGGCAAGGAGGACGACCGCCGCGCCTTCTTCGCGGTCGACCTGCTCAATCAGGCGCAGTTGAAGGATGCGGTGGAATCATCCATCCACCGTTTCGGCAGGATCGACGTGCTGTGCAATGTGGCCGGCGGTTTCCGCATGGGTCCGCCGGTGCATGAGACGCCGGACCAGGACTGGAATTTCCTGTTCGACCTCAACACCCGCAGCCTGCTGCACGCCGTGCGCGCGGTGGTGCCGGGGATGCTGGCCTCACGCGACGGCAAGATCGTCAACATCGCCGCCAACTCCGCACAGAAGGGCGTTGCGAACATGGGCGCGTACTGTGCTTCCAAGGACGTCGTCATCCGCGTGACCGAGGCGATGGCGGCTGAACTGCGCGACAGCAATATCAACGTCAACTGCGTCATGCCCAGCATCATCGACACGCCGGAAAACCGGGCCGCGATGCCGAATGCCGATTTTTCGCGCTGGGTTGCTCCGGAGGCTCTCGCGGATGTCATCGTGTTCCTGGCGTCGGATGGCGCGCGGGCAATTCACGGCGCCGCACTGCCTGTGGTCGGGCGCAGCTGACGCAGCAATGTGTGCATGACCTCGATCGAACGCATTCTCGACAAGGGCTCCTGCTACGCGCGCTTCCGGATCGCGATCCTCGTGACGCAGGAAGTGCTGGCGTCGGCACCCGCAGCTGCCGGCACCGACATGCTTGAACGTGCAGCAGGCTGTTCTGCCTGGCTGCTAGGCCGGGTGTGCGCGAACCTGGAACACACCGGCATTCTTATGCGCGCAACCGGCGTCAGGGATGCGTGGCTGCCTGGCCCGCTGGCAGCGAATGTCACGCTGGCCGATATCCTGTGCAGCCAAATCGGCGACCAGGCCGGCAGGCAGGGGAAGACGACGCGACCAAGGATGAGCACGCTCGCGGTTCGACGTGACATGGAAGCATTCGTGCTGCAGGCGACAATGAATATCAACCAGACCGTGATCGAACAGTTGCGGCGGTTTCCATTGCGGAAAGCGGCCTGCAACCTTCCGGCGGTCCACGACGCATGAATCACCAGGTCCGGCTGGTGCTCGATGCGCACATTCTCGGTGACGATTTCCTGCAAGAGCGATTCACCGCCTATGTCGAAATCATCGGATATCTCATGTGGCGCGCGCCTCGTCCGGCCGGTGCCGAACATCTCGGGGATGCGACAGACCGGCCGGCGGCGGCATTGAAGCGCTGCTTCCATGAATTGGCCGGCAGCGGCATCCTGAAGAAATCGGCCGAGGTGCCGAATGCATGGCACCTGGCGAAGGATGCGCGGGAGGTGACGCTGGAAGATGTATTCCGCTGCGCCGTCAGTGCATGCGCGACGAGACGGCGCCGCGGCACGACGTCGCGCCACCTGCCTGCCGGCAAAGATATCGACCTGCTCCTGACGCAGGCGCTGCAGACTGTCGACGACCATCTCTACAAAAGCTTGCGCACGTATTCGCTCGACCGCTTTATCGTCAGCCGTGCCGCCCCCTTCCCGGTGTCGCATCGCGATGCGGTGACGCCGTTTGCGGAAGTCGTCGAGTAGAACCGGCGACTGCCCAATGACTGAGAGGCCGGCAAAAAACTTGAAACTGTTTTTGTCGTCGTGATTTCCGGCTTCCCGGTAAATGACGGGACCCTCATCCCTTGAAATCAATACACAGTGCATGCATGGAACAAGAACATTTCGCATTCTTTGTGTGAATTTGCTGGATATTTGTGCTTGATTTGCGCACACCTTCCACGCATCGGTGACTAAACTGTTCACATCTCAATCGATCACCGCAGTATCAATGCTGCCTGCAAGCAGCGATAACAATTGGAGGAAAGAATCATGACGGAATCTGCTTTCAACCCCATGGGCCTGATGGGCTTCGAGTTTGTCGAGTTCGCATCCCCGGCGCGTGGCGTCCTGGAGCCGGCATTCAAGGCACTCGGTTTCATCAAGGTTGCCAGGCATCGCTCGAAAGACGTCGAACTGTACCGCCAGGGCGACATCAATTTCATCATCAACAACGAGCCCAACAGCATTGCGTCCTACTTCGCCGCCGAGCACGGCCCGTCGGCCTGCGGCATGGCCTTCCGCGTCAAGGATTCCCACAAGGCTTATGCCCGCGCGCTCGAACTCGGCGCCCAGCCGATCGAGATCCCGACGGGCCCGATGGAGCTGCGCCTGCCTGCGATCAAGGGTATAGGCGGCGCGCCGCTCTACCTGATCGACCGATTCGAGGACGGCAAGTCGATCTATGACATCGACTTCGAATTCATCGAGGGCGTGGACCGCCATCCAAAGGGGGCCGGCCTGAAAGTCATCGACCACCTGACGCACAATGTCTACCGCGGCCGCATGGCGCACTGGGCGGGCTTCTACGAGAAGCTGTTCAACTTCCGCGAGATCCGCTACTTCGACATCTCCGGCGAGTACACCGGCCTGACCTCGAAGGCGATGACCGCGCCCGATGGCCTGATCCGCATCCCGCTCAATGAAGAGTCCGGCAAGGGCGGCGGCCAGATCGAGGAATTCCTGATGCAATTCAACGGCGAAGGCATCCAGCACATTGCCATGCTTTCCGACGACCTGATGGCGACCCTGGACGAACTGAAGCTGGCCGGAGTCCCCTTCCCGCCCGCGCCGCCTGAGACCTACTATGAAATGCTCGAAGAGCGCATGCCCGGCCATGGCGAACAAGTGAGCGAACTGCAGACGCGCGGCATCCTGCTGGACGGCAGCACCAAGGGCGAGAAGCGCCTGCTGCTGCAGATTTTCTCGACGCCCCTGCTGGGACCGGTGTTCTTCGAGTTCATCCAGCGCAAGGGCGACGAGGGCTTTGGCGAAGGCAACTTCAAGGCGCTGTTCGAATCGATGGAGCGCGACCAGATTCGCCGCGGCGCTCTCCAGACCGCCTGAGCGACAGAGGTTGATCATGAATATCGAACGCATCCATCACGTCGCCTACCGATGCAAGGACGCCAGGGAAACCGTCGAATGGTACGTCAAGCACCTGGACATGAGATTCGTCCTCGCGATTGCCGAGGACGAGGTGCCGTCGACCAAGGCCTACGATCCTTACATGCATGTGTTCCTCGATGCCGGGGCCGGCAACATCCTGGCGTTCTTCGAGCTGCCGGCCCAGCCGCCCATGGACAGGGACCGCAACACGCCGGCCTGGGTCCAGCACCTGGCCTTGAAGGTGGAGTCGGTGGACAAGCTGCTCGAGATGAAGGAAAGGCTGGTGGCCGCCGGTATCGATGTGCTCGGCCCGACCGACCACACCATCTTCAAGAGCATCTACTTCTTCGATCCGAACGGTCACCGCATCGAACTGGCGGCCGATTGCGGCACGCCCGAGATGTACCGCAAGCTCGACGAGGTCAAGTGGGAGATGCTGGAAGAATGGAGCAAGACCAGGCGCGCGCCTCAGCATGCGCGCTGGATGCATGACGGCAGCATGTCCAAGTAAGGGGAACTGATGAACACCTTGAATGAAACCCACGACCCCGCGCTGCTCAGCTGGGTTGCTTCCGCGAATGTGCCGGGTAGCGACTTTCCGATCCAGAACCTGCCGTTTGCGGTGTTCCGCCGCAAGGGCATGAACGAAGCATTCCGGGGAGGCGTGGCGATCGGCGACCAAATCGTCGACCTTGCCGCGATTGCCGCCAAAGGCATGTTCGGCGGCGACGTAGGCGCTGCGGTCAGTGCCGCTGCTGCCGACAAGCTCAATGCCCTGATGGCGCTTGGACCTGCCGCATGGAGCGCGCTACGCCTTGCACTGTCCCGCGCGTTGCGTAATGGCACGCCGGAGCAGGACGCGCTGCAAGCCTGCCTGGTGCCGCAGTCCGAGGCGGAATACGCGCTTCCTGCCCGGATCGGCGACTATACCGACTTCTACACCTCGGTCTACCACGCCACGAACATCGGCCGCCAGTTCCGGCCGGACAATCCGCTGCTGCCCAATTACAAATGGGTACCGATCGGTTATCACGGCCGCGCTTCGAGCATTGTGGTCTCCGGCAGTCCGTTCCGCCGCCCGGTCGGTCAGACCATGCCTGCGGGCGCCGCCCAGCCCGCATTCGGTCCGAGCAAGCGCCTCGACATCGAACTCGAACTCGGCATTTTCATCGGCACGGGCAATGCACTCGGCGAGCCGATCCCGATGGAAGAAGCGGAAAGCCATGTGTTCGGCATCTGCCTGCTGAACGACTGGTCCGCGCGCGACATCCAGGGATGGGAGTACCAGCCGCTCGGCCCCTTCCTGTCGAAGAACTTCGCGACCACCGTCTCGCCGTGGATCGTGACGCTGGAAGCCCTTGCACCTTTCCGGATGCAATGGCAGCGCCCCGCTGATGATCCGCAGCCGCTTTCCTATCTGCAGAGCGAAGCGAACCGGCGCGAAGGTGCATTCGACATCCAGCTCCGTGTGGGACTGCAAACAGCGCGGATGCGCGAAGACGGCGAAGCGGATGCGGCCATCTGCCGGACCAGCTACCGGCACGCGTACTGGACGGTCGCCCACATGGTCACGCACCACACTGTCAACGGCTGCAACCTGCAACCGGGCGACCTGTTCGGAAGCGGCACCCTGTCGGGGCCGACGCTGGAGGAAGCCGGCGCACTGATCGAACTGACTACGGGCGGGAAGAACCCGGTGCAATTGCCGAACGGTGAAACGCGTACCTATCTTGAAGACGGGGATACCGTGCGGATCACCGGATGGTGCGAGAAGCCGGGCGCGGCGCGCATCGGCTTCGGCGAATGCGTCGGCACGGTGTTACCGGCGGCGTTCAAGGAGCGCGTATCGGACGCAGGATAATGCGGGATTCTGTTAAGCAGTCAAAGCACTTACGCCGCCTGCGGCCAAACTTCCGCGATCCGCAGCAGATTCGTACTGCCTGGTGTTCCGAACGGCATTCCCGCTGCAACCACAACCTGGTCGCCGACACCCGCGAATCCCTCCCGCAAAGCAATCCTGCATGCGGCGGCGACCATTTCATCGACATTCCAGACATCGGGACTGACGGTCGTGTGGATGCCCCAGGCAAGTGCCAGGCGACGTGCAGTCGCAAGCCGCGGCGTGATGCTCAGAATAGGCGCCGGTGGCCGCTCGCGTGCGGCGCGCAGGCTGGTATGCCCGGACGTGGTGTAGGTAATCGTCGCCATCGCCCCGACGATCTGCGTCACGCTGCGCAGCGCCGCGCAGATCGCGTCGCCCCGGTTCGGCAGCGGTTCCACATGCTGCGCATCGATCAGGTTGCGATACAGCGGATCACGCTCCACTTCGCGAATGATGCGGTCCATCATCGATACCGCATGCACCGGATAAGCGCCGCTGGCCGATTCGGCCGACAGCATCACCGCATCGGCGCCATCGTAGATCGCGCTGGCGACGTCGGACGCCTCAGCACGCGTCGGCACCTGGGCGGAAATCATGGACTCGAGCATCTGCGTGGCGATCACAACCGGCTTGCCGTGCTTGCTGCAGGTACGCAAGATGCGTTTCTGCACGCCGGGCACACGCTCAGGCGGCAACTCGACGCCGAGGTCGCCGCGCGCGACCATCACCGCATCGGAGACTTGCACGATTTCTTCCAGCCGCTCGAGCGCCGCCGGCTTTTCCAGCTTGGCGAGCAGCCCGGCCCCGTCCTGCACTAGCGCGCGCGCCTCGACCAGGTCTTCCGGCCGCTGCACGAAGGACAGCGCCACCCAGTCGACACCGAGCGACAGCGCGAACGCGAGGTCGCGCTTGTCCTTCTCCGTCAGCGCAGGAATCGGCAGCACGACGTCCGGCACATTGACACCCTTGCTGTCGGAAAGCGGGCCGCCGCTCGCCACGCGCGTACGGATGCGTTCGCCGTCGCTCTCGATCACTTCGAGCCGCAGCCTGCCATCATCGAGCAGCAGTGACTGCCCGGCTGTCACGACCTCGAACAGTTCCGGATGCGGCAGGCAGACGCGCTGCGCATTGCCCGGCGTCGTGTCGCGATCGAGCACGAATTCCGCGCCGGGCGAGAGGTTGACGCGGCCTTCCGCGAATTGGCCGACGCGCAACTTCGGCCCCTGGAGATCCGCCAGGATCGCAATCGGGCGGCCGACAGCACGCTCCACTTCGCGTACAGCTTCATACCGCGCCCGATGATCTTCGTGCGAGCCATGGCTGAAATTGAAGCGGAACACGTCCGCGCCCGCTTCGAAGAGCGCCTGTATCGTTTCCTTGTCGGAACTGGCCGGGCCGAGGGTAGCCACGATCTTTGCTTTACGTTGACGTCGCATGATGTCGGGATGAATGAAAGGTTGAAGTGATCCCCGCGAAGGCATGCTGTGCATGCCTTCGTGATTTCCCAAGAGCTGGGGTCGCGCGTTACAGGATCAGGATCGCGCGGAAATCGTTGACGTTGGTTCGTGTCGGCCCGGTGACGACGAGATCGCCCAGCGCGCTGAAGAAACCATAGCCGTCGTTGTTGTCGAGCATGGCACGGGCGCGCAGTCCAAGCTTCTCCGCCCTGACAATCGAATCGGGCTGGTAGACAGCACCCGCATTGTCTTCCGAGCCGTCGATACCGTCGGTGTCGCAAGCGATCGCATGCACGCCCGGCAAGCCGTTGAGCGCCGTCGCCAGGCTGAGCAGGAATTCCGCATTGCGACCGCCGCGGCCCTTGCCGCGTACCGTCACCGTGGTTTCGCCGCCGGAGATCAGAACACAGGGCGTCTGGAACGGCTGTCCGCGCAATGCGATCTGCCGTGCGAGCGCCGCATGCACCATGCCAACATCACGCGCTTCGCCCTCCATCTCATCCGACAGGATGTAGGGCGTGATGCCGGCGGCACGCGCCGTCGCCGCCGCCGCTTCCAGCGCCTGCTGCGCCGTTGCGGTGACATGATGCGCATTGCGTGCAAAACGCGGATCGTCCGGCTTCGGCGTTTCGCCGGCACCGCTGGTGAGATGCCGCTCCATACTCTCGGGAATCTCGATGGCGTACTTGCGCAGGATGGCCAGCGCCTCCTCGCAGGTGGTGGGATCGGGCAGCGTCGGTCCGCTGGCGATCACGCCCGGGTCGTCGCCCGGCACGTCCGAAATCAGCAACGTGACCACACGCGCCGGTGCGCAGGCAAGCGCAAGACGCCCGCCCTTGATTGCCGAGAAATGCTTGCGCACGCAATTCATCTCGGAGATCGTCGCGCCGCTCTTGAGCAAGGCCTTGTTGACCGCCTGCTTCTGCTCCAGCGTGATGCCTTCGGCAGGCAGCGCCAGCAGGGCGGAGCCACCGCCGGAAATCAGGCACAGCACGAGGTCGTTTTCCGTCAGCCCCTGCACCATTTCCATGATGCGTCCCGCTGCGCGCCGTCCCGCTTCGTCCGGCACCGGGTGCGCCGCTTCCACTACTTCGATACGGCGGCAATCGGCGCCGTGACCGTAGCGTGTGACGACCAACCCGCTGAGTTCTCCCTGCCAATGGTCTTCCACCGCCTTGGCCATCGCCGCCGCGCCTTTGCCGGCGCCGATGACCAGGGTACGCCCGTTCGCGGGCGGCGCCGGCAGGAAGGCCGGTAGGCATTTACCGGCGCTCACTGCGGCAGTGGCGCTGGAAAACATTTCGAGCAGCAACTCGCGGGCTTTCATCGCATGCATGGGGCGTGTCCTTCAGTTTCCGGCTATTTTACGCGCTCGCGATTTCATGGTTGGACATCAACTCGATCGCGCGGCAAAGTGCGGAATGGTCGAGTCCGCTCATGCCGTTTGCGGCACAGGCGTTCATCAGTTCCTGTGCAGCGGCGGTGTTCGGCAGCGACACACCCAGCGCCTTCGCGCCCTGCAGCGCAAGGTTCAGGTCCTTCTGGTGTAGCTCGATGCGGAAGCCAGGGTTGAAGGTGCGCTTGACCATGCGCTCGCCGTGCACTTCGAGGATGCGCGACGAGGCGAAGCCGCCCATCAGCGCCTGGCGCACGCGCGCCGGATCGGCGCCGGCCTTGGAGGCGAACAGCAGCGCTTCCGCCACGGCCTGGATGTTAAGCGCGACGATGATCTGGTTGGCAACCTTGGTCGTCTGACCGTCGCCGTTGCCGCCGACCAGGGTGATGTTCTTGCCCATCAGTTCGAACAGCGGCTTGACGTCGTTGAATGCGCTCTCGGAGCCGCCGACCATGATCGTCAGCGAAGCGGCCTTGGCGCCGACTTCACCGCCGGACACCGGTGCATCGAGGTATTCGCAGCCCAGCGCGTTGATGCGCTTGGCGAAATCCTTGGTTGCGATCGGCGAGATCGAGCTCATGTCGACCACGATCTTGCCCTTTTCCAGTCCCTTGGCGACACCGTGTTCGCCGAACAGCACTGCCTCCACATGCGGGGTGTCCGGCACCATGACGATGACGATGTCGGCACGCTTGGCGACTTCCTCGCCGGAAGTGCACACTGTCGCGCCGCCTTCGATCAGCTCGAAGGGAGGATTCTTCTGGTCATGCAGGTAGAGCTTGTGACCGCCCTTTTGCAAATGTCCCGCCATGGGTGCGCCCATGATGCCCAATCCGATGAAACCGACTTTTGCCATTGCTTTCTCCGTGTCTGTAAATGTCTGATACTGCTTGCGGGCAGACACATACGATTGATCTATCCGCCTACCTTTCCCCGTCATTCCCGCGAAGGCCTCGGCGGCCCCGCGACAATCCATGCGGAGTCTGCTCGGACTACCTCACTATGGGTTCCCGCCTCCGCGGGAACGACGGGGAACGAGATAGCGGTTTATCAATCGGCATCACCCGCAATTTCCGTCCTCACACCCCGTGCTCCGCACGCCACCCAAGACCTTCCACCGTCCCGGCCCGCGGCTTGTACTCGCACCCGATCCATCCGTCATAACCGGCCTCATCCAACATCTTGAACAGGTACCGGTAATTGATCTCCCCCGTCCCCGGCTCGAAGCGCCCCGGATTGTCCGCCAACTGGATGTGCTTGATGATGTCCAGATTGGCCTTGATGGTGTTCGCCAGTTCGCCTTCCATGCGCTGCATGTGGTAGATGTCGTACTGCAGGTAGATATTGCTCGACCCGGTTTCCTTGATCAGGTCAATCGCCTGCTGTGTATGCGTCAGGTAGAAGCCCGGGATATCGAAGCTGTTGATCGGCTCGACCAGCAGGCGGATCTTGTGTTCCTGCAGCATATCGGCCGCGTACTTCAGATTGCCTACCGTGGTCTTGTAGACGATGTCCCGATCCGCCCCTTGCGGCACTTTGCCGACCAGGCAGTTGAGCTGCTTCGCACCCAGTACCTTCGCGTAGCGGATAGCCTCGTCGACACCTTCGCGGAACTCATTGACGCGATCCGGATGGCAGGCGATGCCGCGCTCGCCCGCTTCCCAGTTCCCGGCCGGCAGGTTGTGCAGGACCAGGTCGAGCTGGTAGGTATTCAGCTTGTCGGCGATCTGGTCCGCGTGGAAGGCATACGGGAACAGGAATTCCACCCCGCGAAAGCCCGCGCGCGCCGCCGCCTCGAAACGCTCCATGAACGGATGCTCGTTGAAGAGCATGGTCAGGTTGGCCGCCAGTTTTGTCATCTCCCCCTCCTTAGTCCAGCAAGGCAATCGCGGTCGGCGCATGGTCCGGCGAGGTTGCCAGTTCTTCGAATTCGTTGATGCTGTTGATCTCGGTGCCCATTGCGATATTGGTCACGCGCTCGAGGATGATCTCAACCACGACCGGCACGCGGTACTGGCGCATCAATGCGCGTGCCTGGCCAAAGGCATCCTGGATGTCTTCGTGGCGCCGCACGCGGATCGCCTTGCAGCCCAAACCTTCGGCAACGGCCACATGGTCGACGCCATAGCCTTCGAGTTCCGGCGCATTGATGTTTTCGAACGACAGCTGCACGCAGTAATCCATGTCGAAGCCGCGCTGCGACTGGCGGATCAGGCCAAGGTAGGAGTTGTTCACCACCACATGCAGGTAAGGCAGATTGAACTGCGCACCGACAGCGAGCTCCTCGATCATGAACTGGAAGTCATAGTCGCCGGAAATCGCCACCACCTGGCGGTTCGGGTCTGCCGCGCAGACGCCGAGCGCTGCCGGCACGGTCCAACCCAGCGGACCCGCCTGGCCGCAGTTGATCCAGTTACGCTCTTTGTACACATGCAGGAACTGCGCGGCGGCGATCTGCGACAGGCCGATGGTCGTCACGTAGCAAGTGTCACGTCCGAAGGCGCGGTTCATTTCCTCGTACACGCGCTGCGGCTTGATCGGCGCATTGTCGAAGTGCGTCTTGCGCAGCATGGTGCGCTTGCGCTCCTGACACTGCGACACCCAGGACTTGCGGCACTTGAGCTTGCCGGCATCCTTCCATTCCTTCGCCACTTCGACGAACAGCTTCAGCGCGGCGGCCGCATCGGACACGATGCCGAAGTCCGGACCGAACACACGGCCGATCTGGGTCGGTTCGATATCGACGTGGACGAACTTGCGTCCCTTGGTGAATACCTCGACGGAGCCGGTGTGGCGGTTCGCCCAACGGTTGCCGATACCGAGCACGAAATCGGATTCGAGCATGGTCGCGTTGCCGTAACGGTGGCTGGTCTGCAGGCCGACCATGCCCGCCATCAGCGGATGGTCATCGGGAATCGTGCCCCAGCCCATCAGCGTCGGAATCACGGGAACACCGGTCACCTCCGCGAACTCGACGAGCAATGCGGACGCATTCGCATTGATGATACCGCCGCCTGCGGTAATCAGCGGACGCTCGGCCTCGTTGAGCATGGTGAGCGCCTTCTCGATCTGGGCGCGGGTCGCGGCGGGCTTGTAGACCGGCAGCGGTTCATAGGTATCCGGATCGAATTCGATCTCCGCCATCTGCACGTCGAACGGCAAATCGATCAGCACCGGACCGGGACGGCCGGAGCGCATCAGGTGGAAAGCCTGCTGGAACACCCGCGGCACCAGCGCCGGCTCGCGCACGGTCACCGCCCACTTGGTCACGGGCTTGGCAATCGATTCGATATCCACCGCCTGGAAGTCTTCCTTGTACAGACGGGCACGCGGCGCCTGGCCGGTCACGCAGAGGATGGGAATCGAATCGGCCTGCGCAGAGTACAGGCCTGTGATCATGTCGGTGCCCGCCGGACCGGAGGTACCGATACACAGGCCGATGTTGCCCGGCTTGGCGCGGGTATACCCCTCTGCCATGTGCGACGCACCTTCCACGTGGCGCGCCAGGATGTGTTTGACGCTCCCGCGCTTGCGCAGCGCAGCATAAAACGGGTTGATCGCCGCGCCCGGCACACCGAACGCCTGCACGATGCCTTCCTTCTCCAACACATGCACTGCGGCTTCCACCGCGGTCATCCTTGCCATAGGTCCTCCTGAGACGGTTGTATTCGTTGGGTCTGATGCTAATGGCAAACCACAGGTTTGATAAGAAGACAAACAATCGCTTTATTCGATACTTGGAGTATAGAATAATGAAATGCAGTGACTACGCTAAATAAAGCGCAGGCTAGTTCCCTCCCCTTCAAGGGGAGGGTCAGGGTGGGGATGGGTTTCCGCAGTTAAATCCCTTGTACGCAGCCGAAAAAATGCTGGGGAAGGCGGAAAAAGAAGCGCAGTTGTCTGAGCCGCAGGCGAGTTCTGCGCTTCCCGCTTTCCCCTGCATTTTTTCGGGTACCCCCGAAGGGGGCTGCGGACCAGGGTCGCCTTTTTGGCCTACCTTTTTGGCGAAGCAAAAAGGTAGGTGGCCCGCCGGGGCCAGTCCCGGCAAGTCTCCACGGAGAACCGGCAGAGTTACATCACCGGAGAGATGAACGCCACTGGATTCCCGCCTTCGCGGGAATGACGGAGACGCGAAACAAGCCATCGCGTCAGGTCATAAGGAACAAGGCACCTCATGGACAAATTCAAGCAAATCGAAGCCTTCGTAGACGTAGTAGAAAAAGGCAGCCTGGCAAGAGCAGCCCTGGAACAAAACATCACCCCCGTCATGCTGGGCCGCCGCATCGACGCCCTGGAGCGGCGATTAGGCGTCAAGCTCATGCACCGCACCACCCGCCACCTCACTCTGACAGAAGAAGGCACAGTCTTCCTGGACCACTGCCGCAAGCTCCTCGACGAACTGGACTTCGCAGAAAAGATCATCTCCGAGGGAAGGCACAAGGCAACCGGCCATCTGGTCGTTTCCGCCCCCGCTGCCTACGGCAGGAAGCACGTCGCCCCTCACGCCCCCGCTTTCCTCAAAGCGAACCCAGATGTCCGCATCTCCTTCAACCTCACCGACCGCGTAGTCGACCTGGTGCGCGAAGGCTACGACGTCGGCATCCGCATCGGCGGCGCAATCGACCCCAACTTCGTCGCCGTCAAGCTGGCCAGCAACCGCCGCGTGGTCTGCGGGACCCCGGACTATTTCGAGCGAAACGGCATCCCGAGGACGCTGGCCGACCTCGAGCACCACAACTGCCTGTCCTTCAACCTGCAGGGCGGCCAACAGCGCGGCTGGTACTTCCAGCAGAATGGCAAGCCGGTCACGGTCAAGGTCAACGGCAACCTCGACTGCAACGACGGCGAACTGCTGCACCGCTGGGCCTGCGAAGGCCTTGGCCTGGCTTGGCGCTCGACCTGGGAGATCCAGCCCGAGCTGGCGGCCGGCCAGCTGATCACGGTGCTCGACGAGTACGCGCTGGACAACTACGACATCATGGCGGTCTACCCGCAGCAGCGCCACCTGCCGGCCAAGATCCGCTTCTTCATCGACATGCTCAAGTCGGTCTATGCCCAGCCCGGCTACTGGAACCGCCCGCAAAACTGGTGACAAGCGCCGATCAGCGTCTACAATGAGTCAAAAGCACAGGTGCCACAATGACCGCGCCTGCTGCTGGCGACATGCTCGACACGATACAGAAAAGAATCGGGAGTGCCGTTGCCGCGCTCGCTGCAGTCGCGGCCTCCGGTTACTTTGCCTATGACTTCCGGTGGCGCCAGGGCCTGGTCGAACTCGAGCAGGAAGCAGCGAGCCGGCTGGAACTGGCCGCTGCCGCGGTATTCGCGCCCACGCAAAAATTCGGCTACCTGCCCGAACTGCTGGCAAGCCACCCGACCGTCATCGATGCGTTCCTGCACAAGGACAGCAGCCACCACATCGCGCAAGCCAACACCTACCTCGAACAAGTCAACCTCAGCGCGCGGTCCGCCGTTGCCTACCTCCTCGACCTCCAGGGCCGCACCATTGCGGCAAGCAACTGGCGCGAGCCGGGAAGCTTCGTCGGCGCCAACTACGGATTCCGCCCCTACTTCCAGGAAGCGCTCAAGAACGGCAAGGCAAGCTTCTACGGGATGGGCACGACCAGCCTGCTCCCGGGTTACTACATTTCGCATCGCGTGCGCAAGGACGGCCGGACGATCGGCGTGGCAGTCGTCAAGGTCGACATGACCCGCCTGGACATGGAATGGCGATGGCACAAGGACGAAGTCGCGGTCACCGACAACCACGGCGTGATCTTCCTGAGCACGCAAGCCGACTGGAAATACCGCCCGATCCACCCGCTGGATGCGCCAACGCTGGAAAAGCTGAAGCGCACCCGGCAATACGAGACGGTACTGAAACCGCCTCTGCCGGTCCGGGTCCTGAGGCAACTCAAGCCTGACGAGCAAATCGTCAGCCTGCCGCAGTCGCCTGACGAAGGGACGGCTGACGTCCATTACCTGATCAAATCGCAACCGATCAAAGAGGCAGACTGGCGGATCAATGTCCTGATCCCGTTGGACGAAATGGAGGCGCGCGCGATGCGCATCGCCCTCATTGTTTCCAGCACCGCCGGCCTGCTGCTGATGTCGCTCATGCACCTGCGCCAGGCACAGGTGCGCGCGGTCGAACGCGAAAAATCGCGGCTGGCGCTGGAACAGGCGCATGAGGCGCTGGAACTGAAACACGCCGAGCTGCAGAAGGCCAGTGAAGACCTGCGCATCGCCTCCATCACCGACCCGCTGACGGGCGCCTACAACCGGCGGTTCTTCTTCGAGTCGGTGCCGAAGATCGTCAGCGCCGCCAACCGTCACCACTTCCCGTTATCCATCGTCACCATCGACGTCGACCACTTCAAGCGAATCAACGACATGTACGGCCATCCGGCCGGCGACAAGGTGCTGCAGGTGCTGACTGCCATCTGCAAGGAGTCGCTGCGCGAAGCGGATGTGTTCTGCCGCTTCGGCGGCGAAGAATTCATCATGGCGCTGCCCAGCACCGATGCGGAAGCGGCCGAGAACGTCGCCGAACGCTTACGCATCAAAGTGAGCCAGCATCCACTGGAAGTCAAGGGGAAGGCGTACGGCATCACGATCAGCTGCGGCGTGTCGCGTTACCGGGAAGGCGAGCGCGGCATCGACGATACGCTCAGGCGCGCCGACGACGCCTTGTATGTCGCAAAGAACGAAGGACGGAACCGGGTGGTCGTGCGTTGACGATGGCCGGCGCGCCGTCGCCGGTCGAAAAAAAAGCCTGCTTCCCGTAAAGGCAGCAGGCTTGCGTTTCATGAGCAGGGAAATGCGGCCCTGTCACACCTTCCGTCACGCCTTTGCAGGCTCCAGCCCCGGACGCCCCTTGCCAAGCACCGTCGCCTGGTAGCCGGCGCTGTTGGCCGCACAATAAGCCTGCTTCTCCCCGGCAACGCGAGCGCAGTAGCTCGAAGTGGATGCCGCGCAGTACGAGGCTTGTTTGTCGGTCTCGTCCGCAACGCGTGCGCAATAGCTGGCGGTCTGTGCCGCGCAATAGGCTGCAGATGCCTCCTGCGATTCGGGTGCGCCGGCGACACGCGCGCAATAGCTGGCAGACTGGGCGGCGCAGTAGGCGGCCTGCTTGTCGGTTTCTGCCGCGACTCGAGCGCAGTAGCTTGCGGAGGGTTCTGCCGTTTCCGCACCGGCTACACGGGCGCAGTACGACGAGTCGGTCTGCCCCGCGACGCGTGCGCAATAAGAAGATTCTGCTTCACCGGCAACGCGTGCACAGTAGGCTGATTCAGCCTCGCCGGCGACACGCGCGCAGTAGGCGGAATCGGTGGCGCGGGCGCAGTACGTGGCGTCGCCGGCCGTTGCGCTTCCGAACTCCTGCTGGTACAGGCGGCGGGTATTGGTGGAGGCTTCAGCCAGGTTCGCTGCGTCTTCCTCGTCGCGCATGCCGAAATACGGGAAGTGATGCAGGAAGTAACCGAAGACATTCTGGCAATCCTCCGCATACTTCATCGTGTCGAGAATGTGGCCGTGCCAGAACTTATCGACGTTGGTATCGGGCGTAATCACGGCATCGGGATACTTCGCAACCAGGGCCAGGAAGCGCTTGTATTCCAGCTCGTGGCGGTCTGCCTCCTCGCGCGTCCATCCATGCCCTTCCTTCTTGTCCATCAGCTTGAACTTGATCGGGTCAAGATCCAGCGCAAACACTGCTTCAACCATTTGTTCCGGCGTTTTCTTGTTGGCTTGTTGGGTCATTGTTCTGTTACCTTTCTTGATGTTGTTTGAAACATAACGCCGCGGGATTCTCCTCTCTCTTGCCGATGTTGCCCCGCGGCTACCCGTACAGCGAATTCAATGTAGCATGCAGGCAGTATTGTGATTTAGTAACATATTTGATCTGCATCAAATTTCTGTTGAGCTATAACCGAGCCTGACAGGAAGGCTGGAACAATGCTGTCATCCCTCCTAGCGTGGAAAAACCCGCAATCGGCAGAGGAAATGCATTAAATAGATGCATTGACAGCCAGCAAGGAGTGAGACGGGAACCCGGACCGAAAATGCTTTCATTTTTGAAAACGAGATACACTGCAGCTTCCCTTCCGGCAGCTACCGTACGTTCCATGTGTCCCGTCCGCATACATGTTCGTATCCGTGCCTGATTCAGCCATGCCCATCAGCAGGACCGTGCCCATTTCCCGGCGTTTCATACGAGCGCTCCTTACCTCCAGCGTCTGGTGGGTAGGTGTGGCTGTATCTTGCGCGTTGTGGATGCTTGTGGAAGACGTGGTCGAGAACAAGAGCCGCGCGCAGTTCGAGTACCACGCCGAAAACGCGCAACAGGCCGTCCAGAACCGGGTTCGTTCCTACATCGACGTATTGCGCGGCGTGAACGCGCTGTTCTATACGACCGACACAGTCACCCGGGACCAATTCCATGCCTATGTCAGCCAGCTCAAGCTGGAAAGCAGTTTCCCCGGAATCACCAACCTGAATTTCGCGCAGCTCGTCACCGCGGCGGAAAAGAAGGCCTTTGAAGCCCGCGTGCGCCATGACAGCGGCCGAAAGCCTGGCGGCTACCCGGACTTTGCGATCAAGCCGGCGGGCGACCGCGACGAATACAACGTGCTGACCTATATCGAACCGATGGAATCCAACCTGGTTTCCTTCGGATTCGACATGGCATCCAACGCGAGTGGTGCCGCCGCACTGGCAGCATCACGTGACAGCGGACAGTTGTTTTCGTCCGGGCGGCTGATCCGGATCGATGGACCGCACAAACATGTGGGACTGGCCATGCGCATGCCGGTCTACAAGCGCGGTATGCCGACCAGGACGGTTGCCCAGCGCCGTGCCGCCTACTATGGCTCCGTCGGCGCCGGCTTCGATATCAGCAAACTCATGCTGGGTGCCGTGGACGACAACACGCTGGCACAAATGCGCGTCAGGCTGTTCGACGTCGGAAGGACCGACAGCCAGCGCGGCAATACGGCAGATGCAGAGAGCCTGCTCTTTGACAGTGCGTCCGGTCCGGCTGGCGAACCAGACGGCACCCGCATGGTGGAATCCAGCGACATTTTCGTGAAGCGGGTCTCGATGACCGTGGGACCAAGGGTGTGGGAAGCGGAATTCTCGGCGCCGAGGTCGGCCATGGTGCAGGACTTCGATGCGTCACTGCCTTTGCTCGTCCTCGGCATCGGCGTCATCGCATCCGCGCTGATGTTCGGCGTCTATTACTCGCTGACCACCGCGCGCCGCCGTGCTGTGGAACTGGCGCGGGAAATGACCAAGGACCTGCGCGCCAGCGAAGCAAGCCTGGCCGAAGCGCAGCACATGGCACGCCTGGGCAGTTGGGTGCTCGACCCGGCGACCGGCAGCATGAGCTGGACCGCGGAGACCTATCGCATTTTCGGCATGGACCGCTTCGACGAAACACCGAAGCAACTGGATTTCCTGAGCCGCGTCCATGAAAGCGATCGACCGCGCGTGGAGCGCGGCCTGGAAGACTGCCTGACCAGCGGTATCGAATTCGATACCGAACACCGGATACTGCAGCAGGATGGATCGGTGCGCTGGGTGCATTCGATCTGCCGCCTGGGCTATAACGGCGCAGCCAAGGTACTGCGCGGCACCATCATGGATGTCACCGAGCGCAAGCACACGGTCGAAGCCCTGAAGCGTTCGCAGGAACTGCTGCGTGAATTGACCGCGCACCAGGACCGCGTGAAGGAAGACGAACGGAAAAGAATTGCGCGCGAGATCCACGACGAGCTCGGCCAGACCCTGCTGGCCCTGCGCATCGACGTGTCGATGCTCGATGCCCGCACCGGCCGGTCCCACCCCAGGCTGAACGAGAAAGTCCGCGGTGCACTCAACCACATCGACGCCACGGTCAAGACCATCCGCACCATCATCAACAACCTGCGTCCCGCGGTGCTCGACCTCGGCCTGACAGCAGCGATCGAATGGCAGGTGGCGGAATTCCGCCGCCGTACCGGCATCGCCTGCGAGCTGCACATGGACGACAAGGAATTCGCAGTCGACGACATGCGCGCCACCTCGCTGTTCCGCATTCTGCAGGAGTCGCTGACCAACGTCATTCGCCATGCGAACGCAACCCATGTCGCGATCGACCTGCACCAGGAGGACAACCGCCTGGTCATGAAAATCACGGACAACGGTATCGGCATCTATCCCGAGAACCGCAAAACGTCCAATTCATTCGGCCTGGTCGGTGTGGAGGAACGCATCAACGCGCTCAACGGCGAGTTCGTCATCACCAGCGCGCCCGGCAAGGGTACGACGCTCACCATCTACATTCCGCTGGAAAGCCACGATCCGCAACTGTACGAATTCAAGGTCGTCGGTCGCGGCGAATAAGTTCAACGCATCAGCTGAAGACCGACCAGCGCCCAGGACATTGCGGCGGCCGCCGTCGCCAACTTGAGCCGCTGCGCCTCGCGCCTGGCCTCCTTCCGCTCCTCCAGCCGGATACGGAACGCCTCGTTCTTTTTCTTCGCCTGCCGCCGCCTGCGCGCCCGCGCGGCGGCGGACATTTCCCCGTCGAACGTTTCCATGAGCCCCCCTTGTCGTGGTGTCAACATCGATTCTGTTGACTGCCCCCAAGGTACATTTGAGGTAGCGCAAGACGGGGCCGGCTGGGATTAGCGCAGGCTCAAGAAAAGTCCGGAGCCGCTGCCAAGTTTGCCAATGGGAAAATACAGATGCTAGAGACGTGCACGCAACAGCGCTGCCAGCTCAGCATCCTCCAGCACAAGCGGATTGGTGCGCATGCTGCCGCCGCGGCTTCCCTGGACGACCTTGTCGACATGCGCTTCCTCCATGCCGAACTCGCGCAGGCGCGGCAAGCGCAAGCGTTCCGTCCACGACTGCAGCAGCTCGGCCAACGCGTTACAGGCGTGTGCGTCGTCCAGCGCATCCTGCGCGGCAAGGAGGCGGCCGACCTCCGCATACTTCGCCAACGCCGGCGATTGAGGCGCCCGTGTCCGCAACGCGCGGATATTGAGTGCGGTGGCCTCAGCCACCAGCGTCCCGCACACAACGCCGTGCGGTATCGGGAAGAACGCCCCCAGCGGCGACGCCAGCCCGTGCACCGATCCCAGTCCTGCCTGCGCGAGCGTGATGCCCGACATCAGCGATGCGTAGGCGATACCCGCGAAGCCTTCGCCCTGGCGCGCATGCCCGGCCTCCCACGCGAACCAGAATCCATCGCGGAATGCCTTCAGCCCGGACAGCGCCAGCGCGTCCGTAAACGGGCTAGCATTGGTCGACACATAGGATTCGAGCAGCTGCGTAAACGCATCCATGCCGTTGGCCGCGATCAGGTCCTTGGGGCAGCCGGCCAGCAGCTCCGGATCGATGATGGCCACGCACGCGACCAATGCATCATGGCGGAAGGATTTCTTGAAGCCATCGCTTCCCTGCACGCTGAGCACCGCATTCTTGGTCGCCTCGCTGCCGGTCCCCGCCGTGGTGGGTACCGCAACAAAGGGCAAGGCCGGCCCGCGATAGGGCACACCGCGTCCCACGCCCTCCAGGTGGTCCATCACCGAATTGCCGGTGACGAGTAAACCGGCGATGGCCTTGGCCGCGTCCAGCACGCTGCCGCCGCCGATGCCGCACACCACTTCGATGCCGGCACCATGAAACCGGGCCACTGCATCATCGACCAGTTCCGGCGACGGCTCTTGCGTGACCTGCATCGTCTCCCATACGATGCCGTGCGCATCGAGCGCGGCGTGCAGCGCCGCCCAGTGCGGCGTCGAGATGAAGGAACGGCCGCCGGTCACCAGCAGCGCCTTGCGCCCGAACTGCGCAAGCACCTCTGCAGTTTCCTTGACCCTGCCGGCACCGAAGCGGATCTCGGGCAGGCGTGCGACTGAAAAAGCATCCATGGACATCGTGGCTTTCCGGTTGAAATGAAGCCTGCACTATAGCGCGAATATGCGAGGAAAAAGAAAACGCCCCGTGCCGAAGCGGCAAGGGGCGTTTTCACTGTAGGTGAACGGACTTGGGGCTTATCGCACTTCTGCGATCTTGTTGAGCGCGACGCTCAGCGCACGGCCACCCAGCGTTCTTCCTGCGGCGGGATCGACTGCAAAGAACTCGCTCATCCTGTCGATGACCGCAGGATCTTCCTGCACTGCGCTGCGGGCAAGGCGCCGTACGACCTCGCCATCAAGCTGCTGTGCCAACCCGGTATCGACCGGAACCTCCGGCTGTCCGCTACGGTTTGCAGCGCGCGGCAAGATGCCATCGTCGATCAGCGGTTTCACCACAGCCGGGCTGGCACCGTCGATCAGCTGTCTCAGCATCGCAGTGCGCAATTCGTCGTCGCCGCGCTCGAAGGATTCGCTCACCAGGTCTTCAAAAGGAGGCGTTTGCTCCGAGTGCATTGCTTCCGCGAGACCGGTCGACACATGCTCGGCCGGGACGCTCCGTGCAACGGCCACGAAATCCTGCTCGACCTTCTGCACGGAATGCACGCCGGTTTCGGCTGCGTACTGTTGCAGCACTGCACTCACATCGGTTTCTCGATTCATCGTTTCTCCTTGAAAAAAACGACGCGGGCAGTTGCCCGCGCCAACGTATAAGGTTGGGAAAGGCGCGGTAAGTTCGCGATGAATCGATTTATTTTTGCAACTAAGGATCAGTATTTTTCGAAGAAGCCGGAGGTTCGCTCAACTGCACGAGCCCGCTCACATCCTGCTGCGGAACTTCCACCCGCTGCAGCTGGCCGGCATCCAGCTGATGGGAAAATTGTTCGACCGAGTCGAGCCGCTGCTGCCTGTCTTCCGGCAGCGTGGGGCCGCTCTGTGTGTACAGCGTGAGCAACTCAGCGAGGTTCAGCAGCACGGACAGGTGCGTGCGCTCGTAGCCGTGCGATGCATCGGCGCCGAAACACAGCAGCGCGGTGCGCACATCGTGCCCCGCGCTCACCGCCGCGCCTGCATCGGAATGGTAGAAACGGAACACATCGCGGTTGCACGGGATGCCGTGGTCCCGGCACAAACGCAGCAGCCGATGTGTGAGGTGGTAGTCGTGCGGGCCGGCGGAATCCATCAGCGGGATGGTAACGCCGTGCTCGCGCGCGCCCTGCCCCGCGGCGACCGGACCGATGTCGATGCCGATCACTTCGCTGACGTCGCTCTGGATCACGGCGCGCGCGCCGGAGCCGACCTCCTCCGTCAGCGTGAACACGGCGTGGCAATCCATCGGCACCGTCACTCCGGATTCGACCACGGCCTTCAACGCGGCGAGCACCGTTGCGACACCGGCCTTGTCGTCGAGATGGCGCGACACGATGAAGTCATTGGGCAGCCATTCCGGGTTGGCGTCGAAGGCGACGAAATCGCCGACCTGGATGCCGAGAGCGGCGATGTCGGCCGCCGACTCGATCGGTTCGTCGATGCGCAATTCCAGCTGGTCCCAGTTGACCGGTTGCGTATCGATCGCTTCGTTGTACACATGGCCGGAGGCCAGTAGCGGCAGCACGGAGCCGCGATAGCGGCTCGTTTCTGTGAACAGCGTAACCCGTCCGCCTTCCGCCCAGCGGCTGGACCATGTCCCGACAGGCATCAGCGCCAGCCTGCCATGCGGTTTGACTTCCCGCACCATTGCACCAAGCGTATCGAGATGCGAGACGATCGCGCAGGCCGGGCTTTCCTTGCGCCGCTCCGGTTTGTTCCTGCGCAGTACCGCGCGTATCGTGCCGCGCCGGGTCAGTTCGTAGGGCAAGCCCATCGCATCGAGGCGGCTGCCGGTGTAATGCACGATTTCGTCGGTCAGGCCGGTCGGGCTCGGAATGGCAAGCAGCTCAAGCAGCGTCGTTTTCAGGTAGTCGGCATCGATGTGCAGCTTTTCCATGACACCTCACGTTTGCACCGTCGTGAAAGGAAACAACAGGTCGACGAACCGTTGCGCGGTCGGCTGAGGATCGTGGTTGGCCAAGCCGGGACGCTCATTTGCCTCGATGATCACATACTGGTCCGAGTCCGGCGAAGGCACCAGGAAATCGAGGCCGACCACCGGAATGCGCAGTGCGCGCGCAGCCGTCTCCGCCACCTCGCGCAATACCGGATGCAGCTCCGCCGTCACATCGTGGATGGTGCCGCCGGTATGCAGGTTGGCGGTCTTGCGCACCGTCACCGCCCTGCCGTTTTCGATCACCGAGTCATAGGACAAACCTTGCGCGGCAAGACAGCGTTCGGTCTCCGCATCCACCGGAATCCTGCTTTCGCCACCAGTCGCCGCCGCGCGCCGCGCGCTCTGCCGCTCGATCAACTGCGCCACCGTCGATGTGCCGTCGCCGACAATCTCCGCGGGCCTGCGGATCGCCGCCGCCACGACCTTGTAGCCGATCACGACGATGCGCAGGTCCTGCCCGGAACAGAACTCTTCGATCACCACATGCCCGCCTTCCTTCGCCGCGCGCTCGATGGCCTCGGCCAGATGCTCCTCGGTGCGCACGTCCACGCTGATCCCCTTGCCCTGTTCGCCCATCGCGGGTTTGACCACCACCGCTTCGCAATCCTGCAGGAAGGCGATATCCGCCTGCCGGTCGCCCGCGACGTGCTGGCGCGGCACACGCAAGCCCACCGACGCCAGCCGGCGCGAGGTCAATACCTTGTCCTGGCACCAGGTCATCGCCACGCCGCCGGTCAGCTCGGTCAACGACTCGCGGCACAGGATTTCATGACCGGCATTGCGCAGCTTGAAGATCCCCGCATCCGCATCGATGACTTCGACGCTGATGCCACGCCGGCGTGCCTCATTGATGATGATCATCGCGTACGGATTCAAACCGTCGAAGTCCGTGCTTTCGACGAACAGCTTTTCATTGATCGCATTCTTGTTCTTCACCACAAAGCCGGGCGCCTGCTCGAAACCGAGCTTGCGATAGAGATTGATTGCCGGTTCGTTGACGTGCAGCACGGACAGGTCGAGGAACCTGCGGCCGCGCGCGGCAAAGTACGCGATCAGGTAATTCACCAGTGCCCGCCCCGCGCCGCTCAACCCGGTCTGCGGGTCGACCGCCAGGCACCACAGGCTGCAGCCACCCTGCTCATCGCCGAATGCTTCCACATGGTCCACGCCCAACGCGGTGCCGACGATCTCGCCGGTGCGGTCGTCTTCCGCGATCACGTAATGGACCGCTTCCGAATGGCGTTGCCGCCACACCGTCTGCTGGTCGACCGGCACCATGCCGCGCATGCTGTAGAGGCGGTTGATCGCGGCGATGTCGGCACGCGTGGTCAGCGGCCGCACAACGATGCCGGATAGCGACATTTCCTCCGGCGGACTGTCGAGCAAGCGCCGGAAGATCAGCGAGGGATCAAGGAACAGGTGGGACGGCGCCTCGGCCAGCACGAGTTGCGGCGACTCCACGTGCAGCGCGATATCGCGCTTGCCGGCCTCCTCTTCGCGCAGGGCCTGTGCGAGCACCTGCGGCGACTCGAAGGACGGCCCGTACAGCAGGCGTCCCCAGCCGCAGTCGATGAAGGCGTTCGGGCGGCAGGCCTGCGTATCGCGGCTATCGGGGCGAGACGTGGGCGTGCCATCATCCGCATGCTCGAAGGACGGCGGGTTGCGGTTGCCGCTGATGGATGGGTCATGGGGGGAGACATTCATGGCGGATGTCCTCTCAAATATAGATGGAATGCAAGAAAATCGGATTCCGGCCAGGCCGTACGAAAGGCATCAAATGCCGTTCATCTGCAGCCATGCTTCGAGCAATGCGACCTGCCATAGCTTGGAACCTCGTAGCGGCGTGAGATGGCTGTCGGGCGCTGCGAGCATGTCGTCGACCGCTTGGCGCCGGAACAGTCCTCGGTCCCGGGCGCGGCGCGAATCGAGGATGTCGCGCACGAAATGCAGGAAGTCGCCGCGCAGGTATTTCAGCGCCGGCACAGGGAAGTAGCCCTTGGGCCGATCGATCACTTCAGACGGAATGACCGCGCGCGCCGCTTCCTTGAGCACATGCTTGCCGCCGTTGGCGACCTTGTGGCGTGCAGGAATGCGGGCCGCCAGTTCCACCAGTTCATGATCAAGGAAGGGCACGCGTGCCTCAAGGCCGAAGGCCATCGTCATGTTGTCCACCCGCTTGACCGGGTCGTCCACCAGCATCACCGTGGTGTCCAACCGCAACGCGCGGTCGATCGCACTATCCGCACCGGGACGCGCAAAGTGCTCGGCGACGAAGGCGCTGCTCGCGTCCTCGACCGCAACAGCCGGGTCCAACAGTCCGCGCAGTTCTTCATGATTGCGGTCGAAGAAGACGCGCCGGTACATGTCGAATCCGGAGGAAGTGTCCTGCACATCGGTCAGCTGCGGATACCAGTGATAGCCGGCGAACACTTCATCCGCCCCCTGCCCGCTCTGCACGACCTTGCTGTGGCGCGACACGGCCTGCGACAACAGGTAGAACGCGACGCAATCGTGGCTCACCATCGGCTCGGCCATCGCAGCGATCGTTTCCGGCAAACTGCCAAGCAAGTTATCGGCGGGCACGTGCAGCTTTTCGTGTACCGTCCCGTAATGCCTTGCGACGAGGTCGGAGTAGTGGAACTCATCTCCCGCTTCCGCGTCGACGGATTCGAAACCGATCGAGTAGGTACGCAAGTCCTTCGTTCCCGCTTCGGCAAGCAAGCCGGTGATCAGGCTGGAATCGAGCCCGCCCGACAGCAGCACGCCGACCGGGACATCCGATACGAGGCGCCGCTTGACCGATAGCCGCAGGCTGTCCAGCACCGCCACCTTCCAGTCGTCGAAGCTGGGATTTTCATCCTCATCGCTGCGTATGAAATCCAGCCGCCACCATTCCCTGATGCTGCAATCGCCGTCGGGATGCACCTTCATCCAGCTTCCCGGCGGCAGCTTGCGCACGCCATTCAGGATCGTATGTGGCGCAGGCACCACCGCATGGAAAGTCAGGTAGTAATGCAGTGCCCGCAAATCGAGCGAGGTGTCGATGCCGCCGCCCTTGAGCAGGGCGGGCAGCGAGGATGCAAAGCGCAGGCAGTTCCTGTCGCGCGCGTAGTACAACGGCTTGATGCCCAGCCGGTCACGGGCGAACCAAGTAATGCCGCTGTCCCGCTCCCACAGCGCGAAGGCGAACATGCCGTAGAAGCGCCGCAGCGCTTCCGGTCCCCATGCGTGCCATGCCTTGAGGATGACTTCGGTATCGCCTGTCGATGCGAACTGGTAGCCGGCGGCCTGCAGTTCCACGCGCAGTTCATGATGGTTGTAAATTGCCCCGTTGAAGACGATGCCCAAGCCAAGCTGGTTATCGACGAAAGGCTGATGGGCACGGCTGCTCAGATCCATGATGCTCAGGCGGCGATGGCCGAAGCACCTGCTTCCGAGGCTGAACACGCCCTCCCCATCGGGCCCGCGGCGCGCCATGCTCTCCGTCATGTCCGTAACCGTACGAATATTGGCGAACTGCTGGTCGAATCGCAATTCTCCGGCAATTCCACACATGGATCATTCACTCCGGAAATAAAAAGCGGCAAGGCTTGCCGCGACCTCCCTGTAGAGGGCAAAGGCTTCGTTTTGTTCCTGACAACTTGTCACCGGAGAAAGACCTATGCGAGGTCATCAAGGTGCGGAACGATTTGCCATGCGTTCAATCAACCGGTTGACTACCGTGGGCAACTGCAACGCTTCCAATGAGAACCTTTCACTGCGACAAGTGCGAACAGCTCGTATTCTTTGAAAACGTGCGCTGCGAGAATTGCGGCAGCGTGCTCGGCTACCTGCCCGACCTGATGGGTATCTACGCATTCGAGGACAGTGGCAGCGGCCTCTTCCGCAGCCTGAGTCCCCACAATGGCGGTCGCCTGTACAAGAAGTGCGTCAACTATGCGCGCGAGGATGTCTGCAACTGGATGCTGGAAGCCGACGCGCCAAGCGAGCTGTGCGCGTCGTGCCAGCTGACGCGCGTCATTCCCGCCTTGTCGTCGGAGAAGAACCGCTTGTACTGGAAAAGACTGGAAGCCGCCAAGCGCCGCCTTCTCTACACGCTGTGGGACCTGAAATTGCAGCCCGCGCCGAAATTGAATGATTCCCACGCCGGCCTCGCCTTCGAATTCCTGGAGGACACACCGGACCAGCATGTGATGACCGGCCATGCCGACGGCGTCATCACGATCAATATCGCGGAGGCCGACCCATCGCACCGGGAGCGCACGCGCGAGGAGATGGGTGAACCCTATCGCACGCTGCTCGGCCACTTCCGCCATGAAAGCGGGCATTTCTACTTCGATCGGCTGGTTGCGCACAGCCGCTGGCTGGAGCCGTTCCGCGCGCTGTTCGGCGACGAGCGCGAGGACTATGGCGCGCGCCTGAAGGCGCACTACGACAACGGTCCGCCTCGGGACTGGAATCAGTGTTTCGTCAGCGTCTACGCCAGCATGCACCCGTGGGAAGACTGGGCCGAGACCTGGGCGCATTATCTGCACATGATCGATACACTCGATACCGCCCATTCCTGCGGCATGATGCTCATGCCGAAGACGCCAGGCGAGCCTGAACTGGCGATTGATAGACAGCCGGTGCGCACCGACGCCTTCAACGACATCCTGTCGGACTGGTTTGCGCTGACCTATTTGCTCAACAGCCTCAACCGCAGCGTGGGTATGCCCGATCCCTATCCATTTACCCTATCAACGCCGGCCATCAATAAACTGCGTTTCGTGCATGACGTCGTTCGCGGTTGAACGAATGCAGCGAGCGGATGCAGCGAGGGAATTTTTGCAACAAAGTGTTGTCAGTTGGTGCATCGTGTAAACGCACTTCTATCACACACCCATGACAGACATCCATTCAACCGGAGCGTTTGATCCGAACCGACTGTTTGACGCACTGTTGGATCAGCTCGAACTGGAAAACGACGAAGCGCTCGCGCATACGCTGCACGTCGAGCCTTACCTGATCAAGCGTATCCGGGACCACCAGTATGCGCTCGACCCCTCATTGCTGATCCGGATCAACGAAGTCTCCGGCATCAACATGCGCGAACTGCGCCAGATCATGGGTGACCGGCGAACGGAGTACCGGCTCGAAACCCATCCGGCGATGCCGTCTGCGCCGCAAAAAGAAACCGCAGAGAAACATGAAGACGGCGAGGAAAGGGAGAAAATCCGGCGCTCGCTGGAACGCGACGATACCGGACTCCCCAACTTTGTGCAGTGGTCGTAACTACCGCAATCACGCATTGATCAGAGTGGCTGCGCTTTCTCGAACCGCGGCGCCGCCTTGATTGCCTCTGCCACGTCAGCATAACGCGTCTGGTATTCGCTGACCTGCGCGTCGTATCCCTCGCGGTCGATATGGTTGCCTAGCTGGTAGGCCACCACGTCGGACAGCTCGTGGCTGAAGCCGGGCGACAGCGCCAATCTCCTCACTGCACGCACCTTCCCGTTGGCGCGGTCTACGAGCGCGAGCTGCAGCCCATAACGTCCGTCAGGCGTCAGGACTTCGGGTGTCGGCCGAGATTCCGGCGGGTAGAGGTACACATGGAATTGCGCATCCCCACTCATCACCTCGCCTATCCTCCATGGCACCACGGCGATATCGCCCGCGCGCAGCAGCCCGAGATAACAATCGTCATCCGTCACATGCTGTACCACGTCTTCAGGCATGTTGGAAAAAAACAGTCGAAGCTCCGGCCCATCCTTGGAAAATTCAAAAACGGCCGCATCTTCATTTGGCAGTGTTCCCGGATAGGTTTGTCCGGCGTTCAACATGTCAGGCGTCACGGAAAGTTCTCCACAGTCAGTTGACGCTTTGAGTATGCGGCGCACGGAAAAATCCGGATAGCGGCAAAAGGAGGTGCTGCAAGTCAAGAACGAAGCCGGCGACCACTGGCATTCTTATTGCTCATATTCCGGTACCTTGTACTGATGTTCGGATTGGCAAGCGGCGGCTTCAACCCATGCATGTCGTATAGGCCGGGACTTCTTGATCAGAGATGCTTCCGGTTAGCAATCTGAAGCCTTGAATCAACCACTCAAGAATCGACAAAATGCAAACAATGACCTATTACATGGATAACCTGAAGGCGACGGCGGAAATCCAGGAAACCGAAGTCGGCGAGGGCCGTATCCTTGCTGTTGTCTCCATCCAGGAAGGCAAGGACGATCCTGCCCATCGTTCCCATCACACCATAGTGTTCGAGCCCGGCACCGGCAAGAGCATCGTCGAAGCAACCAAGACCCTGGTGCACAACCTGATGCACAAGCATCACCTGCGAAAACCGGCGGCATGAAAGGAGGATTGTTCTTCCGACGCAAACGACAGTCTTGCACCCGCTGCATCTTTCAGCCTGCGTGTGCGGGTACAAGAGCATCAAGTCGACAAATAATTCACCCCGTCATCCCGGCGAAGGCCGGGATGACGGGGTGAGGATGTTTTCTTCCTGACCTTCCCGCCCGCACACAAGCAACAAGGCGCACAGACTTACGCCACCCTCTTCCCCGTCTTCCTGCGCATCGCCCTGTTCTGCGCCTGCAAGATGCGATCAATGCGTTCCGACGCCTCCCGCGCCATCAGCTGCGCTTCCTCCCCATAGGGGAAATATTCCGGACAGCGATAGCCGAGCCAGGCGTACGCCGAGTAGAGCTTGCAGTTATCCTCCACATCCTGCAGCGATTCGCGCGAGGTGTTCTCACCGATCCAGTCCAGCTTGCTCGGCTGCTGCCGCGCAAGCGCACGCGCCCACTTCTGCCAGGCGGCGTGCAGCGATGGAATGCGGGAAGAAATCGGTACCAGCGACAATGTAAATTTGTCCGCGATTGTCAGTGGCAAGGTATCCAGCCATAACGCGCGTTCCGCCTGTTCCTCGGTGATGCGCGGCGCAAAGAATCCGTCCGGCACGTCGATATCGGTCTCGAAGCGCTTGAGCAACTTTGCCAACGACTGCTCCCCCGTCACCGAGGTGATGCGGTTCAGGTGTTCCAGCGTGGGCGCGACGGAAAATCCCAGCGTCGACACAGGCGGCACCTTTTCCTTCAGCAGCGCGCGGATCACGTAGTGCGTGTCGTCATCGTAGCCGGCGACGAATCCTTCCTCATGCACGCCGAAACGGCCGGCGCGTCCGGCGATCTGTTTCGCCAGCGCAGCGGAAAGTTCCTCTTCTTCGACACCGTTGAACTTGACGGCGGTCGTCATCACTACGCGCTGGATCGGCAGGTTCAGGCCCATTGCAATCGCGTCCGTCCCCACCACGATATCGGCCGTGCCGTCCCGGAAACGCGCCGCCTGTGCGCGCCGTACTTCGGGCGACAAATTGCCGTAGACGGTTGCGACCGACAAGCCCATTTCGGTGATCATGTCGCGCCACATCAGAACTTCACGCCGGGAGAAAGCGATCACGGCGTCGCCGCGCCGCAGGTTGCGCAGCTTGCGCACCGGCTGCCCTTCCATCGACAGGGGCGCCTTGCGGGTCAGCGTGCGGATTTGCAGCGGGCAATCGAGGCGTTTGGCCAGGGCTTCGATCGCGTGGCGCGCTTCCGGTGCGCCAACCAGGTACACCACGCTTGCCGGCGCGCCGCACACCGCTGCTGTCCATGCGGCCCCACGGTCGCGGTCGCCGAGCATCTGGATTTCATCGATGACGGCGACGTCGACACGCGTGTTCGGATCCAGCATCTCGACGGTGCTGGCGATGTGCGTCGCGCCTTCAACCTCGCGGCGCTCTTCCCCGGTGACAAGGCTGACCTTGAGTGGTTCGCCGTCGCGCTCGACTTCCGCCAGTCGCTCGTAGTTTTCCAGTGCCAGCAAGCGCAGGGGCGCAAGATAGACGCCGCTCCTAGCCTTGGCCAGCGCCTCCATCGCTTCATGCGTCTTGCCGGAATTGGTCGGTCCGAGCAATGCGATGAGTTTGCGCGGCATGCGGTGCGCCAGTTCGAAGGTGGCCGGGTATTCTGCAAGATTGATGCTTTCGCGGGTGCGCCTTGCGTTTGCCGCTTCCTGCTGGCGTTCGATCGCGTGGATCAGCCGCTGCTCGACCCGGTCGAGCACATGGTCGACCGGGTCCGAAGATTCCTTGATTGCAAGCGCATGCAGGAAGTCTTCCGGATCGAGTCCGTTATCCTCCGCGCGCTCGGCAAGCGCCTCGACGAATTCGCATACTTTCCGGTGCAGGGCGTGCCTGGATTTGGCATGTACTCGATCCTGCACCAGATGCAGTTTCTTGTCGGCAGAGAGGTTGCGCCACTTGCCGGCGTTGGCAAGGACGCCGTCGGGCGGCACCAGGTCGTAGGGCACGCTTAATCGTCCGACCTCGGCCACGCCTGCGAACCGGATCATCACCCTGCCCTCGAGCTTCGCCATCTCTGCGCCTTCCGCGCGCAGATGCTGCTGGAGTTGTGCGTCGGCGTCCGTTGCGGACACCGGGTCTGTCGGGGGATCGTTCCTGGCTTGTTCCGTCGTATTCATGGCAATTAGGATGTCGCGCATCGGGCGCAGTTCCATGAAGTATGCATCCTCCGATGCATGGAAGGAACATCCTTTGCGGCGGAACCGCCAGGAATTCCGGATTACATCAGCTCAATACCCATGGCCGTTCCTTCGCCGCCGCCGATGCAGAGGGTGGCGACGCCGCGTCGCAACCCGCGCCGCTTCAGTGCACCGATCAGGGTAACGATGATGCGCGCGCCGGATGCGCCGATCGGATGGCCGAGTGCGCAGGCGCCGCCATGCACGTTCACGATATCGTGCGGAATGCCGTATTCCTTCATCAGGGCCATCGGCACCGCGGCGAACGCCTCGTTGACCTCGTACAAGTCGAAATCGCGCGTAGTGGCGCCGAGACGGTCCATCAGCTTGCGTACCGCCCCGACGGGCGCTGTCGTAAACCAGGCCGGCTCCTGCGAATGCGTCGCATGGCCGAGGATACGCGCGATCGGCTGGAGGCCGAGCTTGTCCGCAGTCGACGCCCGCATCAATACAAGCGCTGCTGCGCCGTCATTGATCGAGGACGAGGAGGCGGCGGTGATCGTCCCATCTTTCCGGAATGCGGGCTTCAGATGGGGAATCTTCTCCGGCCGCGCCTTCATCGGGCCTTCATCCTTCGAGACAGCCACGGCTCCTTCCTTCGTTTCAACGGAAACAGGGGTGATCTCCCAATCGAACCCGCCCTCCGCGGCAGCCGTCTGCGCGCGCTTGACGGACTGTACTGCGAAGGCATCCTGCTCTTCGCGGGTGAAGCCGTACTTCGCCGCGCACTCCTCGGCGAACACGCCCATCGCCTGCCCTTTCTGGTAGGCGTCCTCGAGCCCGTCGAGCGCCATGTGGTCGTAAATCGTGCCGTGGCCGATGCGGTAACCGCCACGCGCCTTCGGGATCAGGTAGGGTGCATTGGTCATGGACTCCATGCCGCCGGCGACGACGATGTCGTTGGTGCCCGCAAGCAGCGAGTCGTGCGCCAGCATGGCGGCTTTCATGCCGGAGCCGCACATCTTGGACAAGGTGACCGCACCGACGGCGTACGGGATGCCGGCCTTGATCGCCGCCTGCCGTGCCGGCGCCTGTCCCTGTCCGGCCATCAGGCAGTTGCCGAACAAGACTTCCTGCACGGCATCGGACGCGATGCCTGCGCGCTCGACGGCTGCCTTGATGGCGGCAGCGCCGAGTTCATTGGCGGACAACGAGGAGAATGCGCCCTGGAAGGCAGCGATAGGTGTACGTGCTGCGCCGACGATGACAATGGGATCGTTCATGATGTAACTCCTTTCGATGGAAAGTGCACGATGAAATCAAGAGATACGCCCTATGCGGCCGCCGCTGCACGTGCCGGCAGCCTCGCCTCGCGTATCGGCAGATTCGCCAGCGCCGCGCCGGCGGCGAGCACAATGTCCGCGTACCACATCCAGGTGTAATCGCCGAATCCGGCGAATGCGAGGCCGCCAAGCCAGGCGCCGAAGAAGCCGCCGACCTGGTGCGAGAACAAGGTCAGACCAAACAGCGTTGCGAGATAGCGCGTGCCGAACAGCTTGCCCACCAGTCCCGCGGTCGGCGGCACCGTGGCCAGCCAGGTGAAGCCGAGCGCGGCGGCGAAGATGTAGAAGGTCAATGCGGTTTTCGGCGCAAGCAGGTACACCATGATCAGCAGCGCACGGCTGCCGTACATGGCGGCCAGCAGGTATTTCATTCGCATCCGCGACGACAGCGCACCGGCAGCGAGGCTGCCCGCGATATTGAACAAACCGATCAAGGCGAGGGAGGTCGCCGATACGCCTGCGGGCAGATTGCAAAGCGCCACCTCACCCGGCAGGTGAGTAACCAGGAAGGCGATGTGGAATCCGCAAGTGAAGAAACCTGCATGCAGCAACAGGTAGCTCGGGTCGCGCAGCGCGACCTTCAACTGCTGCTTCAGGCCGATATGCGACGAGTCGCTCGCTGCCACAGCAACGGCAGGCGCTTGCCTGCGACGCAGCGGCCAGGCGAGCGGGATTGTCAGCAAGGTCGTGATGGCCATCGTCAGCATTGCGGCGACCCAGCCCGCGGTATTGATGATCGCCTGCATCAGCGGGGCGAACACGAACTGACCGAAGGAGCCTCCGGCATTGATGAAGCCGGAGGCGAAGGCCCGGCGTTCGGCCGGAAGGCGCTGCGCGGCCGCGCCGATCAGGATGGAGAAGCTCCCTGCGCCGGCGCCTGCTGCGCTGAGCACACCCAATGCCAGGAGCAATCCCCATTGTGAATCCATGAACGGTGTGAGCGCCGTTCCAGCCGCGAGCATGATTGCGCCGGCAACGATTACCCTGCCCGGCCCGTGCTTGTCGGCAATTGCGCCGAAGATCGGCTGCGACGCACCCCACATGAACTGCCCGACCGCCATCGCGAAGCTGATCGACACGATGCCAAGCCCGGTCGAGGTATTGATCGGCGAGACGAACAAGCCGGTGGTCAGGCGTGCGCCCATCGTGATCATCAGGATGGCCGCCGCAGCAAGTGTCAGCATCCATGCTGCGCCGGGACTCATTTCGGTTTGTTGTTGCATGCCTCTTCTCCTTGCTTGCGGATGGGGTTAATGGTGCGGAAGGCAGCCCTAATTATATGTATATGCATGTTATTCGGAGTCGATTGTACTGCATATACATCTTTTTTGTGCGCGACCATCCGCGTGTGTAAAGGCCGCAGAAATCCATCGCGCCAGCATCACACGAATATGATATTGTTTTGACAACTTCCTCATGGCAGCATACGTGACCCGTCATGTCGAGATTGAAATCGGGTATCGCGCAGGCCGATTTGCGCCATGACGTTCCTGTCCCCATTCCGGGCAAATTTAAGAACGAGAGTGCCATCTCGTCCGATTCGTATGCATCACCCGCCGCCATTTTGAGTTCCTTGGGTACGAGTGGCGTCAACGTTCCAAGAAGCGCTGATTGTGTTCCTACATCGAGTCCCAAAGAAAATGAAATTGAAATGGATTGACCAACTGAGATACAAGGCGGCACTGATCATCGGTACGCTATTGATCGCAACAACCGCATCAGCGCAGTCGGACGCTAATGGGACGAGTACCCAAGCAACAACGCGCGAAGTTCAGGTCGCTGCAAGTTCCTTCCTGCGCGATGCCAATCTCCCGTCCTGGGTGGACCGTATCGACACGCTACCGGTGGTTGGAGACAAATCGCCGCACGTTGTACGACTGGCAGACGTACATCTCTATGTCGCAAAAAACCCGATTGTTTATGTGCACCGCGCGATGCAGGCCAATGAAGTGTCCGCAGTGGGAGAACTTGGGCAATACGCGATCGTTTTCAATCCCGATTATCAGCGCGTCACTCTGCATATGCTGCGCCTCCACAGGGCCGGAACCATCATCGATAAACTGCAATCTGCCGACATACGATTTGTGCAGCGCGAACTGGGGCTGGAATCAGGTGTGTACACGGGATCGGTAACGGCCGTGGTCGTAACCGACGACCTCCGCGCCGGGGACACCCTTGAAGTCGCCTACTCGACTGTCGGGCAAAACCCGGTCTTTGAGGGCAAGTTCTTCGACGCCGCTGCGTGGGACAGTCCGTACCCGCTTGGGCTGCGGCGCCTGACCCTGAACAGCCCCCAGGACCGGAAGATAGACTACCGGGTAATTGGCGTCGGAAGCGCCCCTGTCCCACCTCCGGCGG
>Ga0196972_1000180_pt1 | contig 48484 bp, 38 predicted proteins | sample S1v_2013CmetaG_FD_148618 | JGI IMG/M metagenome (GOLD analysis project Ga0196972, IMG submission 148618) | Soil microbial communities from Anza Borrego desert, Southern California, United States - S1+v_20-13C | ecosystem: Environmental > Terrestrial > Soil > Desert | place: USA: California...
ATCCATCGCATCAGCGCGACCGCCGAACGCGAAACGAGCTGGTAATTTCCTGCCTTGTTGCCGACGTGGCGCGGTCCTGCGCCACGTCGTTCAATTCACCTTCTCCCCCAGTCTCGCGGGCTTGACGCTCGCAATCCTGCCGCCGGGAACATTGCTCTCCTCTCCACAGGTCAACATTTCGAGCAATTTTGCCGTTCCTTGATCAGGAAATTGAATCGCTTCGATCCCGAGGGAGGAGTGCATATCAATTTTTGAATCGATACGCCCCTTTGCTTCACGCTGGTATACCGTGAAAAGACGCTACTGGTATTGGGCCAGCGTTTTGAAAAGGAGTCGACCATGATCAAAAAGTCTGTCGTCGTGTTGTGCACTGTTCCGCTACTGACTTTATCGTCGGCGGCATTTGCATTTACCCCGTCAAGCATCGAAGGCGCCTTTGCATTGATCAAGAGCGGCGACGTGAAATACATCACCAGTATCGTCATGTCGAAGTTGCCGCAAGCCGCGCTTGATCTCGCGCCGGACAGCTTCATCAAATACAACGCCCTGCGGATCAAGAACAATCACAACAATGGCATCGGTGGTGGTGCGGGAGGAGGGCGCGGCCATAAGTGCTAATGAGGCGATGTTATTCCCTGCTGCGAAAGCGTGATGGCAGCGCATGGAGCCAGGTTACTACGGTGCCTGGCTCTTTTGTTTTCTGAGTCAGGCACGTCAGGCGCGCGTTGCCCGTTCAGTCTGCATTCATCGGAATCAGCGATATATCCGGCGTGATTCCCCGCTCGACAATCGAAACTTCCTACTTATTTTCTCGAGCGCCCCGCCTATCCTGAAAATTCAGTGCAGTTTTGTGCTCGCTGCACGAGACATTGTGGGGAAGTGCCGGCGAAGGCGAGATCCGCTGCACGCCGGTCGTTCATGGAGACCTTATATGCATCGTAGCTTTACACGCAGGACATTTCTAAAAGGATCGATTTCAGGCGCGGCATTGGCCTCGCTACCCGGCGGAATGGCATGGGCCCAGACCGTCTTGAACAGGCCTGAATGGTATGAATTCAGGCAGACTTCCAATTACAGTTCGTTCATCGACGCGATCCGTACGATGCGTGCGAATACGAATGCCTCCGACCGCACAAGCTGGGTCTACTGGTCGAACATCCACAGGTCGTCTTGTCCCCACTCAAGACCCTATTTCCTGGCATGGCACCGGGGCTACCTGCATGTCTTCCAGGAGACATTGCGCATGGTTTCGGGAAACAGCCAACTGGTAGTGCCCTACTGGGACTATTACAAGAATCCGGTGCTGCCGCAGGAATTTGCCGATCCGGCCACCGGGAACCCGCTCTATGTTTCGGGACGGCAGAGTTCCAATGTGCGATCCGCGCTGACCCTCACGCCATTCTCCTCGACCTACAGGAATTTCCAGCGCGGGACGACCAATTCCTTCGAGACATCGATCGAATACAGGCCGCACGGCTCCTTCCATAACATTATTGGTGGTTACCTGGCCACGCTGGACTCGCCGATGGATCCGATCTTCTGGCTCCACCACGGCATGATCGACAGGCTCTGGGCGTCCTGGGTGGCCGCCGGTGCCGGAAGGACAATGCCTTCCTTGAGCGATCCCTACTGGTCGGGGAACCACACATTCGGTTCCCAGTTGTCCATGCCGCGCCGCAATACCTACAACACCACCAGCCAGCTGAACTACACTTACACGGACCTCAGCCTGCCGACTTCGTTACCGCCTGCCGCGCAAATCGCGCCTCGGCTCGTGAAGGTGCAGGCGACGGTGGGAGTACAGGGGAACGGTTCCGGTGGACTGCGCGTTGGTGACTTCGCAGTGGCTCCCCCCGGGGATCTGGGTGGGAACAGACGCTCGCTCGGCGGCGCACGCAACGTGCGGCTCAATGAAAATTCGATATCTACACCTATCGCGATCGGCTCGAGCGATTTCGACCTGCTCGAACTGACACTGGGCGAGGACACGGAGCGGGCGGGCCGCGGCCGGCCGCTGGTTTCGTATCGCTCGGTGCAGATCACCCTCCAGGACGTGCATACGCTCCCGGCGGGAGAAGCGGGAGGCTTCTTCTACGATGTCTACCTGCTACCTGCAGGCCGCAGTCCCGACGAGCAGTACCTGCTGGGAAGTTTCGGTCCCTTCGAGGTGGAGGCCGCGCATCACAATGGCGGGAACATCAGCTTTGCCGCAACGCAGGTATTGCGGCGGATCGAGTCCCGCGGGCGCAATCAGCTGCGCGTCGGCTTCGTCCGCGTCAACGGAGGCAATTATCCGCGCGGCGACGTGATCTCGATCGGGGTAGTACGCGCCGAGCTATCGCAGGATCCTGTGGAATAAACATGGAGAGTGTTCGGGATGCATGCCGCATCCCGGCCAACCGACCAATCAGGAATCTATTTAGACGGCACCCTTGCGGCGGGTCAAAGGACCACGTTGCATCGGATCCTATAGCGCTTTCCATTCACATCACCTACAGATCGCAGTTATGCAGAACCTTCCGAATGTACAGTCGTTTCCGGTTTCAACCAGACTGGCGCCGGAGGCACCTCCGGATTTTCGAAAATATCTCGGCTCCATCGTCGACAGGAAGTGGCTGGTCGTAGGCATAGCGCTGGCCGTGACGATACTTGGTAGCAGTTATGCCTTCCTCGCCACGCCTGTCTATGAATCGAACCTGCTGGTCCAGGTGGAGGATGCATCGGGCATGCAGTTCGGGCCGTTTCCGTCATCCATGGATGGACAGGACTCGCGCATCAGCGCCGCTTCGAGGGAGATGGAAATCCTGCGCTCGCGCCTGGTGGTTTCCGCCGCCGTCGACAAGTCCCTGCTCTATATCGACGTCACGCCATCCTATTTCCCGGTGATCGGGAAGATCATTGCGCGATTCAATGACGAGTTGTCCGAGCCGGGCCTGTTCGGCTGGGGCGGCTATGTGTGGGGCGATGAAGATGCCCATGTGACGGCATTCAACGTCCCGGGCAGTCTCGAAGGAGCACCTTTCACGCTGACGGCGGGGCCGGACGGGCAATACACGCTCGAGCAGGAAGAGGAAGGGATACGGGAAAGCGGCAGGGTAGGCGAGCCGCTCCGCTTCAAGCACGGCAACGGGCAGGTCGAACTGATGCTGGCATCGATGCAAGCGAAGCCGGGGGCGCGTTTCACGCTGACCCGCTATTCGCGCGGCGAGGTCGTGCGCCGGTTGCAGGAGGCCCTGACAGTCAACGAAAAGGGCAAGCAGTCGGGCATAATCAGCGTCAGCCTGGAAGGCACGAACCCGGTGCTGGTGACGGAGGTGCTGTCAACGATCGGGCATGGCTACCTCGAGCAGAATGAGGACAGGAAGTCGCAGATTGCGGAGCGGCAGCTTGCGTTCCTGAACAAGCAGCTGCCTATCCTGAAGCAGGATCTGGAGCGATCGGAAGCCAGTTATAACGAGTTGCGCAACAAGCGCGGCACGATCGACCTGGGCGAAGAGGCGAAGAATGCACTTTCGCAATCGGTGGATGCGCAGAAGAAGATGGCGGAGCTTCGCCAGAAGAAGGAAGACCTGCTGGTGCGATTCGAGGAAGAACATCCGGCGGTGGTCTCGATCAACCAGCAGATGCAAGCCTTGAACCGCGACCTGGCCAGTTCGGAAACCCGCATCAGGAAACTGCCTGCGGTCGAGCAGGATGTGGTGCGGATGGCGAGGGATGTCCAGGTTGGCAAGGATGTCTACGCCGCCGTGCTGACCACTGCACACCAGTTGCGACTGATCACGGCCAGCAAGGCGCCCAACGTGCGGCTGTTGGATGAACCGGTCGTTTCATACCGCGAGGTCAAGCCGCGGCGGGGCTTCCTTGTCGTCTTCTCCGTCCTGGCCGGCCTGGTCCTGGGCAGTATCGTCGCCGCATTCAAGAAGGGGCTGCGCGGCAAGGTCGATTACCCGCAGGAAGTGGAAGAGTCGCTCGGCATTCCCGTCTCCGCCACCATTCCCTTCAGCCCGGGCCAGAAGAACGCGCTTGCGGATCCGTCGAAACTGCTGCTGGAGTCGGAACCGTATGACCAGGCGGTGGAAGGCCTGCGCGGCCTGCGTACGCTGATCCGTGACGCGATGCCGGAGGCGCCGAACAATGTCGTGATGATCACCGGTCCGACGCCGGGCGTCGGCAAATCCTTCGTGTCGGCGAATCTTGCCACGCTGCTTGCATCGGTCGGCAGCAAGATCCTGCTGATCGATGCGGACATGCGCACCGGCCACCTGCATCGTTACTTTGGACAGGAAAGAGAGCGCGGCCTTTCCGATGTCCTGAGCGGAAAGACGAACTATGCCACGGCCATCCGCCGCGGGGCGGCGCATAACGTCGACTTCATGCCGGCCGGCAGCAGCACGCCGAAGTCCGCCGAGCTGCTGGAGCATCCCGAATTTTCACATCTGCTCCAGATGCTGTCGGTACGTTACGACATCATCCTGATCGACACGCCGCCGGTCATTGGGCTTGCGGATGCGCTGACTGTGGCGGCCCAGGCGGGCATGGTCTTCAATGTCGTGCGGGCACGTGTGACGACGATGGAGGAAATCGATGAGGCAGCCAAGCGGCTGAACCAGGGCGGCCGCAAGATTACGGGGACTGTTTTCAACGGACTGAAACCCGGGGTCGCGAGCCACCGATACGGGGTGCGAAGCACGCGGTACGGCTATGCGGGGGAATACAAATGACCTGCTTCCGCCGAATGTCTTCTTTCGGGTGAGCCGGCGCATGCAGTCACTGAATTCGGCCATCCGGCGGGTGCTTCCTGCCAATGCATTTGCACGGCGCGTGGTCGTGCTCGCCGGCGGCAACGTGCTTGCGCAAGCGATCACCGTGGCGGTGGCGCCTATCCTGACGCGCCTCTACAGCGTGCAGGACTTCGGCCTGATGGCGGTGTTCGTCACCTTGCTGTCGCTGGTTTCCGTAGTCGGCGCCCTGCGCTACGAGCAGGCGATCCCGATGCCCGAGGATGACAAGGAAGCCGCTTCCCTGTTGGTCCTGAGCCTGCTTGTGCTGATCGCGATCACCGGACTGGCCGCGATCCCGCTCATGATGTGGCGCTTCGAGATCGCGGCCCTGTTGAAAACGCCGGCACTCTCGGACTACATGGTACTGGTCCCGATCGGAGCGCTGCTTGCCGGACTCTATAGCACCTTGAACCGCTGGGCAGTACGCCGGAAGGCGTTCGCTCCGCTTGCCAGCACCCGCATGAGCCAGGCCTTCTTCGCCGCCGCCATCCAGCTTGCCGGCGCAAAGCTCGGTGCACTGGCGCTGCTGCTCGGGCAGGTTGCCGGCCAGGGCGGCGGGTCGGTGTCGCTCCTGGCACGAGTGCTGCGCAAGGACTGGTCCGTGGTCCGCAGCGTGCGTGCCCGGGACGTGTTGTCCGCGGCGCGGACCTACCGGAAGTATCCGATGTATTCCACCTGGACCGCGCTCTGCAATACCGTCGGCTCGCAACTTCCCTCGGTGATGTTTGCCGCGTTCTTCGGGCCCGCTGCTGCCGGTATCTACCTGCTCGCCAACCGCGTGCTGTCGGCGCCGATGCAGCTGGTCGGCCAGGCCATCGGCAACGTGTTCCTCGCCGATGCGCCGGCAGCGATGCGGGAAGGGCGCCTGGGTGCTGTGGTGGCCAAGGTGCACGCGCGGCTGGCCCATATCGGCATGCCGCCGATGCTGGTGTTGCTGGTCGCCGGTCCGGAGATATTCGCGGTCGTCTTCGGCGAGAGCTGGCGGCAGGCCGGCGTCTTCGCGCAATGGCTTGCGCCCTGGCTTTACCTGGTTTTCATAACATCACCGATGACGTCGATCTTCCTGGTCCTCGAGCGGCAGGTTTCGGCGATGGCATTCCAGGTCGTCCTGTTGTCCGTACGTGCAGCGGCGATTGCAGCGGGCGCATGGATGGATGACCTGATGGCCGCAGTGGCATTGTTTGCCCTTGGCAGCACCGCCTGCTGGCTGGCCAACCTGGCATGGATGCTTCGCTGCACCGGCAATGGCTGGGGGCGGATCGTCCGGCCGGCATTGAGCGCGCTGGCCTGGGCCGTTGTCCTGGCGTCGCCGCTGATATTCGGCACCGTGATGCATATCGACAGGACGCTGTGGCTGCTTTCGTTCGGGGCTGCGTTCCTGCTCGTCCTGACCAGGTATGCCTGGCTGATGAAGGGGGCATGGTCATGAACAAGGTTGTTGTTCACCTTTCCAGCCCGGCGTGGCGCCGTGCCGGGAGTACAGGACTGAGCGTGCGCGGTCATGTGTACTCGGTCGAGGGGATGCCGCTTGCGACGGAACAGCTGGCCGGGTGTCCCGTCGCTTGCGTCACCGACCTGCATGCATGCTCGGACGCGATGCGCCGGATCGAAGGTTTCTTTGCGCTGGTCCGGGTAATGGAGGGGCGCGTGATTGCCGCGGTCGACCATCTGCGCAGCATTCCCTTGTTCTATGGTGTGGCGAACGGCAGCGCCTACGTCAGCGACGATGCGGAATGGGTCAGGAATGCCGTCGGCAACAAGGAGATGGATCCGCTCGCGCGCGACGAATTCAAGCTGACCGGCTATGTCACCGGCAGCCAGACGCTGTATCCCGATGTGAAGGAACTGCAAGCGGGAGAGTTGCTGCTGGTCGATACGACCCAGGGGCGGCCTGTCGTGGCGACCGCGCGCTACTTCCAGTATGACCACTTCCCATCGGTGCAGGCTGATGAAGGATTGCTTCGGGAAAAACTGGATGAGCGGCTGCACGCCGCAGTCCACCGGCTCGCAGCATGGGCCGGTGGACGGCAGATCGTGATTCCGCTGAGCGGAGGCTATGACTCGCGCCTGGTGGCCACGCTGCTTTGCCGCATCGGCTATCCGAACATGCTGGCATTCACCTACGGCGTGCCTGGCAACAAGGAAGCGGAGTACAGCCGGCAGGTGGCGCAGGCGCTCGGCCTGAAGTGGCATTTCGTCGAGTACAGCAGGGCGCGATGGCGTGCCGCATGGAACAGCGCAGAGCGCCGGCGCTACCAGGATTTCGCATCGGGCTGGAGCAGCCTCGCGCACGTGCAGGACTGGCTTGCAGTCCGCTCCATGCAGGAAGATGGCGTCCTCGAGCAGGGCTGCGTTTTCGTCCCGGGGCACACCTGTTTTCGGCAGAACACCGGTATCACCGCACGCGACGATATATCGACGCCACCCGGCATTGAACTGTTCATCGACAGGATACGCGACCGGCATTACATCCGGTCGGTCGGGAAGGACGGGCCGGAGCGACATCTTCCCGTCTGGCGCCAGCGCATACGCGAGACGGCCGGGGTAGACAAGGTCGCGAGCTGGGAAGCCTTGGCAAATGCCTATGAGCGATGGGAATGGCAGGAGCGGCAAGCGAAGTTCATCTGCAATTCGGTACGCGTCTACGAATTCTTCGGCTACGACTGGTGGCTGCCGCTATGGGACATGGGGCTGGTGCGCTTTGCGCAGGGCGTGCCCCTGCACCTGCGCCAGGGGCGCCGCTGGTACAACGAGTATGTGCGGCAGTTGTACGCTGCGCATGTGGGCGTTCCGGTGGAAGAGACGCTGCGCAATGCCGAGGAGACCAGTATCGCGGGCATACAGGTACGCAGGTTGCTGACCGGATTGCCGCGTCCCTTTCAGGTTTGGGCAAAGGCGATGCGCAATGCGATACGCGCGCGGCAGCAGCGAAATGCCTACATCGTCAGCCACTTGCCCGAGCACGAGGTCAGGCGGCTGCTGCGCGAAGGCTACCGGATCGACGGCATGCTGGTGCATGAATTCCTGAATGCCCGACGTGAGGATGTCCGCACATGAACAGCCTGCCACCGCACCTGGTCGCACGGCCCGCACCGGTATCGCGGGGAGTGTTGCACCGCTTGCGCACCATAGGAACGCTCCCGGCGGCAATTCTCCGCAATGTGTGGTGCGCGCGCCGGCTGCGCTCCTTTCCGGTCGCGCGTTTCGGCGAGTTCCGTGTCGAGCCGCTTGCCGCCGGCACGCTGGTTGCAATGGCTCGGCTGTATGAACGCCTGAACCACAGGCCGTTCGCTCCGGACAAACGCCTGCTGCTTGCCATGCTGGGGTCGAAGCTGGCACTCGTGGTGCGCAACGAGGCAAGCGGCAAAGTAGTCGGGCTTGCCTATTACTACTTCAACGCGAGGGACCGCATGGAGGGAACGATCCATGTCGGTTACAGCGGCGTTGCGGAGGACGTGCGCGGATGCGGTCTCGGCACCTTCATGCGCCGGCATGCGCTGGCGAACTTTGCGGCATCGGGGCTGGGCGGCGTGTCATCCCGCATCAGCGCATCCAACGGCGCTTCCCGCCGCGTGAATGAAAAGCTCGGATTCATCATCGTCGAGACCTATTTCGATGACGAGCTGAAGGAACTTCGTCACTACATGGTCTGTGATCTCAATAAACTTCGCAACAAGTTTCCCAATGGCACGAACCAGGACTGATTGAACGATGAACGCAAAGGACATGTACAGAGAATTTGCTGAGAGCGAAGAGTCGCTCCCGATCTTTTCGCAGGCATGGTGGCTGGATGCGACGGCCGGGGTGGACAACTGGGACGTCGTGCTGGCAACAAGGGAAGGGCAGGTCGTGGCGTCGATGCCGTACTCGCGGACGCGGCGCTACGGCATGGATGTCATCGGACAGCCTCCGCTGACCCAGAAACTCGGGCCTTGGCTGAGGCCGTTCTCGGGGCGGAATGCGTTGCGGCTGGCCTATGAAAAGAGCCTGATGCAGGAACTGATCGACAAGCTGCCGCCGTTCGACCACTTTGCGCAGAACTGGCATTACACATGCAGCAACTGGCTGCCGTTCTCCTGGAACGGTTTCAGCCAGACCACGCGTTATACCTACGTTCTGAACGATCTGTCCGATCTCGAGAAGCTGTGGACCGATTTCGAAAACAGCACCCGGGCCGAGTGCAAGAAGGCGTCCAACCGGTTTCGGCTGACGATCCGGGATGACCTGCCGCTCGATGATTTCCTTGCACTGAACCGGATGAGTTTTACTCGCCAGGGCAAGGATCCTCCCTATTCGAACGACTTCGTCCGGCGCCTGGACGATGCATGTACCGCGCGCGGCTGCCGCAAGTATTTCATTGCGGTTGACGAGGAAGGGCGGCACCACGCGGGAAACTATATCGTCTGGGACCGGAACAGTTCCTATGGGCTCATGAACGGTGCGGACCAGCGCTTCCGCAATACCGGCGGGGCGACGCTGTGCATGTGGGCGGCAATCCAGTTTGCGGCGACGGTCACACGGAAGTTCGACTTCGCGGGTTCCATGATCGAACCGGTGGAGCGGTTCTTCCGCGGCTTCGGACCGACCCAGTTACCGTATTTCTCCATCAGCAAGACCCCCTCCCGCCTGCTCCAGGTGCGTCAGGGATGGTTTGCGGTCAAGCAGCAGTTGGAGTGGGCAAGGAGCGTCACGCAGTAGCAGTTATCGGTAGTAGTTGCAGGTTTCGACGTCAATATTGAATCGAAGAGAGAACGGAAAACTACGATGGATACGAAAACTGTATATCGGGAGTTCTGCGCAAAGGAGACTTCGATCCCGATATTTTCCCGCGACTGGTGGCTGGATGCCGTCGCCGGCGAGGACGGGTGGGACGTTGCCCTGGTCGTCAAGGATTCCACGGTACTGGCGTCCATGCCCTATGTGCGACAGCGGCGCTTCGGCATGACTGTCCTGACGCAGCCGCCCCTGACGCAAAAGCTCGGGCCATGGATCCGGCAGACGCCGGGCAAGATCTCGACGCGGCTTGCGCATGAGAAGGAGATGATGCATTCGCTGATCGAACAGCTGCCGCCCTTCGATCATTTTTCGCAGAACTGGCATTACGCCTATACCAACTGGCTGCCGTTTTCGTGGAGCGGCTTCAGCCAGACCACGCGTTACACCTATGTGCTGGACGACCTGGTGCATACCGAGCAGATCTGGAAGATGCTCGAATGTAATATCCGCAACCACTGCAAGAAGGCGGTCAGCCGCTTCGGTTTGGACGTGCGCGACGATCTGCCGCTGTCCGATTTTCTTTACCTGAACCGGGCGACCTTCCAGCGCCAGGGAATGAACGTGCCGTATACCGATGCGCTGGTGGAACGCATCGACAAGGCGTGTGCGGAGCGGTCGTGCCGCAAGTGCTTCATCGCCGTCGACCGCGACGGCAGGCGGCATGCCGGGCTGTATGTCGTCTGGGACGACGACACTGCATACGGGCTGATGGCCGGGGCGGAACCGTCGCTGAGGAACAGCGGCGCAAACAGCCTGTGCCATTGGGAAGCGATCAAGCATGCGTCCACGTTGGCACAGCGATTCGACTTCTCCGGTTCGATGCTGGAACCGGTCGAGCGCTTCTTCCGGCACTTCGGGGCCACGCAGATTCCCTACTTCAATATCACCAAGACCCCGTCGCGTTTGCTGCGCTTGCGGCGGAGCATGCTGTCCATCATGCAGTCCGGCTCCAGCGTACGCCGCGCCGGCGCACGGCCGGGAGGGGCATGAAGAACATGTTGAACAACGATCGAAAGCGATGAGGTTGAAACTTACATTTCCAGACAATTGCAGGGCAGAGCGGAAGTGGATTGCCGATGTCCTGTTGCGCCACTTCCTAGGGATATCGGTTGAAGTCGTGTTTGCGGCGACACCGAAGGTCGTCATCAGTGCCGGCAATCGGAAACTGGAACTGCCGGACCTGTTCTTTCAATCTGCCGCGACCCAATGGCTGGGGGCGTTCGACTATCCGCCGCCCATACTGCCAAGCTGGAACGTCGCCGCGAGCGGCCTGCGTGCCGAACTGGTGGAGCGGGATGCGCCGGTACTCTTCGGCAAAGGCAGCTTTACGCTTGATGAAAGCGGGAACGGTGCGCTCGGCTTGGACATCTTTGGCGCGGCCTTCTTCATGCTGTCGCGTTATGAAGAAGCGGTGAGCCTGGAACGCGATGGCCACGGACGCTTCCCGGCATCGGCATCGGTTGCATTCCGTTGCGGATTCCTGCATCGCCCCTTGGCGGACGAGTACGTCGAAATCCTTTGGGCCGCGATGAGCAAGATCTGGCCGGCCCTGAAACGCAAGTCGCGCCAATTCCGTACCGTTGTCTCATGCGATGTCGACCATCCTTACCATCCAGGAGTCGGATCCTTGGCACGAACCGCCAAACGGGTCGTGGGGGAACTGGTTCGTACAAACGATCTGTCGCGTGCGGCGACTGCACTGAAGAACTACGGCGCCCTTCGGACCGGCAACTGGGATCACGACCCGTACTACTACACCGTCGACTGGATGATGGACGTGAACGAGCGGGCCGGAAACCGGGTGTCGTTCTACTTCATTCCGGAAATCACCGACCCGCGCCACGATGACACCTGCCCCCTCACCGACAAGGCGGTGCTGGCGATGATGGCGAGAATATCCGCGCGGGGGCATGAGATCGGCCTGCATCCGGGCTACAACACCTATGAATCGCGTGCCCGCATCGCTTCCGCCAAGCGGCGGCTGCAGTCCGTCCTCGACCGGGCGCAGCTTGGACAGAAAGTGATAGGCGGACGCCATCATTACCTGCGTTGGTCGACCCGCACGCCTGCGATCTGGGATGCGGCGGGGCTGGAATATGACAGTACGCTGAGCTACGCGGAGCATGCGGGTTTCCGCTGCGGCACATGCCACGAGTACCCGATGTTTGACCTGCACCGGCGGGTGCCGCTGCAGGTGCGGCAGCGGCCTCTGGTGTGCATGGAAGCCTCGGTTCTTCGTTACATGGGATATGGCGTCGGTGAGCAGGCGCTGGCCAAGATGATGAAGCTCAAGGCAGCGGCGGTGCGCATGCGCGGCAATTTCACCCTGCTGTGGCACAACTCCGCGTTCGATTCCGCGGCGGCACGCGATATGTATTGCCAGATCATCCGGAATTAAGAGCAACCATCAAACGGCGGAGGAACGATGGCAAGCCTGAGACTGCGGCAATTTACCTTGGCGGACTGGTCGTTCCTGATCCTGTTCCCGGGTTTCTTCTTCTACCAGTCGGCCATCGGAACCGGGATGGCGCCGGCCATCCTCGGGGGCTATTTTTCGCCGGTGTGCATCCTGCTCCTGCCTTTCCTCGCCCTGGTATTCTTCGCCTGCTCGGCAGAGGTGAAGCATTTCATCAATGACGCCGATCTTGTGTTCGGCGGCTTTCTCCTTTACTTCTTTTTTGTCGTCACCCTCAATTTCGGACTGGGCGCCCCCACCGTCGTTGTCAAGCATCATCTCGTCGCGATGCTGCATTTTGTGGTGGTGTTCATCACCTGCCGGTTGGCACGTTTCGACGACCCCGGGTTTCGACGCGTGGTCCTGGTCACGGTGGTTGGCATGAGCCTCATCATCTTTTCCATGTCGGTCGACGGCACGTTCTATCTAAGGCTGCAAGGGGGTGCGTCCAATGAAGAAGCGCTCGCCACCTATCAGGGATTTGCGCGCTCCTATCTGCTGGCTTTCCTGGTCGTTGCGGCATTCATGAAGAAAATGCCGCACAGGCTGCTCTTGTATGCCGTGTGCATACCGGCGTTCTTTATCAATGGCGCCCGCAGCGAAATGGCGGTCGCAGTGGCGGCCGCGGCGATCATCGAAGGAATCCATTCAAGACATCGTGGCCTCTGGATCGCGGGAAGCGCAGTCACCGGTGCCGCCTTGTTCATGTTCTTTGCCGAGATCGTTTCGCTGTTCCCGGGCAACCGCAGCGGACAGCTGCTCGACCTGTCCGGCGCATCTTCCTGGGAGGCGCGCAGCAGGCTGTTTTTCTTTGCAGTCGATACCGTCCTCCAGAATCCGGTATTCGGCAGCTATGGAAGCTACCTGCGCCTTCTGAACAACAGCGGCTCCTATGCGCACAACATCGTGTCAGCCTGGGTTGATCTCGGCCTGATCGGTTTCCTCTACCTCTTCGGGATGCTCGCCATCCCGACCATGCGCCTGGGCCTGGATCTCTTGCAGCGAGGACAACGAGAGAAGCCGGCAGGGCTGATCTTTGCCTTCGTCATGCTTTTTGTCACGCTGGTGATGCTGTTCACTTCCAAGAGCTTCACATACATGGTCATCGCGGGCGCGATGGGAGTCTATGCCAATTACAGGAGCAAGCATGTGCAGCCGCAAGGTCGTCCATCTCACCTCAGTGCATCCGCGCTACGACACACGGATCTTCGTCAAGCAATGCCGCAGCCTGGCGCGCCACGGCTATGACGTCAGTCTCGTGGTTGCCGACGGCAAGGGGGATGAGAGCAGGGACGGGGTCGCCATCTTCGATGTCGGCAGACCCGGTGGACGGATGGAGCGCATGCTCAAGACGACCGGGCGTGTTTTCCACAAGGGACTGGACTTGCGGGCCGATGCCTATCACCTGCATGATCCCGAGCTGCTGCCTATCGGGCTTCGGCTGAAGAGCCTGGGCAAGACCGTCATCTTCGACTCGCACGAGGACGTGCCTTCCCAGATTCGCAGCAAACCCTATCTGGGGCCGGTTTCGCTGCGCATGCTGTCGGCTGCGGCCGGGTTCTTCATGCATCATGCCTGCCGCCGGCTTGACGGCATCGTCGCCGCGACGCCAACCATCCGCGACAAGTTCCTGCCGATTAACCGGCGCACCGTCGATGTCAATAATTATCCTGTTCCGGACGAGCTGTTTGCCGGTATGCACTGGACGGACAAGCAACTGGAGGTGTGCTACGTGGGTGACATCACCGCCGGACGTGGTATCCGCGAAATCGTGCGAGCCTGCGAGTTCGTCGAGACGCCTGTCCGTCTCACGATCGGCGGTGCCTTTTCAGAACCGGCGCTGGAAACCGAGGTCCGGTCCTATTCCGGATGGAACAAGGTCAACATGCTCGGCTTCCTGTCGCGCGACCGCGTCCGGGAAGTGCTCGGCCGGTCCATGGCGGGCCTGGTCACGCTGCATCCGCAGGACAACTACCTCGACGCTTTGCCGGTAAAGATGTTCGAGTACATGGCCGCCGGGATACCGGTGATCGCTTCGGATTTTCCATTGTGGCGAAAAATCGTCGAAGGCAATGGCTGCGGCATCTGTGTCGATCCGCGCAACCCGCGCGAAATCGCCCGGGCAATCGATTACCTGATCACGCATCCCGACGAGGCGCGCGCCATGAGCGCAAACGGACGGCAAGCTGTCCTGAAACACTACAACTGGGGGAGCGAGGAAGAGAAGCTTCAACGGTTCTATTTATCCCTGACCTGAACCTGTCCCGGCGGTTTCATGCTGCCGCCCGCGGAGGATGCCATGCGAAAAAGGTTTTTGACGGTGTTGCTTTTGACCGCTTTCACGGGCACCGCCGAGGCTGCAACCGGTTCCCGGGATAACTTCGCCTGTGGAGGCGACGTGGAAAACCAGGTGTGGTCGCTCTGGGACCGGGACATGCATGAGTACCTCAAGGATAAAGTGGTCGCTCAGCGGCTTCTGCAGAACGGCGAGGGCGACGCCCTGTACGACTTCCAGATGTACGCCCACAACCTCGCCGCGATGGCGCGCCGCTGCGGCCGCACCGACAGGCTGCGGCAGATAAGCCGGATGATCGCTGCCGCGTACGGCGGGCTGGAGCAGGGCAGCGTCTTCTCGCAGGGACGCCGCTGGACTTGCCGCAGCGGCAGCCTGTGTGAATCCGGTTCGAGGTACGCCGGGAACGAGGTCCAGTTGTATAGCGTGCAATTCCTCGGGCTGGCCGCTTCCGTCGCGAACGCCATTGCATCGTCCGGGACGCCGTTGACGGACGAGGACGAACGCTTCGTCTCGGATACCGTGCAGATTGCAGCCGAGCATCTGAAAAGATGGGGCGGGACACGGGAGGTGGACAAGCTCCGTCGCGCTGCCAAGGCAAAGCCGGACGACGTCGGCAGCGGATCGTCCTCCCTGTTTTTCACGGACAAGCCGCTGTGGATGATCGCCATCTACGCGGAACTCGCGGGCGCGGTCAACGCGAGGAAGGCGGACGCCAAGGCGGCGACGCGAAACAGGGAAGATCTCGCCGAACTGAGCCCCCACATACAGGCCCTCATGGAATTCTTCCTTGCCAGGGTTTCCCTTGAGCGCGCGAACAGTCGCCGGGAGAGAAACGTCATGACGGCCGACCTCGACAAGGGCTATTGGCGGCTGTATCCGGATAACCGGTATGCCGGTTACGAGGGGCAGCGGCCTCCGGTGAGTTGCAAGGGGGGGCGCGGGTCGGGAGAAGTGGAGGTGCACGTCGCGCCGGACGAAGTTCCCCGGCGTGACGATACCGGCTGGGACCTGAGCCACGCGCGCCGGCTCGTACCGGCTCTCGATGCACTCGAGCGTAACCGGACGGCCATGCAGCGCCTCTATTCGCTTCGGGAAAACCAGCTGATGCCTGCGTCGCTTCCGGCGGCGTTTGCCAATGGCATGCTGGTGCGGGTCTGGAACGGCGACGAACGGTACCCCCTGTTCGCCAACTACATGAGCGGCGCCAATGGATGGTTCCGGGTCGCATACGGAACGGAGCGCGGAAAATGCCGGGAAGGTTTCGCGCCCTATGGCATGACCGGCGCTTTTCTCAGCGGGGGTTATGCCACGTGGTCGCGCCACCAGCCGCTGCTTGGCCGGCTCGGCGAGCGACTGTACACCATGACGGAGACGCAGGACGAGAAGGAAATCGCTTTCCTCCGTGAACACTACCCTGACTTGATGCCGTCGTCGACGAGCAACAAGGCGCGTCTGTACCGGCTCATGTTTTTGCCTGCCCTGGTCGGGATTCGGACAGAGCGACGCGAATAGTGCGCGACATTTTTCCGGCGGAGTACATCCCGCGGCATATCTATCAAAAAAACACTGGCGAACCCCTGCAAACATACACTCCGGATCGAAATTTCATACTTATTTTCTCCCAGTGCGCAGCCTAAATTGAGCAGGGCGTGACGACATTGTCCGCCGCGCGAGACATCCCTTCTTGAGGGAATCGGATGTCACTCGCCTGATGCTATGTATTGCAAGGGAGCCCATATTTGAAGATCACCATCATTGGCAATGGTTACGTCGGACTCGTTACCGGCGCATGCCTGGCAGATTTCGGAAACCAGGTTTTCTTCCTGGATGTAGACAAAGACAAGGTCGCACTCCTCAACCGCGGCGAGGTGCCGATCTATGAACCCGGACTGAAGGACCTTATCGCGCGGAACCGAGCGGCGGGACGCATCATCTTCTCCACCGATGTCGACGCGGCAGTTGCGCATGGCGACGTGCAGGTCATCGCGGTCGGAACGCCGGCCGGCGCGGACGGCGCCGCCGACCTGCAATACGTGTTTGCCGCGGCCGAGAATATCGGGCGGTACATGAGCGATTTCAAGGCGATCATCACCAAATCGACGGTTCCAGTCGGCACCGCCGACAAGGTCAGCGCCATCGTCACCGGAGTCCTGCGCGAGCGCCGCTTTGCCGATCCGGAGAGCATGTTCTCCATCGTGTCGAACCCGGAGTTTTTGAAAGAGGGCGCTGCCGTCAACGATTTCCTGCGCCCGGACCGCATCATCATCGGGTCGAAACAGGATGCGCCGGGGGCACGGGCCTGCGCCATGGTCAAGGCACTGTACGAGCCCATGATGCGGAATCACGACCGACTCCTGCACATGGATGTAAAGAGCGCGGAGTTCTCCAAGTACGCCGCCAATGCCATGCTCGCAACCCGCATTTCCTTCATGAACGAACTCGCCAACCTTGCCGAGGAAGTGGGGGCCGATATCGAACAGGTCCGCCGGGGAATCGGGTCGGACCCGCGCATCGGCCATAGCTTCCTCTATGCCGGAACGGGGTACGGAGGATCGTGTTTCCCGAAAGATGTGCAATCGCTGCTGAAAACCGCCGAGAGCCGGGGGCATCCATTACGCCTGCTGCAGGCGGTGCATGATGTCAACGCGGACCAGCGAGGTGTCCTTGTCCGAAAGATCGTGCGCAGGTTCGGTGCCGACCTGACAGGCCGCACCTTTGCAATCTGGGGCCTGGCATTCAAACCGAACACGAATGACGTGCGTGAGGCGCCGAGTCTCTCGGTGATTTCGTCGCTGCTGGCAAGAGGGGCATCGGTCAAGGCCTACGATCCGATCGCCATTCGGGAAGCGGCGACCGAACTGAAACACAGCGTGCCGGCCGAGCATTTCGAGCGTGTGACGTTCTACGACGACCAGCTCGCGGTGCTCGACAAGTGCGATGCGTTGGTGATCGTCACGGAATGGAAGGCGTTCTGGCGTCCGGATTTCTCCGCCATGCGATCTTCGCTGAAAACACCGCTCATCTTTGACGGCCGCAACATCTACGAGCCGTCCCTGATGCAGGAGAACGGTTTCCAGTACCACGCAATCGGCAGGGGCTGACGATGATGGTCACCGTCATTTCTCCTTGCCGCAACGAGGCGGCACACATCGACCAATTCCTGCAGTCCGTAACGGAGCAGGATTGCCCCAACTTTGAATTGGAGGTCATCGTCGCAGACGGCATGAGCGACGATGGAACGATCGGCAAGCTGGCGCTCTGGTGCGCGAACCATCCGCGGATCAAGGTGATCCACAATCCGCAGCGCATCGTGTCAACGGGACTCAATCTCGCCATTGCCGCCGCTTCAGGGGAAATCATTGTCCGCATGGATATCCACACATCGTATGCACGCGACTATGTACGACGCTGCGTGGAAACGTTGCGCGCGACCGGCGCGGAGTGTGTCGGCGGCCCTTGGGTGGCGGAGGGGATGACGCCTCGCCAGCGCGCGATAGCGGCTGCGTTCCAGAGCCGGTTCGGCTCTGGCGGTGCCGCGTCCCGGCGGCGCGAATACAGCGGGCCGGTCGATACCGTATACCTCGGGGCATGGAGGAAGGCGGATCTCGAACGCCTCGGCGGGTTCGATGAAGATCTCGTACGCAACCAGGATGACGAACTGTGCCTGCGAATCCGCCGCGCCGGTGGAACCGTCTGGCAAAGCGCAGCGATCCGCTCGGTCTATACGCCTCGCGCCTCGCTTGCCGCCCTTGCACGGCAGTTCCACCAGTATGGCTACTGGAAAGCGCTGGTGCTGAAAAAGCATCGGATACCCGCATCGCTGCGTCATATCGCGCCGTTCTGCTTCATCGCGGGACTTGCCGTGCTCCTGCTGGCGGCGCCCTGGATACCCGAAGCAGGCCTGCTGCTTGCCGTGACTGCCGCGCTGTACCTCGTTGCGGCGCTGTCTTGCGCATTCAGCGCCAGGGCCAGCCTGGCACGGCCGCCGATCATTCTGACGGCGGTTGCGCTCTTTTCCATGCATTTTGGCTACGGGACAGGCTTTGGGAGGGGGCTGGTGGATTTCATCTTGTTCAGCCGGCACCCGAACAGTGCAATGAAAGTCCTTACCCGCTAGCCGGATCGGAATCGCCGCCCGTTCCATCGATATTGTCAAACGATGCCGCCCGAATATGACGCCTTTGATCAATTTTTCATACTTAATTTTCAAACGGTAGTGCGTACATTGGTTAAGACGGCCAAGCAAGACGCCATGCTGCCCCAGTCAAGTTGACCCATCTTCGCAAGAATCATGCTCATGTCATTACAACGTTCCACGGCTGCTGCACGGATCGGCTCGAAGCTGGTTCAGATGACCTTGCTGAAAAAGATCAGTCTGATGGTGGCGATCGATATCGCTTCCTTGTCGGTGTGTTTCTTTCTCGCCTCCTTGCTGGTGGAAGGCGACCTTGCACGAGCGCGCCGCTACGGCTTGCCGCCTGTCGCTCTCGCCGTGTCGATGGCCGTGGGAACGTTCTGCATTTCCGGCCTGTACGGTGCGATCACCCGTTTCATCGACCAGAAAATCCTGTCGGCGGCGACGATCGGCCTGGCGGTTGCGGCCGTGTCGTCGCTGGCTCTGGTCGAGCTCCTCAGTTACCGCGCACTGCCTCGCAGCGCGCTGATGCTGTATTGGCTGATTGCGCTTGGCTACATGCTGGCCTCTCGCCTCGCGGCAAGAGCGCTTATCCGCCACCTGAGTCCCTATTGCCGCCGTGAACAAGGCTGCAGGGTAGCAATCTACGGGGCGGGCGAGGCGGGCGCCAAACTCGGGGCCGCAATGCGCATGAGCCTGCAGTACCGTGCGGTCTGCTTCTTCGACGACGACGATTCGCTCGCGCGCCGTACTGTTGGCGGCCTCAAGATCTACCATTCGAGGGACATTGCCGCCGTATGTGCGGAGCGCGGCGTGAACATGATTGTCATTGCGGTACCGTCGGCCACACCGGAGCAGCGGCGGGAGATGATGTACCGCGCACGGATCAGCGGTGTGTCGGTGAAAACGATGTACGGCCTGATGGAACTGGGCGACGAGAGCATCACGACCCGTTCCATCCGCGAGATCAAGATCGAAGACTTGCTCGGACGCGAATCTATCCAGCCGGATTTCGAACTGTTTTCGAAATGCGTGCGAGCGCAGAATGTGCTCGTCACCGGCGGCGGCGGATCGATCGGGAGCGAACTCTGCCGCCAGATCATGACCCTCAATCCCAAGGCATTGCACGTGCTCGATCATGCGGAGCATGCGCTTTACAACATCGAGCAGGAGCTGCGCTCGCGCTTTCCCGATATCGATTTCCACGCCCACCTCGGCACAGTTTGCGATGAAGATTTCGTCAGCAGGGTGGTCGGCACCAACGGAATCGACACCATTTACCATGCGGCCGCCTACAAGCACGTGCCCCTGGTGGAGTCCAACATGGCACAGGGCGTGCGCAACAATATTCTCGGCGCGCAGAACGTGGCGAACGTGGCGGCGCGTTTCTGCGTCAAGACCTGCGTCCTGGTCTCGACGGACAAGGCGGTACGCCCGACCAGCATGATGGGCGCGAGCAAGCGTGTCGCCGAACTGATCTTCCAGGCCGCTGCCGCGCAGGAAAAGAGCGGGACGAAGTTCTGCATAGTCCGCTTCGGCAACGTGCTCGGTTCGTCGGGGTCTGTCGTGCCGCTGTTCCGCAAGCAGATCGAGGAGGGCGGTCCGATCACTATCACGCATCCGGAGGTAGTGCGTTACTTCATGTCCATCTCCGAGGCGGCGCAACTCGTGATGCAGGCCGGCGCCATGGCCAGGGGCGGAGACGTTTTCGTCATGGACATGGGCAAGCCGGTGAAGATCGTCGACCTGGCCAGGACCATGATCGCCATGTGCGGCTACACAGAGAAGAGCGCGAGGAATCCCGACGGCGACATCGAGATCGCCTACGTCGGCCTGCGTCCGGCGGAGAAGCTGTATGAGGAAATGTTCGCCGGCAATGACGCAATCCCGAGCCGGCATCCACGCATCATGACGACGACCGAGTACATGATCGAACCGGGCCTGCTGGCGCAACAGCTTGCCTACCTGATGGTGGCATGCGCAACAAACGACTGCGGCATGATCCAGCACATGGTCCAGAAGATCGTCAAGGAATACGTCCCGTATCGACCGCCCGAAGCGGTGCCGCAGGCGGAACGCGTCTTCCCGCTCCATGCCGGCGCGCTGGCGCAACGACCGGTTGCATCGACCAGCGGTTGACGTCCCGAATCCGCATTTTCCCCTCAACCAGACAACTGTATCCAATCAGCGAGGATATTTATGCACGCGCTTCAGGTTCCCTCCACGGTCATCAACCGCCTTTCCGCCAGCGATTTCGCCCCGCACGATGATGCGCTCGACCGTCTGATACGGAAGATCGAGGATCGAAGCGCGATCATCGGAATCGTCGGCCTGGGCTATGTCGGCTTGCCGTTGATGCTCCGCTACTCCGGCGTCGACTTCCGCGTCCTTGGCTTTGACATCGATCCCGAGAAGGTGGAGAAGCTCAATGCAGGAAAAAGCTACATCGAGCATATCTCTGCACAGTCGGTGGCGCGGGCGCGCGCCGCGGGTTTCGAGGCGACGGACGACTTTTCCCGTGTTGCCGAAGCGGATGCGATCATTATTTGCGTACCGACGCCGCTCAATGCGTCACGCGAGCCCGACCTGAGCTTCGTCCTGAACACGGCCGACATGCTGTTGCCGCACCTGCGTCGCGGCCAGATCGTGTCCCTGGAAAGCACCACCTACCCCGGCACGACGGAAGAGGAATTGCGGCCGCGTATCGAATCGCGCGATTTTTCGGTCGGCGAGGATATTTTCCTGGTCTTTTCTCCCGAGCGCGAGGATCCGGGCAACCCAAAGTACGATACCCGATCGATCCCGAAGGTGGTCGGCGGCAGCACGCCGGCCTGCCAGAGCGCCGGTATCGCACTCTATAGCGCCGCTGTCGACCAGGTTGTACCGGTGAGCTCGACGCGCGCGGCAGAGCTGACCAAGCTCCTGGAGAACATCCACCGCGCTGTCAATATCGGTCTTGTCAACGAGATGAAGATCATCGCGGACAAGATGAACATCGACATCCATGAGGTCATCAATGCGGCCTCCACCAAGCCGTTCGGATTCACGCCGTTCTACCCGGGTCCCGGGCTCGGCGGTCACTGCATTCCAGTCGATCCTTTCTATCTCACCTGGAAGGCGAGGCAGTACGGCCTGCATACCCGCTTCATCGAGCTGGCGGGCGAGATCAACAACGACATGCCGCGGTGGGTCGTGGACAAGGTGGCATCCGCCCTCAACGAGCGCGGCCGCGCGGTGAAGAACAGCAGGATCCTCGTGCTCGGCGTCGCCTACAAGAAGAATGTCGACGACATGCGCGAGTCGCCGGCGGTCAAGCTCATGGAGCTGCTGCGAGAGAAGGGCGCGGTGATTGCCTACTCCGATCCGCATGTTCCCGTCTTTCCCAAGCTGCGCGAGCACCACTTTGCGCTGAGCAGCGTTGCGCTCACCCCCGAATCGATCGCCAGCTTCGACCTGGTGCTGCTGGCGACGGACCATAGCGCTTTCAACTACGGGTTGATCGAGCGCTACGCGCGCCTCATTGTCGATACCCGCGGCGTGTATACAGAACGCAGGCCGAATGTCATCAAGTCCTGAGAAAAGGAGAAGAACATCGATGATTGCCCATGTGAGGTCTTTTTCCGATCGCAAGATACGATTTGCCCTGGTCGGCTGCGGACGCATCGCCGCCAACCATTTCGAGGCGATCAAGGTGCACGCCGACCGCTGCGAGCTGGTGGGCGTGTGCGACATCGCGTCACATGCGCTGGAACGTGCAGCCGACCAGACGGGCGCGAAACCTTATTCGAGCCTCGCGGACCTGCTGTCGGATTCGCGCGCAGACGCAGTGATCCTCACCACGCCGTCCGGCCTGCACTCGAAGCAGGCGATCGAGGTGGCATATTCCGGTCGGCATGTAATCACGGAAAAACCGATGGCCACTCGCTGGGAAGATGGCAAGCGCATGGTTGCCGCCTGCGACGAAGCCAAGGTGCAATTGTTTGTAGTAAAGCAGAACAGGCGTAACGCCACGTTGCGCCTGCTGAAGCGCGCAATCGACGAAAAGCGCTTCGGCCGCATCTACATGGTCAACGTCAATGTGTTCTGGACCAGGCCTCAGGAGTATTACGACAGCGCACGGTGGCGCGGCACCTGGGAGTATGACGGCGGCGCGTTCATGAACCAGGCCAGCCACTATATCGACCTGCTCGATTGGCTGATCGGGCCGGTGGAAAGCCTGCAGGCATACACCGCGACCCTCCAGCGTAACATCGAAGTCGAGGATACCGGCGTGATGAACGTGCGCTGGCGCAATGGCGCGCTTGGATCGGTGAATGTCACCATGCTCACCTATCCGAAGAATTTCGAAGGCAGCATCACCATCCTGGGCGAGAAGGGCACGGTGCGCATCGGTGGCGTCGCGCTCAACGAAATCCAGCATTGGGATTTCGAGGAGAAGACACAGACAGATGAAGCGGTGATGGATGCGAGCTACAAAACGAACTCCGTTTACGGCTTCGGCCACGCGTTGTACTACGAGAACGTGATCCAGTCCCTGCGCGGCGAAGCCGAGCCGGAAACCGACGGGCGGGAAGGGCTGAAGTCCCTTGAAGTCCTGATCGCCGCCTACCATTCCGCGCGCGACGGCAAGCGTGTGGCCCTGCCGATGGAGTACTAGGATGGCCGTATTCATTGATCCAACAGCGGTGGTCGACCAGGGCGCGATCATCGGCGACGGCACCCGTGTCTGGCATTTTTCCCATGTGAGCGGCGGCGCGCGCATCGGCGCCGGATCGTCGCTCGGACAGAATGTCTTCGTCGCCAATGATGTCGTGATCGGGAACAACGTCCGGGTCCAGAACAACGTATCGATCTACGACGCGGTGGTGATCGAGGACGATGTGTTCTGCGGTCCGAGCATGGTGTTCACCAATGTGCTCAACCCGCGATCGGCGGTGCCGCGCAAGAAAGAATACCGCAAGACCGTTGTGCGCCGCGGTGCCACCCTTGGGGCCAACTGCACCATCGTGTGCGGCCACGTTATCGGGAGCTACGCCTTTGTCGCCGCCGGCGCGGTGATTACGAAGGACGTCCCCGACTTCGCATTGATGGCCGGCGTGCCGGCGCGGCAGATCGGCTGGATGAGCCGTCATGGGGAACGGCTTGACTTGCCCATGCGCGGGGAGGGGCTGGCGATCTGTCCCGGCAATGGCGACCGCTATCGATTGGAGAACGGGATCTGCCGGCTCATGTCCTTGACGCGGGACGTGAATCAATCACTTACGGAAAGCGCAGGATAACGCATGGAATTCATCGACCTCAAGAAACAGTACAACGCGCTTCGCGAAGACATAGACCAGCGTATCCAGGCGGTCCTTGCGCATGGCCAGTACATACTCGGACCCGAGGTGGAGGAGCTCGAACATGTGCTCGCGGCGTACACCGGCGCGCGGCATTGCATTACGGTCGCGTCCGGAACCGAGGCGATCCTGATTTCGCTGATGGCCATCGACCTGCAGCCCGGTGACGAGGTGATCACCACGCCGTTCTCATTCATTTCCGTTGCCGAAATGGTGGCGCTTCTTGGTGCTGTCCCGGTCTTTGCGGATGTCGAGCCAGATACCTGCAACATCGATCCCGCGCGCATCGCCGAGAAAGTCACCTCCAGAACACGAGCAATCATTCCGGTATCGCTGTACGGGCAGCCGGCCGATATGGACGCGATCAATGCAATCGCGCAGCGCCACCGGCTGGTTGTCATCGAAGATGCGGCGCAGAGTTTCGGCGCCACCTATCGCGGTGCGAAGAGCTGCAATCTCTCTGCTATCGCGTGCACCAGCTTCTTTCCCAGCAAGCCGCTTGGCTGTTACGGGGACGGCGGTGCCGTGTTCACCAGCGACGATAACCTGGCCAGGCTGATGCGGGAAATCCGCACGCACGGACAGGAGCGCCGTTACGTGCACTCGCGTATCGGCGTGGGCGGCAGGATGGATACCTTGCAGTGCGCGATCATCCTTGCCAAGCTGAAGTATTTCGATTGGGAGATCCAGGAGCGCATCCGCCTGGGCAGCCTGTACAACGAACTGTTCCAAGGCAAGGTCACCCGTGTGCAGCAGCGGACCGACCGCACCAGTGTATTTGCACAGTACACGGTGATGGTCGAAGACCGGGACGGCATGCAGCGGTTCTTGAAGCAGCATGGCATTCCCACAGCCGTGCATTACCCGGTGCTGATACCGGAACAACCCGGCTATGCGCGGTTCGGCCCCTTCGGCGAGTTTCCGGTCGCCTCCGGGCTGGCAACGCGGGTAATGAGCTTGCCCATGGGACCGTATCTCGGCTCTGACAACTTGCACCGCGTGGTGGAGAAGGTGCTGGAATATTCGCGCGGAAAGCTGGCGGCATGAACAAGGGCCTGCAGGAAATGGAAAGTGCCTCGGACCGGAAGAATGCCGAACTCGGGGAGATTGCGGCCCGCTATGCGCTACGGCAAAAGCTGGTCCCTGCAGGGCGCTACTCCTGGTTGAATCCGGGGATGTACCTGCCTGCGATGGAGAAGGAGAGGGCATTGCTTGAGCTGTTCCGCCGCGTCGGCTTGCGCAATCTCGATCAGGTGACCTTGCTGGAAGTCGGCTGCGGCGGTGGCGGCAATCTTCTGCGGCTCATCCAGTGGGGGTTCGACCCAGCCAACCTCGTCGGCAACGAGTTGCTCGATGCGCGTCTGGTCCAGGCACGCAAGCGGCTTCCGGTTGCTACCCGGGTAATTGCAGGCGACGCATCGACGCTCGACTGCGGCAGCTTCGACATCGTGTTCCAGTCGACAGTCTTTTCTTCCATCCTCGATCCTGACCTGCAACAGCGTCTCGCTGCGCGGATGTGGGACATGACCCGCCCCGGCGGCGCGATACTCTGGTACGACTTCTGTTACGACAATCCGAGGAACGCAGACGTGCGCGGCGTCCCTCCCCGCCGGATACGCGAACTGTTCCCGCAGGGTGAACCACAGTTCCGGCGCATTACCCTGGCGCCGCCGCTCGCACGCTGGGTCTCGCGCGTATCGACGCGCGCCTATCCCGTACTGAGCGCAATGCCCTTCCTGTGTACGCACGCATTGTGCTGGATCCCAAAGCCGAAGCGGCAACAGTCCGCTGATGAGTTTTTACGTAAAGGTTAGCCCATGCCCCCGTTCCTACCGTATGCCCTTCCTGAAATCGGTGTAGAAGAAATCAATGCGGTCAATGAATGCCTTCGCTCGGGATGGATCACCACCGGGCCGAAGACCAAGGACTTCGAGGCGCAGTTCGCGCAGTACCTGGGGACCGATGCGGAAGCAGTGGCGGTCAATTCAGCCACGGCAGGACTGCATCTTGCGCTGGAGGCGCTCGGCATCGTCCCGGGCGACGAGGTCATCGTCCCCACGCTGACATTTACCGCGACCGCCGAGGTGGTCCGCTACCTCGGCGCTGAACCGGTGCTGGTGGACGTCGAACCTGACACGCTGAATATCAGCGTGGATGCAATACGCGCCGCGATTACGCCGCGCACCCGGGCGGTGTTACCTGTGCACTACGGCGGATTGGCGTGCGACATGGACGCGGTGATCGCCTGCGCCCGCAGGCACGGCTTGTACGTCGTTGAGGATGCCGCGCATGCTTTCCCGACGCGCTACAAGGGCAAACTGGTCGGCACCCTCGACAGCGATGCCACGGTTTTCAGTTTTTATGCAAACAAGACCATGACCACAGGAGAAGGCGGCATGGTGATTGCGCGCGATCCTGATGTGGCCGCACGCATCCGGACGATGCGCATTCACGGCATCAACCGCGACGTGTTCGACCGATTCGTGTCGACCCGGCCGAGCTGGTACTACGAAGTGGTCGCCCCCGGCTTCAAATACAACCTTACCGATATCGCCGCGGCGCTCGGCATCGAGCAACTGCGGAAGATCGACCGCTTCCTCGAGCGCCGCGAATATCTGGCGCGCCGCTATTTCGACGGACTGTCCGGCCTTGCGCTGGAGCTGCCTGCGCGTTCTGGTCCCGGCGGTGTCCATGCATGGCACCTGTTCGTGGTTCGCCTGACCGATGACGCGCGCATCGGTAGGGATGAGCTGATACAGAAGCTTGCCGACAACGGCATCGGTACCAGCGTGCACTACATTCCCTTGCACCGGCAGCCGTACTGGAGCCAGCGCTACCATCTCGAGCCGAGCCAGTTCCCGGTTGCGGAACAGGCATACCGGCGCATGGTCAGCCTGCCGCTGTACACACGGATGAACGACGACGACCAAAGGCGCGTCATCAACACCTTGAGGGAATTGCTAGGGTGATCAAGCGCGCGTTCGACCTGGCGGCGTCGGCAATCGGGCTCCTGATGCTGGCGCCACTGTTCGCGGTGATTGCAATCCTGATCAAAGGCGACACGGCGGGCCCGGTTTTCTTTCGCCAGGAGCGGGTAGGGCGCCATGGCGTGCCGTTCCGGATTCTCAAATTCAGGACCATGCGCATCGATGTGGAGCCGCGCAGGCAGATCACGGTCGGGCAGGATCCGCGCATTACCCGTGTGGGAAGCGTGCTGAGGCGGTACAAGCTGGATGAGCTGCCGCAGTTGGTGAATGTTGTCCGCGGTGAAATGAGCCTGGTCGGCCCGCGCCCCGAAGTGCCTTGCTATGTCGCAGCCTATCCGGAAGACGTGCGCCGCATCGTTCTCTCGCTCGCACCTGGAATTACCGACTGGGCATCGATCTACTTCAGGGACGAAAGCGCAATCCTCGGTCGTGCAGGCAATCCTGATGCGGCATATATCAACGAAGTGCTTCCCGTGAAACTTGCATACTACGTGCGCTATGCACGCGAACGCACTTTCATGACCGATCTGAAAATCATCTTCCTCACACTCGCCGCGATCTGCGGCCTTGACCGCCGCATGTCGCATCCGGAGCGGTAGACGATTCCGCTGCAGCGGGACGCCGTTTCAAGAATGGGACACTGTTCTGCAGTTATCCCTGAGCGGCCGCTCGATCCTTCCATCCATTTTTCAGTTCCGCAGAGCGGAATTTGCGTCGTGGTTCTAGCCGATACAGGCGCATTCAAAGTGTTGTGACGACGCGGGCACAGGTTCTCTTCACGCTCCGTCTGATGACTGGCCCGAATGAAAAACTTCCGGCGGCGCTGAGTTTTTTTCTCTCCGTAAAAAATTCTTACATATATTTGCGAGGGCGCAGAGTGAACGCAATCGCATGCGCGTCGCTTGCGCCCTCGCAGGAATTATTCGTTTTTTCTGCTCCTTGCAGCTCGTTTTCGGGCGTAAACGGCCCCTGATTGCATCTCAGGCCGCAGGCGTTTCTTTCTCTTCTGTCTCTTTCCTGCGCGAACTCTTTCGTGCAGAGAACATTCCTGGGGGAACTTATTCCTCGCGGCAACAGTCTTTTCCCGCGGTACTAGCGTGAGTAAGCGTTTGCCCGGGAGGGGCCGCGCACCCCGCGTCGCTTCCTCCCGCCTGACGTGATTTTTCCGTCAGGGTTTTTCTCCTAGGAGCTTCACTTGAAATACAAGACTTATCCCTCTCTTCTGTTGACCTCTTTGTTGTTGGCTGCCTGCGGTGGCGGTAGTGGCGGTGCCGATTCCGGCACGCAGGCCACGGGCGCAAGCGCACAAGGTGCTCAGGTATCCCAGGTTGAGCAAGCTGCTGCCGGTTCCGAGTCCGAGTCCGAGTCGTCGAGCGTTGTTGCCGTCGATGTGGAATCCGATTCCGATCTTCCGCCGGAGCTGACCCTCGCTGCGGCACCGGACACTGACGCAGTCGATATGACCGACGTTGCCGTCGCCAATGCAGGCAACACTGCAACCGAAACGGCCGCACCAGAACCTGCCGGACAGACCACGACCCTGCTGGGAACGACCACCACGTCGCTCTATCACCTGTACGTGTCCCCGACCGGTTCCGACTCGAACTCCGGTACGAAGGCTGCGCCGTTCAAGACGATTCTGAAGGCATCGAAGGTTGCCAAGCCCGGCACGACGGTCCACGTCGCGCCCGGTACGTACGCCGGCGGCTTCCAGACCACGACCAGCGGTACCGCCTCCGCGCGCATCCGCTACGTGTCCGACACCAAGTGGGGTGCAAAGATCGTTCCCGCTTCCGGTTCCACTGCAGGTACCGGTTGGAGCAATCGCGGTAGTTACGTTGACATCATCGGTTTCGAGATCAACGGCAAGGACAGCGCAGTCTGGCGCAACGGTCTGGCAGCGACAGGTTCCTATAATACGATCAAGGGCAACCGTGTGCATCACGTCGCGACCGGCGGCACCTGCACCAGCCAGGGTGGTTCGGGTATCAACACCCACAACTACTACGGCGGTTACCACATCGACGTCCTCGACAACGTGGTTCACAACGTCGGCATCACCGGTTGCAAGTACATCCAGGGTATTTACACCAGCACGTCCGGCAAGGTGAAGAACAACCTGGTCTACTCGATCGGCAACTGGGGTATCCACCTGTGGCACGATGCGCGTAACCTGGATATCTCCAACAACACGATCGTCAAGAGCGGCGGCGGCATCACCGTGGGCGGCGGCGGCTACTACCGTCTCTCCGCACCGGCCGATTACGTCAACGTCTCGAACAACATCGTCTACGGCAACGCCAAGGGTATCTGGCAGCAGGGCGACAACGGCACGCACAACACCTATACGAACAACCTCTCGTATAACAATACGCGCGCCAACTTCAGCGTGGGCTCGAGCGCAATCAGCGGTTCGGTCAGCAGCAATCCGCAGTTTGTTGATTACACTGCAGGCAACTACCAGCTGAAGAGCACCTCGCCCGCCGTCAACCGCGGCAGCACGAAGTATGCGCCTGTGGCCGACTTGATCGGCACGCCGCGTCCCCAGGGCAGCACTGTCGATCTCGGCGCTTACGAGTACAAGTATTAATCGGCAGTAATTCGCCGCCGCTATGCGTGGGCGCAGACAATGCGTCCACGTATGCCTCACGGCTTTACTTGTTCAGGGAGATTGAAACCGCCATCCTCTGCAAAGAGGTGGCGGTTTTTCGTTTCATATCGGGCGGGAAGGGGCGGTCCCGAGCGGATACCGTATTGTTGCGAGAGCCTATTTGCTCCGTCGCATCGGAGTGCGGATATCGCGGGTGTGGATGCCGTAGCGGCTTTCGAGAGGTTTGTCACTTGCGAGATCGGCAAAGAAGCAGCGTAGCGTGTGCTCCACCGTCGGAAACGCAATGTCGTCCCACGGGATCTCGTTCTCTGTAAAAAGACTCACCTCAAGGCTCTCGGTCCCCGCTGCATAATCGAGGTCGAGCAGCGTGGCACGGTAAAACATATGCACCTGGTGGACGTGCGGGACATTCAACAGCGCGAACAGCTCGTGCAGTTCGATGCGCGCGCCGGCCTCTTCGAACGTCTCGCGCAACGCAGCCTCGGTCGTCGTTTCTTCGTTTTCCATGAAACCCGCGGGCAGGGTCCAATAACCGTAACGCGGTTCGATGGCGCGCTTGCAAAGAAGTACACGCGTCTCTCCATCTTTCTCCCACACCGGTATTGAACCGATCACCATTTTCGGATTCTGATAATGAATCGTGCCGCATTGCGTGCATACGTAACGCGGACGGTTGTCGTCCGGCGGAACCTGCAGCGAAACGGGATGCGCGCATTCGGAACAGAATTTCATATGGAGCCGTGCTAATGATTGGATGTGTCGTACGGGCGTAAACCTGCGCGCTGCGACCGGTTGAGAGAATGTCCAGCACAAGTGTATCACCGCGCGAAAGAAAGATTGCCGATTGCATTTGCGTTATGTGGAGATACCGGTTATACTTCTTTTCTTCAGACGCGGGGTGGAGCAGTCTGGCAGCTCGTCGGGCTCATAACCCGAAGGTCGCAGGTTCAAATCCTGCCCCCGCAACCAAGTCTTTTGTCTTATAAATTCCCGCCTAAATCAGACCTACAATAAATCAGGCGTCGGAATAGCATCAACAGGTTCTCCAACCGGGCAGCATCAACTGATGTCTGTCGTTGACGATAACTTCTGCACATTGCTAGTAAACAAGACGCATAAAAATGAACACCATTGAGGCGAAGAAAGTCCTCGAAACTGCGTTGCTTTGCGCTCACGAGCCCCTGTCGATCAACGACATGAAAAAGCTCTATGCGGAAAACGACGAGGCCGACGAGCAGGTCGGTGCCGATACGATCAAATCGATGCTGGAGGAGTTGCGCAGCGATTGGGCCGACAAGGGCATCGAAATCGTGAGCCTTTCCACCGGTTGGCGCTTCCAGAGCAAGCCGGAAATGAAGAAGTACCTGGAGCGCCTCAATCCCGAGAAGCCGCCCAAGTACACTCGTGCAACGCTCGAGACCCTGGCCATCATCGCGTATCGCCAACCGGTCACGCGCGGCGACATTGAAGAAATCCGCGGCGTCACCGTCAATTCACAAACGATCAAGATGCTGGAAGACCGCGGCTGGATCGAGGCGATCGGCCATCGGGATGTGCCCGGACGTCCGGCGTTGTTTGCGACAACCAAGCAATTCCTCGATGACCTGGGCCTGACGTCACTGGAGCAATTGCCGCCGTTGCAGGATGTGTCGAAAGAGGCGGTCCAGGGCGGCGTGCTGCCGGAACTGCAGGCGCTGGAAGGTGAAATGCAGGCAAGCCTGGATCAGGCGGCAATCGATTTCGCGGGCGGCGAACAGCCCGGTGCGGAAACGCCTGCCGATGTGCAGGACGGACAGGAGCAAGCTGTCGAGGCAGCGGCGGAGAGGGGTGAGCCAGTGGCGGAAATTTCTGCCGTTGAGTCGGCCGAGGTCTCCGAAGACAACAAAATTCTAGAAGCAACGCAGAACGCCGGGGACGAATCCCGGTCTGAACCGAACACCGGGACCGAAGAGCCCGTTTCCACCGACACTGCACCAACCAATTCCGAGGGCGCGATGCCCGCCGATGACGTGCAGGAAAACGCGGCGCCAAGCCAGCATAATCAAGAATTCGACGATGAATCTGCCAACCCACAATGATTCCAGCGTGGCCATAGCCACCGAAGCCGCCAGCCGTTCAGAATCCGGCGAGGCCGAGGTTGTGTCCCATGGTGAAGCTGCCGCAGGAGACGCGGCCGAGGAGCAGGGAAAAAAGAAACCTGCCAAGCGCGGCGTTCGTGGCCCTCGCAGCCTCCGACGCACCCGTCCTCCGCGCGAGGACAATGGCGAGACGGCGGCAAAAGAGGCGGTAGCGCCTGTTGAGGCTGCCGTCGACGTCCCGGCGGGTGAAGACGCGGGGGCGGAGAAGACGCAACGCGGAGTTGCCCGCAAGCGTGAGGACAGGCAAAAAGGCAAACCTGCGCAGAAAGGGCGCGGCAAGCAGGCGGGAGCCACTGGCAAACAGAAGCCGGGCGCGAAGGCTGGCAGTGCCGACGATATTTTTTCCTTCGTGACTTCGGATGCCTACGACAGCGCTGCGGACGATGCGTCGAACGGACGCCGTAGTGGCCGCCAAGCGCAAGTCAAGACCGTCCGCCGCGACCTGACGGCGGAAGACGATGCGCCCAAGCTGCACAAGGTGCTGGCCGACGCCGGCCTTGGCTCCCGGCGCGATATGGAAGAATTGATCATCGCCGGGCGGGTATCCGTCAACGGCGAGCCGGCCCACATCGGCCAGCGCATCCTGCCTACGGACCAGGTGCGCATCAATGGCAAGCTCATCCAGCGCAAGATCTCCAAGCGCCCGCCGCGCGTGCTGGTCTATCACAAGCCTGCCGGCGAAATCGTCAGCCACAGCGATCCTGAGGGCCGTCCGTCGGTGTTCGAGCGCTTGCCGACCATGAAGGCGGGCAAATGGTTGGCCGTCGGGCGTCTCGATTTCAATACCGAGGGGCTGTTGTTGTTTACGACTTCCGGTGACCTCGCCAATCGCCTGATGCATCCGCGCTACGGTATCGAGCGCGAGTATGCGGTGCGCACGCTTGGCGAACTTGAGGAAGGCATGCGGCAGAAGCTGCTCGCCGGTGTCGAGCTGGAAGATGGTGTAGCGCAGTTTTCCAAGATCGCGGATGGCGGCGGCGAGGGCGTCAATCGCTGGTACCGCGTGACCATCGGCGAAGGCCGCAACCGTGAGGTGCGCCGGATGTTCGAGTCCATTGGCCTGACGGTGTCTCGCCTGATTCGCACGCGGTACGGCGCGTTGACCCTTCCCAGCAACCTCAAGCGCGGTCGCTGGGAGGAACTGGACGAGCATGCGGTGCGCGACCTGATGGCCATGAGCGGGCTCGAGAAACCCGCCGGACAAGGCCAGGGAAAGGGGCGCGGCGACCGCCAGGGTGCGGAGCGCAACGGCTTCGACAAGGCGCAAGGGCAAAAGCGAGGCCAAGCCCGCGGCAACAATGGCGGACGCCAGGGGCAGCAGCGCAGCCGCCAGCCCGATCCTCTGCAGACCGCCCTCGGATTCCCGGATATCGGCCATGGGCGTCGCGGCGGGCAAATGCGTGGCGGTGTCGGTGTGCAAGGGATTGCACGACGCCGGACAAGGGGCTGAGCCGTACGCCCTCGGCTAAAAATTTCCTTTCGGGAAATATTGGCGGCCTTCTGATTTGGCTGGAGGCCGCCTTTTCATTGCGGTGCGCCAAATATTTGTTTATAATTAGAGAGTTAACAAAGGTCGGCTCGCAACCAGGGAGCGTCCAGGGAATATCTGGGCTGGCGCGGGAGCGATAAAAAAGAGATGGGCAGATGCCCATTTTTTTTTTCTTGAACGCTTTGTGCGCAAGCACAGCCGGCCTGGCCGTCACGGAGAACTGTTTTGCGGTTGCTGGAACTGATTGAAAAAACCATCGTGGGCATGGGCTACGAGCTTGTCGATTTCGAACAGGCCGCTCGCGGCTTGCTGCGTGTGTACATCGACTTCCCGCCGGAAGATGCCGACAAGGGCAGCATCACGGTGGAAGATTGCGAGAAGGTGAGCCACCAGCTCTCGCATATGCTGACGGTGGAGAACGTGAATTACGATCGGCTCGAGATTTCGTCGCCCGGTCTCGATCGTCCTTTGAAGAAGCACGCCGACTACGTGCGCTTCGCAGGGCAGGAGGCGGTGGTGAAGCTGCGCATGCCGATGCCGGGGGCGGCGAACCGCAAATCCTTCCAGGGCATCTTGCATGCACCGGAAGGTGACACGCTCAAACTCGAATTTGAAGGAAAAGATGGGCCGGCGATGCTGGATTTCACGCTCGCCGATGTGGACAAGGCACGCTTGGTGCCGAAAGTGGACTTTAGGAGTCGCAAAGCATGAGTCGCGAAGTATTGTTGTTGGTCGATGCGCTGGCACGAGAGAAAAACGTAGATAAAGAAATCGTCTTCGGAGCGCTCGAGCACGCGCTCGCGCAAGCGACCAAGAAGCGTTACGAGGGCGACGTGGACATCCGTGTGTCCATTGACCGTGAATCGGGCGAGTTCGAAAGCTTCCGCCGCTGGCATGTGGTCCCGGACGAGGCCGGCCTGCAGCTGCCCGATCAGGAAGTGCTGCTGTTCGAAGCGAAGGAGCAGATCCCTGACATCGAAGTCGACGACTATATTGAAGAGCCGATCGAGTCGGTCGACTTCGGCCGCCGCTTTGCCCAAGACACCAAGCAGGTCGTACTCCAGCGCATCCGCGACGCCGAGCGCGAACAGATCCTCCAAGACTTCCTGGCTCGCGGCGATGCACTGGTCACCGGCACCATCAAGCGCATGGAACGCGGTGATGCGATCGTCGAGTCCGGCAAGATCGAGGCGCGCCTGCCGCGCGACCAGATGATCCCGAAGGAAAACCTGCGCATCGGCGACCGCGTCCGCGCATACATCCTGCGCATCGACCGCAACGCCCGCGGCCCGCAGGTGATCTTGTCTCGCACGGCGCCGGAATTCATCATGAAGCTGTTCGAGCTGGAAGTGCCGGAAATCGAGCAGGGCCTGCTGGAGATCAAATCTGCTGCGCGCGACCCAGGTGTGCGTGCGAAGATCGCTGTCTTCACCAATGACAAGCGCATCGACCCGATCGGTACCTGTGTCGGCATGCGCGGTTCGCGCGTGCAGGCAGTGACCGCCGAGCTCGGCGGCGAGCGCGTCGACATCGTGCTGTGGTCGGAAGATCCGGCGCAGTTCGTGATCGGCGCACTGGCTCCCGCCAACGTGACCTCGATCGTGGTCGACGAGGAAAAGCATGCGATGGACGTGGTGGTCGACGAGGAAAACCTGGCGATCGCCATCGGCCGCGGCGGCCAGAACGTGCGTCTCGCATCCGAGCTGACTGGCTGGCAGATCAACATCATGACCGCCGAGGAATCCGCCGACAAGTCCGCAGCAGAGAGCGCCGCGACCCGCACGCTGTTCATGGAAAAGCTGGATGTCGACGAGGAAGTCGCCAGCATTCTGGTCGACGAAGGTTTCTCTAGCCTGGAAGAAATTGCCTACGTACCGATCACCGAGATGCTCGACATCGAGGCATTCGACGAGGAAACAGTCAACGAACTGCGCAACCGCGCCCGCGATGCACTGGTGACCGAGGCGATTGCTTCCGAGGAAGGTCTTGAGGGCATGGAAGATTCGCTGGCGAACCTCGATGGTATCGACCGCATTACTGCGGGCAAACTGGGCTTGGCTGGCATCAAGACGCTGGATGAGTTTGCCAACTTGGCCTATGACGAATTCGGATCGATCCTGGCGCTGCCGATCGAACGTGCGCGTCAACTGATCGAAAACGAATTTGAAGATGTGACCGATGATGAAATGCGGCTCATCGACGCCAAGTACGACGACCGGGCACGGGCGTTGCAAGCGAAAGCGCGAGAACTGGTCGAGGCCAAATGAGCCAGACTGCCCCAACATCATCTGCCATGCCACATAGAAAAGAGGACTGAATGGCGAGTACCAACGTAGCCCAATTTGCCACCGAACTGAAGATGCCCGCGGATTTGCTGCTGACGCAATTGCGCGCGGCGGGCGTCGACAAGAGTTCGGCGTCCGATCCCTTGTCCAAGGAAGACAAGGACAAGTTGTTGAACCACCTGCGTCGTGCGCATGGTGCCGCGCCGGAAGGCGAGAAGCGCAAGATCACGCTGACGCGCAAGGAAACCACCGAGATCAAGCAGGCGGACGCCACCGGCAAGTCTCGCACCATCCAGGTGGAAGTGCGCAAGAAACGCACGTTCATCAAGCGCGATGAACCGCTCGTCGAGGAAGCCACAGCCCCCAAGGCCCCTCCTGCTCCGGTCATCGACGAGGCCGAAGTCGCCCGTCGTGCCGAAGAGGCACGCCGCCAGGCGGAGTTGATCGCGCGCCAGGAAGCGGAACTGCGCGAGAAACAGGAACGCCTGGCCCGACTGGAAGCCGAAAAGGAAGAGCAAGCCAAGGCGATGCGCGAGGAAGCCGAGCGCCGTGCTGCTGCCGAAGCTGCCGCCAAGGCCGAGCAGAGCCGCAAGGAGATGACTGTCGCCGAAGAAGCCAAGCGCGCTGCCGACGAGGAGGTCAGGAAGAAGGCCGCCGAGCAGGAAGCGAAGGAAGCTGCCGAGCGCGCCGCAGCGACGGAACGCGCACGTAAGGCAGTTGCCGACGAAGTCGCCCAGATCAAGGCGATGATGGCTGCCCCGCGTAAGGTGATGAAGGCGCCGGAACCGGCGCCCGCTCCCGTTGCCAAGGCTGCCGAAGGCACGCTGCACAAGCCGGCCGACAAGAAGGCCGCGGACAAGCCGGCCGACAAGAAACCGGCCGTCGGCGACAAGAAGTCGATCAAGTCGGCCAATGTTTCCTCGACGTGGCAGGACGACGCCGCCAAGAAGCGTGGTGGCATCAAGACGCGCGGTAACGGCGCTGCGACCACGACGGGCCGTGACGGCTGGCGCAGCGGTCCGAAGGGCCGCCGCTCGCATGGACACGATGAACAGCGTGAATCCAACTTCCAGGTGCCGACCGAAGCCATCATCAAGGAAGTGCACGTGCCGGAAACCATCACCGTGGCCGAACTGGCGCACAAGATGGCGGTGAAGGCATCGGAACTCATCAAGCACATGATGAAGCTGGGCCAGATGGTCACCATCAACCAGGTGTTGGACCAGGAAACCGCGATGATCCTGGTCGAGGAAATGGGCCACAAGGCGTTCGCCGCCAAGCTCGACGATCCGGAAGCGATGCTCGAAGAAGCCGGCCAGCATACGGATGCCGAGCAGCTCCCGCGTGCGCCGGTCGTGACCGTCATGGGTCACGTCGACCACGGCAAGACCTCGCTGCTGGACTACATCCGCCGCGCCAAGGTTGCTGCGGGTGAAGCAGGCGGCATTACCCAGCACATCGGTGCGTATCACGTCGAAACGCCGCGCGGCATCATCACCTTCCTCGACACCCCGGGGCACGAGGCGTTTACCGCCATGCGTGCGCGCGGTGCGAAGGCCACCGACCTTGTCATCCTGGTTGTTGCTGCCGACGACGGCGTGATGCCGCAGACCAAGGAAGCGATCGCCCACGCGAAGGCGGCAGGTGTGCCGATTGTCGTGGCGATCAACAAAATCGATAAGCAGGGTGCCAACACAGACCGTGTGACGCAGGAACTGATCGCGGAAAGCGTGGTGCCGGAAGCCTACGGCGGTGATGCGCCGTTCTGCCCCGTGTCGGCCAAGACCGGCCAGGGCATCGACGATCTGCTTGAGAACGTGTTGCTCCAGGCTGAAGTGCTGGAACTGAAGGCACCGGTCGATGCGCATGCCAAGGGTCTCGTGATCGAAGCCAAGCTCGACAAGGGCCGCGGTCCGGTCGCGACCGTGCTGGTCCAGGCCGGTACGCTCAAGCGCGGCGACGTGGTGCTGGCAGGTTCGTCCTACGGCCGCGTACGCGCAATGCTGGACGAGAACGGCAAGAACATCGCCGAAGCCGGTCCGTCGATCCCGGTCGAAATCCAGGGCCTGACCGAAGTGCCGGCCGCCGGCGAAGAAGTCATGGTGATGGCCGACGAGCGCAAGGCACGCGAAATCGCGCTGTTCCGCCAGGGCAAGTTCCGCGACGTGAAGCTGGCCAAGCAGCAGGCTGCGAAGCTGGAAAACATGTTCGAGCAGATGGCCGAAGGCGAGGTGAAGAACCTGCCGCTGATTGTCAAGGCCGACGTGCAAGGTTCCCAGGAAGCGCTGGTCCATGCAATGCAGAAACTGTCGACCGACGAAGTGCGCGTGCAGATCGTGCACGCTGCGGTGGGTGGCATCAGCGAATCCGACGTCAATCTCGCAATGGCTTCGAAGGCCGTCATCATCGGCTTCAACACCCGTGCGGACGCATCGGCACGCAAGCTGGCGGAAGCCAGCGGCATCGACATCCGTTACTACAACATCATTTACGATGCGGTCGACGAGATCAAGGCTGCGATGTCCGGCATGCTGGCGCCCGAGAAGCGCGAAGCGACGCTGGGTCTGGTGGAAATCCGCCAGGTGTTCCACGTCAGCAAGGTTGGCTCGATTGCCGGCTGCTACGTGCTCGACGGCCTGGTCAAGCGTGGCTCCTCGGTTCGCCTGCTGCGCGACAACGTGGTGATCTGGACTGGCGAACTCGATTCGCTCAAGCGCTTCAAGGATGACGTGAAGGAAGTGAAGGCCGGCTTCGAGTGCGGTCTGTCGCTGAAAAACTTCAACGACATCAAGGAAGGCGACCAGCTCGAGATCTTCGAAGTCCAGGAGGTTGCCCGTACCTTGTAATGCCGGCATAGTCCGGTTGCGTAGCCCGGATGACGCCTTGCGGCATCCGGGCTATTACATTTTAGGGGGCGCATTATCATGGCCAAACACAGCAAATCCATTCCCGGGCGCGGCGTACGCGTGGCAGACCAGATCCAGCGCGATCTGGCCGAAATCATCGCGTATGAACTGAAGGACCCGCGCGTCGGCATGATCACCATTACGGAAGTTCAGCTGACACCCGACTACGCGCATGCGAAGGTGTTTTTCACGACGCTCGTCGACAATGACGAGGCGGTGCAGAACACGCTCTCGGGCCTGCGCAAGGCGGCCGGTTTCATCCGCGGCCAGCTCGGCCGGCGGCTGACCATCCATACCACTCCCGAGCTGCACTTTGTGCATGACGTATCCACCGCTCGCGGCATGGAATTGTCGAAACTGATCGACGAAGCCAACGCGACGCGCGCGAGGGATGCCGAAGGCTGAGCGTCTTCGGCGCCCTCCCGGCGCGATTTCTGAATTTCCGATATGGCGCAATTCCCGCCCAAGAAACCCCGTGTGCCGGTCGACGGCGTCTTGCTTCTCGACAAGGCTGCCGGAGCCTCCAGCAATGATGCGCTCATCAAGGCCAAGCGCCTGTTCAATGCGCAGAAGGCCGGGCACACCGGCACGCTCGATCCGTTCGCGACCGGCTTGCTGCCGCTTTGCTTCGGCGAGGCGACCAAGTTCTCGCAAGACCTGCTGGATGCAGACAAGACTTACGAGACAGTGGTCCACCTTGGCGTCACGACCAATACCGGCGACACCGAAGGTGAAGTGTTGCAGCGCCTGGAAGTGAACGTCACCCGCGAACAGGTCGATGCTGCCGTGGCGAAGTTCCGCGGCGAGATCGAACAGGTGCCGCCGATGTACTCGGCGCTCAAGCGCGACGGGAAACCATTGTATGAATACGCACGTGCCGGTGTGGTGCTCGAGCGCGAGGCGCGCCGGGTCGTTATCCATGCGCTCGATGTTCTCGATTTCCAGGCGCCATACCTGCGCCTCCGCGTGACTTGCAGCAAAGGGACGTATATCCGGGTTCTCGGCGAAGACATCGGCACGGCATTAGGTTGCGGCGCGCATTTGCAGGCGCTGCGGCGTATCCAGGTAGGGGTGCTCACGCTCGAGAACGCCGTGACGCTGGAAGGCCTTGCCGAAACGGCGGAGTCCGAGCGTATCCGTTTGCTTTCGCCTGTTGATGCCTTGCTGTCAACGTTCCCGCCCGTTCGCTTGCCCGAACTGCTGGCGAAACGTTTCATGCACGGGCAGCGCATAGCGCTAGGCAAGGAAGGATTGCCATATCCGCAATACCAGGGGCGGGCCAGAGTGTATGCAGGCGACAGCGGCCGCCTGCTGGGGACCGCGCATCTCATGGAATACGGCATCCTGGCGCCGGAGCGCCTCATCACCGATCGAAGCGCCGGCTGAGCCCGGCGCCTGTCCTGCGCGCAACTCCTTGAAATTCCAGCGAATTTGAGGCTTCTTGCGTCGCAGCATGCTATACTTTTGGGTTCTCCGAATCCCGCATTCAAGCATTGGACCACCATGTCAAATACCAAGCGCGCACTTCGCAACATCGCCATCATCGCCCACGTTGACCACGGCAAGACGACCCTCGTCGACCAGCTGCTGCGTCAGTCCGGCACCTTCCGTGAAAACCAGCAGGTCGACACCCGGGTGATGGACTCCAACGACCTCGAAAAGGAACGCGGCATCACGATTCTCGCGAAGAACTGCGCGGTCGAATACGAAGGCACCCACATCAACATCGTCGACACTCCTGGCCACGCCGACTTCGGCGGCGAGGTGGAGCGCGTGCTGTCGATGGTCGATTCCGTGCTGCTGCTGGTCGATGCGGTCGAAGGCCCGATGCCGCAGACGCGCTTCGTGACCCGCAAGGCACTCGGCCTCGGTCTGAAGCCGATCGTGGTGGTCAACAAGATCGACCGCCCGGGCGCGCGTCCCGACTGGGTAATCAATGCAACTTTCGAACTGTTCGACAAGTTGGGCGCGACGGAAGAGCAGCTCGACTTCCCGGTTGTCTACGCTTCGGCGCTGAACGGCTACGCCAGCCTCGACCCGACCGTGCGCGAAGGCACCATGAAGCCCCTGTTCGACTCGGTTCTGGAACACGTTCCGGTGCGCGACGACGATCCGGATGGTCCGCTGCAACTGCAGATTTCCTCGCTCGATTACTCATCCTACGTCGGCAAGATCGGCATCGGCCGAATCAAGCGCGGCCGCGCAAAGGCGCTGCAGGATGTGATTGTGCTGAACGGCCCGGATTCCACACCGATCAAGGCGCGCATCAACCAGGTGCTGAAGTTCAAGGGACTGGAACGCCAGCTCGTCGATGAAGCCCAGGCCGGCGACATCGTGCTGATCAACGGTATCGAAGAAATCGGCATCGGCAGCACTGTGTGCGCCGTCGATGCTCCGGATGCTCTTCCGATGCTGAAGGTGGATGAGCCGACCCTGACCATGAACTTCCTGGTCAACAATTCCCCGCTGGCCGGCCGTGAAGGCAAGTTCGTCACCAGCCGCCAGATCCGTGACCGCCTGGACCGCGAACTGAAATCCAACGTGGCATTGCGCGTGACCGATACCGGCGACGACACCACGTTCGAAGTGTCCGGACGCGGTGAACTGCACCTCACCATCCTGCTGGAAAACATGCGTCGCGAAGGCTACGAACTTGCCGTGTCCCGCCCGCGCGTCGTGTTCAAGGAAATCGATGGTGTGAAGTGCGAGCCGTACGAACTCCTGACCGTCGACGTCGAAGACGCACACCAGGGTGGCGTGATGGAAGAACTGGGTCGCCGCCGCGGCGACCTCCAGAACATGGAACCGGACGGCAAGGGACGTGTGCGTCTCGAGTATCGTATCCCGGCCCGCGGCCTGATCGGCTTCCAGTCCGAGTTCATGACGCTGACGCGCGGTACCGGCCTGATGAGCCACATCTTTGACGACTATGCGCCGGTCGATATGACCAAGCCGGAACTGGCAGGCCGTCGCAACGGTGTGCTGATTTCCCAGGACGACGGTGCAGCCGTTGCTTATGCATTGTGGAAATTGCAGGATCGTGGCCGCATGTTTGTCAGCCACAACGATCCGGTCTACGAAGGCATGATCATCGGCATTCACTCGCGCGATAACGATCTTGTTGTCAACCCGATCAAGGGCAAGCAACTGACCAACGTGCGTGCATCCGGTACCGATGAAGCAGTCCGCCTCGTGCCGCCGATCCAGCTCACGCTGGAGTATGCGGTCGAGTTCATCGAGGACGATGAGCTGGTCGAAATCACGCCGAAGAGCATCCGCCTGCGCAAGCGCTTCCTGAAGGAGCATGAACGCAAGCGTGCGTCGCGCGAAGCTGCATAAGCTGATTGCCGGGTTTTACCCGGCAAGTGTTACCCGGCCCGGTTCCCCGCGAGGGTGGCCGGGCTGATTTTTTCTGGAGTGTCATGCCGCATTTCACATCGCACCAGCGGGCGATCCTGCTGATGATCATTGCGCCCACGCTGTGGAGCATTGCCGGCGTGCTGACGCGCCATCTCGATTCGGCGCGTGGTTTCGAGCTGACCTTCTGGCGCAGTTTCTTCTCCGCCATCTTCGTGGCCGGCGCACTCATGTTCCAGCAGGGGCCAGGCGGGGTGGTGCGCACTGTGCGCGCAGTCGGCGGCCTCGGCATCCTGAGCGGGATGATGTGGTGCGTGATGTTCGTCTGCTTCATGTTCGCACTGACCCGGACCACGGTGGCCAATACCTTGATCGTGATGAGCGTGTCGCCGTTGCTGACCGCCTTTCTTGCCTGGATGGTGCTGAAAGAGCGCATCGCGCAGCGCACTTGGCTGGCCATCATGGCGGCTTTCATCGGCATTTCATGGATGTTCGTGAACAGCATGAGCGAGGTCGGCGGGCAGCACCTTGTGGGTATGCTGATCGCGAGCGCGGTTCCGGTTGCGGCTGCCGTCAATCTCATTGCGATCAAGCGGGCAGGGCACGGCGTCGACCTGATTCCGGCGGTGCTGCTGGGCAGCGTGTTTTCCGCTGCACTCATGCTGCCCTTCGCGTGGCCGCTGCAAACTTCGCTGCACGACATCGCGATTCTCGCCACGCTCGGATTCTTCCAGCTCGGCTTGCCATGCATGCTGATGGTGAGGGCGATGAAGCACCTGTCCGCGCCCGAAGTGTCGCTGCTCGCCCTGCTCGAGGTCTTGCTCGGGCCGCTATGGGCCTGGATGTGGGCGGGCGAAGTGCCGGCGACGGAGACGCTGATCGGCGGGGCCGTGGTGATCGGCGCGCTGGTGTTCAACGAGCTTGCGCCGGCAAGGGCGCGGCAATTCTCGTAATTACCTGTCTGCATCGCTGCCGGTAAAATAGAGGCTGATCATGACTTCCAATACCCCATCCGCCAACCTGCCGTCGCGCCGCCTGTCCGTCGCCCCGATGATGGACTGGACGGATCGCCACTGCCGCGTGTTTCACCGGCAAATCACGCGCCATACTTGGCTCTACACGGAAATGGTCACGACCGGCGCGCTGATCCATGGCGATGTGCCGCGTCATCTTGACTTCAGTCAGGAGGAACATCCGGTTGCCTTGCAGCTGGGCGGCAGCGAACCGGCGGATCTTGCGAAGAGCGCAAAGCTCGGCGAGCAGTGGGGCTATGACGAAATCAACCTCAACTGCGGCTGCCCGTCGGAGCGGGTGCAGAAGGGTGCATTCGGCGCTTGCCTGATGGCCGAACCGCGGCTTGTTGCCGACTGCGTGAAGGCGATGCGCGATGTGGTGTCGGTGGATGTTACGGTCAAGCATCGCATCGGGATCGACGACGTGGAATCCTACGATTTCGTGCGCGACTTCGTTGGCACAATTGCCGATGCGGGATGTAATACTTTCATCGTGCACGCACGCAACGCCATCCTCAAGGGGCTGAGCCCGAAAGAGAACCGCGAAATCCCGCCGCTCAAGGTGGACTATGCGTACCGCCTCAAGCGCGATTTCCCGCAACTGGAAATCATCATCAACGGCGGCATCAAGACGCTGGATGAGATCGATGCGCACCTGCAGCATGTGGATGGCGTCATGCTTGGCCGCGAGGCGTACCACAATCCCTACCTGATGGCTTCCTTCGACGCGCGCTACTACGGCGACAACACGCAGCCGAAGACGCGCGCGCAGGTGTTGGAAGCGATGCTGCCGTATGTGCATGAGCAGCTTGCACGCTACGGCAACAACGGCGCGGGCCTGAGGCTCAACAGCATTACCCGCCACATGCTCGGACTCATGGCCGGCATGCCCGGTGCTCGTGCCTTCCGCCAGACCCTGTCCGACTCGAAGAAGCTTGCCGCAGGCGACCCGGCCCTGCTGATGGAAGCGCTGGCGCGCACGCAGCCCCTCGCTGCCTGATCTTTCTGCCTCCCCGTTTGCGTTCCGTGCCGGATGGCACGGAACCTGCTGAACCCTCCGTTCTAAGGCCGATGCATGTTGCATCCTGGACTTTCATATCCAGTCCTCTTTCACGGAGATCGACCATGGCAAACCAGGAGGAAAAACCACCCATCCCGCCGCAGCACCAGGACCACCAGCCGGGCAAGGAAACGGCGATGATGCCGCGCCCGAAGGCGGAGATGCAGGACTACAAGGGCAGCGGCAAGTTGCTCGGCAAGGTGGCGCTGGTGACGGGCGGCGACAGCGGCATCGGGCGTGCGGTCGCGATCGGATATGCGAAGGAAGGTGCGAACGTCGTGATCGCCTATCTCGACGAGCATGAGGATGCCAAGGAAACGCAGCGCCATGTCGAGGCGGCGGGGCGCGATTGCGTGATCATCGCAGGCGATGTCGGCGACCCCGGATTCTGCTCGAAGATGATCGATACCGCGATGGCGAAATTCGGCCGGCTCGACATCCTCGTCAACAATGCCGCGCAACAATATCCGCAGAAGAGTATCGAGGACATTACGGAAGAACAGCTGCTCAAGACCTTCCGCACCAATATCTTCTCGATGTTCTACACCGTGAAGGCCGCACTGCCCCATTTGAAAGAGGGGGCGCGCATCATCAATACGACCTCGGTGACTGCATACCGGGGCAGCTCGCACCTGCTCGATTATTCTTCGACCAAGGGAGCGATCGTGGCATTTACCCGCTCGCTCTCGCAGCAACTCGTGGAGCGCGGCATCCTTGTCAATGCGGTGGCGCCGGGGCCGGTGTGGACGCCACTTATACCCGCCAGCTTCAGTGAACAGGAGGTCGAGAAGTTCGGGCAGAAGTCGCCGCTGGGACGCCCCGGACAGCCGGACGAAATCGCGCCTTCGTACATCTTCCTCGCCTCCGCCGATGCCTCCTTCATGAGCGGGCAGGTGCTGCATCCAAATGGCGGCGAGGTGATCAATGCCTGATCGATCAGTATTCCTTCAAGCGGTTGTATAGCGTCTTCAGGCTGATGCCAAGCGCCTCCGCCGTGAGGCGCTTGTTGCCGCTGTAGTGCTTGAGCGTGGCAAGGATGATTTCCTTCTGCGCGTCGGCTAGCGGCGTGCCGACGAAGAAGTTCAGATAACCCTCATGCACCGTCGGCTTCTTCGCCGCGAGGTCGGAGATGCATTCCTCGATATCCAGCGTGTCGGTCGCCAGGATGAAGGCGCGCTGCACCACGTTCTTGAGTTCGCGTACGTTCCCCGGCCAGGAGTACGAACGGATGACGTCGAGCGAATTGCGCGAAAAAACTTTCTGCGTGCCTTCCTTCTCGTTCAGCATTTGCAAGAAGTGCAGGGCCAGCATCTCGATGTCGCTGCCGCGCTCCCGCAACGGCGGCACGCGTACCGGGAAAACGGCGAGCCGGTACATCAGGTCTTCACGCAGGTTGCCCTGTTTGACAGCCGATTCGAGGTCGCGGTTGGTGGCGGCGACCAGGCGCACATCCACCTTCACTTCCTCGTCGCCGCCCACGCGCAGGAAGGTTCCCGCCTCGAGCACGCGCAGCAGCTTGACCTGCATGTCGACGGGCATCTCCGTGATTTCGTCCAGGAAAAGCGTGCCGCGCGAAGCATGTTCGAAGTAACCGATATGCTGGCGCGAGGCGCCGGTGAAGCTGCCTTTCTCATGGCCGAACAGCGCTGCCTCGATGAGGTGCGCGGGAATCGCTCCGCAATTGACGGCAACAAATGCCTCATCGCGGCGCTCGCTCGCCTGGTGGATCGCATTCGCGATCAATTCCTTGCCGGTTCCGCTCTCGCCCACCAGCAGTACGGTCGCATCGGTCGCCGCAACCTTCTCCACTTGCTGGACCAGCTGCTCCATGACTGGCGACGAGCCATACTGGATACCACAGCGCTTGAATAAATTCTCGAGAGTCATAAGGATTCCAGGCTTTGACCAACGCGTCCGAGGGCCGCGTCCCGCTCGCGTTCATGATTGTTACACCAATGCCTGAAGAGTCCCTTGCGCTAATTCAGTTCCATTGCGCAAAAGTACATTCTTTAAGGAACGGGGCGATCCTCAATGGTGGAGCGCACAATCGAACACCGAGCATTTCAAGATACACGATATACGCGGCGCGTGTTCATCGCATGTACGAAGGTTTGCGCTGTGAAGAAAATTGCTTTCATCCTGACGGATGCCGCAGGTCAATCGAGCGATGTAATGCTTACGTCGCGTCTGTAAGTTTTACTGTGAATTATTTCCGGATGGTTTTTCCACGTCGATGCACGGGACGAACACAGGCGGTTCGCCGGCTGGCATGGAAGCTGCGTTTTGCAGGAAGCCGATTTTGCGAAAAAGTTAAGAACTTATCGCAAATGAACTGGTCAAGTACGAGACACCGTTAACTTTTCATGAAAGGAACAAGAATGGATGCACTGAAGACTACATCAAAAATCTTGTTGGTTGTCGCCGCACTCAGCCTGACAGCCGTCGGTTGCGAACGTCGCGCAGGCGACCAGACTTCCGGCGCAAGCGGCTCACCTGGCAGTTCCTCCAGCGGATCATCGGGCGCAATGGGTTCTTCCGGCTCCTCCGGCGCGGCCGGTGGAAGCTCTGGATCTGGATCCGGTTCGGGCACTTCCTCCGGCTCCGGTTCCAAGTAAGAACCTCCGAAGCGCGTTCGCCGATACCGGAGCGCACGCTCCGGCATTGCCTTCCTTGAGGGGACTGGCGATGTGAGCGCGAGACGCCGGCCCCGCCAGTTTCCGGTGCAGCTCGTCGGCAGGCAGTTCAAGGAACGCGAGCGGCGACTTGTGTCCGCTTGTCTTTTCCCGATCCGGGCGGCGCAGGATATCGCATCGGATTGCCGGATGGCGTAACGTAGCCATCCGTTCCGTTGCTTGTCTCGCGTCGCCGCGTTCTACAACATCGTCAGCCGCTGTTCTGGGTCAATGAGCAATCATTGCGAGCCTAGACAATAGCGGTCAGGGACTTATGCTTAATCACAGGGGCCGTAATACCGGAATCCCGATGTAGCAATCATTCTCAGTATCGTTTTCCCCCGACGTGCATGACGCAACGCGTCGCTGCGCCACGTTTCACTGCGCTGGCGTTAGCGAGGATGCTGCGCGCCGCATACGGGGGGAATACAAGTGCGATAGCCACATGGAACAACCGGTGGGGCAATACCCCACCTTCTGGAGAAGGATGTCGCCGGCATCCTGGAAAAACATAGAGAGACCAGTTCATATGCCGCATGTATTGATCGTTGACGATGACGTCAACACGCGAGAAGCGCTCGTCGAAATCACCGCCGCCGAAGGCTTTACTACGGCAGTGGCGGGAAATATCAAGGATGCGCAGGCGCAGATCATGCACCAGCGCCCGGATGTCGTCCTGATCGACCTGAAGTTGCCTGATGGCAGTGGCATGGACCTGTTCAACGACATCGAATCGCGGGCCACCACGGAAATCGTGCTCATTACCGGGCACGCCAGTGTGGAGACGGCCGTCGAAGCCTTGCGTCTGGGGGCGGCTGACTACCTGACCAAGCCGATCAACTTCCGGCGCCTGAAGGCCTTGTTGTCGCGCATTCCGCGCACGGTCGACCTCAAGGAGGAGATAGGCGTGTTACGCAGCGAGTTGCGCCGTCTTGGCCACTTCGGGCAGATGCTCGGTGCAGCGCCTGCGATGCAGAAACTGTACAACCATATCGCTCGCGTAGCGCCGACGGAAGCGACGGTGCTGCTGCTGGGCGAAAGCGGGACCGGTAAGGAACTCGCGGCGCAGACCATCCACGATCTCAGCCTGCGCCAGAAGCATCCCTTCCTGCCAGTGAACTGCGGCGCAATTTCACCGCAACTGATCGAAAGCGAAATCTTCGGGCACGAGAAGGGGAGTTTCACCGGAGCCGACCGTCAGCACAAAGGTTACTTCGAACGCGCGAACGGCGGTACGTTGTTCCTCGACGAAATCACCGAGATGCCGATCGAGCTGCAAGTGAAACTGCTGCGCGTGCTGGAGACCGGTTCCTTCATGCGCATCGGCAGCAACCAGGAGATCGAAACCGACGTGCGCGTGATCGCAGCCAGTAACCGCGATCCGGAACAGGCCGTTTCCGAAGGCAAGCTCCGCCTCGACCTCTACCACCGGCTCAATGTGTTCCCGCTGAAGATCCCGCCACTGCGCGAGCGCGGATCGGATATCGAACTCCTGGCGCAGCACTTCCTGGATCAGCTCAATGCAGCGCACGGCACCAGCAAGGTTCTGTCGCCCGATGGCTTGGCCTGCCTCAGCAATTACCACTGGCCGGGCAACGTGCGCGAGCTGCGCAATTACATCCAGCGCGCCTTCATCCTGTCCGACCACACCATCGACGCGAGCGCGCTGGCGCCGGTCATCACGACCCAGTCGCCGGTGGGCCTGACGCTGGCGATACCGGTCGGCACGTCGCTGGCCGATGTGGACCGCAAGCTGATCTACGCGACCCTCGAGCTGTGCGGTGGCGTGAAGAAGCGTGCCGCGGACATACTCGGCATCAGCCTGAAGACGCTGTACAACCGGCTGGAAGAGTATGGTCCGTACGAGGGCATGCCGAAGAAGGATGATGCGTCGCTGCAGGGGAGCAGCAGCGATTCATATCACTGATACTAGAGCGGCTTGCCAACGCATGAAAGGGGCCGATCTCGGGCCTGCGATGCTCACCGTACATCACGTACGGTTGTGCTTCTCGACCCGACCTCGGCTGCCTTGCATGCGCTGTCAAGCCACTCTAGTACTACTGCGTCATAAAACGAAATTCCTTTGTTGTCAGCACGGACACCGTTGCAGACGTCTGATCAGGCCGATGACCAGCGCCAGGCGCAATGACCGGATCGAATCAGGCACGTGTCGCTGCGCCCGTG
>Ga0196972_1000181_pt1 | contig 48422 bp, 46 predicted proteins | sample S1v_2013CmetaG_FD_148618 | JGI IMG/M metagenome (GOLD analysis project Ga0196972, IMG submission 148618) | Soil microbial communities from Anza Borrego desert, Southern California, United States - S1+v_20-13C | ecosystem: Environmental > Terrestrial > Soil > Desert | place: USA: California...
CGGACAAAACGCGCGGCTGCGTGTCACGGGGAAGTATCCTCGCGATGGTGTTCATGCTGGTGAAAAGCGCCGAGCGGCACTGGCGGAAACTGAATGGGATTCCCCGTTTAGCCCAAGTCATCGAGGGAGTCGTGTTCAAGGATGGAGTTCAGGAAGACGTCGAGAAAGTCGCCGCCTGAGCCCACCCCCGTACACAACATTTGACCATTACTCCACAGCTTACGCGGTGGCTGCACAAGCAGTTATCTCTTAAATTCGACTTTGCCGGCGAGAAAGCCCATTTCGAGATGCGTTATAGCACGATTAAGCGTGATAGCGCCTTGTTGGATAGTTACAGTCGAGAACGTAAAGCCATAGAGGCTGTTGACGCCTCCTTTAATGAATTAGTAGCGGCAGGGGTTCTGGCCAAGTTCGGGAAACAAACTGTTCAGGGCGCTCGTCGCAAGATTAAGGATGTGGTTTACACCCTGTTCGCGACTGACGATTTCATCCGCGATATGAAGGCGGCGAACATGCGTCGCCGAGACGCGGCGAGAAAGTTATCCACAACCACAAGAAAAGCAGTAGGTATAGGGGGCGGGTTAAGGCCTTTTCCGGTAGGTATAGGGGGCAGGTTGCGGTAGGTATAGGGGGCGGGCGCTTTTTCGAGTCTCGAAATCGGTCGATTGAGGAAGCCAGATCGGTAGGTATAGGGGGCGAGTTATGGATTTTTCGGTAGGTATAGGGGGCGAATCACTCACTTTTCAGTAGGTATAGGGGGCGGGTCCGGTAGGTATAGGTGGCGAGTCACCGCTTTTGAGAGCGCTTTCGGTAGGTATAGGGGGCAGGTTGTTTCTGTAAGTTGTTGATGTAAAAGGAAAACCCTGCGCTTTTTCAGGCCTTATCCTTTTATCCTTAGTTTTATCCTTATTTTTAACCCTACGTTAGGCTGTGCATAAGTGTCGTGTTGTAGTAGAACGCCGATTTCAAGGCTTGCCGATCGGATAATGAGCCGGGCACAGCCGAACATCCCGATAAATCAAAATCGATAAGAAGCCGTATCAAGTTCTGGGCGGGAAGGAATCGGGGTGAAGTGCTCGCGCATTGGGTGAAGTACTCACGCCTAGATGAAGGAGTACTTGGTGTAACCAGACAATCATTCAAGGCTCTAGAAGCGGCTCTTCACAAAAAACACCTCTGTTTCTACGCTTTGGGAGCGGCTAAAAGTCAACGCCGACGCGGCTTGCCGCCCTACACGCGCGAGTATTTCCCCCAATGCGTGAGTACTTCACCCAATGCGCGAGGACATCTTTGACGCCAAAAATGAGGGACGGCTTTATTAAAGGGATCACAAAAGCCCCTCAGTGCCGAGCCATTTGGCGCCTATAATCCAGTTGGGCGGGATTCGTTGGCAATCCGCGTTGCCATCTATACCGGGTGATGTACTCGCGCTTCCGCATCGCCAAGATATCCTCCGCCCACGCATAGTGCAGAGGCTGGTACGGGCGCCGCTCCCGCGAAGACCTTTTCGCAGCCGGCGGTCTTTGTGCGTCGAGTTGCAATGCCGGGTCTTGGTCTCTCGTCGAGACACGGGCATAGCCTATCAGCATGTGCTACCACCGGACGTTGTCGATTCGTTGCGGGTCAGGTTTTCAATGAGCTCCTGTACCTGCTGATACAGCCTCGGCAAGTCGCTGTGGATCGTCTTCCAGACGATTTCCAGATCCACCTTGAAGTAGCCGTGGGCCACGGCGTTGCGCATCTGATAGGCGAACGCCAGGGGCATCTCCGGGTGCGCCGCCGCGAACTCGGAGTAGTGCGTCCGGATGTTGTGACTGGCCTCGCCGATGATCTCGAAGTTGCGAATCACGGCATCCTGAGCCATCTCGTTCTCCAGGAACGAGACTTCGCTTAAGTCTTTGGTGTAGCGGTCGATGCGCTCGATGGCTTCCAGGATGTGCGCCAGGTAGTCGGCCAGGCGTTGCTTGTTATGGCTCATACCGGCACTGCCTCGGCAAGCACCGTAGCGCGGAACTTCTCGGGCAGCGCCTTCGGGGTTACCACATCCACCGGCACGCCAAGGAGTTGCAGCAGCTCATGCCGAATCGCGCCGATGTCGAAGAGGGTGGTTTCCGGCGTCGGGTCGATGAGGATATCCAGATCGCTGTTTTCGGTGTCGTTGCCATGGACGACGGAACCGAAGACGCGGGCATTGCGGGCACGGTGGGACTCCACCACGCGCCGGATGGCTTCCCGGTGGGTAGCAAGGGCTGCGGACGGTTTCATGGCGCTATCTCCGGGTTTAATTCGTTCGTTGAGTGTATCAAAAACGTGTCTCGTAACAAGAAAGCGTAAGCCAATTTCAAGACATCGTTTTCGGACATAAAAGGACCGTCTCAATGCGATCCCGCTCTTTCGGGAAAGAATGTCCTAAAAACGACCATTTTCACGACATCCGCTTAAACGCGCACCTGATCGAGCGCGGCACGAATCTCGTCTCCGGAAAACCCCGTTTGTCGTTGCCAGCATATCCGCTGCCGGTGGATAACTCGATTCAGCTCTTCTACATATTCCCACATCTTTATTTATTCATTTGTTAGTTTGTTTATTTATTTGTTATTATAAGTATGCTGTCAATCAGGAGGAGCTTTACCGTGCGTCCAGCCGAATTCACCCCCGACGAGATCATTGCTGCCGGCGAAGCCTTGCAGTCCACAGGCCGCAACGTCACCGGCTTTGCCCTACGCCAGAAGGTCGGCGGGGGGAATCCGAACCGTTTGAAACAGATATGGGAAGAGCACCTGGCGAATCAGGCCGTCACCCAGGCCGAGCCGGTCGCCGAGCTACCCGTCGAGGTTGCCGAGGAACTGGCCGTTGTCACGAAAGCGCTGACCGAGCGCCTGGCTGCCCTAGCAGTCGAGCTGAACGACAAGGCCGTAAAGGCCTCCGAAAGGCGGGTGACCGAGGTGGTTCGAGCCGCCAGCGAGCAGCGAGAGCAGGCCGAGCGCGAGCTTGCAGACGCCGCGCAGACGGTTGATGACCTAGAAAGCAAGTTTGAGGAGGCGAAGGCCGAGGCCTCCGGCTTGGCCCAGCGCCTAGCCGAATCGCAAGCCCAGGCTCACGCGCAAGCCGTCGAGATCGCGCAGCTGCGGGAACGTCTGGCGGCCGCCGAGAAGTCGGCGCGAGACGCCAGCGATCAGCACGCCGCAGAAATCCGGCGGCTGACGGCCGCGTTGGAGGCCGAGCGCTCTGGTCGATCCGTTGCGGAGACCGAAGCCAAACGGCAAACGGAACTCGCGATCCGTGCCAGCGCTGAGCGAGATGCGGTGATCGCCGAAGTCGAACGGTTGCGGGGCGCGCTGACGGTAGAACAGGACGCTCATGGTCAGGCTATGCGACAGATCGAGCGGTTGACCGCCGACTTAGAAACCTGCCACCGTGATAATGAGTTAGTTTTGCAAGTGCAGCGTTTACAAGACGAGTTGCTGGCGATGGCCAAGGCTAATGGAAAAACCAAGGCAAAAACACAGGATTGAGGTTTGAATTCACCGGGAGACGTTACCATGAAATGGACCAACCCGAATTTCACGCCCACTAACCTTATCCATCTGCGCTGGCATCGGGGCACGCGCTACTACATGGCCGTTCTGGCCACGGATTTGTTTGGCAATTGGGTGATGACACGGATATGGGGCCGTCGAGACTCGCCCTTGGGTAGGGTTAAGCGGGATCTCTGCGGCTCGTTCGCAGAAGGTTATAAGAACTTGAAAATATTTGCGCCATTAACAACAGCCGAGGACCGTTGAAGACACCCCAATCGATCACCCGGTACTGATTCCGACCGCGCACGTAATCGATCCGGCAGCCACCGATATCGCGGGCGGTTCTAAGCCAACGCTTAAACGTGGCGGACGAAATGCCGAGCGCATCCTCGATCTGATCGGCTGGCCGGTTGTCGGCCAGCATCGCCAACATTTTGACGAGTTGAGAGAGATCAACAGCACCGTAGGTGTCGCTCATTTCTGTTGCTCGAAATGGTGGATCGGGGCTTGAATCACGCACTCCAGATCGTCGGCACTTATCCTCTGGTAGTGGCGCGAGCTTGATCGATCAGGAAACTGTTTTCGGGCGATAAATAATCGCAGCCGATAGAAGCCTAGATTGTTTCGTCACGAGAAATATTATTCTCCCCGTACATGGACCTCCAGTGGATAAGGCTTTTCCGGTGGCTTGCCGATCTTTTTGCAGGCCTCCAGGTAATCATCCACCGCTTCACGAAAGGCGTTCTTCAATTCCTCTGCGGTCGTCGCGTGAAAACTTACGATGTCCTTGATTCCGGCAAGGCGTCCGACAAAGATGCGGTCTTCGGCATCAAATTCAATCCGAGCGGCATAGCCTTTGTAGGTCATGGTATGACTCCAAGCATTTCTAAAAATGGCCGGCCATCTTTAACGCGGTAGTGTAACGCCTCTTTTGTGGGGGGTAGTGAAACCGGGCGCATATCCCGTCCTCTTCGAATATCGCCGACGAACTCAAGCCGTTAACCGGTTTTTAATACGACAGCCCACCCTATTAATATGACTCCAATATTAGATCGGTATGGACTACAGGCCGAAAACACATGAGGTGGCGCGATGAAAACAGTGACTCTTGACGTGAGGACTTTGGCGGACGCTCTGTCGGATGCGGCCGCGGCCATGGAAACTCTGACGCCCTCGGAATCGCGCATCAGCTTCGAAACGCTGGAGCTGTTATGGAAGGTGCTGACCATCAAGCGCTGGGGAATCCTCAAGGTCATGATTGGCGCCGGCCCTTTAGCCATCCGTGAAATCGCGCGGCGGGTCGATCGGGATGTCAAAGCCGTGCAGGGCGACGTGCAAGCGCTTCTCAACGCGGGTCTGCTGGATAAAGCCGAAGACGGGAGAGTAGTCTTTCCGTACGACACGGTGCATGTCGATTTTGTGCTCAAGGCGCCGTAAACCCATACGCCGACAGCCTACAGGATTGGCTTTAGGCCAATAAAAACCCGGCTGCGGGGTGCGAGCCGGGGTGTACCGCGTGCCGTGAGATCAGGCGCAAGCGCGTTTAAGACAACAGCGCGGTTACTTGAAGCCTAGGCCAGATTCGGCGGGTTGCAAGTTGATTATTGATTAGCGGGATCGCGCGGAGAGTCAGCCAGAGGGAAGAAATTGGGTGAAGTACTCGCGCCTATAGGGCGGCAAGCCGCGCCGGCCTTGGCTTCCAGCCGCTCCCAAGGCGCCGAAGAAGGTGCTTTTGGGGGAGGACTCCGCTTTACCAAAGCTGGCATGGCCGCGGGCCGTGCCTGACTTCTTCAGGCGCTCTAAGCGCGAGTACTTCACCCGGTATCGCAGGCTACCGCTGCCAAGAGCGCTGACATCGAACGTAGCTAAAACAGCTTACGATTTCTGCCCGACTGGCAGGCTTTCCTTTGCCAGTGCAGTTAGAAAGGGCGCGAGTACTTCACCCAATGATAGGCGCGGCACGGAGAGCTTTCGTAGTTCCTTTAAAGCCGCCCCTCATTTTTGGCGTCAAAGGTGTCCTCGCCTTTCCGGGTGAAGTACTCGCGCTCCCACATTACCGACATCCTCCGCCTGCACATAGCCGATCAGCCTTCGTTCGGCAGCCAGTCGGGATCGAGGATGTCGGTGATAGTCCACGGGCAGACTTCAGGCAGATTGTCTAATTCCACCTCGGCTAGGACGGCGCTGATTGCATCGGCCCATACTCCATCCAGCCACTCGGGATCATCGAACTGGTGCCTGAGGCTCGGCGATTCCTTTAAGGGGTAGGCGACTGCTTTGCGTTGTGCGGACATAGCGAGCCGCCAGGACTTGGTCCGGCGCTCGGGCTGGTGCGACCATCTAAGCAGGTGCGCTAGAAGAATGGCCAGGCGGCGTTCCAATTCACGCTGCTCGCTTTTCGCCACGTCCTCGATTTCATCGGCAAGGTGTTCGATGTCCAGGGCGTCGAAGCGCCGTTCCCGCAGCCATTGGGCCTGCTCCCGTGCCCAGGCGGCGACATCGGTTTCGTAAGCGATTCCGGCCATTGGTCAGGTTCTCCGCGCAGGGATGATTTGGAAAGCGTATCAGAATCGTGTCCGGTGTACCCTATACAGGGTCAGCTCACGAGTTCGATTTCTAACAGGTTTAATACGCGAGCTGGACGTGACCGGAGGCAATCCGTATTTTCGCGGGCGCGAAAATCGTGAGGGGGAGGGGATATGCGGCTCGGCCAAAACAAGGCCGGGCAGGCTTTGCCCGCCACAATTACCGTTAGGCGTCATGCCCGAAATCAGAGGTAATTAAAAATGCACATCGCCATACTTACTTTCCAAGGCTTCAACGAACTCGACTCCCTTGTGGCGCTTGGCGTGCTCAATCGAATCAAGAAACCAGATTGGCGCGTCACGCTCTGCTGTCCGGAGAGCGCTGTCACTTCAATGAACGGCGTGACCGTGCATGGGCAGTCAACCCTTGCGGACGCAGCTTCCGCTGACGCGGTCATTGTCGGCAGCGGCGTTAAAACACGAGAGATCGTAAACGACTCAGCCATCCTGTCAGCTCTGCACTTGGATCCCGCGCGCCAGCTTATCGGAGCGCAATGCTCCGGTACGCTCGTCCTTGCCAAGCTTGGTCTACTCGCCAACGTTCCTGCATGTACCGATCTCACAACCAAACCTTGGGTCCAAGAAGCTGGGGTTGAAGTGTTGAACCAACCCTTCTACGCATCGGGAAACATCGCCACCGCCGGAGGTTGTTTCGCGTCGCAATATCTAGCCGCATGGATTATTGCCCGCGCCGAAGGCGAAGAAGCGGCCAAGGAAGCACTGCATTACGTTGCCCCAGTTGGCGAGAAGGATGAGTACGTTTCAAGAGCAATAAGAAACATCGAGCTGTACATCAATACTATGACGCCTAACTAGGCGCCAGACTGTGTCAAAAGTCGATATTTCGAAAATGCGGTCTAACAACATCAATAGGTTGCAAAGCCTGTGTGCTCCAAAAACGGGGTTTTGACACAGTCTGGCGCTGCACCGGACTCCGCTACGCCGGTGAGCTTTGTCGTTAGCGGTCAGTTCAAGTTAGAGGGGAATAAATTGGGTGAAGTACTCACGCTTAGATGAAGGAGTGGCGGGCGCGGTATAACCACCAGTCCAAATGCTAAGGGAGGCGGCTTTTACCCCAAAAATGCCTCTTTTTCTACGCCTTGGGATCGGCTGGAAGCCAATACCGGTGCAGCTTACTGTCCTATAAGCGTGAGTACTTCACCCGGTGTCATGGGTCACCGCTGCCAAGGGTGCTGACATCAAGCGTAGCAAATTATGATCTTACCGCCGACCTGTGTTTGTCACCGGTTTTAATATGAAAAGACTATTGAAGACGGACGAGTCGAGCTGTGGCGGAAGGAAGCCACTATTTTTCGCGGGCGCGAAAATATAGGCATTACCCTAGAGGCCTATCTATTCGATCTGCCTGCTAGGCATTGGCGGCACCTGTTCGAGTTCGGCCAGGCCCAGGCGGTAATGCCAATAATGCCAGGAGCGTTCGTTGAACCAGCCAGCATCGGCATGAGTCAGAACATCCCGCAGCACGTCATCCCCCACATGCTCCGCCAGCGCCTGAACATCCTCGTAGTCCCCTATGTTCATGACCTGAGCTATGACGCGCTCAGGCCGTTCCAAGGCCTCGTCGGGCGTTTTCCACCAAATATATTTGCCGGCCATCCGGCGCATCAATGCGTCGTCCCGAATGCGCCAACCAATCCCCAGCTCGGCAATGAGCTGACGCTCCGCCTCCCCGATCCGGGCGGGATCGATCTCCGACAGGCCAGTTTGATAGATGTAGCGGCAGGCCCTACGGTCGAGCCGCTTGGCCGTCGTCCGCCGCCGCGCCAGCTCTTCCAGGAGGGGGTAATCGGACAGTCTGACCATCGCATGATCGCTAATCATCGGTTTTGCTCCGTGTCCGATAACCCAATCAGCGTAACACACTAAAACCCCGCCGAAGCGGGGCATGATACCAATAGAGGCGTGTGGCTCGTTAGGCATAAAACCGGCGCTGGCGGCGGCGCTTGAGCCAGTCGAAAACGCCTATTTTTTCTGCAACCATCATTGCGGCCACCGTGGAATAAATCGCGATACAACCCATCAGCCGGTCGGCGAGAGTGCCCGTGTCCGCATCAAACAAACCCAATAGGGCGTGACTCAGTTGATTGGCCAAAAACATAATAGCCACCGCCACAGGCACCGCAACGAGCAGGGCTAGCGGTAAATCGTTCTCGGCGTTTTCCTCGTCGGTTGATTTCGGGGAATAGCCGGCGTAGGTGAGCCTGTAGTATTTCACGCGGACATTGTGCCGCGTGGGCCACGAACTCCGAAACGCCCACCACGCCAACACAGCGCCCAGGCCCAGCGAGATACCGATAACTGCGGGCCAGCCTAACCGCTGAATCAGTTCAGGGAACAACAACGCCTGAACGAACGGGAATACAAACATCATCCCAGTGCCTGCTATGACCATCATAGGCGTATTTCGGCGGTATTCGATTCCTGCCCCGCAGGCCGGGCACCACTTTGAGCCGAACGAAACTACGTGACGGCAACAGCCGCAGATTAACGTTTCAGGTGGTAACAATTCGACTTTCCGCATCGTGTAACCCTCAAAATTCATAATCATTGTGGAGTGAGATATTGACGCCTGCGCCAGGCGATTTTTCCGCTTGCGCGAACTCCTGTAGTCCGCCCCGCACATGCTCGGCTACCGCTGCCCCGAATCGTGATGCGGATTGATCCGATCCACCCCCGCCAATTGATCCGGCCTGTCCGCCGTCGCTCGAACCCTGAGCGGTTTTCGCGCCCGCGAAATTGTCCTGTCCCGATGGACTGGTGTCTGCCGCTGGATCGGGCTTTTTCATCCATGATGGCCGTACATCGTCGTGTCCTGGCGTCCAATTCGAACCGCTGGAACCACCACCGGAACCAAACCCGTTCATTGCTGCGCCCGTTGACCCCATCATACCCGCGTGTTGCCCTAAATCCGTGGCCTCACGCAACGCAGCCGCTGAATCCAAGGCACTTTTCATGGGACCGTCTGGCATCCGTGCCACGATCTCTTTGAATCCTGACATCATGCCGCCAGCCACGGCGCCGGCGATTGCGCCGGCTGCCGCCGACGAGCCAGGAACTAATGAATCGCTCGCGGACAACGATGAGACGCCCTGGAGCACACCATCGGCGAATGCCGGCGCTTTTAGCGCGAGCCAGCCGATTAGCGATCCCATTGCAACTGCGCCTAACAATGGCATGTAGACGGCCAGATCAGCCGCATCTCCGACCTTCGCGGCTTTGAGCAGGTCCGCAATTAGCGGCACTGTGCGTTGTGCGACAAATACGACGAAATAAATGGACAGAAATCTGAGGCCGTACGAAATCACGCTGGAGATCGCTTTGGCGGCGATATCCCTGGTTTGGCTTAACACGCCGAACGCGATCAGGAGTGGCGCAACGGCCAGATAAAAATAGAGTTGTGCAAATGTGATCGCGATCTGCGCCATGAGCACGATGAACGCGGCCAAAACAGCGATCACACAAAACGCGAGTACCAGCGCCACGAGCGGGTGGGAGATAATGCTGAGCCAGTCGTCCTTCGAGTAAATCTTAAGCATGACCAGTACCAGGTCGAATCCCTGCCACAACACATCCGAGGGGGATAGGTCAGTCATGTTGGTGGCTTTTTGGCCGATCCAGATGAATCCCTCGACGCCGGTGGATAGCCAATCTGAATTAATCAGCTGCCATTGCAGCCCCCATGTCACTACGGAAGCCAATACGAAAATCGCGATTTGAAAAAAATCGGCTTGCTTGAAGAGGAGTTTGGCTGCGGACCAGGTCAGCGAGATAATAGCCAGCGTTATTATCAGGTATCGGGCGGCGTCGATGATAACGGCCCTAAATTCCTTCGCGACATCCCGGTATATCTCTATGATATCTCCCATGTCCCCCACGCTTGGGTCTGCCACAGACGATTGCGATATAAGCAGTAGCAACGCTGCGGTAAATAGTGCGGTGTTTTTCACCATATCAAAACCCTTTAAATCCACTGGTATTGGGTTTTCTCACTGTCCCGTCGCCTTGATCCAAGAACCGGCGAACCGCCTCTAAATCCGCATCCTGCTTCGCCTGCTGTCCCGCCATATAGCCGGCATAGGCGTTGAATTGTTCCATCTCTAACTGACGTAATTTTTGAAGCTGGCCCACTTGCTGGGCGGCAATCGCATTGCCGGCCTGTACGGCTTGAACTGTACCTCCCGCAGTCGATGACAAGTTGTTGAGAGTTTCCATCGTCTCTTGCTCGCTCTCAAAGTCGCTCGCTTGTAAGCCCACGGCTTGCAGCGCCGCGCGAATGCCGTCCAAGCTGGATTGGCTCCATCCCCGGTATTGACTGGCGTAACTGCCGCCCGTGGCGAAATTGCCGAATCCGCGATACCGATTCATAAACTCGGTGTCCAGGTTTTGCAGGGTGTACGACAAGGACTGACCCCGCGACACCAGCCCTTGGAGCTTATAGAGCATGCCTGACACCCTGCTCCACGGCGCCATGATGACATCGCCGAAACTCATCAAATCCCGGAGCTGGTTTTCGACCATCATGATTTGCTGCATGGTCTGAGTAATCTCGTTGTCGAGCATGTCGGCCAGCGTGGAGAGTTGCGCCGCTCCGTTTTCAAAAATCCCGATCAACTCAACGTTGTTCATGATCTGCGTCGGCTCGGAGGCATAGGCAAACGCATGGACTTCTGAGGAAAAGACCAGTGAACCCGCTAAAACGATTTTCGCGCCCGCGAAAATTAAGCGCTTCGGTTTTAATCTGTTGTTACTCATGATTAGGCTACCTGTTTATTGGTTATAAATTTTTTAAATACCCTAATCAAATACTAGTATATAGTCGCGTATTTTCAATGTATTATGGTCCCCGCAATAACATTGCGATGACCATAAGAAATCCGCCAACTCCGCTCCCGATCAGGCCATAGGTGAACACTTCCAACTTGCTGGAGGCTGTAATGCCATCAGCCCTTTCCTTGGCATTGTTAATTGATCGGATTAACACGTTGTATTCCGATTTTGAGCTATTTATTTTTGCTTGCAACGCATCACCCTCCGCATTTATCGCTGCAATTTTCACGGATAACTGTTCATCGAGCGTTTTACCGATATAGTCGGCTAACTCCCGCGCTGCTCGCGTTGCTGTTTCTGTTACCGCATCCGCCGCCACTTTTTTTAGGTCGAGTTTGGCAGATTCCACCTCCAGCCGGGTTTTTTCCCTGATATACTCACCCACATCCTTTCTTATGGCATCAATCCGACTTTCAATCTCATTAACTTTGGCGATATTCGCGCCGGTTTGTAGCTCGATTTCCCGCGTCGCCTGCTGTATTTCATCAATCGCCTGCTTAACATAGCCGTCCAATACGCTAGGCATGTTCTGGCGCAGAGCCCTAATTTCATCATGCAGTAATCCAACATCCCCTAATAGTTCGGCGGTCAGCGCTTCAAGGGCGGTGCTTTGGGCCATGTCCAATCCTATTGAAAGAGGGTTTTAAAGACGCCATCCAGCTCGTCCGAGACACCTGCCGCCAAGCGCTTAATCCCTATCAATCGGCTGTAATGCAGTTTCTCTTCAGGATCATTGGCTGCCTTTAACTTTTCTTTTAAATCGGTCGGATCATTCAGAATGTCCGAAATACTTTGTTCCGCGCCCTTGAGCTTGCCGTAGATATCATTGACATGGATCACCGCGTCTTTTTTCAGGGTGAAGTTCTTAGCGCTGGCATGGTATTCAAAGAGCCCCGAGAAGAGGCGATCTGGACTCTCATCCAGTTCCACCATATTGAAAACCAAGCGGAGTTTTTTGGCCGGAATACCCAGCTCAGAAAGCGCATCGAGGGTTGCAATCGTATCCCGCTGCTGCTTTTCCTTCGGTACGGTGGGAATCACAAAATAATCGTAATCCTCGTGGCTGCCCTTGTACTGTCGCATGAGGTTAACGAAGTCCTCCACGTTCGAGGCACCCACATCGATCACCGCCTCGTCCATTAAAGCGAGTGCTTCCTGTAATTCGCCAAACTGCTTGCCTCTAATCGCTTCATCTTGCGTCCCGTCCGAATTAATGCTTTCCACCGGGATAATCCGGGCATAATTCAAGCGTGGAGCCAGCAAATGGCGAGCGACCGTGCTTTTGCCTACATTGCCTGAAAAGTTCATCACGGCAACTATCATTTTTTATTCTCCTTTAACGATTTGAGAAGCGGATTAGTATTGTCTGGGTTGATGAAACGATCAGCGAGTTTTTCGCGCCGCTGCTTGGCGCTTAATTCTTCAAGATTTATATCTTCATCATGCTCTGTTGGTTTTTCTGTTTCAGAGTGAGTGGAATTCGTTTTAGAGCTGCTTTTGCCCTTCGATATATCGTTTTTATTTTTTGTCCTGCTCTTAATATATGTTCGTATTGATTCCGTTGATATATCTAATGAATTCTCTTTTAAGAATTCGCGTATTTGCCATAACGCATATCCCTTTTCTCTCAGTCTAAAAATTTGTTCATGGAACGGCTCAAGGCGTGATTTCTTCGCCTTTGGTGGTACTCGCTTTTCGAATTCTTCGATGTCCATGGATGAGGCTCAGTGGTTAAAAATGGACATAGTAGCCTCAGTGGACACCTGTAACAACGGTAAACAACTGATTGCAAATCATCATAAATCCGATAACAACCAAAACCAACAGAAAACAGTTGAAAAAAATGTGACGGCAATCACAAAACAACAATAGACAACCAGTGTAATATTGTCGGCGAAAAGAGCGGCTAAAACATAGGCACGACGGATATGTAAACATTTGCGCTACGCTCCAAAGTTTTCATATCCCTGTGCCAAAGGGTGTCCCCTTTGAAACCCAGGCGGTGAGATACCGCCTTTTTATTCCTTATGTGCCGCGACGCGGCTTGAATCATTTACATGGCAAAACGTAGTTTGACTGAAGGTGTTCCCTCGAAGGCTATTAGCTTTCGTTTAGGTGAGCCGGATGCCAATGCCTTAACTGAAAAGATCAGGGCGGCGGGCTTATCCATGTCTGAATTCGTCCGCGAATATGTCTTGCTCAATAAAACATCGGTTATTGCCAGGCGCCCAGCCAGCAGCGATAGAACTCGTCTGTTATACCTTTTTGATAAGGCGGGAAATAATCTCAATCAATTGACAAAACAGGTTAATGTGGCGCATAAGTCAGGGGATGTATCCGATGACACCTACCGTGAAATCCTCAAGGAATTGCAACATCTGTCTCGCTACCTGAAAGGGCGCCTCAACGATGTTGATTAGAGTCAGCGGGGCGGATTCCGGTATTGAGGATTATCTTGAGAACGGTCAAAAGCAGGGCCGCGACAATTCCCGAGACGAACTCGATGAAAGGATTATCCTGGATGGTGATCTTGACGCCATCAGGTTGATAAACGAGTCCTTTGATAAATACGGCGAGAAATACCTTCACATAACGCTTTCCTTCAAGGAAGACGAAATCAGCCGGGAAACCTTGGAAGCCATCACGCAGGATTTTAAGGATTTTGCATTTTCGGCTTATGATGCCGATGAATATGGATTCTATGCGGAGGCCCATATTCCGAGAATCAAAAGTTACATCAACAGCCAGAATGGCGAGTTCGTAGAGCGCAAACCTCACATCCATATAGTGATACCGGAGAAGAACCTTTTAAGCGGAACCCATCTGAATCCATTTGGGCGGGTTGAACAGCAAACAACGTTTATTGATGCCTTTCAGGAACTGACGAACGCCAAATATGGACTGGCCAGTCCAAAGGAGAATCGGCGAACCGGCTTCAATTTGGAATCGGAAATGGTCAGCCGGTATAAGGGCGATGATTTCATAGGCCGCGAAGTCTTCACCGGGCATCACCAGGAGCTGAAGACAAAGATTCTCGCCGACATTCTCAAGCGGGATATCAGCAATCAGGATGGACTAATCGCGCTGTTATCGGAATACGGGAGCGTCCGGGTTCGGAATGAAGGCCGATCGAATGAATATCTCAATATCAAGCCGGACCTGGCAGGGAAGGGAATCAATTTAAAGGAGTATGTTTTTACGCCGGCCTTTCTGGAGTTGTCCGCCGAACGGAAGCGGCAAGAACTTAGCAAAGTCGCGAGCGCTCAGTATGAAACAGCCGGTCCCGCCAGGCCGACGCCGGAAGAGTATCAAGCGATTCACAAAGACTGGCACGAGCGGCGGGCGAAGGAAATCAAATATCTGAACTCAGGCAATCGAAAACAATATGCCGAGTATAAAAAAGCTTCACCCGAAGAAAAGGCCGCGTTTCTGGCCGAGCGAGAAAACCGTTTTTACGCCAAACATCGAAAGGTAGATGATGACCTCGAACACCGAACCGACCCCGAACGCACTCTTGAGCGTATTAGAGAAAATCTCGGAACAGTTGACCGCCATATCGAATCAGCAGGCCGAGCTGCTGGCGATCTTGACCGCGCCGGCGGAAACCTCACTCGTAGACGAATTGGCCGCGCTCTTAGAGCCGTTGTCGAACGACTTACGGGACATCAAGGCCGAGCTGTTGAGGGACGCGAAACCGCGCATGAATTAAGCGGGAAGCGAGAGGCCGACAATGTAACCGGGCAGCTTGCGCACGACCACCGGGAGCAAAAGGCGAACGCGCGTAACGCCGAGCTTTCGGAGTTTCAGGAGATCCGGCGCCATTTGGACGCCGCTCGGTTATTGAACGCGCTTTCCCACAGCCACGGCGTTATTCCGGAGAAATATCCGATCTCGAAGGGCAAGGACGGCGGCGACCGCATCCAGGCGGGGACCCGGAACCTCAATGTCTCGGATTTTCTGACCAAGGAGTTGAACCTTCCTTGGGCAGACGCCGCAAAGCTTCTGCGGGAGACCTACCGGGAACAGATCGGGCGGGAATCGTCGGGCATGGGTCGGCAGCGGCCGGGGCAACGGTTATGGGAGCAATTCAGGCTGTCCCGGCAAGGCCGTCCGCTTCGGAACAAAGAGCAATGGGAAGCGCAACGGAAGAGCGAAACCACTCAGAAGGAAGCGATTCGAACAGTTTTCTACGCCAAAAGAGGGCAGATCTTAAGCGACCGGAACTTGAGCCAGACCGAGCGAAAGGCACGCATCAGTATCGCTCGAATGGAGCGGATCGAGCAGGAGCGGGTTTTAAGGGAGCGTATCCGAAAGCAGAGGGATGAACTGAAAGCATCACAACGCAGGCCTTTGAAAGAAGAGTATGCCGAATGGCTGACACTGAAGGCTCAGGAGGGTGACGTTTACGCGCTGGTCGAGCTGCGGCGGATGCGGCGGAAAGAGAAGGAACGGACGGATGACCACGAAATCCATTCGGGATCGGTTCAGGAGAATCGGGAGGATACGCCATTTATTACCGGCAGTCGCTTGTCATACCAGGTGCATCGAGACGGAGCCGTAACCTACCGCCGAGGCGGTAATGCCGTAGTGCGGGATGAAGGACAGTTTGTAAAGGTTCTCCAAGCCGATGATGGCAATATCGAAACAGGCCTGCGTCTGGCGCGGGCCAAGTTTGGCCGAAAGCTCGATATCCGAGGGTCCGATGACTTCAAGGTGGCGGTGGCGCGGGTAGCTGCTGAAAAGGGACTCTATGTCGAATTCACCGATCCACGGCTCAATGCCATTCTGGCCGCGCGGAGGGCCGAGCTGCAGCAGGCGAGAGCGGGCAGGCCTGACGGCGCAGTGCCGAGGCCTCAACCTCAAGAACAGAAACAAAAGACAGGACCGACTAGGCCGGCCATCGAGAGCGTTGCGCCGGAGACCCATCGAGGCCAGTACAGCGGGCTGGTTGTTCAGGTGGACGCTCATTTCGTGTACCAGGACCATGGCAGGGAGATCATCCGGCACGACCGCGAGCGCTTCGCTGCAGCGCCGGTGCCGGGCGATTACTTACGGATTACCTACCGGGAGGGCCAGATGACGGCCGAACGAAAACCGGACAAGACCAGGATACGGGACAACGACCGTGGCCGCTAATTTTTTAACCCACATCGATCATCGCGAGCACTTATGAAACTATTTGATGACCTTGGTTTCCGTTGGAACAGATCGGTCGTACCGGCCGTTGTTCCAACCCACTCAGTTGAGCGGGTGTGCTTCCTGTTCCATCGAATGTTGGCGGAGTACGTTTGGGATGCCGGGGTGCTTGAAGGAAATCCTTTTACCTTTCCGGAAGTAAAAACACTTCTGGACGGCGTTACCGTTGGCGGACACAAGCTTTCCGATCAGGAGCAAATCCTGAATTTAGCCGATAGCGCGAAATATCTTCTAGCTCTAATAAAAAGCGGTCGGTTCGAGCTGAACAAGTCTACCTTCTGCGAATTCAATGAACGCGTCGTTAGGCATGAAACGCTGGAATGGGGGCACTTTCGGGGCGAAGGTCACGAGATGAACTACACGCCGGCTGTAAGTTTGGGCGAGCAAGGCCGTTACATCCCGTTGCCGACTCAGCCGGGTGCTCCCGAACTCAACCGGGTTTTTGAGAAGGGCTTGGCGGCGCTCAACGAATATGCGCCGGAACCATTCGAGAAGGCGACCGCTTTCTTTCTGTTCGGAGCATTGCAGCAATTCTTCTTCGACGGCAACAAGCGGACTTCTCGATTCATGATGAACGGAATCCTAATGTCGTCCAGAATTGACGCAATTAGCATTCCGGCTGCCGAGGCACAGACGTTCAACGAGAAGATGGTTCGGTTCTATCTGAGCAAGGACGCAACGGAAATGATGGCTTTCTTAGTGAGTCTTCATCCGGAAGTGGAGGAAATCTATCGAATGAATCCAGGACTTGCTAAATAAGCGGTGGTCATTAAAACCACTATATCGGGCAGGATGATCTGCCCAATAACGCGGCCACGAACGGGGCGGACACCCCGCACGCGGCCTAACCACAATCACGACTGTCGAGGAGTCGCAACCATGGCTACGTCCATTATCCCATCGATCTCATCAGCTCGGTACGTTATCCATCCAGTCGGCCACGATGACCGGATGTTTTTCGGCACCCGCGCCGCATGCATCCGACACGCCTATACTGTCGATGGCAATAGTTTTCAGCATTTGCGCGCCACAATTCTGGCGCGTCTGCCAGCGCCCGAGTGGTGGATATTGGAGACCATCACGGATTGGGCAATCCGCCAATTGCCACCCGATCACCCGGAGGTTGTTGCTGCCTATGTTTTGGACCAGGGCGTACGCCGGCTGAGGTCGGCGGACTGGGAGAGCTGGATTGATGATTGGTTGGTCAATGGCGATTGGAGCCGCCGCGCCGCACGCCAGCTACGCGCGATCGCGGCGCAATATCTCCCGGCTGAATAGCCGGAGATGGATTGAAACGATTAAAACTACTACCTGGTCGGGTAAGAGGACGATATCGCTACCGCCCTCTCCCCTCAGAACCGGACGAGCGAGTCACCCCGCATCCGGCTCAAGCCATTGACGTACTTCCAGAGGTGCGTTGCTGCTGTGAATCTGACGATGGCAGTTCGAATGAACCAGCCGCAGATTGGGAAGGTCATCCGTGCCGCCGCGTTTCTTAGGAACCACATGATGGATGTGGGTATCCTCGCCATTTTCCAGACGCTGATGACAGACAGGACAGATTCCTTTTTGCCATTGGAAAAGCTGCCGGTATCGATACTCTGTGGCGCTCGTCCTGGCTCGTCGCTGTCGCCAATAGTCTTGTAGAGTCGGGTCATCGGGGGAATAGTTCTTAGGAACCAACCGATGCCTCACGCTCTTGGTCCAGGCGAATTTCCGGAGTGTGGCCTTACCTTCTTTATCCATAAAGACCCATTGGTCTTGACGTCCCCTGGTTCGGCCCCAGTATTGGTCCGTTCTCCACCAACCGGCTTTCCTGGGATGGCGTCGCTTCACGTACCGCTTGGCGCGGTAGTACATGAAACTGTTCAGCCCCGCAAAGACCTTCTTGGCCACGCCGGTACGGAAGTAATTGCTCCAGCATCTGATCACCGGGTTCATGGCGTTGATCAGGGCCACGGTGGGGGTCCCCACCTGTCGGCGCCAAATCCCTTTGAGTTTCCGTCGGATCTGCTGGATGGAGTCTTGACTGGGTTTGATCAGCAGCTTGTAGCCGCTTTTCGTGCTCTTCGGGGTCAGGTAATGCCGGATATTGAATCCCAGGAAATCGAAGCCTTCGAGGAGATGACGGATGCGGGTCTTATCTTCCGATAGGCGCAACCCTCGCGCTCCGAGCCATTCGACCAGTATGGCCTTGGCTTTCGTGGCATCGTCCTGAGTGGGGCAGAAGACCACGATGTCATCGGCATAGCGCACCAAGGCATATTTTCCACGAAGCGTACCTCGGGGTGTGTAATCACTCCCGAGTGCTTGTTCCATGCTATGGATGGCTACGTTCAACAACAACGGGCTCACGATCCCACCCTGAGGTACGCCGGCGTCGGTGGGATGACGTATGTCTTCTTCCACATAGCCCGCTTTCAGCCACTGTTTGATGACCTCCCGTGCGGGGAAGCCGCCGAGGGCCTCGACCAACGCCGAGTGTCCGATGTTATTGAAAGCGCCTTCGATGTCGGCGTCTAAAACCTACGGCCGGGTGGTGGTGGACCGTGCCAAGCCAAAGATTTTCTCAATCGCATCATGACAACTCTGCCCCGGGCGAAACCCGTAGCTGATCGCCTCAAATCGCGCTTCCCAGAACGGCTCCAGGGCATTTTTCACCATCGCCTGAACACATCGGTCCTCTAGGGTGGGAATACCCAAAGGCCGCTTTCCCTTTTTCTTGGGAATATAGACCCTACGTACCGGGTGAACCCGGTGAAGTTCGAGCCGCCTGAGCGTCCGGCACAGGCCAGTCCGTTCCTCTGGCGTCGTCACCACGACTTTATCGATGCCCGGTGTCGACTTGCCTGGGTTCACCTGGGTCACGCGTCGCACACTGTCCAAGATGTTTGACGTGCCTCTCAGCATCAATCACTGCAGCGACCTGACTTTCGTCAAGTCGCCTTCTCTGGAGGCCCGAAAGATACGCTGTCTTAGAAGCAGTCTTCAAAGGTAGCACTTGGTCGGAGCTGGGAGGTCTGAAGGGTATGCGGTCCTGTGAGGGAGCCGGTCATGTACCCCAGCGATTTGACGGATCCGCAATGGGAAACTTTGATTGAACATTGCCCATTTCTGATCGAGCCTAATCCCAGAGGCGGGCGTCCCCGCCGGCATGCTGTGCGGTTAGTGCTCGATGCGGTGCTGTACGTGGACAAGACGGGATGCCAATGGCGCCAGCTGCCCCATGAGTACCCGCCGTGGAAGACAGTGTATACCACTTTCCGGCGTTGGCGATTGAACGGCACCTGGAATCGGGTGCATGCGGTCTTGCGGGAGGCGGTCCGCCGGCGTGCCGGCAAACTGGTGCAACCGTCGGTGGCGATTGTGGATTCGCAGTCCGCCAAGACAGTGCAAAAAGGGGGCGCCGCGGTTATGACGCGGGCAAGAGAGTGAAAGGTCGTAAACGGCATATCGCGGTCGACACCTTGGGGTTGGTGTGGGCGGTCGTCGTGCTCTCGGCCGGCCTCCAGGATCGGACCGGGACTCGCCTTTTATTGCTGCGCCTTGCGGCCGTCGCCCATCGTATCCAGGTAGTCTTTGCCGATGCCGCCTACAGTGGCACGCTGGTCGATTGGGTCAGGCAGATGTTCCAATGGACCCTGACGATTGTCAGCCGCCGCACTGCCGGGCGGTTCGAAGTGCTGCCTTGGCGCTGGTTGGTCGAGCGAACGTTCGCTTGGCTCAGCAATGCACGGCGCCTGAGCAAGGACTATGAAATTCACCCAGCCACCTCAGAATGTTTCATCCAGATCACCATGATCTCACTCATGCTTCGGCGCCTAGCCAAAACTCAGGTTTGAAGACCGCTTCTTAGATTCTTAACATTCCGATGGGCCTGGTTCCAGCGAGCTGCATCTACCTTTTCCTCCAGATTTCAGGGTTTTTTTTCAGGGTTGAGTCCGTCAAGGTAGTGTAAATTCCGAGGGTAAACTCCGGCTCGGTTGTGTGTTGGTCTAAGCGGGCAGTGGCGCCAGGTCGGCGCTCTCCGCAACGGTCTCGGTCATCGTATGTTGGGGCAGATAGCGGTGTTGTAACTGCCACTCCTCGTTCTGCTCCATGAGCACCGCCCGGATCAGGCGGCGAATGCTCGCTTCGTTCGGGAAGATGCCCACCACGTTAGCCCGCCGCTTCACTTCCTTGTTGAGCCGCTCCAGGGTGTTCGTCGAGTGAATCTTGACCCGGTGGGCGGCCGGGAAATCCAGATGAGCCAGCACGTCGGCTTCCACCTGATCCATCAGGTCCGCCGCTTTCGGGAAGCGGGGACGCAGTTGATCGGCGACCTGCCGCCACGCCTTTTGAGCGCTCTCTGCGTTCGGTTGGACGAACACCTGGCGCACCAGGGTGCCGACCAGGGATTGGCTGGTCTTGGGCACGCAGGCCAGGAGATTGCGCAGGAAGTGAACCCGGCAGCGTTGCCAACTGGCCGAGAACACCTGATCAATAGCCGCTTTCAGCCCCTCGTGCGCGTCGGAGATCACCAATTGGACCCCCGAGAGGCCCCGTTGCCTAAGGCTCCTGAGGAACTCCACCCAGAACACTTGGGCCTCTGACTCGCCCAAGCCCAGCCCGAGAATCTCCCGCCGCCCGTCCTGATTGACGCCGCAGGCGATTATGGCCGCCACCGACACGACCCAACCGCCTTTCCGCACCTTGAGGTAGGTCGCGTCCAGCCACAGATACGGCCACTCGCCCCCAAGCGGCCGGCTCAAAAAGGAGTCCACCCGCTCGTCGATATCCCGGCATAGGGCCGAGACCTGGCTCTTGGAGGTGCCCGTCATCCCCAGTGCCTGCACCAAGTCGTCGACCTTGCGGGTCGATAGCCCGCCGATCCACGCCTCCTGGATTACCGTTACCAGCGCTTGTTCCGTCAGCCGCCGGGGCTCTAGGAACGTGGGAAAATACGTCCCCTGGCGCAGCTTCGGCACCTTCAACTCCAGTGTGTCCAGCCGAGTATGCAGCGACCGTTCCCGATACCCATTCCGGTAAGTCTGACGGTCATCCGTTCGCTCATGCCGCCTGGCTTGAATGCGGTTGGAGACTTCGAAGTCCATCAGTTGTTCGAGGACCCGTTCCGTCAGAGCGCGCAAAAAATCCTCGCCGCCTTGTTGTCCCATCCACTCCAGAAATGCCATGCTGTCTTCGGCCATCGTCTTCTCCAAGGTCACGTTGAAAGTCGCAATCTCAACCTTACCGGAGTTCTCGATGGCCGCCCATCTCATACCCGCGATTTACACCACGTCCGTGGACTCTACCCTGCCTCTTTTACCCTGCCTTCCTCTCTCTTTTTTCTTCCCGGCCTCTTCTTTCCATCCTCCTCTTTTCCTGCCTTACCCTGCATCTCTCTCTTCCCTGCCTTTTTATTCGGCAATGAACCGGAAGCGAGGCCCAGCATTTTGAGCATTTCATTTCTGAGCTGCCTATTCGGCAGTGAACGAGTCGCCCTCTTGGGCGCCGGTCGCCGCAAATTTCTGAGCTGCCTATTCGGCAGTGAACTCCGGGATGTCGCGGACCAGCTCCTCCAGGTATTTCTGAGCTGCCTATTCGGCAGTGAACACCAACAAAGACCGCCACAACCGTGATCACCATTTCTGAGCTGCCTGTTCGGCAGTGAACGAAATGACGCTCGAACAGATGGAAAAGACCTTTTTCTGAGCTGCCTATTCGGCAGTGAACTCCTCCGCGCGGCCGAGGAGGGCGACCTCGTCTTTCTGAGCTGCCTATTCGGCAGTGAACTAGACCGCCTGGGCGTCGATCGAGTAGGTGGATTTCTGAGCTGCCTATTCGGCAGTGAACTCGGGCAGCGCCTTGAACTCCTCGGGCGTCAGTTTCTGAGCTGCCTATTCGGCAGTGAACGTCGCCGTGCCTAGTTCTGGCGCGCGCTACCTTTTCTGAGCTGCCTATTCGGCAGTGAACGATGGACTTTTATCTTTTCGGATACCGCGTAATTTCTGAGCTGCCTATTCGGCAGTGAACATCAGATCGGCTTTGAACTGATCGATGTCCTCTTTCTGAGCTGCCTATTCGGCAGTGAACTTAAGCACGTCGCCGGTCTTGACGATCACGTCTTTCTGAGCTGCCTATTCGGCAGTGAACGGAAAAGCAAATTAAGAACGAAAACCGACAATTTTCTGAGCTGCCTATTCGGCAGTGAACTCGCCGCCCTATCCTGATCCTCTGGCGTAAATTTTCTGAGCTGCCTATTCGGCAGTGAACAACAGCCAGCCGTCGTTCACGTCCACCGCGCCTTTCTGAGCTGCCTATTCGGCAGTGAACTTCGAACGCCTGGATGTGGGCGTCCTGGAGCTTTTCTGAGCTTCCTATTCGGCAGTGAACGCGCCGATCGCCTGAAGGTCGGGCGCGGTGAATTTCTGAGCTGCCTATTCGGCAGTGAACAGGCTGGTCACCCCGGCCGCGAGCGCGGGCGATTTCTGAGCTGCCTATTCGGCAGTGAACCAGGACGCCGGTGTCTTCGGCGACGGCCCAGCTTTCTGAGCTGCCTATTCGGCAGTGAACCCAAACTCGCAGCTCGCCGGATATCGGGGCGTTTTCTGAGCTGCCTATTCGGCAGTGAACGCTATCAGGATCTCGACAGCAAGATCGCCGAATTTCTGAGCTGCCTATTCGGCAGCGAACGCGGTCAAGAATGCCTCCAGCCAGATCCATCATTTCTGAGCTGCCTATTCGGCAGTGAACTACCTCGCAGTTTTTTCACCAGACGCTCATAATTTCTGAGCTGCCTATTCGGCAGTGAACTCGGATTCGTCGACGTGAGACGCCATGACCTTTTTCTGAGCTGCCTATTCGGCAGTGAACGCATTGCCCCCACCATTAGCGCACGCACTAAATTTCTGAGCTGCCTATTCGGCAGTGAACACGATACCGCCAACATTCGGTCTGCAAGCGGTTTTCTGAGCTGCCTATTCGGCAGTGAACATCTGGCTGTTCGACATCGGCGACATCGAGCGTTTCTGAGCTGCCTATTCGGCAGTGAACGGCCGGATGAAGCGCCGTCGACCGGTGGTAGTTTTCTGAGCTGCCTATTCGGCAGTGAACTCTGGCCGGCGCCGTCGGGAATCTCGAAAACTTTTCTGAGCTGCCTATTCGGCAGTGAACGCAAACATGTCTTGAGCCCTGAGTCGCTGCTTTTTCTGAGCTGCCTATTCGGCAGTGAACCTCTTGGTAGCCGTCGCCGTCGAGATCTTCGATTTCTGAGCTGCCTATTCGGCAGTGAACGTCATGGCGGGCTGGGATGATGTTCCGCACCTTTTCTGAGCTGCCTATTCGGCAGTGAACGGGCCACGGGGTGTTCTTCTCTTCCTTGACTTTTTCTGAGCTGCCTATTCGGCAGTGAACCTGGTCGATGCCACCGCGCAAGTTTTCATCGATTTCTGAGCTGCCTATTCGGCAGTGAACTCCTCGCGAACGGCCGCCGCTTCGTTGGAGCTTTTCTGAGCTGCCTATTCGGCAGTGAACCATTAGAGCTGCCTTCGCCGCGCGGCGACTACTTTCTGAGCTGCCTATTCGGCAGTGAACGATGTCCTTCACCGTCGCAGCCCGGAGACCCTTTTCTGAGCTGCCTATTCGGCAGTGAACTGGGCTGGGATCACGCGGGCTTTGATACCGAGTTTCTGAGCTGCCTATTCGGCAGTGAACGGATCTTTAGAAGCATTAAAAATACCCATTGATTTCTGAGCTGCCTATTCGGCAGTGAACAATCAAAACCAGTATGAGCTACTGAGCAATCATTTCTGAGCTGCCTATTCGGCAGTGAACGGCGCGAGGACCGTCGAGCCGAAGGTCTCGGCTTTCTGAGCTGCCTATTCGGCAGTGAACGCAGCGTTCTCTAGACTATCTCCGTAAATCCGTTTCTGAGCTGCCTATTCGGCAGTGAACGCCTTTTGAGCTGTGGTCAGCGCGCTGCGGGCTTTCTGAGCTGCCTATTCGGCAGTGAACGCGGATGGTGTCGACCGGGACGCTATCCAGATTTTCTGAGCTGCCTATTCGGCAGTGAACGGAATAGATTTCCTCGATATGGATCGTCGCTTTTTCTGAGCTGCCTATTCGGCAGTGAACAACAGTTTAGACGTGATTTTTACAGGCCGGTCTTTCTGAGCTGCCTATTCGGCAGTGAACTACACGGGGGATTTGGCGGCGCTGAGGCTGTTTTTCTGAGCTGCCTATTCGGCAGTGAACACCGCGCCCGTGAAATTGACGCCGCCGGCTGGTTTCTGAGCTGCCTATTCGGCAGTGAACCAGACCCCTCCCCTGGATGGGACCCCTCCCATTTTCTGAGCTGCCTATTCGGCAGTGAACAGAAAAGCTCGCCATGCTGGCGCTTGCCGATTTTTCTGAGCTGCCTATTCGGCAGTGAACTCATTTCCTTGAGCGCTTTGGTTGTCTTGTTTTTTCTGAGCTGCCTATTCGGCAGTGAACGCGAAAAACCTATTACGACCCGATCAACGAAATTTCTGAGCTGCCTATTCGGCAGTGAACTGACCGAGAAGCAAGCCCGAAGAATCGTCCACTTTCTGAGCTGCCTATTCGGCAGTGAACGGCGTTCATCCATGCTTGCGGGTGATCGAGCTTTTCTGAGCTGCCTATTCGGCAGTGAACATAGGCTTCCGCTTGCGCGGCCGACAACACCCTTTCTGAGCTGCCTATTCGGCAGTGAACTGGGAGCTGCTTCAGCTCATCGACTATCGTGTTTTCTGAGCTGCCTATTCGGCAGTGAACAGCATGAGCTAGCCCGACCTTTCTCTTGTGCTTTTCTGAGCTGCCTATTCGGCAGTGAACGAAACACCGCGCCTTGATGCACCTGGATCAGCTTTCTGAGCTGCCTATTCGGCAGTGAACAACGCCGGTCCCGATGACCGCCAGCACCGTGTTTTCTGAGCTGCCTATTCGGCAGTGAACGGCGATTCGGCGACCCCTGCAATCGCCTGATTTTTCTGAGCTGCCTATTCGGCAGTGAACCCTCGAGGCGGATCTGTTCGTAGAACTCAATTTTTCTGAGCTGCCTATTCGGCAGTGAACACCCGCGCATAGCTGGTGTAGGCGCATTCGTTTTTCTGAGCTGCCTATTCGGCAGTGAACGAAGGTGTGGAATGTGGATATGAGGCAGATGATTTCTGAGCTGCCTATTCGGCAGTGAACTTTAGGCGCGACGCGCTCATAAGCGCTTACATTTTCTGAGCTGCCTATTCGGCAGTGAACCTTAATACGTGCTAGCGCCAGATTCTGTGATTTTTCTGAGCTGCCTATTCGGCAGTGAACTTTCTTTTCTGAACATCCTGACGTTGCATACTTTTCTGAGCTGCCTATTCGGCAGTGAACAGGTATGCGGTTTCCGCCTTGTGCGAAGCATTTTTCTGAGCTGCCTATTCGGCAGTGAACTAAAGTATTGCGCCTTGTCGCTTTAGCTTAATTTTCTGAGCTGCCTATTCGGCAGTGAACAGGTATGCGGTTTCCGCCTTAAGCGGGGCATTTTTCTGAGCTGCCTATTCGGCAGTGAACATCGAGATTCCGGTTTTAAAGCTGGTCGTCAATTTCTGAGCTGCCTATTCGGCAGTGAACAAACACATGCTTGTAGGTGCTGCCCTGGCTTCTTTCTGAGCTGCCTATTCGGCAGTGAACCTGAAAGCCTACGTCGCGCGCCAGGGCATCAATTTCTGAGCTGCCTATTCGGCAGTGAACGCCACATTGGCGGCCGGTGGGCTCATCAAGAATTTCTGAGCTGCCTATTCGGCAGTGAACCTGTCATTCAACACCGGATGATCCATGATCCCTTTCTGAGCTGCCTATTCGGCAGTGAACATTCCTTAGCCTGGCCGTGCAACAGGATTCTTTTTCTGAGCTGCCTATTCGGCAGTGAACAGCCTATACACGGCGTTTTGTGCATCATCCTCTTTCTGGGCTGCCTATTCGGCAGTGAACGCCACCAAAGCCGCACGGTCTCGGCAATAAGTTTTCTGAGCTGCCTATTCGGCAGTGAACGGTTCGTACCGCTTAACCAGCTCTTGCATTATTTTCTGAGCTGCCTATTCGGCAGTGAACCCTCGATGGTGTGCGAAGACGCGACTTTCTACATTTCTGAGCTGCCTATTCGGCAGTGAACGCATCTTCGCACACCATTGAAGCCTCACGGATTTTCTGAGCTGCCTATTCGGCAGTGAACTTAGAGCTTGGTGTGCGTGACCTAGTTTGCTATTTCTGAGCTGCCTATTCGGCAGTGAACATTGGCCCACGTCTGGCGGCTGTGCCGGGTGCTTTCTGAGCTGCCTATTCGGCAGTGAACACACGGTGTTGAGTTTGATGGACGCGCCATATTTTCTGAGCTGCCTATTCGGCAGTGAACCCGTAGTCTTTGGAGCGGGTATCGACCTGCTTTTTCTGAGCTGCCTATTCGGCAGTGAACGTACGTTATGCGCAATAGGGTGCGCCGTCCTGTTTCTGAGCTGCCTATTCGGCAGTGAACCCATTGACCAGAGTCAAAGCACAGACCGTCACTTTCTGAGCTGCCTATTCGGCAGTGAACTATCGGCGGGTGTGGTTGCTTTTTGGGCTAAATTTCTGAGCTGCCTATTCGGCAGTGAACGCATAAGCATTTCGTACAGCCGAATTGAATAATTTCTGAGCTGCCTATTCGGCAGTGAACCCCCTGATTCGAGAGTTCGGCCGCTTCGGTCATTTCTGAGCTGCCTATTCGGCAGTGAACAGTAGTGAGCCATGGACAACACGCCACGGACAATTTCTGAGCTGCCTATTCGGCAGTGAACCCTTTCTTGCCGCTAGCGGAAACGGGTTTGTTTTTCTGAGCTGCCTATTCGGCAGTGAACCGGTTTTCCCGTCCGCATGCGCGTTCTACCAATTTCTGAGCTGCCTATTCGGCAGTGAACGAAGTTGCTACGCACAATCTACGCTACAAACATTTCTGAGCTGCCTATTCGGCAGTGAACGTGGACGGCGAATGGATCAGGACGCTCCTGGATTTCTGAGCTGCCTATTCGGCAGTGAACGGTGTTGCCGGCCGACACATCGCGCGTAGTCGTTTCTGAGCTGCCTATTCGGCAGTGAACCGAATCAAGATCAGCGCAACGCTGCTGCGGAATTTCTGAGCTGCCTATTCGGCAGTGAACCGCACGGCACCAACGTATCGGGCGAAACCCATTTTCTGAGCTGCCTATTCGGCAGTGAACGAATTCTTTCGGCGTAGTACCAGCCGCTTGCTTTTCTGAGCTGCCTATTCGGCAGTGAACTTGGTGAAAACGGCTCGCGATATCCTCGACAATTTCTGAGCTGCCTATTCGGCAGTGAACGCGAACGCGCACCGCACGGCCGTGCTTGAAGATTTCTGAGCTGCCTATTCGGCAGTGAACGAAATCGAGTCCACGCTCGGGTCGGCCTTGCCTTTCTGAGCTGCCTATTCGGCAGTGAACCACAAGTATTGGCCTTCGCCGTCTTTGAGCTTTTTCTGAGCTGCCTATTCGGCAGTGAACATGGTCTGCGCCGTTCCGGCCAGGTCCGCCATTTTCTGAGCTGCCTATTCGGCAGTGAACGGAAGGCGCTTGGAGCGTGAGACGCTTGGTCATTTCTGAGCTGCCTATTCGGCAGTGAACTTGAGTTCCAACGATACCCTCGGAATTCGCTTTTTCTGAGCTGCCTATTCGGCAGTGAACAATACAACGTCGTCGCAGCTCCAGAAGTCAAATTTCTGAGCTGCCTATTCGGCAGTGAACTTACCCAGGAAAAGGCGTTTCTCACCGGCAATTTTCTGAGCTGCCTATTCGGCAGTGAACGCTCGGCGTGAGGCCGGTTGAGCCTTATTTCTTTTCTGAGCTGCCTATTCGGCAGTGAACCTTGGCAGAAGTTCATCATCTGTTCGATCTTCTTTCTGAGCTGCCTATTCGGCAGTGAACCGGACGCGGACTGGACCACGGAACTCGCGACCTTTCTGAGCTGCCTATTCGGCAGTGAACGGTGATTTATACGCTCGACGAAGACGACGATTTTTCTGAGCTGCCTATTCGGCAGTGAACGGTCGAAGACGGCCGCGTGACCGCGGATCAAATTTCTGAGCTGCCTATTCGGCAGTGAACGTCGGAACTAACGACTTTTGGCCGCAGTCGATTTTCTGAGCTGCCTATTCGGCAGTGAACCTGGATCTCAAAAAAACGCGCCCCGTATTTGATTTCTGAGCTGCCTATTCGGCAGTGAACCATTCGTGCGTCCGGTTATCGTAAGTCGTGGCTTTCTGAGCTGCCTATTCGGCAGTGAACGCGATAATCCGCTGATCTACGACCAATCCAAATTTCTGAGCTGCCTATTCGGCAGTGAACTAGATAGTGCTCGTAGAGTTCGGATTGCATTATTTCTGAGCTGCCTATTCGGCAGTGAACTCTTGTGATCGCGCTGGTCATCGGTGCGTTAGTTTCTGAGCTGCCTATTCGGCAGTGAACGCATTCTGGAAACGCCAGCATAGCGACGATCATTTCTGAGCTGCCTATTCGGCAGTGAACGTCCGTGAGCAGGCCGCAGCCGGCCAGCAATGTTTCTGAGCTGCCTATTCGGCAGTGAACGTGTCGAGCTTCGCGGGCGCCGGGTTCGGCATTTTCTGAGCTGCCTATTCGGCAGTGAACCAGGACCCAGCCTACATCGGCCCTGAGCCGCCTTTCTGAGCTGCCTATTCGGCAGTGAACTCGGCATCACCCAGGAAAAGGGGTTTCTCACATTTCTGAGCTGCCTATTCGGCAGTGAACTCTAAGCCCCATGAACATGACGCCGGCCGATCTTTCTGAGCTGCCTATTCGGCAGTGAACCGTCACGCTCTTGCATGACATGCCAAGCGTCAGTTTCTGAGCTGCCTATTCGGCAGTGAACATTATTATTGAGCCCGAAATGGAACCTGACTCTTTCTGAGCTGCCTATTCGGCAGTGAACTTGAGACCATCGACGAGATGTGCGATTGGCCGTTTCTGAGCTGCCTATTCGGCAGTGAACGAGGAGGAAGATTTCCAGGCATTTGCTGATATTTTCTGAGCTGCCTATTCGGCAGTGAACAAGAACGTTTTGCTGCTAATAACCTAATTGTTAAAGAAAACTTGCGCCATTGCGCCCCAAGATCAAAAACTTACCAGAATAACCAAATAATTGATTTATATGGATTAATAAATGAGGCGCGAAAAAGGGTTCAAAACCACGGCACTGTTGAGGTCGCGCTGAGACCGTAAGCACTGAATCGGCCAGCCACAGCTTGATCTTGGATAGGAAGATGCTCCACGAATAAGCGAAATTTTTGGCCGGTGCTTTGGCTGGCCAGAACAAGATAAGGCAAATTCAGCTTTTCCGCTGTTCCGTCAGGTATGGCTTGCATGGCATCCTCTGAACTGATGCCTTTTCGAGCGATCAATCTGCGCCGTTGTCGTTCCGGGTTGCTTTTCGCTTGGACTCGCCTGACGATCCGATGCTTGGTGTGAGCGGGCACGGCTGTGATTTCGCTAGCCATGACGTGATCTCTCATCCCCGCCATCCAGCCCAGTGCCATAAGCTTTTCCAGATCGGCTACGTGACCGTGTAGACGTAATCTTTCTCCGAGGAATCGACTTGTCTCCAGGACATCCGGGAAGCTCACACCGATCTTCTGTCCACCGTGCTCGACCAGCCCACGATGCAATTTACTGAACAGAGCGTTCATCAAAGTAGTGGGCATGAACTCTGGATCGGGCAGCAGTCTGATTTCAAGGTAGGCATTCATTCGTCAGTCCTTCTCACCGAAGACGCCACCCCGGATCAGTGTAGCCATTACGTAATGCTGGTTGCCGGTATCCGGGGCGCTATCCTTGAGTACCCAGCTATCCAGCAGGTTGTAAAAATCTGCTTTCTGTTTGGGTTGGCGGTAGGCTTTGCCTTGTGAGGTGACCGAGCCATACGGTTCGACAGCGATCGGGCCGATGGATGCCCCTTCGTCCTCGGGATACCAGGTATCGACCGTGCGCAGGGCATTGCCGATCTTTTGGCTGTGAATGCCAGCCACATCGCCCACGGTATAAAGCGTCTTGCTTTTCTGGCCCTTCTTGTCTCCCCGGTCGAGGATCAGTTCCTGGGATGGATAGACCTCTTGACCGTCACCCACCCGCGCGTAGGTGATGACCTCCAGCAGCGCGTATTCCTTCCCGGTTAAACCTTGTTCGATCACGTACGCCAAGGCCTTCAAAGAAAGCTCCGCATCCGCTGGCACAGTGAAATTCCTCAGAGAAAAATCAAGTGCCTTGAAAGTCCAACTCTGGCCAGTTTGGCCTTGAATTAGATGGCGCACTTGCACCTCGACCTGTTCCGCGCCCACTCGGTTGCGCCACAGGAAACGGCCGTTGGCCAGGTTGATGGCATAACGGCGGGCCAGTTCGGCAAAACCGGTTTGCTCTATGTACTGTTGAACGGTGGCCTGAAGCTTGATCTGGTAATCGGCGTTGTTGCAGGCTGAGGGCGTTCCAGCCCCGCCGAGGACACGCAGGGTAAAGCGGGCGCGCAGCGTGTCGGCATTGTTGGGCAAGGTTGCCACATCGACGGTTTGCAGGTTGGGCGACTGAATCGAGGCGTCCAGTTTCGCCGGATCTTGATCTTTGGTGGCCAGCCGGTTTGAGATGGTGCCACGCACGGACTTTTCGCGCACTTCCACGGTCGGCCAGTTTCCACCGTTTCCGCGGTCATCCCAGCGTCCGGCGCTGAATAGCGCGTCGGAAGGGTCCAGTTTGCGCTCGAATGCTAATACGGAGGCGGTTTTCAGATCAGTCTTGGCCATGTTTTACTCCGGGTGCAATGCCATCAAAGGCATAGAGGTGGTTTCGATATAGCGGTTAATACAACGGTAAATGCCGCTCTCGACATCGGCTTCGGTGTGCCAGAGCAGTTGTTGCAAGTTTTCCAGTCGATGCGGGCCGACCCATTCGCCCAGCGAGTAAAGGCTTTCGACAAAGCGAAAGGGGGTGATGCCGTCGCGGGCATTTTCAACTTCGCCAGGCGCATAAAGGGGAGAGAGGCCCGCGTAACCAATCGGCAGGGGCACCAGCCAGCCGAGGTGTTTGCGTATTCGCCATTCCGCTTCGTTAGGGCTGTCCGGGTTCGGCTGTCCGGGTTCGATATTGAGACGGGAAAGATCCAGCAGGGCATCCAGGGCCGTCGCGCTGGGATTAGCTTCCGCTCCGGGGGAGGTGCGCAATTTCTCCAGCCGCTCGCGCAACAGGTCTTCCCGCTGTACCAGAGCGAAACCGGGCAGCAGATGGCGCCGCAATTTACGGAAGACCTCTGCCTGTCCTTCCAGATCCTCTGCCAAGGGCCACCACTGAGCGCCATAGCGTTTGCCGTCGCGGGTCGGGAGCAAGCTACCACCCGCCAGGCGCATGCCTTGGGCTGCCTTGAGCACATCTTCTGCGAAGTACTCACCGTGCTTATCTGTCAGGTAATCCTTCACCGCGATGACGAGGCTGATTTCCAGGTGGGCACGGCCTTCCTCCACGAAGGCTGTTGCGGCACCGTCCTTGCCCACCGGATTACGGGTGAGTCGGAAAACCTTGGGCTGGTAGCGAGATCCCGATGGTTGAAAGACTTGTGGCTCGAAACGGTGGCAGATGATCCCAACGCCCCCGAAACTTTCCTTCAAACGGTCGGAAAATTTTCGCTCCAGTGCATGGATAAAGCCGGTAAATGCGGTGGGGGACGGAAACCCCCAACTCAGCGGGCCGGAAATGGCATTGGCGTTTTGCACCTGTAAGCGGGGCAGAAGCAATAGCGCGGTGAAATCGGTTGAAAAATGAGTCATGGCGACAGCTCCGTGCGGATCAGACGGAGTTCCTGGTCGAGAACCGTTTGCCAGTGCCGGGCTTCGGCATCGCCCAGGGGCGTTTGAGGCGTGGTGAGGCGTCCGTTTAGCCAATTGCCAAAGCGCCGGCAGATCTCCTCCCGCCAATCCCCTCGCCGGTAGCGATCGGCAAATGCGTCGTCCCGCTCGGCTCGTCCGGGATCCAGCCAGCATTGCTCGTCCAGGTTCAGGCGGCATTCGGGGTCTTGGCTCCAGCCGGGTTTCAATTCGTGCAGTTCTGCCGCAAACTGGAACAACTCGTCCCGGATGCCGTTTACCAGCTCGGCGCGCTTGTTACGAATGCGCAGGTTGCTGTCCGCACTCTCGACCCGGATGAGAAACTCCCGCAGCGCCTCGGTTAGCTGCTGGACCTCGCGGCGGTTACCGAATAGCCGGTCGAACACACTGGCCATGCGGAGCGGCGGACGTATGGATCTGGAATGCCAAGATGGAGGAAGGGCGGGCAGCAGGTAGTTTTCGCCGTAACGCTCACTGTTGAGCTGGCTGATGTTCTGAGGTTTGGTTCCGCCGAATTTTTGCACGGCCAGGTCGGGGTATTCGCGATATCCCTGGGGATGTGGAATACCGGTTCGACGCGCCTCCCGAGCCGCTTTGGCGGTCTCGGAGAAACGGTCTTCGCGAATCGTGTTCCAGACCCCGTTGACCAGCGAGGTGGGGAAGAGCGGTGCCAGCAAATGGTATTGCCCATCACCTAGCGGCCAGTAAACCTGTTTGGCCAGTTTATGAGAGGCGGGTTGCCCTTTCGGCCGTGTCAACGTCGCAAAAGCAGTCATCCATTGTTCCGCCTCTTTGGCATCGTCTGAAAGTGCTCCAGCCAGGGCGGGATGCTGCTCGGCGGCACGTTCCAATAGGGTTTTGCCATCGATCGTGAGTCGCAGGAATTTATAGACATCCAATGCGGCGGCATTACCCACCACATCGGCAGCCAGTTTTTGGCTCAGAGAGTGGGTACCGACCTCCAGTGCTCCTGCCTTCGGATTGCCGGCGGCATTGAGATTGGAGCCTTTGGCGTCGGGGTGGATGTATTTCAGGGCGTGGGTTACTTGCTGTATCTGGCTGACCCGTCGCGCCGCGTCGGCGATCCAGTTTTCCGGTTGGTAGTCAGTCAACAACTGTTGACGTTGATCAAGTTCATCGTCCTTGAGTTTGTCCAGCTTGAGTTGGACTCGTTCTCTAAGAAAGTCCTGAATGGCGCTCTTGATCGAGTCGGGCGTGGCATGTTGAGGTTGGCTCACAAACGTCTATCCTGGCTGCATGTCATGACTTGGAATTCGGTGCGCGTTAGCCACCGGAATGTGCATGAGCATAGACCAATGAGAATTTAAATCAACCTAGCAGTTGAAAAAATATATAAAACCCACCAAGTATGCGGACCGTGAACGATGACGCCCTGCAAAAAATACGAAAAATGATGAAATTCTTGGCTGCCTAGCCTCACAATAGGAGGCCTGCTGGGTAAGCAGCTTAGAAATAGCAGTGAAAAAAATACATCCACTGCCGGATAGGCAGTTCCAAGACCGGGCCTTTATTCTCGGTCTTGGTTTTCTCTTTGCTCACCGAAACCGGCTGAATCCGAGGACCGGATGGTAAAACCACTCGTCGTCGACGCGCCTGCCGCGCTCTACGGACTTAAGCGGCAGGTCGAGAACGCCGAAACGCCTCGCACAATCATCGAGTTCCATGGATAACGAGTCGGCCAAGGCATTCAAGGCCTCCTCATAACCCACTTCCCCCCATGGGCTGATTCCGTGTCTTACATCAAGAACCACACGGTGGATCAGATTCTCGACCGGGGTGAGATGGCCATTGGCTTCGAAGCGATAGAAACCTATGGTTTCATTTTGATCCGGCAGCAAACCGTAGCGTTGCCGTCCCAGTGGGTCATTTCTGAAGGGCTGTCTACGCTGGAGTTCACCGGAGAGATGGGCAAGGGTGGTCCACCACCAATGGGCTGGAGGTGCCACTGACTTGCCGCCGCCCGAGGCGCCCAGCATTAAATCGCACAAGCGCGCGTGTTCCAGGTCGGCCAGATTGCGGTCGGGCTGAGGATCGTCCCGTTTCCGAATGCGGCTGGAGGCATCGATGACCGCCAACTGCTGCGAAGTGAACAGGTCGGTCAGGCGATGGCTCTTCAGGGTGAAGTGCGCGGTTTCAAAGCCCGGACGACAAAAGGCGGGTTGGCTTTGTCCCTGCAGTAGATGCCTGATATTAGTGTCCAGCAGGAAAAGATTGGGTATCTGGCACGCACCGGGACGATGACGGCGGATACGCCCCGCGAGCTGGATGATCGAGCGCATGGAGGAAGGTTCCACGATAGCCCAATCGTAGTCATGGTCGCGGCCTACCTCAGCAACGGCTGTAGCCAGGATCACGAAGATATGATCCTCGACCGGCGTAATGTCCAGTCGCTGGCGAAGTTCGGAGTCATCGAACACGGCGTTGGAATGTTTGCGGTTGAGCAGCTTGTCCAGCCGTTTTTCGATGCCCGAACGTACCAGCAGGGGATGGCGGGCGTGATAGACGCAAAGGTGGATGTGCACGCCGGGTCGGGCTCCCAGCGCGAACAGCGTGCGGGCCACGTCCACCAGTGGATCGATGTTGGCCATGCGGATCAGGCCGAAGCTCACCCGCTTGCCGCTCAGAGGATCGACACTGTGGTGCCTTGTGTGCAGGGTGTGCAGATGCTCGTGCAGGATCGTGGCGAATTGGGTGCAGATCGCCTCGCGAGTCTGTCCGTGGGAGATAGGCAGTGGCTTGATCTCGGCCCGGCGCCGCACCTCCGCTCCGGCGAGCCGGCCGAGCCGTTTTTCCACGAAGCGCTGATGGGCGAGTAAATAGCCGTCGCCTTCCGATAGATCACTGGCCTCGGCGGAAAACTCGTCGAACCAAGCGCAGCAGACATTGAGTGGTTGGCCGGGAATGCCTCGGTTATGTTGGTAATGCCGGCGTCCTTCCAAATAAGCCTGGAACAAGCCTTGTATCAAGGCGGGGGGTAAAGTCGCGGAAGACAGCAGCACTCGGCTACCGAGCAGGGCGGCCCAGTGTACGAGGCGACTCAAAGCTGGCAGGTCTTCGATGCCGAAATCATCGGGTTCATCGAGGATCAAATCGGAACTCATCAGACGCAACATGGGAGCGATCTGATGGCCTCCGCGCGTGCCCTCGGTGGCAGGCGTCAAGTGGTCGATGGTACAGGCGAGAATCGGCGCGTTGAGTAGCCGCTGGGCCTCCTGGCTTTTGCCCAGCCAGTGGTTCAGCGGTCCATCTTCCAGACTGCCCTCGAAATGAACATGGTTGTATTCGGGCAGGAGTTTGGCGCTGGACTCCGAACCGTTGAGTGCGAGGAGAGCGTCCTCCTGACGTTGGTGTTCGTGGAGGGCGCGGATAGCACCACCGCCGACCAGTACGGCCATGTCCTCGGCGCCGAGACCGAGACGTTCCCGATAAGCGTCCCCGGTTTGCAGGGTCAGGGTGCGCAATCCCAGCGCCACGGTAAAGCGGGCGCCGAGTTGCGGATCGGCCAAGGCGTAAAGAATGCGCCCGTTGGCCAACGTTTTGCCGCAACCGGTGGAGGCCATGTTGACCCCGAAAAATCCTTGACTGGCCGATCGCGCCTGAAGGCTCTCGGCCAAGTCGAAGGCGCGATCCTGCCAGCGAAAGTGGATGTCTTTGCTGCGTTGACGAAAACCTTTGTGGCGAGCGATACGGGGAAGCTGGCTTGCCATCCGGGGTAAAGTACGAAGAATCCGGCTGGCATTGATCTCGACGCCGATCAGGTGCTCGTCCAACCGCTGTTTGGGTTTTCCGCTATCTCGATCGGTATTAGCGTACAGCGCGAAACCCGCATCGCCATAGCGGGCATGACTGGGTTCGCTGGAATAGTAATGATCGGCCAGCATCAAGGCCATGCGGGACAGGTGCAGGATATAGGGATCCTGCAGCCACTCCCGCTGTAGCATACCGGGGCGCTGCAGCAGTCTGGCGGCGACTTTGCCGACATGTTGCCGCCAGTGGCGGCTGTCGAAAGGCAAGCCTTTCTTGAAAGACCAGCAAGCCTCCACGGCTTTGGGATTGGCATCGCTGAGAGCACCGCACCAGGCGTCTTCGATGCCTTCGGGGAGAATTCGAAGAGCATTCGAGCGCAGGGCAGATGAGCCAGATTGTGGCGTCGGCAGGCGGTGGTGGCTGACGATCAGCCAGCCAATCACCCGGGCTAATGGGGGGAGCTGCTCGAAAGGCGATAGCAGACGCGGGTCGATGCCATCACGCCGAAGACCACTTTGCCAGTCTTTGCCGGTCTCGTCCCCGAGATGGGTAAGGCGGGTCAGCCAAGCTTCATCGCTGTCCTGGCCGACAAAGGCTTCGAAGAGGCGTAGGGAGACCCATTCATGCCGATAAGCGTCGGCGATGGGCTTTGAGCGAGGTTTTAGTTTTGCCTGAAACGCATTGTTAGCCTTGCCCAGATCGTGGAAGAGTGCAGCCAGGCTTGCGAGGAGACGAATCTCTTCGGCTGTATGCCAATCGTTTTCATCGCCTGCGCGCAGCACGTCGCGCGTCGTCATGTTGGTGGGCGTGGCGCCACGGACATTGAATTGTCGCGCGTCCCCCACCACCCAGATTAATTCGCTATGGTCCTTTCCCCGAATCCAGTGACAGGCTACCGCTGTATTCTTGCGCGCGGTCTGCCGAAGTAGGCGATGGAGCGTTTCCAAACCCTGCTGGGTGATGGCAGTCTGCCAGGTCCGATCCCCTCGCCGCTCGGCGAACTGATCGAGGATACGCCGGGTTTCGGTAAGTGCATTTTTGCTGCACTGAGAGATCAGGAGCACGTTCATTGAGCGCGTGATCCCATTTTGATCGCAACCGCCTTCAAGGTGTCGATCATGAAATCTAAGGATTCGGTGCGTGAAAAACTCTCGATGCAGGCGTGGCGAAAAGTCTGCTCGTCATCGCCGCGCATGGCAGAAATGAAGGCCTGGGGCAGGACGATGGCATCCTTGATTAGGTCCGCGACATCGAAGACGAGACCACCGCGCCGGGTCTTACCATGCAGGATCGCTAGGCCGTGTGGTAAGCCAAGCACCCAGGTTGCCGTGGCTCCAAGACCATAAGCTAAATAGTTGCCGTGATCGAGGAAACGATTGGCGGAGTCTGTGCCGCCACCGCGCTTGGCGCGCACGAAGTCGCCATAATCGACTGCATTGGCAGCCAACTTGAAAAGTTTCTTGGTGAGGCGGGCTTCTTCCGTCAGCAGGGCGGTACTATCCACCGCTAGATCAAGCAATCGCTGTGACCCTTCAAGGGCCGACAGCAGTTGTTCGCGCGGCACCCGAAAGTCGCTGTCGGCAAACTGCCGATTGTCACACCAGTGCCGGGCGATGCGCTCCAGTCGTGCACGCTGGAAAGCTTTGGCGGCCTCAAGACGGAGTTCGTCATTGAACCAGAAGCGGACCCAAGCTTGGAGATACTCGGTAGGACGGTATTCGCTTTGGGGAGAAAACCAAGCGACTTCGACATCCATTTCGTTAACGCTGTAGAGCGGGGTGCCACCGCCACCACAGAAACCGACCATCACGCCTGCTTTGGCGAGTTCGCGCATCGCGGCTTGCGTAATCGAGGTACCCGTACCAAGCATGAGTGACGTAGTGTTGGCAATCGGGATGTTCCAGTAGAGTGAGCGCCGCCCTTCATCAGTGACGAATTCAACCCGTCCACCATTGACCAGTACGCGGCAATGTTCAAGATAGTAAAGATTCGCCCTTTTGGAGTGCAGGATGGTTTTGAGATCGGACGGGGCAAAATCGCTCATAGCAGATAAAGTCATATTCTTCAGAATATTGGGATCATCAGCTGAATCACCTAATACAATTGATTGAGGGAGATTCAATCCACAGCAACAAATGCAGGCGAATCTCTGAGCAATCGGATTCCAAAGAGCGATTTTTGCATCTGAGGTGTTTTATTTTTTGGAAAGTTTTCGGCCACATCCTAGCGCCGGGATAGACGACCAGCTTTTTCGATGCGATCCTGACGTGGTAAGGCAGAGGGCAGAATGACATCCCGGTACTTGCCGCGTACATAGACCTCGCGAAGCCGATCGTCGGCGATGTTCCAGATAAAATCGGCAATCCACTTGAGTTGCGATTGGTCCATTTGCGTCATTTCCCTCTATTCCGTCCAGCCCATTACGAGAGCCGCGGACTTCATAGTCGCTTTAATAGACTGGATGCCTTTCAGGTATCGCAGTCGCAGATACCTTCCCTTGCTTGACCAGGAATCAGTCGTTTTCATCGATCTCATCATCGGTAACAATCTCGCCAGTCGCGGTTACAGGCTTCCCCATCACAGCAGAAATCCGCTCAATCAGAAGCTGCTTACGCGCTTCGATGAACCCATCAAAGTCATTACTACGAAGGGGGAGGGGGTCCAAGCAGTGGGTTGCCAGGATGGCATCCATCTGCGCATCGTCGAGCCCAACGCTCGCGTGTTGTTGAAGCTGTTTCAGGTAATCACTCGGCGCTTTGCCGCCGATCATCCTGTTGGCCTTATATGAAATCGGGGTCTTATTGAGCACCGAGTTGTAGCGTTTTTCGGAGATGTTATTGGCCTCACACCAGGCCTTGGGGAAGATGTGATGGATGTCCAGCTTGCAGTCTTCCCAGTCGGTCTCGTCCAGTTCGCGGATTGTGCTTTTCCAGAAAAAATCCTGAGCGCCATTCCGCTGGATCAGCACATTGATGCCCTTATAAGCTGCGCTGTTGCGCGAACGCAGGGTTTCCAATCGCGCTGGCTGAAAGTTCGCATCGCGGACCGTCGAAGGCTCTTGGTTCGCGCCTTCCACCCACGCCATCAGCTCCTGCAAATCCAGTGCAAAGCGCGTCTCCACGGCACCGCCGTAGAGCTCTCCCAGAACGCCACACCAGTACCAACGGGCGAGTTTTTCATAGGGCTTTTGTTCGAGCCAGCGCTCCCCGAGCAGGGTCAACACGGCCGCCAGCGGGACAAGCTGCGTTCGATAGGGCAGGTCGGTGGTCGAGAAGAAGGACTCCTTCCGGAGAAACTTCGCGGCACGCCAGAACCCCTCCTTGAGAGGCCCTTTCCATTTCTGGTAAGCCGCAAGCGGGAGAGCCAGAACAGCCTCGCGTTTTGCACTGACACCGGTTATCTGTTTCCCGGTTTTGCCGGCAGCAATATCGTCCTTACGTCGCTCGAACGTATGAAGCAGGGTCAGCCCTTGAAAGAACTCCGTCGGCATGACTCCGTGCGGCATCCGCTGCTTGGCAAAATGCTGTCGGATTCCTTCGATCTTCTCTTTGGCATTGCCAAACCACTCGTCACGGAGATTGACCCCGTCGGCCGCATAGGTGGCCGTGATCAGCTCAAAAACGGAGAGCGGGACGCCGCCCGTGTTGACCTTCTCGAACACAAGACAGACGGCTTCCTTCTTGTTGTCCTTTTTGAGCTCGATAACCGGAATGTCATAGTTACGAAACTCGGCCAGCAGGGTCCTCCGGAATTGCATATACCGGGTAAATTTGGCCGGATCATAGGCATTCAGCCCTTCCTCCCAGCTATCCGAGTTGAGAATCTGGTTACAGGGAAAACAGAAGTTCTGATATTCCTTATCGGGACCACTCAAATCCAGTTTGATATCCCGTCCAAAGTTTTCCCTGATAGTCCGGTCTTTATCGACCCCGAAAATTGCCTCCTCATACTGTTCAGGACCTTCGAGTGCTTTTTCGATATCGATGTAGTAGTGGCGCTTGAGCTCGCGCCCCTTGTGATCGCGCGTCTCCACGGCCCTGGTGAGCATGAGTACTTGGGTGAGGGAGGTTAACCTCTGCTGGCCATCGAGGATGAGCTTCTCCACCTTATCCGGCGTTGCCTTGGCTGCATCGATGCCCTCGACAGGGCGCACCTTGAAACGTGTCTCCCCACCACTTTCCAACAGCATGACGGCTCCTACTGGGAAAGCCCTGGCGATGCTGGTCAGAAGGGAGCAGATATGCTCGTCATCCCATACCCATCCACGCTGAAAGTCGGGTAGTTGCACCTTTCCCGCCACGATGTCTTTGAGCAGGTCGGCAAGCCGTGTCTTGGTGGAATCGAAAGTCGACATTGATCCAACATTAAATTGTTATTGTTCTCAAAAATCACCCAGCCACTTCTCAAGAGGCGTAAAAGAAAGCTGGGATTTCGCTCTTGAATGAGCTTTTACTAGTAAGGCACGATGCGGAAAATTACGGCAAGGGCCAATTGATAGATCCCTCAATCCGTGCCAGCACCGTCGCTTTCTCCCCGATCCAGCATTACCCAGGGAAATATGGATCGTCTCGTCGCTCTCGCAGCGCTCCAGAAACTCGCGCATGGCCTGACAGATCAGCCATGACGTAAAAATAATCGATGATTCGCGGCTAGCCGCTCCAGGCTGACCTTTACTCCTGGATATCCTCCGGCCACTTCCGAGCCGCATGAAAGACGGCCAGAATCTCGATCCGGTTGTCTTTCACCCGATAAGGCACGATGTAGGGTGTCCCCGCCAGGATCAATTCGCGGGTCCCCTCGATCCGGCCCGGTCGCCCTAAGCCGGGGTAGGTGGAGAGTCCCCGGACCCTTGCCTCGATCTCATTGCAGAGCCTCAACGCCGCCCGCGGGTTGTCGCGGGCGGTATAGGCGAAAATGGCGTTCAGGTCATGCTGTGCCGGGCGTGTCCAGAATATCCGCATCCGTTATGGCTCACGGACCCGCTGTTCGAGGGAGGCCCGCAGTTCATTGAACACCTCATCATGCGGGACCAGCTCACCCCGATCGGCAGCGGCGAGGCCCGCCTCGATCTTGCCGAGCTGCCAAGCGTGTAGTTCCAGGTATTCCTTGATTGCCTGGTTCACCAGGTAATTGCGCGAGCGGTCCATCTGAGTGGCGAGTTCGTCCAAGCGTTTGACGGTCTCCGTGTCGGCGCGGACGGTAAAAGCTTCGGTCGTCATCGTTCGACCTCCATCATTATAGTCGGAGTGGTTCAATAGGGTTCATGTGTAATCATTCCACGCGAACCGACGCAATACAAGGACTGACGGCACAACTTAATTTAGCAGTCACGGGCTCAGCCCTTATCACACCCGATCGGTACGACCCATGATCCACTGGGTTTACTCGTTCTGGCATCTCCCGTCACCGGTAACTTTTCCCCAGTGATTTTCTCGATGTCGGCTACTGTCACCAGATAGCTGTCGAGCTTCGCTTTAACCGCCTCCTTCGTATTTGGCACGATCCAGGTGATCGTTCGTCCATCCCCTCGAATGACCACCTTCCAAAAGGCATCCGGCGTTTTCACCCCATGGCTCTCGATGAAGTAATCATCATCTGGGTTGTTGCCCCAGATCACGCCGCCGATCACCAACAGCTCATCGATATCCCGATAGCACTCGGCAATTTCCTCGGTCTGCTTCCACGCGCCGCGGTTCATCTGCGAGGTCTGCGGCAGGATGTTGGTTATGTAGTTCGATTGCTCGATCGCCACGGCTGAAGCGTCCAAGTGATTCGCCGGCACTTGGTGGCCCCGGTCGTAGCCGTGGCCGTGTAACCCTTCGCACTGGTTTGCTGGCAGTCCTTCGGTACATAGGGATCGAGCTTAAAGCCGTTGGCGCGGGGCAGGTTCCCGTCATCGTGCTGGGCGTTGTAGCGCCACTTCACGGCGCTGCGCTGTTCACAATCGAGCCACACCGTGAAGCCTTCGTAGTTGAGCAGGAGCAGGTGGCCTTTGCGGACGATCTCGGTGGGTGGCAGTTTTACCTTGCTCGTGCGCGGGGCCAGTGGCTGTTTAAGTTCCAGGCTGCGGTCACGGTGGCCACCGGCACAGGCGGAAAGGGAAATGCAGAGAAGCAAAGAGATTAGGGGAATTCGTCGCATTGGATCTTTGTTCTTGTATATCGAGTCGCACGGTCGGGCCACGTTGTCTCGGCCCGACCGCTAAAGCGGGAGAGTCTATCCGAAAAGGTAGCAAAACCGCATGTGCACGTTCTCGCGTCACGCTGACCTGAGCGAGCGCGCATAAGCGCTTCACCCGGTTGGCTGAGCTAAACTTTCCGCATCGAGCGAAGGGGTTGAGGCGGATGCGTTAACTATGCGCCGCTTCGCCGCCAGGCGTTAGCCATCTTACGGGGAGTAACCTTGCGTATAAATTTCATCCTGATTGACTTCGAGAGTGTTCAACCGAAATCACTAGCGGTCCTCGAGCACGACCATTTCAAAGTCATCGTCTTCGTCGGTGCTAACCAGGAGAAGGTGCCATTCGAGGTCGCCTCCGCACTCCAGCGCATGGGGGCAAACGCTGAGTACGTCAAGATCTCCGGAAATGGAAAGAACGCACTCGACTTCCATATTGCCTTCTACATCGGTCAATTGGCGGCACAGCATCCGACCGCCTACTTTCACATTATTTCAAGAGACGCCGGCTTCGAACCTCTCCTCCAACATTTGAAGTCCAAGAAGATTTTCTCCGCGCGTTCGCCGAACATCACCGACATACCTTTGATAAAGGCCAGCCACGTAAAGTCACCGGATGAACGGGCGCAACTGGTCATCGCGAAGCTGCAACAGCCAAAGGCTAGCAGGCCTCGCGCGGTAAAAACGCTAATCAGTGCAATTGCAGCATTCTTTCAAAAACAACTCACTGATGTGGAAGTGGCCGCCGTCATCGAGGCCATGCAGAAAGCCGGCTTTATCTCCGTCACCGATGGTAAAGTTTCTTATGCAGCAGTAGGTTAATCTCTCGTTCTAAGAGATCGCCTCGCTCCGCACTACGGTAACCCGTGAATTCAAACGTTGAAGCTTATAAAAATGAAAAAATTGCTGATCGCGCTTTCGCTAATTCCAGCAGTCTCATCTGCGGATGAGACTCTTTATGGAAAATGGCAGGGACAAGTCGAGTTCCAAGTCTCTATGGATGGCAACCTCGTCCCTGAATCGCATGCAGTAACAGACGTAGTGTTAAGTATCGACCAAAGAGGGAAGGTCGTCGGCGAGAGCAAAGAAAATGGATGCCGAATACTCGGCTTAGCAACTCCAGGGCCGATGCCATCCATTCTGAATGTTGGCCTGAATCTATCAGGATGCAATTATCCTGGGCTTAACGAGAGATTTAATGGGCTTTTCTCTTTTTACAAGAAGGATGGCTATGCTGTGCTTAGCCTGAACGGGACCCGTATTAAGCTCGGCGCGCCATCAAAGAGCTTTTTTATGAAAGGGAACTTCAGATATTAGCTCTAACTATTCACGACGAATCTTAATTGTTCGCGACCTCACGTCGCACTCAGAAGACGACTTCACCATTTCATAGGCTAAAACCACCACTGTGCTGATAACTTCTGACCGTCAGGTTGTCAGGAGTGGTCAGCACCGTCTCGTCTATGCCCAATGTTGTCCGGCGGTCAGCGGCCAATTAGAGCCTGTCAGGCTGATCCTAATGTCCGTCCAGTTTTCGGCGAGGCCGTGTGAAAACTCGAAATCCAGACGATGTGGAGACGGAATGTAGGGGTTGATGGCGACCGCGCTTTCGATGTCGAGCGATTTCGCCGTCCTGGATCGCGGCTTGAAAAGACCGCGCTGGGCCTTTAAGCCTGCAGGGCGGCCATCAGTTCCCCAACACCCATGATCTTCATGACCCGCTTCAGGTTGTAGGCCAGCACCTGCAAGCTCATCTCGGTACGGACCCGCTCCAATGTGCGGGTCAGGAAGTGCGTGGCACCCATCCAGGCTTTGAGCGTACCGAAGGGGTGCTCGACAATTTGGCGCCTCAGGCGCATGACCCCAGGGTTCAGGTCCAGACGCCGCTGCATCGCTTCCAACCTGTCCTCATGCTCCCAGCGGCTGACGCGCCGGTAGGGGCTCGGAGTGCAGTGGTCCTTGATCGAACAGCGGGGGCAGTCGGAACTCCAATAGCGGCTGATCTGATAGCCAGCTTCGACTCGGGAGAAGCGCCAGATCAGGCGACTGCCGGCCGGGCAGCGGTACTCGCCTGACGCCGGATCGAAGACGAAGTCTTTCTTGTCGAATCGACCTTCAGCCTTGGCACCCGAGGTCATCGGTTTGGAGACGAACGGGGTGATCCCCGCGTCCTCGCAAGCCAGGATTTCATCGCCATTGAAATAGCCCCGATCGGCAATCGCTTGAAGCTCCGCTGTGTCCATGGCCGCCTGCGCTTGCTGGGCCATCTTCGCCAATTGCCGGCGGTCGCTTCCGACATTGGTGACCTCATGGGCCACGATGAGATGATGTTGGGTCTCGACGGCGGCCTGGACGTTATAGCCGACGAGACCTCGGCTGGTACTGGTCGCCATGGCACGGGCATCCGGGTCGGTCAGAGAGATTTGCCCGGTAGGGGCCTGCTCCAATTGGGTCTGAATCTGTTTCAGCTTTTCCATCTGGGCCTTCAGCGTCGCCATTTTCTCTTTAAGACGCGTCGTTCTCGCCTCGGCAACCTCCGGCTCCTGTCGATCCGCGGTATCCATGGCATGGAGATAACGTTCGATGCACTGGTCGATCTGCTTTAAGCGCTTCTCCAGCTTCGCCCGCGTGAAATTGCGGTCATGCGCATTGACCGCCTTGAACTTGCTGCCGTCGATGGCCACGATCGCCTGGGTGAACAGATTCAGTTGGCGGCACAGCACGACAAACTGACGGCAGACGTTGCGAATACCCGGTCCGTTATCACGCCGGAAATCGGCGATGGTCTTGAAATCTGGGGATAATCGTCCGATCAGCCACATGAGCTCCACATTCCGCAGCGCTTCACGCTCCAGGCGCCGGCTGGATGCAATGCGGTTCAGATAACCGTAGATATAGAGCTTCAGTAGCACCGAAGGGTGGTAGGCCGGTCGTCCCGTCACCGCTGGGGTGACTTTGAATCCCTGCGCGCCTAAGTCCAATTGATCCACAAACAGGTCAACGACACGGACCGGATTGTCATCGCCAACGTAGTCCTCAAGGGATTCGGGCAACAGGCTCGTCTGCCGCCGATCGGCCTCTTCGATAAATCGTTTCATAGGCGCCCCGCGGGAATATCGGTGGGCTCATGGTAACCAATGATGGCGTTTTCACACAGCCTCCGGCCTAACCGGTCGCTCGTCCTGGCCTCCAATTTCAGGCCAACGGCAGCTTTTATGGATTTGTTGCCGAACTGGGGAACCGGCCAGAAGCCGACGTTTGCAAAATGGCACAAGCAAGCCATGATGCCGACAGGGTAGTGCACATTCGAGGTACGATGGCCCTATGCAGGATCGGGTTAGCCACCGGGGAACCACCAAACGTACAAAATCCCCTTGCCCGCCGCTATCATCTCAACGAGGATAGAAAATAACAACCGGCTTAGATGTTTGGGGCCCCGCCATGGCTAGGAGGTTCGATGGCGATGCAACTGATTACTGGGCAGCAGAGAATCGCCGCGTCGGACGTGGAGAAGGCTTTGCGCGAGAAGGCGGCGGAGCCGCATATCTTGCAACGCCATGTGATCGAAGGTGACCTCGACCTGCGCTTCGCCCATATTACTCGCTGCATCGAGATCACCGATTGCGAGTTCACCGGTACGGTCGATGTGCGCAATGCCGTTTTCGACGGCACGGTACTGTTCCGCAACTGCCTATTCTGGGGCAACGTCAATGCCGGGGATGAGGAGCTTTCGCACACCTTATTCAAGGCCGACCTCAGCTTTGACGGCAGCGTCTTCCGCGGCTTCGTTTCGTTTATCGGCTTCCGCTGCGAGGCGAGCGCGTACTTTATAAACTGCAAGTTCAAGGCGACGGCGATCCGCGAATCCAAGATCGAGATAACGGGGAAGCGGCCACCAGTCGAGTTCAGCGGCGGCAAGGTCGGCAAAGAGTTTTACGTCAACAAGTCGGTGTTCAAGGGGAGCGTGAGCTTCAACGCTCTGTGCTGCGATCTCGCCGGCTTCTTCCACGATGTACGCTTCGACAGCTGCGAGGCGGCGCTACCGGTCAATTTCGTAGCATCGTCCTATGGCGTCGCCTGCGAGTTGGACCGAGCAGTGTTTCAAGGCGGAGCGGACTTCGGCGGCATCTCCTGCGGTCTCTTTTTTAGTGCCAAGCTGGCCCGCTTTTGTCATTCCGAGCATTATGTGAGCTTTGCCAATTCGAAGACCGACTACTTTCTCGCAAACGGTGCGATGTTCGAGGGTCCGACCTGGTTTACCGGCCTCCGCTGTAACAAGGACGCTAATTTCTCGCCTTATGTCCCACTTGTCCCCTTCGACTACCCGGCGGAAGAACAATGGCCGGAGGGAGATATTCCGCCGCGTCTGAAGACGCAGATGAAGAAGGAGTTCGGTCGGCTGTTCCCGCGGTCGGCGTCGCTCGTCAGGGAAGACGCAATATGGACCTTACGATCTCCCAAAATCCCCGTTCGTTGGTCGCTGTCACGCGATGGTAATAAGGTCTCCGTGTCGATTCCAACCGCGTTCGTCGGATCCTTGTTCACCATTGCCTCTGCCGACATCGGACTGGACCTCAGCTTTTTAGACGCTGCGGTCAGAGCAACGGCTGACTTTAGCAATCTTTTGTGTAAGGGATCGGGGAGGTTCGATCGTGTCCGATTCGCCGAAAGCGTGAACTTCTCGTCGAGCCAGTGGGAGGGAGATATCTCTCTGAATGCTGCAACCTTCGAACGTGAAGTGAGCTTTGATTCGTGCCACCTTCGCAATCTTAACGCGTACGGGAGCCGCTTCGCTGGCAACGCCAACTTCAGCGGCTTCACCTGCCACAATGCGCGCTTTGATCCGTATCAAATTCCTCTCGACGATGAGATGTTCGGCCACCTTGCCGAAGGGCCGCTGCCCGCCGAGCTAAGATCGATGCTCGCGGAACACGGTTTCCATCTTCCTGAAAGCTGTACTTTCAACCGTCGGAACGACAAATGGCTGGTCCTCGATGAGAACGGAGAGCAGCGTGCGTACATCGAGTTCTCGGATGGCCAGCTATTCTTGAAAGTCATATCGCAGTTCCTCGGCGAAGGGGAAAGCCTCATTCTCGATCACGGACAGGTCGGCTGGTTTCTAGTTCTAAATAGTGCACACGTGAAGGGTGCCGCGACATTCAACGCGCTCCATTGCACCGCAGGCAGCTTTTTTCGGAATACTCAATTCGACGGAAAAGTCGACATGAGATACGGGGAATACGGTATCAACCTGCAGATAGATGGTGCGCAGTTCAAGTCAATGGCCAAATTCAATAGCATTTCAATCAAGCATGAGTTAGTGATTTCAGGAGAGGGAGGAGGAGCCATCTTCCACGAGGGCGCCGACTTCACCGGCACCAAAATCGGACGACTCAGGATCGGCTCATCTAATCCGTTTAGGAAGAAGCAGACGGTGTTTATCGGCTGCAACTTTGACTTTTTCGATGGAGAGTGGCGGAAGATCGTCGATCAACAGGATCGGAGGCACTTCTCTCTCGACCCCTATCTTATGCTTGAGCGGTGTGCTCGCGCTGCAGGCCGCCATGACGAGGCGGATGACATCTATCACAAGGGCAAGAGCCGCGAGACATGGCGTGCGCTTGCTCAGTTGAGACTCTTAAGTTTCTTTAAGGGCGTGCTGTGGGATGCCTTAGCCGGCTACGGTGTGCGGAAATGGAGGTTGGGCATCTGGTGCGTGCTAGTCGTCGCGCTGGGCGTAGCGGTTTTCTGGTCCAGCGACGCATTGCGTCCGGCAGTGAAGGGCGAAGATGCAGTTCCACTCTATACAGCTCAGCTCACACAGCCGCTTTCTCATTCGGACAGCAACGCTGGAGAGGCCTGCACCGGGCTGTTCGGCGATTTCTCGTCTTGGACAATGCCAAAACTAGAAGGATGGCTAAGGGAGTTCGACATTAATGTGAACTTCGACGGCCGTATGTTTGACCGCGTCGTCTCCCGCCTCGCCTACAGCATCGATGCTTTCGTGCCGCTCGATCTCGAAATCGCCAAGCACTGCCGCCCGGCTCCCAGCTGGCGGCAGGCGTACTACGCCATCCACATACTCGCCGGCTGGATCCTAATCCCGTGGGTGGTGGCGGCTGTGACTGGCTTCTTTGGCAAGCGGTGAGCGCTACAACGGGTTACCGATTTCCATTTGTATGGTATGGCTCTAGCGCGGAGTGGTCTACGTGCTAAATGCCGAGAGAAGAAGCCGACCATGTCTACCGTCGAACCTTTAGAAAACGGTCGAACGTCTGGAAAGGGTACAAGGACTAAACCGCTCGCGCGGTAGGGGTGCTCCAATCCAAGGCTGAAGGTCATTGAAAAGCTTGGCTGCTCTTTTCTATGTTGGCGAACGAGGCAATCCGCCTCGCTTCACGACAGGAGCAGCGCCAT
>Ga0196972_1000182_pt1 | contig 48421 bp, 52 predicted proteins | sample S1v_2013CmetaG_FD_148618 | JGI IMG/M metagenome (GOLD analysis project Ga0196972, IMG submission 148618) | Soil microbial communities from Anza Borrego desert, Southern California, United States - S1+v_20-13C | ecosystem: Environmental > Terrestrial > Soil > Desert | place: USA: California...
GGCCTGTCGCTGCTTCGGCTGATGCAGGGGGACCTGGACGCGGCGAAGGCTGCCATCCGCCGAGTCCTGGGCGAGTCCGGCGATCGGCAGGGGCTGGCCGGCGCGACGGCCCGGCCGCTGGTGCTCCGCGCCCACGTCGAGATCATGCTGGCAGCGGCCGAGGTCGAACCGGCCGCCCTGTCTGCGCGGCAACTCCAGGAACTTGCCGCGGCTTCCGCTGCGACTTTCCTGCGGGCCTCGGCGAACCAGGCGGCCGGCGCCGTCCTCCTGGCCCAGGGCGATGCCCAGGCGGCGCTGGCCTTCCTGCGCGAGTCGTGGTCCGGGTGGCAGGACCTCGGCGCCGCCTACGAGACGGCGCAGGTTCGGGTGCTCATTGCCAGGGCCTGCCAGGCGGTGGGCGACCACGATACGGCGCGCGCTCACCGGGATGCGGCGGCACGCACGTTCGCGCGGCTGGGAGCCGCTCCCGCCCTGGCGGCGCTCGATCATCCGCCGAAGGCAACGGCTGCATGCTCCGGCCCGCTCAGCAGCCGCGAGCTCGAAGTCCTCAGGCTGGTGGCCCAGGGCCGATCCAATCGCGAGATCGCGTCCTGCCTCTTCATCAGCGAGCACACCGTTGCCCGCCACCTGAGCAACATCTTCACGAAGCTGGAAGTGGGTTCGCGAACCGCGGCGAGCGCCTTCGCCTTCCGGCACGGGCTTCTCTGACCGCCAGGATGGTCAATCCTGACCATGGCGCCTGCGCCGATTGGTCAAGCCTCGGGATGCGGGGGCCCGGCCCGGCGCCTAGCGTGGGATCTCCATCAAGACCGAAGGAGATCGCCATGGACCAGACCTTTGCGCAGACCTACGGCGGAACCGCCCCCGAGAACTACCAGCGCTACTTCGTGCCGAGCATCGCGGCGCCGCTGGCCGACGAATTCATCCGGATTGCTGCACCGCGCCCGGGCGAGCAGGTCCTGGATGTGGCGTGCGGCACCGGCGTGGTGACCCGGCTTGCAGCCCAACGGGTCGGCAGCGGCGGCTCGGTTGCGGGCCTGGACCTGAACCCGGCGATGCTGGCCGTTGCGCGGTCGGTGACTTCGTCCGGGCTCGGGATCGAGTGGCACGAGGGCAGCGCCGACGCCATGCCGCTGCCGGACGCCGCATTCGACCTGGTGCTCTGCCAGATGGGCCTGCAATTCATGTCCGACAAACCCGGAGCCTTGCGCGACATGCGGCGCGTCCTGGCGCCGGGCGGGCGGGTCGTCCTCGGCCTGCCCGGGCCCACGCCGCCCTTGTTCGAGGCGCTCGCCGCGGCGCTGGGCAAGCACATCGGACCGCAAGCCACTGCGTTCGTCCACGTCGTCTTCTCGCTTCACGACGAAGCGACGCTTCGGGAGCTCACGGCGGCGGCCGGCTTCCGGGACGTCGAAGTGAAGAGGACCCGCACGACGCTGCTCCTGCCGCCGGTCGAGGAGTTCGTGCGGCAGTACGTGACCAGCACGCCCCTGATGAACCTGGTGTCCAGGACGAGCGAAGCGAGCCGGGCTGCGCTCGAACAGGAACTGGGCGCCGGGTGGCGCGATGCCGCCGTGGACGGAAGGATGGCTTGCGACGTGCAGCTTTCGACGGTGACCGGCCGCTGACGCCAACGCGGGGCCGGAAGACGAAAAAAGCCACCCGAAGGTGGCTTTTCGATGGCGCCGTGGCGCGATCAGCGCTTGTCGATCGGCTGCACGTCGCGGCGGGCGGCGCCGGCGTACAGCTGGCGCGGCCGGCCGATCTTGTACTCGGGGTCGCCGATCATCTCGTTCAGCTGCGCGATCCAGCCCACCGTGCGGGCCAGCGCGAAGATGGCGGTGAACAGCGACACCGGGATACCAATGGCGCGCTGCACGATGCCCGAATAGAAGTCCACGTTCGGGTACAGCTTGCGCGAGACGAAGTACTCGTCCTCCAGCGCGATCTTCTCCAGCGACATGGCCAGCTTGAACAGCGGATCGTTCTCCAGCCCCAGTTCGCTGAGCACCTCGTGGCAGGTCTCGCGCATCAGCTTGGCGCGCGGGTCGTAGTTCTTGTAGACGCGGTGCCCGAAGCCCATCAGGCGGACGCCGGAGTTCTTGTCCTTGACCTTGCTGACGAACTCGCCGATCTTGGCCACGCCGCCCATCTGCTGGATGTCCTCCAGCATGTTCAGCGCCGCCTCGTTGGCGCCGCCGTGCGCGGGGCCCCACAGGCAGGCCACGCCGGCCGCGATGGCCGCGAACGGGTTGGTGCCCGAGCTGCCGCACAGGCGCACCGTGGAGGTGGAGGCGTTCTGCTCGTGGTCGGCGTGCAGGATGAAGATGCGGTCCATCGCGCGCACCAGCACCTCGTTGGGCTCGTACTCGGCGCAGGGCGTGGCGAACATCATGCGCATGAAGTTCGCCGTGTACGACAGCGAGTTCTTCGGGTACATGTAGGGCTGGCCGGCGCTGTACTTGTACGCCATGGCGACCAGCGTGGGCATCTTGGCGATCAGGCGGATCGCCGAGATCTCCCGGTGCTGCGGATTGTTGATGTCGGTGCTGTCGTGATAGAAGGCCGAGAGCGCGCCGACCAGGCCGGTCATCACCGCCATCGGGTGCGCGTCGCGCCGGAAGCCGCGCAGGAAGAACTGCATCTGCTCGTGCGCCATGGTGTGGTTGGTCACGCGCGAGACGAACTCGTTCTTCTGCTGCTGGTTGGGCAGCTCGCCGTACAGCAGGAGGTAGCAGGTCTCCAGGAAGTCGCACTGGGTGGCCAGCTGCTCGATCGGGTAGCCGCGGTACAGCAGCTCGCCCTTGTCGCCGTCGATGTAGGTGATGGTCGACTGGCAGGACGCCGTGGACATGAAGCCCGGGTCGTAGGTGAACATGCCGGTCTGCGCGTACAGCTTGCGGATGTCGATCACCTGCGGGCCGATGCTGCCCTGGTACACGGGCAACTCGACGCTCGGGCTGCCGTTGCTGAACGACAGGGTGGCTTTGTTGTCGGCGGGTTTCATCTCGGTTTCCTTCAGTTCAATCGTTCGCGGCGGGGCGGGTGCGCAGCAGCTCCAGCATGTCTCGCACCTCGCTGCGGTCGAGTTCGCCGGACGGCTCGCGCCGGCGCAGCAGCAGGTCCATCAGTTCATTGTCGGACAGCTGCATCAGTTCCTCCAGCACGGCGCCCTGGCGGGGCGTCAGGGCCGTGCCGTGGCGGGCGAAGAAGCGCTCGATCAGGAGGTCGTTCTCCAGCATGCCGCGGCGGCATCGCCAGCGCAGCTTGCCGATCGCATGTTCGTCGAGCAGGGCCTCGCCCATCGGCGTCAGACGGCCCGGCGGACCATCAGTTCCTTGATCTTGCCGATCGCCTGCGCCGGGTTGAGCCCCTTCGGGCACACGTCGGTGCAGTTCATGATGGTGCGGCAGCGGAACAGGCGGTACGGATCTTCCAGGTTGTCCAGGCGCTCGCTGGTGGCCTGGTCTCGGCTGTCGGCCAGGAAGCGGTAGGCCTGCAGCAGGCCGGCCGGGCCGACGAACTTGTCGGGGTTCCACCAGAAGCTGGGGCAGGCGGTCGAGCAGCTCGCGCACAGGATGCACTCGTACAGGCCGTTGAGCTCGTCGCGCTCCTCGGGCGACTGCAGCCGCTCCTTCTCGGGCGGGATCGTGTCGTTGATCAGGTAGGGCTTGATCGAGTGGTACTGCTTGAAGAAGTCGGTCATGTCCACGATCAGGTCGCGGACCACCGGCAGCCCGGGCAGCGGCTTGAGGACGATCGGGTCCTTCAGCGTCCGCATGTTGGTCAGGCAGGCCAGCCCGTTCTTGCCGTTGATGTTCATGGCGTCCGAGCCGCAGACGCCCTCGCGGCAGGAGCGGCGGAAGGACAGCGAGGGATCCTGCGCCTTCAGCTTCATCAGGGCATCGAGCAGCATGCGCTCGTTGCCGTCCAGCTCGATCTGCACCGTCTGCATGTACGGCTTGGCGTCCTTGTCGGGGTCGTAGCGGTAGATCTGGAAGGTGCGTTTCTGCATGGTGTCTCGGGAGGAATGGAGGAGCTTGGGGGCGCCGGGAACGTGCGGGGATGGCCGGTCAGAAGGTGCGGACCTTCGGCGGCACCGATTCGACGGTGAGGGGCTTGAGGTTGACCGGCTTGTAGCTCAGGCGGCTGCCCTCCCTGTGCCACAGCGTGTGCTTGAGCCAGTTGGCGTCGTCGCGGCCGAGCGGCGCCTGCGGATCGTCGGCGGGCTTCTCGTAATCGCTCACCGTGTGGGCGCCGCGGCATTCCTTGCGCGCGGCTGCGGAGACGATGGTGGCCTGGGCGCACTCGATCAGGTTCTCCACCTCCAGCGCCTCGACGCGCGCGGTGTTGAACACCATCGACTGGTCCTTCAGCGCGATCGCGTTCACCCGCTCGCGCAGCGCGGCGACCTGGTGCACGCCCTCGTCCAGCATGGCCTGGGTGCGGAACACCCCGGCGTGCTTCTGCATGCTCTGGCGCAGGTCGTTGGCGACGTCCTGCGCGTACTCGCCGGACGTGGCCGAGTCCAGACGCGCCAGCCGAGCCAGCGTGCGGTCGGCGGCGTCCGCGGGCAGCGGCTTGTGCGACTTGTTGCGGCTGGCGAACTCGACGATGTGGTCGCCGGCGGCGCGGCCGAACACCAGCAGGTCCAGCAGTGAATTGGTGCCCAGCCGGTTGGCGCCGTGCACGCTGACGCAGGAGCATTCGCCCACGGCGTACAGGCCGTTGACGACCTTGTTGTGCACGTCGCCTTCCTGCGTCACCACCTGGCCGTGGATGTTGGTCGGCACGCCGCCCATCTGGTAGTGGATGGTCGGCACCACCGGGATCGGCTCGCGGGTGATGTCGACGTTGGCGAAGTTGACGCCGATCTCGTAGACCGAGGGCAGGCGCTTGTGGATGGTGTCGGCGCCGAGGTGGTCCAGCTTGAGCAGGACGTAGTCCTTGTTCGGGCCGCAACCGCGGCCTTCCTTGATCTCCTGGTCCATGGAGCGCGACACGAAGTCGCGCGGCGCCAGGTCCTTCAGCGTGGGCGCGTAGCGCTCCATGAAGCGCTCGCCGTTGCTGTTCAGCAGGATCGCGCCCTCGCCGCGGCAGCCTTCGGTCAGCAGCACGCCGGCACCGGCCACGCCGGTGGGATGGAACTGCCAGAACTCCATGTCCTGCAGCGGGATGCCGGCGCGGGCCGCCATGCCCAGGCCGTCGCCGGTGTTGATGTAGGCGTTGGTCGAGGCCGCGAAGATGCGGCCGGCGCCGCCAGTGGCCAGCAGCGTGGTCTTGGCTTCCAGGATGTGCAGGTCGCCGGTCTCCATCTCCAGCGCGGTGACGCCGACCACGTCGCCCTCGGCGTCGCGGATCAGGTCGAGCGCCATCCACTCGACGAAGAAGCTGGTGCGGGCCTTGACGTTCTGCTGGTACAGCGTGTGCAGCATGGCGTGGCCGGTGCGGTCGGCCGCGGCGCAGGCGCGCTGCACGGGCTTCTCGCCGTAGTTGGCGGTGTGGCCGCCGAACGGGCGCTGGTAGATGGTGCCGTCGGGGTTGCGGTCGAACGGCATCCCCATGTGCTCGAGGTCGTACACGACCTTGGGCGCCTCGCGGCACATGAACTCGATCGCATCCTGGTCGCCCAGCCAGTCGCCACCCTTCACGGTGTCGTAGAAGTGGTAGTGCCAGTTGTCCTCGGACATGTTGCCCAGCGACGCGCCGATGCCGCCCTGCGCGGCCACCGTGTGCGAGCGGGTGGGGAAGACCTTGGTGAGCACGGCCACGTTGAGGCCGGCGCGCGCCAGCTGCAGCGAGGCGCGCATGCCGGAGCCGCCAGCCCCGACGATGACGACGTCGAAACGCCGGCGGGTGATGTTCTTGCTGCTGTATGCCACTTGCTCACACCTTCCACAAAACCTGGATGGCCCAGCCGGCGCAGCCGGTCAGCCACACGATCACGAACACTTGCAGCACCAGGCGCAGCCCGATCGGCTTGATGTAGTCCATCAGCACGTCGCGCATGCCGACCCAGGCGTGCCACGCCAGGCCGACGATGACGGCGAAGGTCAGCACCTTCATCCACTGGCTGGCGAAGATGCCGGCCCAGCTCTCGTAGCCGATCGGCCCGCTGCTGAACAGCAGCTGGGCCAGCACGACCACCGTGAAGACCGCCATCAGGACGGCGGTGATGCGCTGGCTGAGCCAGTCGCGCAGGCCGTAGTGCGCACCGACGACGGTGCGGCGTGTTCCGTAGTTGACTGCCATGGTGTTTCTTCCCGCGAGATCAGTAGACGCCGAACAGCTTCAGGCCGAGCACGATGGTCAGCACGACGCTCAGGCCCAGGGTGACCATGGCCGAGGGGCGGCCGCGCTGCAGGGTGACCGCGTCGTGGCTGATGTCCATCCAGACGTGGCGCACGCCGGCGATGAAGTGGTGCAGGTAGGCCCAGGTCAGGCCCAGCGCCACCAGCTTCACGAACCATCCCGGCACGAAGCCGATGCCGGCGGAGAAGGCCGACGTGAAGCGGGCGAACGACAGCTCGGAGGAGACCGAGGTGTCGAACATCCAGATGATGAACGGCAGCAGCACGAACATCAGCGCGCCGCTGATCCGGTGCAGGATGGACACGCGTCCGGGCGCCGGCAGGCGGTAGGTGGGGAGGTCCCTGAACGCGTTGATGTTGCGGAATTCCGGGCGCGGCTTCTGGGCAACTGACATGGGAGGTGGCTTTCTCGGGAGGTGTTGCGCGTGCCGCCGACGAGGGCGGACGACCCAAAATTCTATTTCAACGCAACAACCGGACACGAAACATGCGAATCCTCAAGCGTCGCGCACCTTGTCGCGGCGGGTCGGGGACAGGCGCGGATGCGCGTGGCGGAGCCGGTCAACTCAGCTCGTTGCGATAGTGCCGGCGATCGGTGCGGTACAGCCCGCGCCGCAGTTCCATCGGTACGTCGTTGTAGGTGTAGGCGGTGCGCTCCACGCTCAGGAGCGGCGTGCCGCGCGGCACCTTCAGCAGCTGCGCCTGCTGCTCGTCGGCCGCGACCGCCCGGATCTTTTCTTCCGCCCGGACCATGCGCACGCCGAACTCGATCTCGAACATCGCGTAGGTGGGCCCCTGGTAGCCCTCCATCTGCTCGGCGCTCAGGCCCTTGAAGGCGGTGCCCGGCAGCCACAGGTCTTCCAGGATGGTGGGCTCGCCCGCGAACGACAGCACGCGGCGCACCTGCACCACCGAGTCCGAGGTGCGCAGGCCCAATGCGCGGGCCACCTCCGCCGTGGCGCGGGTGCGCCGGCACTCCAGGATGGCGCGCTCGGCCGGGCCGCCCGCGTCGCGGTCGCCGTCGTCGGGCACCAGCTTCAGGAAGCGGTACTGCACGTGCTGCTCGGCGTGGGTGGCGACGAAGGTCCCCTTGCCCTGGCGCCGCACCAGCAGGTTCTCGGCGGCGAGTTCGTCGATCGCCTTGCGCACCGTGCCCTGGCTGACGCGGAATCGCGCGGCCAGGTCCATCTCGCTCGGGATCGATTCGCCGGGCTTCCATTCGCCGGCCTGCAGGCTGCGCAGGATCAGGGCCTTGATCTGCTGGTACAGCGGGCTGAACGACGGCCCGGCAGCAGACGGCGCAGCCAGGGCGGCGTTGTCGTCGGTCGGGGGCAGGGCAGGCATGTCGGGGCGGCAGCGAAAAGGCCCATCATATCTTATATAAGACATAAGACAAGTTGACCCCGGCGGTGGCCAGCGGGTACACTCGCCGTCTGTTGCCGCGCGGGCGCTGCCGCCCCGTTCGCGCCGCCGGTCGCACCGGCCCGCGCCGCCGGCGCGACCTCATTCGATTGACCACCTTCGGAGATTTCCCCATGAGCAAGAAGCCCGTCCGCGTCGCCGTCACCGGCGCCGCCGGCCAGATCGGTTATGCCCTGCTGTTCCGCATCGCCTCGGGCGAGATGCTCGGCAAGGACCAGTCCGTGATCCTGCAGCTGCTGGAGATCCCGGACGAGAAGGCGCAGAAGGCGCTCAAGGGCGTGATGATGGAGCTGGAGGACTGCGCCTTCCCGCTGCTGGCCGGCATGGAGGCCCACGCCGACGCCAACACCGCCTTCAAGGACACCGACTACGCCCTGCTGGTGGGCGCCCGCCCGCGCGGCCCCGGCATGGAGCGCGCCGACCTGCTGGCCGCCAACGCGCAGATCTTCACCGCCCAGGGCAAGGCGCTGGACAAGGTCGCCAGCCGCAACGTCAAGGTGCTGGTGGTCGGCAACCCGGCCAACACCAACGCCTACATCGCCATGAAGAGCGCGCCCTCGCTGCCGCGCGAGAACTTCACCGCCATGCTGCGGCTGGACCACAACCGCGCGCTGTCGCAGATCGCGGCCAAGACCGGCTGCGCCGTCGCCGACATCGAGAAGCTGACCGTCTGGGGCAACCACTCGCCCACCATGTACGCCGACTACCGCTTCGCCACCGTGGGCGGCAAGAGCGTCAAGGACATGATCAACGACCAGGTGTGGAACGCCGACACCTTCCTGCCCACCGTCGGCAAGCGCGGCGCCGCCATCATCGAGGCGCGCGGCCTGTCCTCGGCCGCTTCCGCCGCCAACGCCGCCATCGACCACATGCGCGACTGGGCCCTGGGCACCAACGGCAAGTGGGTCACCATGGGCGTGCCCTCCAACGGCGACTACGGCATCCCCAAGGACGTGATGTTCGGCTTCCCCGTCACCACCGCCAACGGCAAGTACGAGATCGTCAAGGGCCTGCCCATCGACGCGTTCAGCCAGGAGCGCATCGACAAGACGCTCAAGGAACTGCAGGACGAACAGGCCGGCGTGGCGCACCTGCTCTGAGCGGGCGCCGCGTGAAGCAGCACCCGCGCGACATCCTCCTCGGCGCCCAGGCGCGCACCGGCGGGCTGCCGGTGTGCGACCACTACAGCGGCGTGGAGGCCAGGATGCGCAAGAGCCTGCAGCTGCAGGCCGAAATGACGCGTGAATTCGGCGCCTGCGTGTTCGACGTCACGCTCGACTGCGAGGACGGCGCGCCGGTCGGCCGCGAGGCCGAACACGCAGCGCTCGTCACCGACCTGGTGATGGGCGCCGCCCCCGGTGCGCGTGTCGCCGTCCGCGTGCACCCGGTGGACCATCCCGCCTTCGCGCACGACGTGCAGGCCATCGTCGGCCGGGCCGGCGCCCGCCTGTCGCACGTGATGATCCCCAAGGTGGAGTCGCTGCGCGACGTCGAGATCGCCGCCCATGCGCTCGATGCCGCCGGCGCGCGGCAGCTGCCGCTGCACGCGCTGGTCGAGTCGCCGGCCGCGGTGCACCGTGCCTTCGACATCGCCGGCCATCCGCGCATCCAGTCGCTCAGCTTCGGGTTGATGGATTTCGTTTCGGCCCACGGCGGTGCCATTCCCGAGGAAGGCATGGCCGCGCAGGGGCAGTTCACGCATCCGCTGGTCGTGCGCGCCAAGCTGGAGATCGCCTCGGCCTGCCACGCGCATGGCAAGGTGCCTTCGCACTGCGTCGTGACCGAATTCAAGGATGCCCAGGCGATGGAGACCGCCGCGCGCCGGGCCGTGAACGAGTTCGGCTACACGCGCATGTGGAGCATCCACCCCGACCAGATCCGCCCGATCCTGAAGGCGATGTCGCCCAGCGAAGGCGAGATCGCCCAGGCTGCCTGCATCCTGCAGCAGGCCGAGCAGGCCGACTGGGCGCCCATCAGCTTCGACGGCAAGCTGCACGACCGTGCCAGCTACCGCTTCCACTGGCAGGTGCTGGAGCGCGCCCACGCCACGGGTGCGCGGCTGCCGGCGCAGGCGCAGGGCTGGTTCGCCGGCCCCTGATTTCGACGACCCCACAGGAGACACCATGCATGACCGTCTCGTGCCGGCCGCCGTGGCCGCGCTGCTGATCGCCCTGGCCCTGCCGGCGACGGCGCAAACCGCCAAGCCCGACGCGGGCAAGACCGCAACTGCGGCCAGCAAGCCGGCGGCCAAACCCGCTGCTGCAAAGGGGAAGGGCAAGCCCCTGGCGCGGTCCGCGCAGAAGGCGGTCGAGGAGGTGACCCCGATCGACGACGACCCCAGCATCCAGCTGAGCGAAGAGGACCTCGAAGTCGCGAAGCAGGTCTACGTGGGCGAGATGCCGTGCGAGCTCGGCGCGACCGTGCGCGTGCGCGCCGCCCGCCGGGCCGGGCTGTTCGTGGTCAGCACCAAGGGCCACCGCTTCCTCATGCACCCGGTGCAGAGCCGCACCGGTGCGATCCGGCTGGAGGACGGCAAGCGGGGCGCGATGTGGCTGCAGCTGGGCAACAAGTCCATGCTGATGAGCCAAAAGCTGGGCCAGCGCCTCGCCGACGAGTGCCAGAGCCCGGAGCAGGTCACGTACGCCGAGGAGCTCAAGCGCAATCCGCGCCCGAGCATCCTGGAGCCGCTGCCGGCCGGCGGCGGCATGCACGGCCACGGCGGCCGCCACGGTGCCATGCCCTGCTGCGCGCCGCAGCCGGCCGCCAGCGCGCCGGCTCCCGCCACCGCGGCCGCCCAGCCGGCTCCGGCGGCATCTCCCGCCGAGGCCGCCGCTTCGTCGCCGGCCTCAGGCATCGCGAGCGTCCCGGCCGCCGGTGCCGCGGCCCCGGCCCCCAGCACCAACCAGTAACCCGCATCCAAGGACGGAGAACCCATGCTGCAAGCCTATGTGAACCACGTGGCCGAGCGCGCGGCGCTCGGCATCCCGCCGCTGCCCCTGTCGGCACAACAGACGGCCGACCTGGTCGAGCTGCTGAAGAAGCCCGGCACCGCCGAGGCCGACTTCCTGCTGGACCTGATCACCCACCGCGTGCCGGCCGGCGTGGATGACGCCGCCAAGGTCAAGGCCAGCTACCTGGCCGCCGTGGCGCACGGCACCGAGAAGTGCCTGGTCATCAGCCGTGCCAAGGCCACCGAGCTGCTGGGCACCATGCTGGGCGGCTACAACATCGGCCCTCTGATCGAGCTGCTGGACGACGCCGAAGTGGGCACCGTCGCGGCCGATGCGCTCAAGAAGACGCTGCTGATGTTCGACCAGTTCCACGACGTCAAGGAAAAGGCCGACAAGGGCAACGCCAACGCCAAGGCGGTGCTGCAGAGCTGGGCGGACGCCGAGTGGTTCACCAGCCGCCCCGAAGTGCCGCAGAGCCTGACGGTCACCGTGTTCAAGGTGCCCGGCGAGACCAACACCGACGACCTGTCGCCCGCCCCGGACGCCTGGAGCCGCCCCGACATCCCGCTGCACGCGCTGGCCATGCTGAAGAACAAGCGCGAGGGCGCGCCCTTCCAGCCGGAGGAAGACGGCAAGCGCGGCCCGGTCAGGTTCCTGGACGAGCTCAAGGCCAAGGGCCACCCGGTCGCCTACGTGGGCGACGTGGTGGGCACCGGTTCCTCGCGCAAGTCGGCCACCAACAGCGTGCTGTGGTGGACCGGCGAGGACATCCCCTTCGTGCCGAACAAGCGCTTCGGCGGCGTCTGCCTGGGCGGCAAGATCGCACCGATCTTCTACAACACCATGGAAGACGCGGGCGCGCTGCCGATCGAGCTGGACGTCTCCAAGATGGAGATGGGCGACGTGGTCGAGCTGCGCCCCTACGAGGGCAAGGCGCTGAAGAACGGCGAGGTGATCGCCACCTTCCAGGTCAAGAGCGAGGTGCTGTTCGACGAGGTGCGTGCCGGCGGCCGCATCCCGCTGATCATCGGCCGCGGCCTCACCGCCAAGGCCCGCGAGGCGCTGGGCCTGCCGCCCTCGACGCTGTTCCGCCTGCCGCAAGCCCCCAAGGACAGCGGCAAGGGCTTCACCCTGGCGCAGAAGATGGTCGGCCGCGCCTGCGGCCTGCCGGAAGGCCAGGGCATCCGCCCGGGCACCTACTGCGAGCCGAAGATGACGTCGGTGGGGTCGCAGGACACGACCGGCCCGATGACGCGCGACGAGCTGAAGGACCTGGCCTGCCTGGGCTTCTCGGCCGACCTGGTGATGCAGTCGTTCTGCCACACCGCGGCCTACCCCAAGCCGGTGGACGTGAAGATGCACCACGAGCTGCCGGACTTCATCTCCACCCGCGGCGGCGTCTCGCTGCGCCCGGGCGACGGCGTGATCCACAGCTGGCTCAACCGCTTCCTGCTGCCCGACACGGTCGGCACCGGCGGCGACTCGCACACCCGCTTCCCGATCGGCATCAGCTTCCCGGCCGGCTCCGGCCTGGTGGCGTTCGCGGCCGCCACCGGCGTGATGCCGCTGGACATGCCCGAGAGCGTGCTGGTGCGCTTCAAGGGCCAGATGCAGCCCGGCGTCACCTTGCGCGACCTGGTCAACGCCATCCCGCTGTACGCCATCAAGCAGGGCCTGCTGACGGTGGCCAAGGCCGGGAAGAAGAACATCTTCTCCGGCCGCATCCTCGAGATCGAGGGCCTGCCGGACCTGAAGGTGGAGCAGGCGTTCGAGCTGTCCGACGCCTCCGCCGAGCGCTCGGCCGCGGCCTGCACGGTGCACCTGAACAAGGAACCGATCATCGAGTACATCAACAGCAACATCACGCTGATGCGCTGGATGATCGCCAACGGCTACCAGGACGCCCGCACGCTGGCGCGCCGCATCGCCGCCCAGGAAGCCTGGCTGAAGGACCCTCAGCTGCTCGAGGCCGATGCCGACGCCGAGTACGCCGCCGTAATCGAGATCGACCTGGCCGAGATCTCCGAGCCGATCGTCGCCTGCCCGAACGACCCGGACGACGTCAAGACGCTGTCCGACGTGGCCGGCGCCAAGATCGACGAGGTCTTCATCGGCTCGTGCATGACCAACATCGGCCACTTCCGTGCGGCCTCCAAGCTGCTGGAAGGCAAGCGCGACATCCCGACCAAGCTGTGGGTGGCGCCGCCGACCAAGATGGACCAGAAGCAGCTGACCGAGGAAGGCCACTACGGCGTGCTCGGCACCGCCGGCGCCCGCATGGAGATGCCGGGCTGCTCGCTGTGCATGGGCAACCAGGCGCAGGTGAAGGAGGGCGCGACGGTGTTCTCCACCTCCACCCGCAACTTCCCGAACCGGCTGGGCAAGAACAGCAACGTGTACCTGGGCAGCGCCGAGCTGGCCGCCATCTGCTCGCGCCTGGGCCGCATCCCGACGCGCGAGGAGTACCTGGCCGACATCGGCGTGATCAACGCCAACGGCGAGAAGATCTACCAGTACATGAACTTCGACCGCATCGACGACTTCCGCAAGGTCGCCGACAAGGTGCCGGCGTAAGCGGCTGGCTCCCACGGAAGAACGGCCCCCCGGGGGCCGTTTTTCATGGTCAGACCAGCACTTCGTGGTGCTCGCCGATGGTGGGCCGCTCGCCGCTCACCGCCGCCGCTGCCAGCTTGAACAGCTGGGTGGGCTTGCTCTCCCGGATGTCCCAGAACTCGGCGTGGGTGATGTGGACCTCCACCAGTTCCAGATCGGGATCGTCCGCGCCGCCGGGGAACCAGGCCTTGGTCATCGGGTTGAACAGCCGGTGGCGCGTGTCGCGGTCCTCGCTGACGGTGGCCTGGCCGCTGATCGACACGTAGCGGTCGTTGTGCGGGTCGGCATAGGACACGTTGACGTTGCCGTCGTTGCGCAAGCGCTCGCCCAGCTCGGTGCGTCGCGAGACGAAGAAATAGAGGACCGGCAGTTCGCCGAGTCCCCGGTTCAGGGTGGTGAGCGGGTGCGAGTGCAGGCGCCGTCGCCATGGCGGTGCGTCAGCATGGCGAAACGGATGTCCTTGATCATCTCCCACAGCCGCTGCTGGGGGGTCTTGTCCTTGCTCATGGGGAAGTCCTTCGGGGTCCCGGTCGGGTCTTGGATCCATCTTGGGCCGCGGCGCTCATCCGCAGCGTCGGAAGCGTCCACCGCAGGCTGTGCGCCGGCTCCGACATCCCCGCATCCCCTTCCGCCGGTGACGGCCGGTGCCGTGCCGGGTCCGCACTTCCCGTAGCATCCGCCGTTCAACCGGCGAAGGCCCTCGCATGTTCAAGTCGTTCTTCTTCTCCCGCCGCTGGCTCCCCTGGTCCCTGCTGGGCACGGCCGTCATCCTGTTCGCCACCTGGTACCGGGTGGAGCTGGACGTGCAGATCAACGAGTGGTTCGGCAGCTTCTACGACCTGGTGCAGAAGGCGCTGGCCAAGCCGGGGTCGATCACCACGGCCGACTACTGGGCCCAGCTCAACCTGTTCCTGCGCATCGCCATGCTGTACGTGACGATCGCGGTGGTGCTGGACTTCTTCGTCAAGCACTACATCTTCCGCTGGCGCACGGCGATGAACGACTACTACATGTCGCACTGGGACAAGCTGCGCCACATCGAAGGCGCCGCCCAGCGCGTGCAGGAGGACACCATGCGCTTCGCCACCATCATGGAGGGCCTGGGTATCGACTTCATGCGCAGCCTGATGGTGCTGGGTGCCTTCCTGCCCATCCTGGCCACCCTGTCGGCCAAGGTGACCGAGCTGCCCTGGTTCGGGACCGTCCCGTATTCGCTGGTCTGGGTCGCCATCGCGTTCGCGCTGGCCGGCACGGTGCTGCTGGCAGTGGTCGGCATCAAGCTGCCGGGCCTGCAGTTCCAGAACCAGCGGGTGGAGGCGGCCTACCGCAAGGAGCTGGTCTATGGCGAGGACGACCCGGCGCGCGCCAGCCCGCCCGAGACCGGGCGGCTGTTCGGCGACGTGCGCAAGAACTACTTCCGCCTGTTCTTCCACTACCTGTACTTCGATGTCGCCAAGTGGTCCTACATCCAGTTCGGCGTGCTGGTGCCCTACATCGCCCTGGCGCCGACCATGGTGAGCGGGGCAGTGACCCTGGGCGTGATGCAGCAGATCGTGCGCGCGTTCGGCCGGGTGGAGAGCTCGTTCCAGTTCCTGGTGCTGAGCTGGTCCACCATCGTGGAGCTGATGTCGGTCTACAAGCGCCTGCGCGCCTTCGAGCGGCAGATCGAGGCCGGCGATGCGGCCGACGTGCGGCCGGCGGCGACGCCGGGGTAGGCCTCAGGGGCCCTCGGTCGCGGCCGCCAGCTGGCGCAGCGCCTCGCCGGTCGCCGCATCCAGCGGGAAGAAGGTTTCCAGTGCCAGCTCCTGCACGGTCACGTCCACCGCCGTGCCGAAGACGGTGGTGGTGCTGATGAAGCTGAGCACCCGCCCATCCTGCGCGCGGTACTGCAATGGCAGCGCCACGCCCAGGTGCTCGCCGTCCAGCCGCGTGTCGTGCGCGCCCTCGGGCACCGGGTAGGCCTGCAGTTCCGCCAGCAGGTCCGACAGCACGGCATCGCCGGTCGCCTGCACCTGCTGGTGCAGCCGCTCGAACAGGTGCGTCCGCCATTGCCCCAGGTTGACGATGCGGCCGGCCAGCCCGCGCGGATGCAGGCTGAGGCGCAGCACGTTGACCGTCCCCTGCAGCAGCGCGGCATCGGCGCCGGCCAGCAGGTGCGGCAGCATGCGGTTGCCGGCGACCAGGTTCCAGTGCCGGTCCACCGCCAGCGCCGGGTTGGGCTCGTGCGCCCGCAGGATCAGCTCGACGGCCTCGCGTGCCGGGGCGAGCGCAGGATCCGCCAGCGGCCGTTCGCGGTACATGGGCGCGTAGCCGGCAGCCACCAGCATGGCATTGCGCTCGCGCAGCGGCACGTCCAGCCGCTGGGCCAGCCGCAGCACCATCTCGCGGCTGGGTAGGGCACGGCCGGTCTCCACGAAGCTGAGGTGGCGGGTCGAGATGTCGGCTTCCCCCGCCAGCCCTTGCTGCGAGAGCCGGCGGTGCAGTCGCCAGCGGCGCAACTGGGCGCCGAAGGGTGGCGGGGCGAGGGTCGGCTGGGGGGCGAGGCTCATGCAGGCATGCTATGCGTTGCGCGGCCGGACTTCCATGACTTCGCAGGTCATGGACCTGCCTCGGCCCGGTGACCACCATGCCAGCACCCACTTCCAAGGAGGCTTGCATGTCGACGGCCAGTTGCAGCGCGCCGCAACCCAGGCACGAGGCCGAATCGGCCCAGGGCCCAGAGCACGCGGCGCAGGAACAGCGGAGAAGCAAAGATCGCCACGTGGCCATGGGCCCGCGGCCGGCAGGCCCACCGGCTTCTTGTATGCTGTCCCACCCCTTTTTCGACAGCATCCCATGACCCGCGTCTTCAACTTCAGCCCCGGTCCCGCCACCCTGCCCGAAGCCGTCCTGCGCCAGGCGGCCGAGGAAATGCTCGACTGGCACGGCAGCGGCATGTCGGTGATGGAGATGAGCCACCGCGGCAAGGAATTCATCGGCATCCACGCCGAAGCGGAAGCCACGCTGCGCGAGCTGATGGGGATCCCGTCCAACTACAAGGTGCTGTTCCTGCAGGGCGGGGCGATCGGCGAGAACGCCATCGTCCCCATGAACCTGATCGGGCGCAGCGGCCGCGCCGACTACGTGGTGACCGGCGACTGGTCCAGGAAGTCGGTCAAGGAAGCGAAGACCTACGGCACGGTCAACATCGCCGCCACCGGCGAGGCCTCGAAGTTCACCGCGATCCCGAAGCAGTCCGGATGGAAGCTGGATCCGGGCGCCGCCTACGTGCACATCTGCTCCAACGAGACCATCGGCGGCGTCGAGTACCACTGGACGCCCGACACGGGCGCCGTGCCCCTGGTGGCCGACATGTCGTCCAACATCCTGTCGCGGCCCATCGACGTCAGCCGCTACGGCCTGATCTATGCCGGCGCCCAGAAGAACATGGGCCCCTCCGGGGTGACGGTCGTGATCGTGCGCGACGACCTGCTGGGCCACGCGCTGCCGATCACGCCCTCGGCCTTCAACTACAAGCTGCAGGCCGAGGCCGACTCGATGCTGAACACCCCGCCCACCTACGCGATCTACATCGCCGGGCTGGTCTACAAGCACCTCAAGGCGCAGGGCGGCCTGGCGGCCATGGAGGAGCACAACCGGGCCAAGGCCAAGATCCTGTACGACTACCTGGACGCCAGCAGCTTCTACCGCAACCCGGTCGCGCCCGAGGACCGTTCGCTGATGAACGTGCCCTTCACGCTCAAGGACGCGGCCCTGGACGAGCCCTTCCTCAAGGGGGCCACCGAGCGCGGGATGATCCAGCTCAAGGGCCACCGCTCGGTCGGCGGCATGCGCGCCTCGATCTACAACGCCATGCCGATCGAGGGCGTGAAGGCGCTGGTCGCCTACATGCAGGAATTCGAGAGGCAGCATGGCTAGCCTGCGCCCGTTCCGGATCCTGGTGCTGAACCAGGTCTCGGAGGTGGGGCTGCAGCGCCTGCCGGCCGGACGCTACCGGGTCGGCAAGGACGTGGAGGAGCCGGACGCGGTGCTGGTGCGCTCGGCCGACATGCATGCCATGCAGGTGCCCGCCAGCGTGCAGGCGATCGCGCGTGCCGGTGCCGGCACCAACAACATCCCGGTCAAGGCCATGAGCGCGCGCGGCGTGCCGGTATTCAACGCGCCGGGCGCCAACGCCAATGCGGTGAAGGAACTGGTGCTGTCCGGCATGCTGATGGCGGCGCGCAACCTGCCGGCGGCGCAGCGCTTCGTCGACGGGCTGGATCCGTCCGCCGCCGACCTGGATCGGCAGGTGGAGGAGGGCAAGAAGGCCTTTGCCGGCTTCGAGCTGGCCGGGCAGACCCTGGGCGTGATCGGCCTGGGCAAGGTCGGCTGCCTGGTCGCCCATTCGGCGCTGCAGCTGGGCATGAACGTGGTGGGCTTCGACCCCGAGATCACGGTGGATGCGGCCTGGAGCCTGCCCTCGCAGGTGCGCCGCGCCGGCAGCGTGCCCGAAGTGCTGCGCAGCTCGCGCTTCGTCAGCCTGCACGTGCCGCTGCTCGATGCCACGCGGCACCTGGTCAACGCCGATAACCTGCCGCTGCTCAAGTCCGGCGGGGTGCTGCTGAACTTCTCGCGCGAGGGCGTGGTCGACGACGCGGCCGTGCTGCGGGCGCTGGACGCCGGCACGCTGGGCCGCTACGTCTGCGACTTCCCGCACGGCGCCATCCTGCGCCACCCCGGCGTGATCGCGCTCCCGCACCTGGGCGCCTCCACCCGCGAGGCCGAGGACAACTGCGCGGTGATGGTCGCCGAGCAGCTACGCGACTACCTGGAGCACGGCAACGTCGTCAACGCCGTCAACTTCCCCGGCGTGGCGATGGCGCGGGAGTCGCGCTTCCGGGTGGCGATCGCCAACGCCAATGTGCCCAACATGCTGGGCCAGATCTCCACGGCCATGGCGCAGGCCGGCCTGAACATCCACAACATGGTCAACAAGTCGCGCGGCGAGATGGCCTACACGCTGGTGGACGTGGACAGCGAGGTCTCGGCCGAGGTGCTGGCCGCGCTGCGCGCCATCGAGGGCGTGCTCGCGGTGCGCTACCTGCCGGCCGCCGAAGCGGACTGAAGCAAGCCGGTCCGGGTCAGTCCTGCCGGCCGGTCTCCTGCCGGTACAGGCCGGGCAGGAAGTGCTCCAGCATGCCGACCTCCTCGACGTTGTGGCGCAGCCAGGCTTCGCCCTTGCCGGCGGGAAAGGCGAGCCGCAGCACCAGGGGCTGCAGCAGGCGGGCGACGCCACGCCTCGTGCCGATCACCAGGCAGTTCTCATAGAGGGTGCCGTCCGGCACCGCCCGGAACGTGTATTCCATCCGCGCGAGTCCCGAGATGCCATGCACCACCGGGTTGTGGATGAAGCCCTCCTCGTCGAGCTTCTCGATGCGGGTCTCGATGTCGACCTCGAAGCGGCGATTGGCGCCGAGGAACTCCTTCAGGCGGATCACCGCGCCGGGCCCCACGCTGCCGTCCGGCAGCCGCTTCGCATAGCTCGCATGCACGTGGTCGTAGGGATGCCAGGCGCGGTAGCGGTCGACCCGGCGGCCGTCCACCTCCACCTCGCCCTCGAGGTGGGCGAACCACCAGGCCAGCATGCGCGGCGAGACGCCGCGCAGCACCTCGTGGCGGATCCAGTACCGGGTGCGTCCGTCCGCCAGGCGGTCGACGCCGAAGCGGGCGGACCCCAGCGGCTTGAGGGGCCAGGGCAGGGCCGCGGGCTGCGGCGGGCCCGGGTGCCTCGCCGGATAGGCAGGCACCGGGGGCCGCTCGGCTGCGGCCAGGACCGGCAGGGGCAAGGCCTGGTAGCTCATGGCAGGTCAGATGTGTATAGCATCCACTGTACTTCTTGTTTGAATATAAGTAAAGTGACAGCTATACAAAGTAAATCGCGGGCGCGCGGCCGCCCGCGTTCGGAAGCCCGCAGCGCCGAGATCCTGTGGGCGGCGGCGCAGCTCTTTGCCGAACGCGGGGTGGAGCGGGCGAGCACGCGCGAGATCGCCGCCCGCGCCGGCACCACGGAGCGCACGCTGTTCAAGCACTTCGGTTCCAAGGAGGCGCTGGTCCGGGCGGTCGTCGAGGAAGCGGTGCTGATGCACCTGGCACCGCTGTCGCTCGAGGGCCTGCGCCGCGCCATCGGCGCGTCCGCCGCGGACCTGGCAGGCTGGCATCGCTCGCTGCTGGCCTCGCGCCTGCAGGCTTGGCAGGGCGCTCCCGAGCTGGTCCGCCTGCTGATGGCGGAGGTGCTGCGCGATGCCTCGGCGCGCGAGCGGTTCGCCGCCCACTGGCGATCGGCTGCCTGGAAGCCGCTGGTCAGTTTGTTCACGAGCCTGCAGGCGGACCGGCGATTGCGGTCCGACATCGCGCCGGAGCGCATGGCCCGCCTGTTCCTCTCGCTGAACCTGGGCTACCTGTCCGCCCGCCTGGTGCTGGCGCCGGCTGCGGACTGGGACGACGAGGCGGAACTCGATGCCATCGTGGCCCTGTTCCGGTCCGGTAGCGCAGCCGCTCCCTGACTGCGGGTATCGGCCGCTCCGGCAACCCAACGGCGGAGGCGGCGGCACAATGGGGCGAGCTGTCCCAGCCGGGACACGACCTCCGGTCCAGAAGAAAAGGAAGACCCGATGCCCCACGCCTTTGCCCGCACCCTGAAGAGCTTCAAGTTCGGCCGGCAGACCGGCAGCCTCTACTCGCTGCCGGCCCTGGCCGAGGAATTCCCCAACATCAGGCGGATGCCGGTGTCCATGCGCATCGTGCTGGAGTCGGTGCTGCGCAACTGCGACGGCCTCAAGGTCACCGCCGACCACGTGCGCCAGGTCGCCAACTGGTCGCCCACCGCGGCGCGCACCGAGGAGATCCCGTTCGTGGTGGCGCGCGTGGTGCTGCAGGATTTCACCGGCGTGCCGCTGCTGGCAGACCTGGCCGCCATGCGCAGCACTGCGGCCCGGCTGGGCCGCGACCCGGGGCGCGTCGAACCGCTGGTGCCGGTGGACCTGGTGGTGGACCACTCGATCATGGTCGACCACTACGGCACGCGCGACGCGCTCGACCTGAACATGAAGCTCGAGTTCCACCGCAACCGCGAGCGCTACGAGTTCATGAAGTGGGGCATGCAGGCCTTCAGCACCTTCGGCGTGGTGCCGCCCGGCTTCGGCATCGTCCACCAGGTCAACCTGGAGTACCTGGCGCGCGGCGTGCACAGCACGCCCCAGGGCGTCTACTACCCCGATTCGCTGGTCGGCACCGACAGCCACACCACGATGATCAACGGCATCGGCGTGGTCGGCTGGGGTGTGGGCGGCATCGAGGCCGAGGCGGCCATGCTTGGCCAGCCGGTCTACATGCTCACGCCCGACGTGGTCGGCCTGGAGCTGACCGGCCGCCTGCGCGAAGGCTGCACCGCCACCGACCTGGTGCTCACGGTGACGGAGCTGCTGCGCAAGCACAAGGTGGTCGGCAAGTTCGTCGAGTTCTTCGGCGAGGGCACGCGCACGCTGGCCGTGCCGGACCGCGCCACCATCGGCAACATGGCGCCCGAGTACGGCGCCACCATGGGTTTCTTCCCGGTCGACGAGAAGACCCTCGACTACTTCCGCGGCACCGGCCGCAGCGAGTCCGAGATCTCGGCGCTGGAGGCCTACTTCCGCGCCCAGGGCCTGTTCGGCGTGCCGCAGGCCGGCGAACTGGACTACTCGCAGGTCGTGAAACTGGACCTGGGCGACGTCACGCCCAGCCTGTCGGGTCCCAAGCGGCCGCAGGACCGCATCGAACTGGGCAAGGTCAAGGAGCAGTTCACGCGCCTGTTCAGCGCCCCGATCGCCGAGAACGGGTTCAACCAGCCGGCCGAGACGCTGCAGAGCCGTACGCTGCTGCACCCGGGCGGCGAAACCCCGGACCCCAAGATTCCGTCCGCCCCCCCGCTGCGGCCGGCGGCGATCGTGTCCGAGACGGAGATGGTCTACAACCGGCCGACGCTGCATTCGGCGCAGTCGGAGGCCGCCGCGGCGCCCACCGCGCCGCAGGACGTGACCATAGGCAACGGCGACGTGCTGATCGCCGCCATCACCAGCTGCACCAACACCTCCAACCCGGGCGTGCTGCTGGCCGCCGGCCTGCTGGCCAAGAAAGCGGTGGAAGCGGGGCTGCGCGTGCAGCCGCACATCAAGACCTCGCTGGCGCCCGGCTCGCGTATCGTGACCGAGTACCTGCAGAAGACCGGGCTGCTGCCCTACCTGGAGCAGCTGGGCTTCACCGTGGCGGGCTACGGCTGCACCACCTGCATCGGCAACTCGGGCGACCTGGCGGCGGAGATCAACGAAGCCATCACCAAGAACGACCTGGTGTGCGCCGCCGTGCTGTCGGGCAACCGCAACTTCGAGGCCCGCATCCACCCGAACATCAAGGCCAACTTCCTGGCCAGCCCGCCGCTGGTGGTGGCCTACGCGCTGGCCGGCACGGTGCTCAAGGACCTGATGAGCGAGCCGGTCGGCAAGGGACACGGCGGCAAGGACGTCTGGCTGGGCGACATCTGGCCGTCCAGCGAGGAGGTCCACAAGCTGATGAAGCACGCCATGGACGGCGAGGCCTACCGCCGCAACTACGCGAAGGTGAAGTCCGAGCCGGGCGAGCTCTGGAAGGGCATCCACGGCGTGTCCGGCGAGACCTATGCCTGGCCGGCCAGCACCTATATCGCCGAGCCGCCGCTGTTCCCGGACTTCGACCCGCAGCCGCCCGCGGCCAACGACCCGAAGCAGGACGTGTCGGTGCGCGGGGCGCGCATCATGGCGCTGTTCGGCGACTCGATCACCACCGACCACATCTCGCCAGCCGGGTCGATCAAGGAGAGCTCGCCGGCCGGCCAGTGGCTGCTGGCGCATGGCGTGAAGAAGGCGGACTTCAACAGCTACGGCTCGCGCCGCGGCAACCACGACGTGATGATGCGTGGCACCTTCGCCAACGTGCGCATCAAGAACCTGATGATCCCGGCGCTGCCGGGCGGCTCGCGCGAGGAGGGCGGCGTGACCCTGTACCGCGACGCCCAGGGCCGCACGGAGAAGATGTCCATCTTCGACGCCGCCATGAAGTACATGGCCGAGGGCCGGCCCACGGTCATCTTCGCCGGCGAGGAGTACGGCACGGGATCCTCGCGCGACTGGGCGGCCAAGGGAACCCAGCTGCTGGGCATCAAGGCGGTGATCGCGCGCAGCTTCGAGCGCATCCACCGCAGCAACCTGGTGGGCATGGGCGTGCTGCCGCTGCAGTTCCAGGACACCGACACCTGGCAGTCGCTGCGGCTGGACGGCTCGGAGTTGATCGACGTGGTGCCCGACCCCAGCCTGCGCCCGCGCAGCGACGCCAAGGTCGTGGTGCTGCGCGCCGACGGCAGCCGGCAGGAGATCACGGTCACGCTGCGCATCGACACCGACATCGAGGTGCAGTACTACCGCCACGGCGGCATCCTGCCCTTCGTGTTGCGGCAGTTGCTCGCGGCCTGAGGGCCGCCTCGTCGCAGCAGTCGCATCGGGGCTGCGAGCGGCCCGGAGATGCTTCAAGCCTGAAGGATCAGGCCGTACACTCGAGCGAGCCCGCGCGGCGGGCCCTTGCCGAAGGACTGGCCCCTTGATCCGATTCAGCGCCCGCCGGGGCGTCTCGCCCACCATCGCGCCGGAGGAATCCATCGGTTCCGCCACACCGCCGGTGCCCGATGGCCAGGGCGTGCTGCGCGTGGTGCGCGTGAGCCGGGCCGAGGTGCGGGGCTCGGCCATGGACGAACTGTTCGCCGCCCGCAGGCGCGTGCAGGGTCCCGGGCGCGTGCCCGGCCTGTGCGGTGCCGTGCTGCACGTCGCCGGCTGGTTCGTGCTGTGGCAGGAAGGACCGGAGGCGGTGATCGAGGCGGCGCTCAAGCCGCCGGCCCGCGGCCGCCACGCGGTGCCGCGCGTCCTGCACCGCAGCTTCGGGCCACGCACGCTGCAGGAGCCGCTGGTCCTGAGCACGACCCAGTGGCTGGAGGGGCCGGTTCCGTTCGAGCGCCGCATCGAGGCGGTGGCCACGGCGCCTTCGATGCGTCCGCAGGACATCTGGCGCGTGCTCAGCGAGCCCTGCACGCTGACGCCTTCCACGGTGCTGCCCGACCTGGACCGCCGCTTCGGGCTGCTGGCCTCGGACGACCAGCGTGCCATCGAACGGGCGCGCCAGCTCGCCGACCATTTCAACCGGCCGCTGGTCTATCGCCGCTTCGCCGACGCGACCCCGGGCACCAGCGACTTCGGCGCCGCGTACCTGGACCTGCCCTTGAGCGGCCGGCCGCTGCGGGTGCAGGCCGTCTCGCGCCGTGCCTTCGGCAATCCCCTGGTGCACGAAGCCCTGCGCCCGGCCGACCGGCTGGTGCTGCTGGTGGGCGAACAGTCGCGACCGGCCCTCGAGCTGGCCGCCGGCATGGCAACGTTCCTGCAGCGGGTCGGTCCGCCCGCTGCCATCGAAGTGGTGGCCGAGGACGCCGCGGTGGGCACCGCCGTCGCCGACTTCCTGCGCGGCCAGGTGAACGCGGGCATCACGCTGCGGGAGACGGCGATCGGCGAGGCGCAGCTGGTGGCCTCGCTGATCGGCGTTGCCGCCGCGCCCTGAGGGCTGCTGCGCGCGCGAGCGCGGGCACAATGCGCGGCAATGGCACAGGACGTTCTCGTCGCCGGGGGAGGCATCGCGGGGCTCGCGGCCGCAGTGGCCGCCCGGGCCGCCAACTGGGAGGTGCGGCTGTTCGAGCAGGCCCAGGAGTTCTCCGAAGTGGGCGCCGGCCTGCAGCTCGGGCCCAATGCCACGCGCGTGCTGCGCGAGTGGGGTTTGCTGGATCGGCTGCAGGCGCTCGCCTGGCAGCCGCCGCGCCTGTCGGTGCGCGATGCCCTGGATGGGCGCGAACTGGGCTCGCTCGCGCTCGGTGCTTCGGCGCAGCAGCGCTATGGCGCCCCCTACCTGACCGTGCACCGCGCCGACCTGCACGACGCGCTGCTGCAGGCCGCCGCGGATGCCGGCGCGTGGCTGCGCACCGGCCTGCGCATCGCCGCCGTCCGGGTCGATGGCGAACTGGCGCAGGCGCACCTGGAGGGCGGCGCGCTGGTGGAAGCCGATGCCATGGCGATCGCCGACGGCGTGTGGAGCCGCCTGCGCGAGCAGTTGGTGGGCGACGGCCCCGCGCCGGCGACCGGGCACGTGGCCTACCGGGCGCTGGTGCCGATGTCGCAGCTGCCCGCCGCGCTGCGGGGCAACGAGGTGCAGGCCTGGCTGGGACCGCAGATGCACCTGGTGCGCTACCCGGTGCGGGCCGGCGAGGCGCTCAACGTGGTCGGATTCATCGAAGGGCGGGCGGGCGCCGGCTGGGACCACGCCGTGCACCCCGATGCCCTGCGCGCGGCCGTCGCCGGGCTGTGCGGCGAACTGCAGTCGCTGGTCGATGCGGTCGAGGTCTGGCGCATGTGGCCGGTGCACGACCGTCCGCCGGTGCGCGGGGCGGCGGAGATGGCGCGCGGGCGGGCCGTGCTGCTCGGCGACGCGGCCCATCCGATGCGGCCCTACCTCGCGCAGGGGGCCGGCATGGCGATCGAGGACGCCTGGTCGCTGCAGAAGGTGCTGGCCGCCTGCGACGAGCGCGTGATGGACGTGCCCACCAGCCTGCAGCGCTACGCGCTCAATCGCTGGCAGCGTTGCGCGCGGGTGCAGCGCCGCTCGCAGCGCAACGGCTGGATCTTCCATGCCGACGGCCTGCTGCGCCGTGCCCGCAACCTCGCGATGGCGGCCGGCGGCGAGCCGCTGCTCGACCTGCCCTGGCTGTACCGGGGCATCGAGGCCTGAGCGGCCTGCGGCCCCGGTTCAGAGATCGGTGCGCAGCCGCCAGATCTCGGGGAACAGCACCACGTCCAGCATCTTGCGCAGGTAGGGCACGCCGCCGGTGCCGCCGGTGCCGCGCTTGAATCCGATGATGCGTTCCACCGTGGTCACGTGGCGGAAGCGCCAGAGCCGGAACGCGTCCTCCAGGTCGGTCAGCTCCTCGCCGAGCTGGTACAGGTCCCAGTACTGCTCGGGGTTGCGATAGACCTGCAGCCAGGCCTGCTCCACTTCCGGACTCTCGACGTAGGGCAGGGTCCAGTCGCGCTCGACGTGGCTGGCCGGCACCGGCAGGCCGCGCCGCGCCAGCAGGCGCAGCGACTCGTCGTACAGCGAGGGGGCCTCGAAGGCGGCGCGCACCTGCTCCAGCAGGTCGGGCCGGTGCTCGTGGGGCTTGAGCATGGCCGGGTTCTTGTTGCCCAGCGTGAATTCGATGCGCCGGTACTGTGCGCTCTGGAAGCCGCTGGAGCTGGCCAGGTAGGGCCGGATCGCGCTGTACTCGGGCGGCGTCATGGTGGCCAGCACGTCCCAGGCGTGGACCAGCTGCTCCATGATTCGCGAGACGCGGGCCAGCATCTTGAAGGCGCTGCCGAGCTCGTCGCACGCCACGCAGCCGATGGCCGCGCCCAGCTCGTGCAGCATCAGCTTCATCCACAGCTCGCTGGTCTGGTGCTGGATGATGAACAGCATCTCGTTGTGGTTGGGCGACAGCGGCTTCTGCGCGCTGAGGATCGCGTCCAGCTGCAGGTAGTCGCCGTAGCTCATGGAGCGGCTGAAATCCAGTTGCGCGCCTTCTGCGCGCACGATGTCCTCGGGTCGGGTCCTGTCGTTCATGTCACGGCCTGTTGTCGGTTGAATTCGGGGCGCTGCCATTCGCCGCTCTCCAGCACCTGGCGCAGCTGCTCGACGGCGTTCCACACGTCCTCGAAGCCCAGGTACAGCGGGGTGAAGCCGAAACGCAGGATGTCGGGCGCGCGGAAGTCGCCGATCACGCCGCGCGCGATCAGCGCCTGCACGATGGCGTAGGCACCTTCGGGCCGCGACAGGCACACCTGCGAGCCGCGCTGCGCGTGCTCGCGCGGCGTCACCAGGACCAGTGCCTGGCCGGCGCAGCGCTCCTCCACCAGCGCGATGAACAGGTCGGTGAGGGCCAGCGACTTGGCCCGCAAGGCGTCCATGCCGCCCAGCGGACGCGCGGCATCGAGGGCATCGAGCCCGCAGTCGAGGGCCACCAGGCTCAGCACCGGTTGCGTGCCGCACAGGTAGCGGGCGATGCCGGGCGCCGGCTGGTACTCGGGCGTGAACTCGAACGGAGCCGCATGGCTCCACCAGCCGGCCAGCGGCTGCCAGAAGCGGTCGGCGTGGCGCGGGTGCACCCAGGCGAAGGCCGGTGCGCCGGGACCGCCATTGAGGTACTTGTAGCCGCAGCCGACCGCGAAGTCGGCATCGGCGCCCTGCAGGTCCACCGGCACGGCGCCGGCGCTGTGCGCCAGGTCCCAGACCGCGAGCACGCCGTGGCGGTGGGCCAGGCCGGTGAGCGCCGCCATGTCGTGCATGGCGCCGGTGCGGTAGTTCACGTGGGTGAGCATCAGCACGGCGACGTCGCCGCCTTGCAGCGCCTGCGGAATCTCCTGCGGCGCGTCGACCAGCCGCAGTTCGCAGCCGCGCTCGGCGCACAAGGCCTGGGCGATGTACAGGTCGGTCGGGAAGTTGCTGCGCTCGCTCAGCACGACGCGGCGGCCCGGTTGGTCCTCCGTCGCGATCGCCAGGGCGGCGCTCAGGACCTTGTAGAGGTTGATCGAGGTGGTGTCGGTGGCCACCGTTTCGCCGGGGCCGGCGCCGATCCAGCCGGCGATGCGGTCGCCGATGCGGCGCGGCATCTCGTACCAGCCGGCCGTGTTCCAGGAGCGGATGAGGCCCTCGCCCCATTCGTGTTCGACGGTGCGCGCGACGCGCGCGGCCGTGGCCCGCGGCAGCGGACCGAGCGAGTTGCCGTCCAGGTAGATCACGCCGTCGGGCAGAGCGAACAGGTCGCGCAGCGGGCGCAGCGGGTCGGCCGCGTCGCGGGCGCGGCAGGCTTGCAATGTCAGCATTCGGAATTCCTCCGCACTGCGTGCTCCGGAAATGAGCGCTTGGGGGGGCCCGGCGCGCTCATGGAGTACGCAGGACGGCGCGCACCGGCGAAGCGTCGGCCGTCATCAGTTTCAGGGGCAGGGCGATCAGTTCGTAGTCGCCTTCGGGGACCTCGTCGAGGACCAGGTTCTCCAGCACGCGCAGGCCGCGTCGGCGGATCGACTGGTGGCTGGGCAGGTCCTTGCTGTCGGCCGGGTCGATGCTGGCGGTGTCTATGCCCACCAGCCGCACGCCGGCATCGGCCAGGCGCTCGATCGTCTCGGGGGCGAAGGCGGCCAGGGCGTCGTCCCAGCGGTCCACCGGCATGCGCTCGTAGGTGCGCACCAGCACGCGCGGCGGCAGGTCCGCGGCGGCATGGGCGAGATCCGCCCAGTGGACCAGGGGCGCGCGGCCGATGGCGTGGATCACGCGGCAGGGGCCGAGGTAGGGGTCGAGGTCGAGCGCGCCGACGGCGGCGCCCTGCGGGTCGTAGTGCAGCGGGGCGTCGGCATGGGCGCCCACGTGCGGCGAAAGGGTCAGGCTGCTGACGTTGACGGGGCAGCCGGGCGCGATCTGCGCGGCCCACTGCTGCGCGTACGGCGTGTCGCCGGGGAACACGGGCGAGCCCGCGTGCACCGGCGGCGAGATGTCCCAGAGGCGTGGCATGCGGCGCAGTGTGGAACGCCGGAAATAACCGTGGTGTCGGTTATTGCCAACACCCTTTGATTTTTGTTGAGGCCTAAAGCATCGGCAGCGGCGGCAGGCCGTGGCGCGCGCGGGCGCGCAGGCAGGCATCGCTGCCCGGCTCCAGTTCACGGCAGGGATTGGGTCGCCATTCGTAGATGCCGCAGGCGACCTTTTCGCCGACTCGGCCGGTCAGCGCGGCGCACCGCATCGGCTGGTGGTCGGTGCCGCGCATGCGCCAGGTGCGGGCGGTCACCTCGACCGCGAGCCCGGCGGGCACGCAGCCGCCGTTGTGGTCGAGTTCCTCGACGGCGAAGTCGACGCGGAACGCGGCGCAGCAGGCACCGCAAACCAGGCAAGGATGGGGGAGGGTGGGGGACATGTGGTCAACCGCCGGCGGCCGCCTGGCGTTGCGCGATCACTGTATGCAAATACAGTTTCTTGGAAAGGAACGATCATGGAACTGCAGACCGCGCGCGAGATTATCGACACCCTGGCCCAGGGCATCCACCCCGTCACCGGCGAGGCCATGCCGGCGGACAGCCCCTACAACGCACCGCCGGTGATCCGCGCGCTGTTCGCGGTCTCGCAGGCGCTGGACACTGCGGTGGCCGCGCCCGCCCCTGCGGCGCGGCCGCGGCGCGAGGCGCCACCCAACACCGGCAAGCCCTGGAGCGCGGACGACGACGAGCAGTTGCGCTCCGGCTTCGACGCGGGCACCCCGACCAAGGACCTGGCGGCGGCGCTCGGCCGCACCCGCTGGGCGATCGAGTCGCGGCTGGTGAAGCTGGGCGTGATGACCCTGGGGGCATCGTCGGCAGCGCTGGCGCGCTGACCGGTGCGCGGTGGGGGATGACGGCGACGGCAGTCGCCCGTCTCCGGCGCTCAGGGCGCTACGCGACCCAGCAGCAGGTACTCCATCAGCGCCTTCTGCACGTGCATGCGGTTCTCCGCCTCGTCCCACACCACCGACTGCGGGCCGTCGATCACCTCGGCGGCCACTTCCTCGCCGCGGTGGGCGGGCAGGCAGTGCATGAACAGGGCGTCGGGCTTGGCCACGCGCATCATCTCCTCGTCCACGCACCAGTCGGCGAAGGCCTTGCGGCGCTGCTCGTTCTCGGCCTCGTAGCCCATGCTGGTCCACACGTCGGTGGTTACCAGGTCGGCGCCGCGGCAGGCGTCCATCGGGTCCTTGAACACCTTGTAGCTGTCGCGGCTGCGCACGCCGGCCACGGCCTGGTCGACCTCGTAGCCGCTGGGGGTGGACACGTGCACCGTGAAGCCCAGCAGCTCGGCGGCCTGCAGCCAGGTGTTGGCCATGTTGTTGCCGTCGCCCACCCAGGCCACGGTCTTGCCGGCGATGGAGCCGCGGTGCTCCTGGTAGGTGAACAGGTCGGCCAGGATCTGGCAGGGATGGAACTCGTTGGTCAGGCCGTTGATCACCGGCACCCGCGAGTGCTCGGCGAAGCGCTCGATCTTGTCCTGGCCGAAGGTGCGGATCATCACCAGGTCCACCATGCGGCTGATCACCCGCGCCGAGTCCTCGATCGGCTCGGCACGCCCGAGCTGGCTGTCGCCGGTGGTCAGGTGCACCACGCTGCCGCCCAGCTGGTACATGCCGGCCTCGAAGCTCACGCGCGTGCGGGTGGAGGCCTTCTCGAAGATCATGGCCAGCGTGCGGTCGGCCAGCGGGTGGTACTTCTCGTAGGCCTTGAACTTGCGCTTGATCACGGCGGCCCGTTCGAACAGCCACGCGTACTCGTCGGCCGTGAAGTCCACGAACTGCAGGTAGTGCCGGATCGTCATCGCCTTACTCCGCGAGGAAGGACTTGACCAGCGGCGCCAGGATGGCGACGCACTCGTCGGCCTCGGCCCGCGTGAAGATCAGGGGAGGCAGCAGCCGCACCACGCTGTCGGCGGTGACGCTGATCAGCAGACCCGCTTCGGCGGCACGGTTGACCAGCACGCCGCACGGCCGGTCCAGTTCCATGCCGATCATCAGGCCCTGGCCGCGGATCTCCTTCACCCCGGCGTGGCCGCCGAGTTCGCGCGCCAGCAGGCCCTTGAGGTGGCTGCCCACGTCGGCGGCGTTCTCCAGCAGGCCGTCCTCTTCCATGATGCGGATGGTCTCGACCCCGGCGCGCATGGCCAGCGGGTTGCCGCCGAAGGTGGTGCCGTGGTTGCCGGGCTGGAAGATGTCCGCCGCCCGCGGGCCGGCCACCACCGCGCCGATCGGCACGCCCGAGCCCAGGCCCTTGGCCATGGGCACCACGTCGGGGCGGATGCCGGCCCACTGGTGGGCGAACCACTTGCCGGTGCGGCCCATGCCGCACTGGACCTCGTCGATCATCATCAGCCAGTCGCGTGCATCGCACAGCTCGCGCACCTGCTGCAGGTACTCGGCGCGCATCGGGTTGATGCCGCCTTCGCCCTGGATGGTCTCGAAGAACACGGCCACCACGTCCTTGTTGCCCTCGGTGGCGGCCTTGAGCGCCTCGATGTCGTTCAGCGGCACCCGGATGAAGCCTTCCACCAGCGGGCCGAAGCCCTGCTGGATCTTCGGGTTGCCGGTGGCCGACAGGGTGGCGATGCTGCGGCCGTGGAAGGCCTTTTCGTACACCACGATCTGCGGCCGCTCGATGCCCTTGTCGTGCCCGAACTTGCGCGCCAGCTTGATCGCGGCCTCGTTGGCCTCCAGCCCGGTGGAGCAGAAGAACACCTTGGACAGCCCCGACAGCCCGGCCAGCCTGGCCGCGAGCTTCTCCTGGTTGGGCACGTGGTAGTAGTTGCTGCTGTGGATGATCCTGGCGACCTGGTCCTGCAGCGCCGGCACCAGCTTGGGGTGGTTGTGGCCCAGGGTGTTGACCGCGATGCCGGCCAGCGCGTCCAGGTAGGCCTTGCCGTTGACGTCCCACACGCGCGCGCCCTGGCCGTGCGACAGGGCGATCGGCACGCGGCCGTAGGTGTTCATCGTGTGCGGCGTCGCTGCCTCGATCAGGGCCATTGGAAGGTGTCCTCCAGAAAAGAAAAGCGGCTCAACGCGTGAGCCGTTGAGGCCCGATTTTAGGCACAGGCCGGAAGCCCGATGCTTGACGATTGCGCATCGCAGCGATGCGGTGCGATGCTCGTGGCGGGCCCGGCGTCGACGGGCCGGAAGTCTTATATAAGATAGAATACTTGGGCGCTGTCGCGGGCCTTGATCCCCGTTGCCGCGGCGCCGCCATGCCTACCCCTACATGGTCACCACCCCCGCCAAAGAAGTCTTCATCCAGGGCATCACCCGGGACGGTCGAACCTTCCGCCCGAGCGACTGGGCCGAGCGCCTGGCCGGGGTCATGAGCGGCTTCCGGCCGGGCGGGTCGGCTCCGGGCAGCCACCTGAGCTACTCGCCGTGGTGCGTGCCGCGCGTGATCGACGGCGTCAAGACGGTGGTGGTGCACAGCGACCTGCGCCGGCACGACCCCATGGCCTGGGACTTCGTCATGAACTTCGCCCGCGACAACGACCTGCGGATGGCAGAGAAGGTGGCGGGGGCTGAGTAGATCCTGTAGATCCTGCGAGCGCGCTGCGCGCGAATGCACGCGAATACACCTGGTCAGTCGAGGACAGAGCGGCTGCGCGCTCGCGCTTCGCCGGCCTGTCCCCGAGGCATTCGGGTGCCAGCAAAGGCGCGCTTCGCGCGCTTGCGCTCAGAGCGCGCAACAAAAAAACCGCCCGAAGGCGGTTTCCTTGCTTTGCTGGCAGCGCACCCGGTTCAAACGGCGGGCTTGCGGATGCAGGCCCGGGCGAGCCGGTCTGACGGGGTCAGGCGGCGGCGGGGGCGGCCAGGGTCTTGACCTTGGCCGACAGGCGGGCCTTGTCGCGGGCCGCCTTGTTCTTGTGGAAGATGCCCTTGTCGGCGACGGTGTCGACGATGCTCTGGGCCTTGGCGAAGAGTTCGGTGGCCTTGGCCTTGTCACCGGCGGCGACGGCCTTCTCCACGTTCTTCACCGCGGTGCGGTACTTGGAGCGCAGCGAGGTGTTCGCTGCATTGAGCTTGACGTTCTGGCGCGCGCGCTTGCGGCCGGACGCCAGGCGGGGGTTCTTCTTCTTGGGCTTGGTAGAAGCCATGGATGGTTCCTTCGGTGTCTGAGGATGATGCCAGCAAAGCCCTCCATTGTAAGCGAAGCGCCCACTTGCCTGCAGGGCGCCGCAGGGGCGCCGGTACACTTGAGCCGGTGAGCCTGTTCAAAGCCGCTTCCACGGTCTCCCTGCTGACACTGGCGTCGCGCATCACCGGGCTCATCCGCGACCTGCTGATGGCGGCGGTGTTCGGCGCCACGGCACTGACCGACGCCTTCAACGTCGCCTTCCGCATCCCCAACCTGTTCCGCCGCTTGTTCGGCGAGGGCGCCTTCAGCCAGGCCTTCGTGCCGGCGCTGGCCCACACCCGCGAGCAACAGGGCGAGGAGGCCACCCGCCGGCTGGTCGACAGCGTGGCCACGGTGCTGGCCTGGGTGCTGCTGGCGACCTGCGCGGTCGGCGTGGCGGCCTCGCCGGCCCTGGTCTGGGCCCTGGCCAGCGGGCTGCGGCAGGACCCGCAGGCCTTCGACGCCGCCGTGCTCATGACCCGCTGGATGTTCCCCTACATCGGCTTCATGTCGCTGGTGGCGCTGTCGGCCGGCATCCTCAACACCTGGAAGCGCTTCGCCATCCCCGCGGCCACCCCGGTGCTGCTCAACGTGGCCCTGATCGCCGCGGCCTGGTGGGGGGCGCCCTGGTTCGCCGCCCGCGGCATCGAGCCGATCTACGCGATGGCCGCCGGCGTCATGCTGGGCGGCCTGCTGCAGCTGGGCATCCAGGTGCCGGCGCTGCGGCGACTCGGCATGCTGCCGCGCATCGGGCTCGCCTGGTCGCGCGTCCGCGCTGCCTGGCGCGACCCCGGGGTGCGCCGCATCCTCTCGCTCATGGGCCCGGCCCTGCTGGGCGTCAGCGTCGCCCAGATCTCCCTGCTGATCAACACGCAGATCGCCTCCTGGCTGCCGGCCGGCAGCGTGACCTGGCTGTTCTATGCCGACCGCCTGATGGAATTCCCCACGGCCCTGCTCGGCGTTGCCCTGGGCGTGGTGCTCATGCCCCAGCTCGCCTCCGCCCGCGCCGCCGGCGACGGCGAGCGCTATTCGTCCATGCTCGACTGGGGCCTTCGCCTGGTGGTGCTGCTGGCGGCGCCCGCCTCGGCCGCGCTGCTGGTGTTCGGCCTGCCGCTGGTGTCCACGCTGTTCCACTATGGCGCGTTCCGCGACAGCGACGTGCTGCAGGTGTCGGTGGCGCTGGGCGGCTACGGCATCGGCCTGCTGGGCCTGGTCGGCATCAAGGTGCTGGCGCCCGGCTTCTACGCCAGCCAGGACACGCGCACGCCGGTGAAGATCGCCGTCCTGGTGCTGGTGCTGACCCAGTTGATGAACGTCGCCTTCGTGCCTTTCTTCAAGCACGCCGGCCTGGCGCTCTCGATCGGCCTGGGTGCGCTGCTCAATGCGGGCTGGCTGCTGGTCGGCCTGCGCCGGCGCGGCAGCTGGTTGCCGGCACCGGGCTGGCCACGCTTCCTGCTGCAGGTGCTGGCCGCCACGGCGCTGCTGGCCATCTTCCTGGCCTGGGCGGCCGGCCACTTCCCCTGGATGGCGCTGCGCGCGCAGGCCCTGCAGCGCGCAGCGCTCCTGGGCGGCCTGCTGGTGGCGTCGGGCGCGCTCTACTTCGGTGCGCTCTGGGCCGCCGGCTTGAAGCTGAGGCAATTTGTCACGCGCTGACAAGCCGGGTACGACCCTGCCTTGACGCTCGCACGGCCGGTCCATTACAACGATCGCCACCATGCCGCTCAACTTCGAGGTCCCGACCGCACTGGAGTACTTCCGTGCACTGGTGCAGGACGACGACCATTTCCCCCTGCTGGAAGCGGCTGCCAGCATCGCCCAGGACGAGTACCCCGACCTCGACGTGCAGCAGGTGCTGGGCGACGTCGACCAGTTGCTGGCGCGCCTCAAGCGCCGCCTGCCTGCCGACGCCGCGCCACTGCAGCGGCTGCGTGCGCTCAACCAGTTCTTCTTCCGCGACCTGTCGTTCGGCGGCAACGTCAACGACTACTGCGATCCCGACAACAGCTACCTCAACGTCGTGCTGCGCACCCGGCGCGGCATCCAGATCTCGCTGGCCGTGCTGTGGATGGAACTGGCCCAGGGCCTGGGCCTGCACGCGCGCGGCGTGTGCTTCCCCGGCCACTTCATGATCAAGGTGAACCTGCCCAAGGGGCAGGTGGTGATCGACCCTTTCACCGGCCAGTCGCTCTCGCGCGAGGAACTGTCCGAGCGGCTGGAGCCCTACAAGCGCCGCAGCGGGCTTGTGGACGAATTCGAGGTCCCGCTCGGGCTGTACCTGCAGGCCGCGTCGCCGCGCGACATCATCGCGCGCATGCTGCGCAACCTGAAGGAGATCCACCGCGCGCAGGAAGACTGGCAGCGCCTGATCGCGGTGCAGGACCGGCTGTTGGTGCTGCTGCCCGATGCCTGGGCCGAGTACCGCGACCGCGGCCTCGCGCATGCGGAGCAGGGCCATGCGGCCATGGCCGTGCTGGACCTGGAGACCTACCTGATCCACGCGCAGGATTCGCTCGACATCGACGCGATCGCCGAGCGCGTGGCCGACCTGCGCCGCGCCCGAAGCTGAGGGCCGCGCGAGCGCCCCGCCATCGGGTACCCGGCCGGCGCAGCGGCCGTCGGCCGGCTCAGGCGATCACGACCGCGGCGCCGTCGCCGCGTGGCGCGATGGCGCCGATGTCGTGCACCGTCTCGCCCTGTGCGCGCAGGGTCGCCGCCACCGCGGTCGCTTCGCCCGGCGCCACCACGACCACCATGCCGATGCCGTTGTTGAAGGTGCGGTTCATCTCCTGGTCGGAGATGCCGGCGGTCGCCTGCAGCCAGGCGAACAGCTCGCTGCGCGGCCAACTGCCCGCCTTCAGGTGGGCGGCCAGGCCTTCGGGCAGCACGCGCGGGATGTTCTCCAGCAGGCCGCCCCCGGTGATGTGGGCCAGCGCCTTGATGCCGGCATGCTGCGCCAGTGCCGCCAGCACCGGCTTGACGTACAGCCGCGTGGGCGCTATCACCGCTTCCCGGAACGGTTGGCCGTCCAGCGTGGCCGGCAGTTGCGCGCCGGCGCGCTCGATGCACTTGCGCACCAGCGAGAAGCCGTTCGAGTGCACGCCGCTGGACGCCAGGCCCAGCACCACGTCGCCGGCCTGCACGTTCGAGCCGGACAGGATCTTCGACTTCTCGACCGCGCCGACTGCGAAGCCGGCCAGGTCGTATTCGCCGGGCGGGTACATGCCGGGCATCTCGGCCGTTTCGCCGCCAATCAGCGCGCAGCCGGAGAGCTCGCAGCCGCGCGCGATGCCGCCCACCACGCGGGCGGCGGTGTCCACGTCCAGCTTGCCGCAGGCGAAGTAGTCGAGGAAGAACAGCGGCTCGGCGCCCTGCACCAGCACGTCGTTGACGCTCATGGCCACCAGGTCGATGCCCACGGTGTCGTGCATGCCCCACTCGAAGGCGAGCTTGAGCTTGGTGCCCACGCCGTCGGTGCCGCTGACCAGCACCGGCTCCCGGAACCGCCTGGGCACCTCGAACAGCGCGCCGAAGCCGCCGATGCCCGCCATCACGCCTTCGCGCATCGTGCGCTTCGCCAGGGGCTTGATGCGGTCGACGAGCGCGTCGCCGGCATCGATGTCCACGCCGGCGTCTTTGTACGAGAGGGGAGTCTGGCTCATGGGAGGGGGAGGGCGCGCAGGGGCGCCCGATAGAATTCGCGTGATTTTACCGGCGGCCCTCCCGCGGGCCGGCCGCCGCAGCACCGCCGCCGATGCCCTTCACACCCACGCAGAAACGCGCCGCCATCTGGGCGCTGATCGCGTTGGCGTCGGTCTGGGCCCTGCGCGCGCTGGGCCCGGTGCTCACGCCCTTCGTGGTCGGCGCGGTGCTCGCCTACGCGCTCACGCCGCTGGTCGATCGCCTGGACGAAGCCGGCCGCGGCCGGGTGCCGCGCTTCGTGTCGGTGGTGCTGGTGGAGCTGCTCTTCATCGTGGTGCTGCTGTCGCTGTTCCTCATGGTGGTGCCCATCCTGGCCAAGGAAATCCCGCTGATGCGCGAGCAGGTGCCGGTGCTCTTCAAGTGGCTGGACGACACCGTGCGCCCGTGGCTGGCGCAGTTCGGCATCGACGTCGCGCTGGACCTGCAGAGCCTGAAGGTGCAGGTGATGCGCTACCTGCAGGCCAACTACGACGACGCGGTCAGCAGCCTGCTGTCCTCGCTCAAGATCGGCGGCAGCGTGGCCTTCGCCCTGGTGTTCAACGCGGTGCTGATCCCGGTCGCGCTGTTCTACCTGCTGCTGGACTGGGACCGCTTCGTGCACCGGATGGTGGAACTGGTGCCGCCGCGCGTGCGCCCGGCGGTGGACTCCTTCACCCACGAGGCGGACCAGGTGCTCGGCCAGTACCTGCGCGGGCAGCTGCTGGTGATGCTCACCATGGCCACCTTCTATTCCACCGGGCTGGCCCTGTTCGGGCTGGACCTGGCGCTGCCGATCGGCCTGTTCACCGGGCTGGCCATGTTCGTGCCCTACCTGGGCTTCGGCATCGGGCTGGTGCTGGCCATCCTGGCCGGGCTGCTGCAGTTCGCCTCGGCCAAGGCGCTGGTGATGGTGGCGGTGGTCTACGGCTCCGGCCAGGTGATCGAGGGCTTCTTCTTCACGCCGCGGCTGGTGGGCGAGCGCATCGGGCTACACCCGCTGGCCGTCATCTTCGCGCTGCTGGCCTTCGCGCAGCTGTTCGGTTTCCTCGGCGTGCTGGTGGCGCTGCCGGCCAGCGCGCTGCTGCTGGTGGCGATCCGCCGGGTGCGCGCCGGCTACATGGGCAGCGGCCTGTACCAGGGATGAAGCAGCTGCCGCTTCCCATCGCCCTGGCCCGCGCCCCCACGCTGGCGGGCTTCAGCGCCGGGCCGAACGAGGCCGCGCTGGCGCACCTGAAGCTGTGGGTGGGCAGCCCGACCCGCAGCCCGGTGCCGACCTACCTGTGGGGTCCGCCGGCCAGTGGCAAGACCCACCTGCTCAAGGCCGTGCAGGAAGCCCTGCGCGAGCAGGGCGCCGCCGTCGGCTGGCTGGACGCCTCCATGCTGGAGCCGCCCGCCTTCGACGAGCGCTGGGCCGTGGTGCTGATGGACGACGTGCACCTGTACACCGCCGTGCAGCAGCACGCCGCGTTCGCCTGGTTCGTCAGCGCGCAGGCCCTGCAGCGCGGCGTGTTGGCTGCCGGGCCGCTGGCGCCGGCCGGCCTGCGGCTGCGCGAGGACCTGCGCACGCGCCTGGGCTGGGGCCACGTGTTCCAGCTGCAGGTGCTGTCCGAGCCCGAGCGCCGCGCGGTGCTGCGCCGCGCCGCCGATGCGCGCGGCGTGTTCCTCTCCGACGAGGTGATGGACTTCATGCTGACCCGGTTCGCGCGCGACCTGGGCAGCCTGATGCAACTGCTGGAGCAACTCGACGCCTACGCGCTGCAGACCCAGCGCGCCATCACCATCCCCCTCATCAAGTCCATGCTGGAAAACGAGTGAAGGTCACGCTGTTCGACCTCGACCACACGCTGCTGCCGATCGACTCCGACTACGCCTGGGGCGAGTTCACGCAGGCGATCGGCTGGACCGACCCCGTCGTCTTCAAGCAGCGCAACGACGCCTTCTACGAGCACTACAAGGCGGGCACGCTGGACGTGCACGACTACGTGCGCTTCGCCACCGAGGCGATCCGCCTCAAGGGCCCCGAGGCGGCCGCGCAGGCGCGCGAGCGCTTCATGCGCGAGGTGGTCGGGCCCGCCATCCGGCCCGAGGCGCTGCAACTGGTGCGCTCGCACCAGGACGCCGGCGACCGGGTGCTGATCGTCACTGCCACCAACGAGTTCGTCACCGAGCCGATCGCCCGCGCGCTGGGAGTGGACGAGCTGATCGCGGTGCGGCTGGCGCGCGACGAGGCCGGCTGGATCACCGGCGAGATCGACGGCGTGCCGTCCATGCGCGCGGGCAAGGTCGACCGGGTCGGCCAGTGGCTGGCCGCACAGGGCCTGGACTGGGGGCAGGTCGAGACCACCTTCTATTCGGACTCGATGAACGACCTGCCACTGCTGGAGCGCTGCGACCACCCGGTGGCCACCAACCCGGACGCCGTCCTGCGCAGCCTGGCCGCCCAGCGTGGCTGGCGCATACTCGACCTGTTCCCTTCCCACCCATGATCAAGCAATTCATCGACCGCCTGCTGGGCGGCGGCGGCAACGGCCGCAAGCCGCGCTTCGGCAAGCGCCAGGAGATCGGCCCGCAGGAACACCACATCGACCCGGCCCTGGTGGACGAGCGCGCCGCCAACGTGGTGCGCACGCTCAAGGAGGCCGGCTTCGAGGCCTACATCGTCGGCGGCGCGGTGCGCGACCTGCTGCTGGGCCTGCGGCCCAAGGACTTCGACGTCGCCACCGACGCCACGCCCGAGCAGGTCAAGGGCCTGTTCCGGCGCGCCTTCATCATCGGCCGGCGCTTCCGCATCGTGCACGTGGTGTACGGGCGCGGGCGCGAACACGAGGTGATCGAGGTCTCCACCTTCCGCGCGTACATGGACAACGCCGCGGCCGAGGCCGTTGCGGGCAACGAGAAGACCAGCCGCAACGAGCTGGCCGGGATGAAGCACGCGGTGGACGCCAGCGGGCGCGTGCTGCGCGACAACGTCTGGGGGCCCCAGGAGGAAGACGCCACCCGGCGCGACTTCACCATCAACGCCATGTACTACGACCCGCAGACGCAGACGCTGGTCGACTACCACGGCGGCATGAAGGACGCGCGCAAGCTGACCCTGCGCATGATCGGCAACCCTGCCACCCGGTATCGCGAGGACCCGGTGCGGGTGATCCGCGCGGTGCGCTTCGCCGCCAAGCTCAGCCCGCTGGGCTTCAAGCTGGAGGGCAAGACCCAGGCCGCGCTGCGGCCCAGCCTGCCGTTGCTGGCCGACGTGCCGCAGAGCCGCCTGTTCGACGAGATGCTCAAGCTGCTGCAGACCGGCCACTCGGTCGCGACCATCGAGCAGCTCAAGGCCCTGGACATGGCCACCGGCATCTATCCCCTGCTGGACCTGGTGGTCGAGCGGGCCGACCAGCCGTTCGTGCGCTCGGCCCTGCAGGACACCGACCGTCGGGTGGCCGAAGGCAAGCCGGTCGCGCCCAGCTTCCTGCTGGCCTGCGTGCTGTGGTCCGACGTGCGCGAGGGCTGGGCCCAACGGCTGGCCCAGAAGCAGCACCCGATCCCGGCGCTGCAGGGCGCCATCGACGACGTGTTCGACAGCCGCATCGGCGACGTGTCCGGCCGCGGCAAGCTCGGCGCCGACATGCGCGAGATCTGGATGATGCAGCCGCGCTTCGAGCGCCGCATGGGCAGCACGCCCTTCAGCCTGGTCGAACAGCCGCGCTTCCGCGCCGGCTTCGACTTCATGCGGCTGCGCGCCGATTCCGGCGAGGTCGACGTGGTGCTGGCCGACTGGTGGCAGGAGTTCAGCCAGGCCGACGAGCAGGCCCGCGAGGACCTGGTCGCCCAGGTGCGCGCCGAGCAGCAGCAGAAGGGTGCGCGCCGCGTGCGCGTGGTCAAGCCGCAGGAGAAGGCCTCGGCCGCGGAGCGCCCGGCCGCTGGTGCGCCGCTCCCGCCCGCCCCGGCGCAGGAACAGGGCGAATCGGATGCCGCCGAGGGGGCCACGGGCGACGCGCCCCGCAAGCGCCGGCGCCGCCGCCGCAAGCCGGCCGGAGCCGCGGCTGCGGCCGGCAGCGAGGCCGCGCCACCGGCCGGCACCGGCGACTGACGCGTGTCGCTGCCGCGGCGCGACGCGCAGCCATGAGGGAGCCGGTCACAGCCTACGTGGCGCTCGGTGCCAACCTGGGCGACCCGAGGGCCGCCGTGCTGGCAGCCATGGACCGGCTGGGGACCCTGCCGCACACCCGCGTCACCGCGCGCTCCTCGCTCTGGCGCACCGCGCCGGTGGGCACCACCGGCCCGGACTTCGTCAATGCCGTGGTGGCGCTGCGCACGACGCTGCCGGCCCCCGGACTGCTCGCGGCCCTGCAGCGGCTGGAGCTGGAGGCCGGGCGCGAACGCCCGTGGCCGAACGCACCGCGCACTCTGGACCTCGACCTGCTGCTCTATGGCGAGGCGCGCATCGCCAGCCCGCGGCTGGTCGTGCCGCATCCGCGCATGCACGAGCGCGCCTTCGTGCTCGCGCCGCTGGCCGAGATCGCACCGGCGCTGGTGCCGCCCGGCGCGCTGGCGGCCATGACCTCCCAGGTCATTGCCCGCATTCCCTGAGCCGGCGACCATGGGGCCGTCCAACGAAGAAGGAGGTACCCCATGAGCGACACCGGACTGATTGCACTGGCGTGCGGACTGATCATCGGCCTCGGCGCGATCGGCGCCTGCCTGGGCATAGGCACCATGGGCGGGCGCTTCATCGAAGGCGCCGTGCGCCAGCCCGAGCTGATGGAACCGCTGCAGGTCAAGATGTTCCTGCTGACCGGACTGATCGACGCGAACTTCCTGATCGGCGTGGGCGTGGCGATGATGTTCGTGTTCGCCAATCCCTTTGCCACCGGCTGAGCGCCGCCACGCGCCGCCGTCCTACAGCGCGGCGGCGGCGCCCTTCCTAGAGTGGGCTGGAGGACTTGCCATGAACCAGCCTGCTTCCAACAAGCCTGCTTCCGCGCCCGACGTGGTGCCGCCACGCGAGCGGCCGGACCCCGGTGAAGAGCCGGTGCCCGAAGGCAGCAACGAGACCATCCACCATCCCGACGAGCGTGCCGAGGAGCACCACGTGCGCGAGGACCACAAGCCGCGCAGCCCCTACGTCACCGGCAACACCTGAGGTCGCCGCTGAGGGTCGCCGCCGCGCGGCCCACGGGCGCGCCGCCTTCGGCGATGATGGCGGGCCCTGCCCCGACCCGCTGCCATGGCTTCGAGCTTCTTCGCCCTGCTGGACGACATCGCCACCCTGCTGGACGACGTGTCCATCCTGACCAAGGTCGCCGCCAAGAAGACGGCCGGCGTGCTGGGCGACGACCTCGCGCTGAACGCGCAGCAGGTCACCGGCATCGCCGCCGACCGCGAACTGCCGGTGGTGTGGGCGGTGGCCAAGGGCTCGGCCGTCAACAAGCTGATCCTGGTCCCGGCCGCCCTGGCCATCAGCGCGCTGGCGCCCTGGGCGGTGCTGCCGCTGCTGATGCTGGGCGGCGCCTACCTCTGCTTCGAGGGGGTGGAGAAGCTCGCCCATCGCTTCCTGCACCACGGGGAGGAGGATGCCCGGCACAAGGAACTGGAACGCGCGCTGGCCGACCCGGCGGTGGATGTGCTGGCCCTGGAGAAAACCAAGATCCGCGGAGCGATCCGTACCGACTTCATCCTGTCGGCGGAGATCGTCGTCATCGCGCTGGGCACCGTGTCGGACCAGCCGCTGGCCACGCGCATCGGCGTGCTGGTCGGCATCGCCGCCCTGATGACGGTGGGCGTGTACGGGCTGGTGGGCGGCATCGTCAAGCTCGATGACCTGGGGCTGTGGCTGGTGTCGCGCGGGCGCCGTATCGCTGCGGCGGTGGGGCGCGGGCTGCTGCGCGCCACGCCCTGGATGATGCGCGGGCTGTCGATCGCCGGCACCATCGCCATGTTCCTGGTCGGCGGCGGCATCCTCACGCACGGCGTCCCGGCGCTCGAGCATGCGGTGGAGGGTGCCTCGCACGCGCTGCCCGGCATCGCAGCGGCCTTGCTGCCGCTGCTGCTGCACGCGGCGATCGGCATGGTGGCGGGCGCCATCGTGCTGGCAGTCGTGGAAGTGGCGCGCCGCACCTTCGCCCGCCGTGCTCCGGCCTGAAGCGGCCGGCGTCCTACAGCCTGCATGGCACGCTGCTGTCGCGTGAGTGCGGCGCAGGCGACTAGCGTGCGGCGCCATGGAATTCCTGCCCGAATGGATCGACCTGCTGCAGTGGCCCGCGATGGCGGCCAGCCTGCTGGCGGCCTGGCTGGTCGCCTCCAGCCGCAAGCATCGCCGCAACACCGGCTTCTGGGTGTTTCTCGCCAGCAACGTGCTGTGGGCCGTGTGGGGCTGGCATGACGGCGCGTGGGCGCTGATCGCGCTGCAGGTGGCGCTGGCCATCCTGAACATCCGGGGCGTCTCCAAGACCGAGCAGCCGGCACCCGGCGAGGCTCAGGCTTAGCCCTGCGCGCGCCGGTGCCTGAGCCGCAAATCGTGACAGTGGCGGTCCTACAGGCCCTGCCGTTCTAAGCCCACTTCGCTGGTGCTCAGGCGCCGCCTAATCTTTGCGCAGCCGGCGCGCCATGCCGGCGCGTTTCCAAGCATGTCAATCAAGGAGTTCAACATGAGCGCAACCAAGACGACCTTCACGACCCTGGCGGCCGCGGCGGCCCTGGCGTTCGGCGGCATCGCCTTCGCCCAGAGTTCGGGCAGCAGCGGATCGACGGGTGCTTCCCCGGCAGCAGGTGCCGCCGGCGGCACCGCCGGCGCCTCCACGCCGACCAACCCCAATGACCGTTCGACCAGCTCGATGGGCGCCTCCGGTTCGAGCAGCAGCCCGAGCACCAGCGGCAGCACCACGAGCCCGAGTGCCAGCGGCAGCAGCGATTCGAGCACCTCCTCGCCGTCGTCCAGCTCGTCCAGCTCCTCGTCGCCGAGCACCATGGGTGCCAGCGGCTCCTCGTCCTCGTCCTCCAGCACCCCCAGCAGCTCGCCGAGCACCAGCTCCAGCTCGTCCAGCTCGCCGGCGGCCAGCAGCGGTTCGTCGGACACCTCGAGCAGCGGCAGCAGCAGCGGCAGCACCATGGGTGCGTCGGGCAGCGCCGGCAGCAGCACCACGGACAGCAGCACCAGCGATCGCGCGGCCCGCGCCGACCGCAACTGAGCCGGCTGGCTCCGGTGAAGGGTGGGCCGCGCGCCCGCCCTTTTCATGTGCGGATCCTTCATGCGCATGCCACGCGACATTTCCCGTCCTGAACGGCGCCCACCGGGCGCCGGGCGCGCCGCGCGCGCGCTCCTGCTGGCCCTGGGCCTGGCGCTCGGGATCGGCGGGGCCGGCTGGCTGGAACGCCGCCAGGGCGAGTCGCCGGCGGCGGCCGCTGCGACCGACGAGCGCGTGGTGCCGCCGGCAGCGCAGCAACAAGTCGCTGCGCTGCCACCACCGCCTGCCGTACCGGCCCCCGCAGCAGTGCAGGCGCCCGCTCCGTCTGCACCCCTCATCACGGCCCCTCCTGTGCGGCCCCCGCGCCACGCCGTCTTCGGCGGCCGGCGGCCTCCGGAGCCGGTGAGGCAGGTGGCGGACTGGGCGGTGGACTCCGGCGACCACGGCCGCCGTGCCTTCGCCATCGTCGACAAGCAGGATGCCCGCGTGTGGTTGTTCGGCCCGGACGGCGTGCTGGTGCAGCAGGTGCCGGCCCTCCTGGGCGCCGCGGTCGGCGACGACCCGGTGCCGGGCATCGGCGAGAAGCCCCTGTCGCAGGTCCGCCCGGAGGAAAAGACCACGCCGGCCGGCCGTTTCGTCGCCGAGCCGGGCGTGAACACCCATGGCGAGGACATCGTCTGGGTCTCCTACGACCTCGCCGTCTCCATGCACCGGGTGCGCCCGCTGGTGAAGGCCGAGCGTCGGCTGCAGCGGCTGGCCTCGTCCACGTCCCGCGACAACCGCATCTCCTTCGGCTGCATCAACCTGCCGGTGGCCTTCTACGAGAAGGTGTTCTCGCCCCTGGTGCGAAGCGCCGGGGCGATCATCTACGTGCTGCCCGAGACCCGCAGCGTGCGCGAGCAGTTCGGCCTCTACGAGGTGCCCCCGCCGCAGGCCCGGCGCGCCCGCGGCGCTGCTGCGCCGAACGCGTGAAATAGGCCACGACCCGCGGCATCGCGTGCGCCGATTCGTGCCCGTACGGCCGAGTCGCCCCAGCTCCCACTAGCATCGTCACCGTCGAGCCGACTCGTGGCTCGCGACACAAGCGCCCCGGCCTACGGGGCCGACGGGGACTCGAATGCAGTGGAAAGGCAGAGTGGCGGCGCTGTGCGCCGCCTGGGCGCTAGCGTGCGCCGCCGGCGCGGCCCAGCCGGCAATCGCGACGGGCGAGGCACACGAAGTGGCCCAATGGGCGTTGGCCAGCGGCGATGCGCAGGGGCATCCGTTCGTCGTCGTGGACAAGAGGGCGGCGCGGCTGTTTGCGTTCCGCGCCGATGGGCAACTGCTGGCCGCGACGGACGTGCTGCTCGGCTCGGCCCTCGGGGACCACAGCGTGCCCGGCGTGGGCGAGCGCGCGCAGACGGGGACTCTCGCGCCGCAGGACCGCACCACGCCGGCGGGCCGGTTCCAGGCCCATGCGGGCCGAAACCTCGACGGCGAAAGCGTGATCTGGTTCGACTACGAGGCGGCGCTGGCGATCCACCGGGTGCGCCCGGGCCGTTCGTACGCGGTGCGGTCGGCGCGGCTCGCGTCATCGGCTCCGGAGGAGCGGCGCCTGTCGGCCGGCTGCGTGGTGGTGCCGGTGCCGTTCTTCCTCGAGGTGATCGAGCCCCTGCTGGGGCAGCGTCCGGGCGGCGTCGTCTACGTGCTGCCCGAAGAGGGCGCCGCAAGCTTCACGCAGCTCTAACAGTCCTCCGCAGACCCGTTCAGTGCCACCGCGGAACCGGCTTTGCCGGGCCGCTGGTGGCGCCCCCTTGAGGGGGGAGCGCCGAAGGCGCTTCGGGGGTGGTCAGATTTTTTGCCAGTGGTTCTCGGCCACTACGCAGCCGCTGATGCGCCAGCTCGCGTCCGGTTGCCGCTCCAGCGCGAACAGGGCCAGCCAGGACTTGTCGTCGTCGTCCTGGATTTCCACCAGCTGCAGCACGCCGCCGTCTTCCTGCTCGGGCTGGTGGAAGTTCACCGAGGCGGGGCGATAGACCATGGGATAGGCGCCGCGCACCATGGCCAGGAAGCGGTTGGAGCTGCCGATGGCGGCGCGCACTTCGGGCGTGGCCGTCTCGAAGGCCCGGTCGGCATCGTCCAGGGCCAGGGCGGACAGCTGGGCGACGATCACTTCGCGCACTTTCTGCGCCTCGGGGTCCGGCAGCGGGTCGGCCGCGGCGCGGAGCTGGAAGCCGGTCGCGGCCAGCGCCAGTGCAATCAGCATGAGGATGCGATGGGGATGCCTGTACATCGTGTGTCTCCGGCAGGTGGGATGCCGCCAGCGTAGGAAGCGACCCGCGCGGGGGCTGTAGGCGCAGGGCGCTGCGCACCGTGCGCAAAGGCGTGAGCGCGCGTGCGCGCAGCGACCCGGCGCGTGACGGCGGGAGACGGATGCAGGGAAGGCAGCACACGGCTGCCGGAAGGCGGGGTGGCCCACCGGTCCCGCTGGACAATGTTCGTCCGTTTCGCTTTGGGGGCGCGGAAGTCCGATACCTGTCTCGTGGCGCGGGTGCCCCGGCGGGCACGGCCACAGTCTCGGCCAGGGGTCGGGCGGGCCGCCGCAAGCGTGCTGCCCGTCGGCCTGTAGGCGCGCATCCGCAGCGATGGCCCGTTGCCGGACTACTGCGGGCCGCTGCCGCGCTGCTTCATGCGCCCGAGGATGGTCTCGCGGGTGGCGCGGATCTCGGACGCGAAGGGGTTGCCCGGGTCGGCGGCGGCTTCCTCGATCAGGGCCAGGGCCTCGCCTTGCCGGCCGAGGTCGGACAGCACCTGGGCCAGGTTGTTGGCCAGGATGGCCGAGCCGGGGTGGCGCTGCCGTGCCTCGCCGAGCACCTCGGCGGCCTGGGCCAGCGCGCCGCGCGCATGCAGCTGGTTGGCCAGGCCGACGGCGGCGGCCAGGTTGTCGGGCCAGCGCTGCCGCGCGGTCTCGAAGGCGGTGGTCACGGCCTCGGCCGGCGCCACGCGGGCCATCGCCAGCACGGCATTCATCCAGGCGTCCTCGGTGGCGGTAGCGGGGATGCGGTCGGGCGGCGTGGCCACCATCGCCCAGTAGCCGCTGCGCATCCAGCTGCGCTCGAAGGCGGTGAAGGGCATCTCCCGCCGCGCCTCGGTGCCCGAGCGCAGGTAGACCGTGCCGCTCGGGTAGTCGAAGCCATTGACCACCGCGTAGTGCCACTGGGTGGTGAGCGCACCCACGTCCTGCAGCACCAGCACCGGGTTGCCCGCCGCGACCTCGCGCAGCAGGTCGCCGTAGCGCGGCGCCAGCACGTACGACACGCGGCCGTAGCGGCGCGCCGCCGCCAGCATCTCCAGCTGCAGGCTGCCGCGCCGCTCGGGGATGTAGACCTGGCCGACCAGCGGCTCGGGCGTCACCGGGACGCCGCTGAAGGCGAGCACCGTCGCCAGCGCCGCCGGGCCGCACTGGTACTCGTCCTGGGGAAAGAAGGGGACGTCCTGGATGGTCGTGCTCTGCGGCACGCCGGCCGGCCAGCCGGTGCGCAGCGCGACCGTCTGCGGCACCATCTGCGCGCAGCCCGCCAGCAGGACGGCGAGGGCCGCGACGAAGGCGCGCAGCGCCGCAAAAGGGGAAGCCCGCACGAGGCGGGCTCCGGTGGCGATCATGCCGGTCATCCGGCCTCGCAATCGCGCATCAGCGGCGGTACGCGAAATACCAGATCGCGGCGGCGATCACGACCACGGCGAGCACGGTGCCGCCGTCGGCACCCGCCGGCGCCTGGCGGATGTCGGCCGCGAGCTGCGCCACTTCATGGTCGCTCATGGCCGCGACGCGATCGCGCGCCTGCAGCGGGTCCACGCCCATCGCCTGCAGCTGCGAGGCCGTGTCGGCGCGCGCCAGCACCTCGAGCACGGCTGCGCGGTCGGCCTGCGCCGGCGCTGCCTGCTGGGCGCCGATCAGGCCGGCGCTCGCCGTCTGGAAGGACAGCGCGAACATCGAGACGATCAGGGCGCGGCAGGTCATCTTCTTCAGGTTCATCTTCGGGCTCCTTGAGGGGTTGCGGTACGGGACGCGCGCCGGCATGCGGGCCCCGGCGCGAGGTCAATATACGCGCGCCACGCGTGCTTGTGTCGTCAGAGCAACGGATGAGTTGCACCCTTCGCACAGGCGGCGCTGACCCTGTGCCGGCCCCTTCGAGCCCGGCCCGGCGCCTCAGTCGTTGTCGCCGCCCAGGACCGAGCCGAGCAGGCCGCCGGCCCCGAAGCCGCCCAGCACCGAGCCCTCGCCCTGCGAGCCGCCGCGCTGCGGTGCCGCCGCGAACACGCGCGAGGCCAGGCGCGAGAACGGCAGGCTTTGCAGCCACACCGTGCCGGGGCCGGCCATGCGCGCGAAGAACAGCCCCTCGCCGCCGAACAGCGCGGTCTTGACCTTGCCCACGTACTGGATGTCGAAGGCCACGCCCGCCGTGTAGGCCACCACGCAGCCGGTGTCCACCAGCAGCGTCTCGCCGGCCTGGAGCTCGCGCCGGACCACGGTGCCGCCGGCGTGCACGAAGGCCAGGCCGTCCCCTTCGAGCTTCTGCATGATGAAACCTTCGCCGCCGAAGAAGCCGGTGGACAGCTTGCGCTGCAGCGCGATGCCCAGCGACACGCCGCGGGCGGCGCACAGGAACGCGTCCTTCTGGCAGATCAGCGTGCCGCCCAGCTGGCGAAGGTCCATCGGCAGGATCTTGCCGGGGTAGGGCGCGGCGAAGGCCACGCGCTGCTTGGTGCGGGCATTGTTGGAATAGATGGTGGTGAACAGGGACTCGCCGGTCACCAGCCGCTTGCCGGCGCCCATCAGCTTGCCGAACAGGCCGCCCTGCTGCGCGCTGCCGTCGCCGAACACCGTGTCCATGGCGATGCCGGCGTCCATGAACATCATGCTGCCGGCCTCGCCGATGGCGGCCTCGCCGGGATCGAGTTCGACCTCGACGAACTGCATCTCCGAGCCGCGGATCTCGTAGTCGATCACGTCCATTGCCATGTGCTGCTTCCTTCGCGATGAAAAACCGCGCGATGGTAACGAACCGGTTCGGTCCAGAATGCGCCCATGGACAACGCCAACGACGACTTCTCGCGCGGCTGCGCCTGGCAGCGTGGCCGTTACCTGCCGGTGGACCAGGCCTCGATCCCGATCACCGACTGGGGATTCCTGCGCTCCGACGCGACCTACGACGTCGTGACGGTGTGGCAGGGCGCGTTCTTCCGCCTCGATGCGCACCTGGATCGCTTCTTCGAGAGCTGCCGGCGCTTCCGCCTCGACCCGGGCCGTTCGCGCGACGAGGTGGCGCAGATCCTGGCCGGGTGCGTGCGGCGCGCCGGGCTGCGCGAGTCCTACGTGGAGATGATCGTCACGCGCGGCCAGCCGCCCTGGGGTTCGCGCGATCCGCGCCAGGCGGCCAACCAGTTCCACGCCT
>Ga0196972_1000183_pt1 | contig 48208 bp, 38 predicted proteins | sample S1v_2013CmetaG_FD_148618 | JGI IMG/M metagenome (GOLD analysis project Ga0196972, IMG submission 148618) | Soil microbial communities from Anza Borrego desert, Southern California, United States - S1+v_20-13C | ecosystem: Environmental > Terrestrial > Soil > Desert | place: USA: California...
GAACTGGTCTGCCATACCCGGCTGGTAATGCACTTCATTGACCTTGCCGCTGACCAGGTCATATTTATAGGTGATCGCCTTAAACTGGTTATGGCCATGCTGCTGCATCACACCAACTCTATAATGATGCACCAGCGTATCTACGTTGCCATGGATGTCATAGTTATAATTGCTGCCGTTATCGTAGTCCTCGTACAGTAATGCACTGCCGTTCCATTTTAATTTATCATAATAGCGGGTATAGCTGACGCGGTTGCGCAGTGTATACGGCTTCTGAAATCCCGCTGTGATTACCGTATGCAGACCACTGGCTGACGCCGGTAACACTTCATCACGCTTATCATAGACGGTGGCCGTAACCTGTTCCGATTTTACTGTTATGCCCTCGAGGGTATAAGTATAGCTCAGCCAGCTTTCAAGACTTGCGCGGTCGCGTGTAATGCTTTGTGTAATTTCAGTGGTTTGCTTTTTCTGCCCCACTTCCGTGATCCTTCCGAGCTGATCATAGAGTGTATAGCTATAATTACCATCAATGCGTTGCTGTGCGTTCTGGCTTACTACCAGTCTGCCCAGCCTGTCATACCAGAACTTCGATAACCCGCCGTCGGGGCTATGCTGGCTGATCACCTGGTTTAAACTATTATACCGGTACGTAGTGGCCAATGTATGTGCCGGTGTTAATACCTCTCCCTGTTCTCTGGCCAGCTTCACGCTATCCATCCAGGTATCGCGGCGGATGTGATGCACGCCTTCCGGTGGCACGGTCTTGATCAGGTTGCCCGCCTGGTCATAATAATAAAGCGTATAATGGTACTCGACCAATGGATGGGTCACCGTAAAGCTTTCCAGCTTCCCCGCATCCAGGCATTTTTCCATATAGGCCTGCTCGAACTGGGTTTTAAGTTTATTGATGTATAGAAATTTGAGTATTCTGTTGATGTGGTGAGCAGCGATCTTGTTCAATACTTCCTTCAACCATGTGTATGGTTGAACCCGTTGCAAGACTCACTCTTGTAAGATAAAGCGGTCTTCGCAATCAGCAAATAAAATTTGGATTATTTTAGAACCAGTCCCATTCAACTTTTAAATTAACTTTTCCCCAACCAAATCCTCCTTACAAATAACACTCTTCATTTGTCTACCTCCCCTATGGATATTAATTTCGTCTTTTCCAAACTTATACTATGAAGTTCCTGTTCCTGCTTCCACTCCTGATCTCTATTTCCGCCTGCCAGAAAGATAGCAAGGCTGATAATGCCAATGAAGCAAAACAATACCTTGATGTTTCTTATGGCACAGACGCGCGGCACAAGATGGATGTTTATCTTCCCGCCAACAGGAACACGACCGATACCAAGATCATGATCCTCATTCACGGCGGCGCCTGGATGAGTGGCGATAAAGCCGATTTTACCGCCTTCGTAGATACCCTTAAAAAACGTTTGCCCGATTACGCCGTTTTCAATATCAATTACCGGCTCGCATCCATGAGCGGAAACTACTTCCCCACCCAGGAAAACGACGTAAAGGCCGCCTACGATTTCATCATCAGCAAAGCAGATGAATACAATGTATCAAAGAAGGTAGTCATCCTTGGCGCCAGCGCCGGAGGACATCTAGCACTGCTGCAAGGATATAAGCACGCACCCGCTGGCCAGGTAAAGGCAGTCATCGATTTCTTCGGTCCTACTGACATTGCCAGCCTGCATGCCAATACCTCCGACCCGGCACTCGTGCCACTGATCGAAACTCTATTGAGCGGCTCTCCCTCTACCAATCCAAGCCTGTACGCGAGCTCTAGTCCAATCAATTTTGTGACAGCCCAATCGCCTGCTACCATCATACTCCAGGGCGGTACGGATCCTCTCGTGCCCTTCACCCAATCAACTTCACTCCGCGACCAGTTGCAGCAAAATGGAGTTACCAATGAATACGTGTACTACCCCTCCGAAGGACATGGATGGTTCGGCACAACGCTAACGCATTCGTTCAACGAAATCGAAGGTTTTTTGGAAACAAATGTCAATTGAGCTGACGGTTGTCAGTTGTCAGAAGCCTATATATTTCGGTAACTCACTATGTATTCTAAGGACTATCTATTGAGTCATGGTATAACAACGGCCAACGGATAACAGCTTGCCCGCCAGCGGCGGGGAAAACTGAAAACTGGAAACGCCTGCCCGGCGCAGGCAGGAAAAACATTAATACCCATATTTTTTCTCCCAAAGCATTCTCAAATATTTCCTAAGCTCCTCCTCCCTGGCATTTTTTCCGGGGTCATAGAATTTCTTTCCCGCCAGTTCAGCCGGTAAGTATTCCTGCGGTGAAAAGTTCTTGTCATAGCTATGCGAATACTCATAGTTCTTTCCATAACCCAGGTTCTTCATGAGTTTAGTGGGCGCATTGCGAATATGCAGCGGCACGGGCAGGTCACCCTTTTGTTGTACACTCATGATGGCATCTTCTATTGCGGCATACGCCGCATTGCTTTTGGCAGATGCGGCCAGGTAGATGGCGCATTGCGATAGTATGATGCGCGATTCAGGATATCCAATCTTGTTCACCGCCTCGAATGCCGCATTCGCCAGTACGAGCGCCGTGGGGTTCGCATTGCCTATATCCTCGCTCGCGAGTATCAGCATTCTTCTTGCAATGAACTTCACGTCTTCTCCTCCCTCTATCATGCGCGCCAGCCAATAGACCGCGGCATTCGGGTCGCTTCCCCGAATGGACTTGATGAAGGCTGAAATGATATCATAATGCTGCTCCCCTTTCTTATCATACAACGCGATCTTTCGTTGCGCTACTTCCATCACCAGTTTGTCAGTAATCACGATGGGCTTGGTGCGCTTACCATCAGCAGAATCAACCACCAGCTCGAGCAGGTTCAACAATTTTCGCGCATCGCCGCCTGAAATATTGATCATGGCTTCCGTCTCCTTAAGCTCGATCTCCTTCTCCCGCAACACTTCATCTTTTTCAATGGCTTTCTTCAACAGTTGCACTAAATCTTCCTCTCCCAGCGGCTTCAATACATACACCTGGCAGCGGCTTAACAACGCACTGTTCACTTCGAACGAAGGATTCTCGGTAGTAGCGCCGATCGATGTGATGATCCCTTTCTCCACTGCGCCCAGTAATGCATCCTGTTGTCCCTTGTTGAAACGGTGTATCTCATCGATGAATAAAATGGAACCTGGTTTCGACTTCGCCGTTTCGATCACTTCCCGCACATCCTTCACGCCTGAACTAATGGCGCTAAGGGTAAAAAAAGGAACGTTCAGTGTATTGGCAATGATATTGGCAATGGTGGTCTTGCCGGTACCAGGGGGCCCCCACAATATCATTGATGGCACTTTGCCCTGCTCAATTGCCTTGCGCAGAATGCTACCCTTGCCCGCGAGATGCTGCTGACCTTCCAGGTGTTCGAGTTGCGTGGGACGTATTCGCTCGGCGAGGGGAATCATTGGGTAAAGTTCGTACTTTTAGTTGTGAGTTGACAGTTGTAGGATGTCAGTAGCTTTCCTAGTTCGTAGCCCCAACCTTATCACTTAAAGTTATTCTCTATATTCATGGTTTTACAACTGACAACTGACAACCGACAACTTTTAACGGAAAACTTCAAACGGAAAACCGAAAACTTATGCTTAAGGTGCTTCTCCTCATTTCCTTCATCTATATCTCCCTTTCCTCCAACAGCCAAAAAACCATACACCGCGACCCGGAGATCGAAGCGATGGTGAAAAATATTTCGAGAGATTCATTGGAATCGTATGTGCGGAAGCTGGTAAGTTTTGGCACGAGAAATACCCTGAGCAGTACCCAACATCCGCAGCGTGGAATTGGCGCGGCGCGCAACTGGGTGCTTAGCCGCTTCAATGAATTCGCCAAAGCATCCAATGGCCGGATGACGGCGATGATCGACACCACCACTTTGCACAAAGATGGGAGGAGGGTTGACACTACCATCAACCTGGGCAATGTGATAGCGACGCTAAAAGGCACGAACCCGCAGGATAACCGCATCTTCATCATCAGCGGGCATCTTGATAACATGCGCAGCAACGTGATGGACCGCACCGGTGATGCGCCCGGCGCGAACGATGACGCCAGCGGCATTGCCGCGCTCATGGAATGCGCACGCGTAATGAGCAGTCATAATTTTTCAGCCACCATATTGTTCGTTGCATTCAGCGGCGAAGAACAGGGTTTGCTGGGCGCGCAATTCCTCGCCCGCAAGGCCAGGGAACAGAACTGGAACATCGAGGCCATGCTGAACAATGACATTATGGGAAGCAACAATAGCAGTGAGACCAACATCATCAACAATACGCAGATCCGCGTGTTTAGCGAGGCGTTCTCCATCCGGGACACCAATGGCGCCCTTCGCATCAGGAGTCTTGGTTTGGAAAACGATGGCAGGAGCAGGCAACTCGCGCGTTATGTAAAGGAAATTGGCGAGCGTTATGTTGACAATCTCGAGGTGGTGATGGTATACCGGAATGACCGCTTCCTTCGCGGCGGCGATCATTCACCATTTGTAGACAGGGGATATGCGGCAGTACGCATAACGGAGATGAATGAAAACTATTATCACCAGCACCAGGACGTGCGAAGGGAAAATGGAATTCAATACGGAGACCTTCCTGAATTCATGGACTTTGAATACCTGCGAAAGAATACGGCGATGAATCTTTCAAACCTGGCTAATCTTGCTAAAGCGCCTTCCATGCCAACGGAAGTAAAGGTAGAGATAGCAAGGCTTACCAATTACACCGTCCTCACCTGGCAGCCACCTGCGATCGGGAAGGTGCGTGGATATTTTGTAATGATGCGCTCAACCACGAGCCCGGTATGGGAACGAAAGATTTTCACGAGCGAAACCAAAATAGAACTCCCCTATTCAAAGGATAATTATTTCTTTGCGGTGCAGTCGATTGGCGAAGAATATAATGAGAGCCTGCCGGTGATGCCGGTGCCCGCCCGTCGTTAATTATTCCTATATATATTATATGCAGATAGATTGGAAACTTAAGACATTCGATGAACTGAACGTGCACGAATTATACGAGCTGCTGAAAATAAGGAGCGAGGTATTTGTGGTGGAACAGCAATGCGTGTTTCTTGATATGGATGACAAGGACCAGCAATGTTATCACCTGTTGGGATATGTAAATGGCAAAATAGGGGCATATACCAGGCTCGTTCCGCCGGGTGTTGCGTATGAGTTTGCTTCTATTGGTCGCGTGGTCACTTCACCGCTTGTACGTGGCAGTGGTATGGGTAAACTCTTAATGGAAAAGAGCATTGAGGAAGTGGAGCGGATTTTTGGACGAGTAACTATCCGTATAGGGGCGCAAGTATACCTGAAGGAATTCTACAACTCATTTGGTTTTGAGCAAAGCAGTAATATATATGATGAGGATGGAATTGATCACATACAAATGGACCGCAAACGTATGCAATCGTAAATACACGAAGTAGAAGAACTCTATATTATCAGCTCTGGAAAAAAAGCGAGGGAATTGTTTAACTCTTCCTTCAATCTTTATCTACTTTAGCATCTGAAAATCCAATAGTAGAAAAACCAGAAATCTGATACTATGAGAACTTATGTACACGCGGTACGCATGATCGTACTGTTTTTATCCCTGGCGATGTTCTCGCCACGCTCAAACGCACAATCAATTATTACAGGTGATGGCCAGTATGAAATCGGACTCGGTTTCGGGCCTATGTTCTTCCTTGGTGACCTGGGAGGAACCGCCGGAGTTGGACGCCCTTTTGTAAAGGATGTTGACTTCCCGATGACCAAATTGTCAAAGAATCTTTATGTTAGCTATTACCCCAGTGAGGTCATTGGTTTCCGCTTCGCGTTGAACCATGGCGTGCTTGAGGGTTCTGATGCTGAAGCACCCAACAAAGGAGGTGCTGAGGTTGACAGGCTGCAACGTAACCTGAGCTTCAGGACGTCAGTATTGGAAGCCTACATCGCTGCTGAAATTTATCCTACAGTATTCTTCGAGAGATATGAAGGATTGGAAAAGAAGCTGAGACCCTATGGTATCATTGGCTTCGGTATGATGAAGTACAATCCAAAGGCACTCGATGTGGATGGCCAATGGGTAGAGTTGAAACCGCTTCGCCTGGAAGGCCAGGGAATGGCGGAATATCCCAGCCGTAAGGAATACAAACTCATCCAGAAGGAAATACCAATGGGCGTGGGTGTGAAATACTACTTCAGGGAAAACATGTACATAGGCATGGAAGTATTGCACCGCAAATTATTCACTGACTACATTGATGACGTGAGTACAGGTTATATCGACCCTACATTGTTTAGCAATTACCTCACACCGGAGAATGCTACACGTGCAAGGCGCTTGTACTACAGGGGAACTTACAACATTGACCCTGTTACCCGTCCTGAAACAATACAATCATTTCAACGTGGAGATCCCACCGAGAATGATGCGTTCTTCTCTACCATCCTGAGGTTTGGTATCAGGTTGAATGCGAATAGTCCATCGACAAGGCAGATGCGTTGCCCGGTGTTCTATTAAACTCATTAAACGCCTATAATCCTACCACCCAATGAAACAGAAATTAACACCACTGGTCCTTACTATGTCCATTGCCCTGGGAATACTATTGTATTCACCGGCCACGATGGCGAATGAGGACATCAAAAAAGACAAAGACAAGAAGGAAAGAAAGAAGTCAAAGGTCTCATCATCCCGTAACAACAGTTCAGTAAAGATCTATCCTGACATTATCAAGAGGGTAATGCACGTAGTTGCCAAGGAAAATGAAGGCAAGGATGTTGACTTCTTTGTATTTGACCTGCAGGGCGAATTGATTCAGCACTACAAAATGAAAGCGGGTGACCATGAGAGGATCACCGGACTTGAAAGAGGAAAATATGTATTTCATGTTTTCTGTGGTGATGAAGAAACAGCTAATGGCAAGTTTGAAATACGCTAGTTCTTAAAATATTCGAAGACACCCGGTAAGCTGCAGAGGGCTTAATAGAATCTGATACCCTGGTTGAATAAAACCTGATCCGTTCTCTATTGGTACTCTCATACGTATAAATTTTATTAAATACCCTCTGCGTTGCTTATCGGAACTTTAAAATCGTTTTCTGTTTTCAGTTTTCCGTTTACCGTACGAACCCGAAAACCGGCAAGACAATCATTCTCTTGAACCAACTTGAACGATTTGAACGACACAGAACAACATTGAACGCCTCCCACTGAGTTCTTTTTATTGCTATAACTAAAGAAAACCCGTAAGCGCGGGGAAATTGTCAAGATCCCTATCCGGATGAAAAGCCAGTACCCTGGAACCTACCTGAAAAGATTTTCTCAATCACTTCCCGCATCCGCTTATGGGTTTTTTTTATTCCAGCCTACGGCTTAAAGGCCGTTTAAGACGTTTAACCTTCCTTAGAACGGCAAGCTTTTCGCGTTAAACGCATTCTCCTACCGCTCTGAGGAACGTTAAACGACTTGTACGACTTATACAGCCTGCCCGCCGTAGGGTGGGTTAAACGATTTACTTATATTTATGGAACCAAAACCCCCTCTTCCATGAACATCGTAGATCGCGCCAAGAACATTCTCCTTACTCCCAAACCAGAATGGGTAATCATTAACAATGAACGGTCGTCAGTTGCCACCGTTCTTACTTCGTATGTACTTCCGCTGCTTGCCATTGGCGTGGTAGCCACGTTTATCGGGCAGGGATTGATAGGAAGAAATGTGTATGGTTATTCAACTGCCAGTGTAAAAACCGGGTTGATCAGCGCCGTGATCTTCGTGATTGCATCAGTAATACATGTGTTCGTGCTTGCGGGCATTATCGAGGTGCTCGCGCCTTCTTTCAATTCTGAAAAGAACTGGGAAAAATCATTCGAACTGGCCGGCTATTCCCTCACTGCCGCCTTTGTGGGCGCGATATTCATGCTCTTTCCTGCATTAAGTATACTTGTTATTCTCTGCAGCATTTATTCCCTTTATGCATTGTATACCGGGATACCCATCATGAAAAAGACGCCGGAGGATAAGCAGGTTGGTTACCTCGCGGTAATTGTGCTGCTCACCATTGTCGCCATGATCCTCATTGGGCTGTTGCAGGCTGAAATCATGAAAGCGTTTTACAGGCCCAGCGTTCCGACGTTCAGGTTTTAACTAACGTTTATGTCATTTTACCCAGCCTGCCCGCCATAGGCTGGGTTAAACGTTCCCACGCATACCTTAAATTAAGTATTCCCCACGCCTCCATCTTTCACTATACTTGACAAACCAAACCAACAAGTATGGAAAAGATAAATATGCACCAGCAGAAATTAATCGCGCTGATCGAAGCGGGCTTTGCACTGATTGCCTTGTTTCTTACCTGGCTCACCGCCACCGCTGAGGGATTTGGCACCACGCGGAGCACGAATGGCTTTTCGAGCTGGGGCCTGTTGTCACTCATGGGCATCATCGGAATCGTCATCGCCTGCCTGCTGGGTGATAAAACAAAGCCGTTCGATGACCAGGGTAAGAAGATCGCCCTCGCTTCATTCGGTCTCATCATACTGGGTGCAATCATTTATTTCATCCGCATTAAAACACTAGGCGGAGCTACCCAGGCGGGTTATTACACCATCAATGTAAAAACCAGCGCCGGTCCCGGGCTTTGGATGGCGCTTGTGGCGGGAATCGTTGGGGTGTTGTTCGTTTCGGGAGCGATGCAAAATCTGGCGACTAAACCAGTCGTAAAGTAATTAGACAATTAGTCAATGAGTCAATGAGTCAATGTGAAGTGACTTAAACTTTATGGCAACCCATTGACTAATTGACTAATTAAAAAGTTCTTCTTTCAAAAACGTGGCCGTATAACTTTCTTTATTATTAATCAACCCTTCGGGTGTTCCTTCATACAATATTTGTCCGCCTCCATCACCACCCTCAGGACCAAGGTCGATCACATGATCGGCCACTTTTATTACATCCATGTTATGCTCGATCACGAGAACGGTGTTTCCCCTGTCAACGAGTTTATTCAATACGTCGAGTAAATGACGGATGTCTTCAAAGTGCAGACCCGTAGTTGGTTCATCGAGTATGTAAAAGGTTTTACCCGTATCGCGTTTTCCCAATTCAGTAGAGAGTTTCACCCGCTGTGCCTCTCCCCCACTCAATGTGACCGCTGATTGTCCCAGCGTGATATAGCCCAGGCCCACATCCTGCAATACTTTTATCTTTCGATAGATGTACGGAACGGGTTGAAAGAACTCCACCGCTTCTTCCACCGTCATCTCCAGCACATCAGCAATTGATTTTCCCTTGTACCGGATTTCCAGTGTTTCCCGGTTATATCGTTTGCCGTTACATTTTTCACAATGCACATATACATCAGGAAGAAAGTTCATTTCGATTACTCTCATTCCTCCACCTTCACACACTTCGCATCTTCCGCTTTTTACGTTGAATGAAAACCTTCCTGCCGTATACCCCCTGATCTTTGCCTCGGGTATGGAAGCAAACAAGGTTCTTATCTCGGTAAAGAACCCGCAATAAGTGGCAGGATTGCTTCGCGGAGTACGACCTATCGGCGACTGGTCAATCTCTATTACCTTATCAATATGTTCGAGACCTTTTACTGATTTATATTCAAGCGGACTCCCTTTAGAACCATACGCGTGATGAGAAAGGATGGGGTATAAGGTAGAATTGATGAGCGTTGACTTCCCGCTACCACTCACGCCTGACACAACAATGAATTTTCCCAGGGGAAACTTCACGTCAACATTTCGAAGGTTATTGCCTTTCGAACCTTTCAACTCAATGTACTTACCACTACCCTTCCTACGCTCTTTTGGCACTTCAATTTTATGCTCTCCATTCAGGTAGCCTGATGTAAGTGTGTCCAGCTTCAATAGTTCTTTTGGGGCTCCCTGCGCAACCACTTTACCACCATGAAATCCTGCCTTCGGACCAATATCGATCAAATGGTCTGCTGCCAGCATGATGTCTTTATCATGCTCCACCACCAGCACGCTGTTGCCAATGTCACGCAGGTTTTTCAACGCATCAATAAGCCGGTGGTTATCGCGCTGGTGAAGACCGATGGATGGTTCATCAAGAATGTAAGTGATGCCCTGTAGCTGGGAACCGATCTGCGTGGCGAGCCGTATGCGTTGGGATTCGCCTCCGCTAAGCGTCTTTGATGAACGATTAAGCGTGAGGTAGGAAAGTCCAACATCCAAAAGGAATTGCAATCGTTCCCTGATCTCCTTGAGTACTTCTTTTGCAATCTGGTTCTGCTTATTATTTAGTCGCAGTTCAATGCCATCGAGCCAGGCTGCGAGATTGTCAAGGTTCATCTCGCTCAGGTCAGATATGTTGCGGTCAGCCACCTTGAACCAGAGGCTTTCTTTTTTCAACCGTGCACCACCACAGGTACCGCAGGGTTTTAGCTGCATGTATCCTTCCGCCCAATCACGCAGGCTTTCACTATGGCCGTTGTTAAACCATCTCTTGAGCATGTTCACGATCCCTTCGTAAGGTGATTCAGGATCGTACTCCACGTTATCAAAATCTATCTCTAATTCTTCGCCCTCTTCGTTGCCATATAATAATATATTGAGTGATTTCTGTGGCAGGTCTTTGATGGGTTTTGCAAGCGATATCTTATTCTTTCTCGCCACTTCCTGCGCCTGCCTGAATACGTAGGCTTCACGCTCCTCACCCAATGGCGCAATGCCGCCTTCCTTGATGCTCAATTCAGGATCAGGGATCACCTCGTCCATATTAATATGGAAGGTAGTACCGAGTCCTTTACAAACCGGGCAGGCACCATAGGGCGAGTTAAAAGAAAACGCATTGGGAGAAGGTTCTTCGTAACTGATGCCTGTGTCTTCGCACATCAATTGCCGGGAGAATTGAATCACGGTTGAACTTTGTTGGGCATCATCATCCGTAGTCTTACTTTTCTTTTTGGTAGCGGACGTTTTTGATGCCTCGCCTTCAACCAGCAGGAACAAAAGGTCTTTGCCCAGTTTGAGCGTTTGTTGCACGCTCTGGCTTAGCCTTGCTTTCAAATCATCCGTCACCTGCAATCTATCCACCACGAGTTCGATATCATGAATTTTGTATCGGTCAACCTGCATCTTTGGAACGAGGTCGCGGATCTCTCCATCCACCCTAACTTTAAGGAATCCTTTCTTTCTTAATTCCTCGAATAACTCGCGGTAATGACCTTTACGACCTCTTACTACGGGTGCGAGCAAACTTACTTTAGAATTGAAGTAGCGGGTGAAAATATTCTCTACAATTTCCTCTTCGCTCCATTTAACCATCTTTTTGCCTGTATTGTAAGAATACGCTTCGCCGATGCGGGCGAATAATAGGCGCAGGAAATCATATACCTCCGTGATGGTACCAACGGTAGACCTGGGATTCTTGTTCGTAGTTTTTTGTTCGATGGATATTACGGGAGATAGCCCGGTGATCTTATCTACGTCAGGCCGCTCCATGTCGCCAATGAACTGTCGGGCATAAGCGCCGAAGGTTTCCATGTAGCGGCGCTGGCCTTCTGAATAAATGGTATCAAAAGCCAGCGATGATTTGCCACTGCCGCTAATGCCGGTGATCACCACCAGTTTATTCTTGGGAATTGAAATGTCAATGTTCTTGAGATTATGCACTCGCGCTCCGTACACTTCAATTGCTCCGTTGTCGTTCACTTCCTTATTACCATCTCCTGCTTTCTCTTCGCGGAGGATCTTTTCCTTTGTACTCATATCTTTTGCGGGTTTACGAAGATAGAACAAGCGCGGCAAACCTCAATCCGAAAGGATATTACGCTGGAATACGCGACTGTATACATGGTATTTTTCCTGAATGATCTAAGGATTTGTTCTCATTTTTCCACAAAACCCAATTCTGGCATAATATTTAAAAGGAATGGGCGAATGGATTTTAGTTAAACTCTTTAAATAGAAAACTTATGAAAAAAGCCGCATTAATCGCCGGTGCAGTGTTCTTTATGTTTGCTGCGTCCGTAAGTGCCCAAAATGATACAGTGCCGGTACCCCCTGCAACACCTGTTACGCCTGTAGAGCCCGTAGCGCCTACTGAGCCGGTAGCGCCGGTGTCGCCCACGGAGCCTGCTACTACGCAGCCTGCAACAACTCAGCCGATGAACCCGATGAACAACTCTACAGCCAGAGTTGACCAGTGGAACAATCATGATCCTGAGAAGTACAAGCATCAGCCAATGCCTGAGCCGCTCACTATCGAAAAAATATTCCCTGCTATTGGTAGTTATTCAATAACAGATAAGGACGGAGCCAGCTCAACAGCTACTATCAGCATTGATCCTGAAAATAAAGGAGTGATCTGGGTTGAAGGTTTGCCACAAGCCAAATTCAAAGCCTACCTGAGAAAATCTCCAGGCGTTTACAAGATCCCCGCACAAAAGCTGGAAGATGATAAATCACTTGCTGAAGGTGTATTGATTTATGACAAAGACGCCAACACACTGGATGTTTGTATCGGTTGTTCTTACAACGCAGAAGATCCTGCCGTTGCCTTCCTGAACAAATCTGATACCCAGGTAACGGAAGTAGAGACTGAAACCAAGGCTAAGAAAGGAACTGTCAAGTCAAAGACAAAGACTAAAGTAAAACCCGTGAAAACATGGCGGTACAGCGGTTCGAAGAATATCGAAGAAACAGCTGTTATGCCAGGTACACCGTTGCAATAGATTTTGTTGCATCACCAATGGAAATTAGGGAAACCCGAAATTTTGGGTTTCCCTTTTTTAATTTGAAAATTTGAAAATCTGAGAATGTCGGGCTCTGCTAACAACTGTTCGGGATGACACTTATTCATTTTCAAATTTTCAGATTTTCAAATTATCCCTATATTCGCACCAGTTCTTTACAAATTCACTTATCAAGAAAGGCAGAGGGTAATGGCCCGATGAAGCCTTGACAACCTCTTTCCGCATTGCGGAAAAAAGGTGCCAATTCCATCCTGACGGATAGTCGGGACAGATAAGTCAGATACACGCTACAAAATATTTCTGCAGAATATTCTAAAGCTCATCTGATTTATCGGATGAGCTTTTTTGTTTCCCACAAAGAATCTCTCCGGTAATTATTCTCACCTGCTTGCTAAGTGCTCAATGAATTATTATTTAACAATCGCCATTTTATTGGTGAAAAAAATGTTTAACAATGAGCTACAATGCAACACAACTGATCCACAGCATTCCCGTTGATCCATTAACCGGCGCCGTATCAGTACCCATTTACCAAACCTCCACCTTTGTGCAGGATGCGCCCGGCGTAAACAAAGGATATGATTATGCAAGAACGGGTAATCCAACCCGCGCGGCTTTAGAAGAAATCATTGCCAAACTTGAAAATGGCAGCACTGGTGTCGCCTTTGGCAGTGGCCTTGCGGCAATTGATGCCGTTCTCAAATTATTAAAGAGCGGTGATGAGATACTCGCGGTAGACGATATCTATGGTGGCGCCTTCAGGCTCTTCACCCACGTCTATGAAAAATTTGGTATCCATGTTAGTTATGTGGATACAACCCGGGCTGAAAACGTTTTCAATTCCATTACCCCATCCACTAAGCTGATTTGGATTGAAACACCCACGAACCCCACGCTTAAGATCTCAGACATAGAAGCCATAGCCAAAATCGCCAAAGCTAATCATTGCCTGCTCTGTGTTGATAATACTTTTGCATCGCCTGCCTTGCAGCAACCACTTAACCTCGGGGCTGATATAGTCATTCATTCGGCAACAAAATACCTGGGTGGACATAGTGATTTGATTGCCGGTCTTGTGGTAACAAAAGAAAAACAACAGGGCGAGAAGATCAGGTTCATTCAAAATGCCAGTGGGGCCATTCTCTCGCCATTCGACAGCTGGCTGGTGATCCGGGGCATTGAAACACTTGGCCTGCGGGTAAAGCAACATTGCCTGAATGCGCAGGCTGTCGCTGAATTCCTGGAAACACATCCGTTGGTTGATAAAGTGTACTACCCGGGTTTGAAGTCACACTTCAATCACGCCATTGCCGGTAGACAGGCATCAGGTTTTGGCGGAATCGTATCGTTTACCCTTAAAAATGATTCGGAACAGGCGGCTACCGATCTTGTAACCGGTACCCGCTATTTCAAATTGGCCGAAAGCCTGGGAGGAGTAAAGAGCCTGGTTTGCCATCCCGCACAGATGACGCACAAATCAATTCCCGCAGAAAAGAGGAGGGCCGCCGGTGTGGCAGACAGTCTTATTCGCCTGTCAGTAGGTCTGGAGGAAGCAAACGACCTGATAGCGGACCTTTCACAGGCGCTGGAAAGGGTGACGCAGGCTCCCCTGGTGAAATTTGACAACCTGGAGCTTACCTGAAAGCGAGGCATCGATTTTTAATTTTCTACCCGAATTCGGGTATACAAACTTTCAAATTTAATTCTAACTTTAAGATTAATGAAATCGCAACGACACATATCCCACCTCGCTATTTGTTGCTGCTGCTGTATGCCGTAAGGCATACTCTATTCTACCCCTTAAAGGCTAACGCCTGCCATATTGATCCCTTTCTTAAAAATTCCTTCAAACTCAAAAACAATTTTATGAGTAACAAACTCCGCTTCGAAACCCTGCAGTTGCATGCAGGACAGCAAATTGATCCTACCACAAAATCACGAGCAGTTCCCATTTACCAGACTACGTCGTATGCTTTTAACAGCTCGGAACATGCGGCGAATCTTTTTGGCTTAAAAGAATTTGGTAACATCTACACGAGGATAATGAACCCTACTACCGATGTGTTTGAACAACGCATGGCTGCATTAGAAGGTGGCGTTGCTGCACTGGCCACAGGCTCCGGGCAGGCAGCGCAATTCCTGGCATTGAATAACATTCTGCAGGCCGGCGATAATTTCGTTACCACCACTTATTTGTATGGCGGCACCTACAACCAGTTCAAGGTTTCATTTAAACGCCTGGGCATTGAAGCCAGGTTTGCAGACGGAGATGATGTGGAATCATTCGTGAAGCACATTGATAAAAACACTAAAGCCATCTACCTGGAGACGATTGGCAACCCGCGACTGAATATTCCTGATTTTGAAAAATTTGCCGAACTCGCGAAGGAATATGACCTGCCATTAATTGTTGATAATACATTTGGTGCGGCAGGTTATCTTTTCAGGCCAATCGAACATGGAGCAAACATCGTAGTGCAATCAGCCACCAAGTGGATTGGAGGACATGGCACCAGCATTGGTGGGGTGATAGTTGATGGTGGAAATTATAACTGGGCAAATGGAAAGTTCCCACAATTCACGGAACCAAGTGAAGGCTATCACGGACTGAAGTTCTGGGATGTATTTGGCGAAGGAAACCCGCTTGGTTTACCCAACATAGCCTTTGCCATTCGCGCGAGAGTAGAAGGGTTGCGTGATTTCGGTCCTTCACTCAGTCCCTTTAATTCATTTTTGTTATTACAGGGATTGGAAACACTTTCCCTGCGTGTTGAAAGGCATGTGTCAAATGCGCTCGCATTGGCAGAGTGGCTGGAAGAACATGAATTGGTTGAGTTTGTTGAATACCCCGGCCTGGAAAGCAGTCCCTATTATTCATTAGCACAGCAATACCTCAAAAATGGTTTCGGCGGCATTTTGAATTTTGGCGTTAAAGGAGGTAAGGAAAATGCGAGCAGGTTCATTGACGCATTGAAACTGGTAAGCCATCTTGCCAATGTGGGTGATGCAAAAACCCTCGCCATTCATCCAGCTTCTACCACGCATGAGCAATTGAGTCTCGAAGAGCAGGTTGCTTCAGGTGTGAAGCCTAACCAAGTCAGGATAAGCGTGGGCATTGAACACATTGAAGACATCAAGGCTGATCTGCAACAGGCATTTGACAAAGTGTTTGCAGGAGAATTAGTGAGCTGATTAAAAAACTGAAAAGCCATTCTTATCTATGAAAGTATTTCGCTATGCTGAAAATTTTGCACTGGAATCAGGGCACGTACTGCATGGATTTCACCTGGGCTATACCACCCGTGGAAAGCTGAATGAAGATGCGTCAAATGTGTTGTGGGTGTTTCATGCACTTACCGCAAACAGTGATCCATTGGAGTGGTGGCCGGGATTGGTGGGCGAGGGCAAACTTTTTGACCCGGTGAAATATTTCATCGTTTGCGTGAACATGCCGGGGAGTTGCTATGGTAGCATTGGTCCACTTGATAAAAACGGTGCGACTGGTGAGCCTTACTATCACGACTTCCCGGCTATTACCGTTAGGGATATGGTGAGAATGTATCAACTCCTGAGAATACAACTGGGTATTAACCGCATTTACCTGGGCATTGGCGGCTCCATGGGTGGTCAGCAATTGTTAGAATGGGCTGTTAGCGAGCCGTCTTTGTTTGAATTAATCGTACCTGTAGCGACTAATGCGTTTCATTCTCCCTGGGCCATTGCATTCAATGCTACACAGCGGCATGCGATTGAGCTTGATGCAAGCTGGAAGGAAAAGAATGGCTCTGCCGGAATGGAAGGAATGAAAGTGGCTCGAGGCATCGCGCTGCTATCATACCGTAACTATTCCACCTATAAGCTGGGGCAATCAGAAGCAGATGATGAGAAGACGGCTGACTTTCGCAGCGAATCATACCAGCGATACCAGGGAGAAAAATTAGCAAAACGATTTAACGCGTTTAGCTATTATTTCCTTAGCCGAAGCATGGATTCGCACAACCTGGGTCGCTCCCGTGAAAGTGTGCCCGCGGCGCTTGCATCAGTGCAGGCTAAAGCGCTTGTGATCAGTATTAGTTCCGATATATTATTCCCACCAGGTGAGCAACGGTTTCTGGCGAATCATATTCCTGCTGCTGAGTACCATTCAATCGATTCTGATTACGGGCACGATGGATTTTTATTAGAATGCGAACAGATTGCGAATGCCATTGAAACTAAACTCTTATTACAAAAAACAATCCTGACCGGTGCTTAAACCAATATTCAATAAAGCATCATTCAGTAAAAGCTTCATTAAACAAAATGGAACAACATCAACAATTGACAATCGGGCTTTTTGGCTTTGGCGTTGTGGGCGAAGGGCTGTATAAAGTTCTGCATCAAACTCCCTCGCTCAAAGCAACCATAAAAAAAGTATGTATCAGGCATGCCGGGAAAAAGCGCAATGCGCCCGCATCATTATTTACCACAGACAGGGATGAGCTACTTTACGACCCGGAGATAAACGTGATCGTAGAGGTGATAGATGACCCGGTGGCGGCATTCGAGATTGCGGGTATTTCATTGAGAGAAGGAAAGCAATTGGTAAGCGCCAGCAAGAAAATGATCGCAGACAACCTTTCTGCGCTATTGGAACTCCAGAAAGAAACGGGAGGTTCTTTTCTATATGAAGCGGCAGCCTGTGCTTCCATACCTGTAATAAGGAACCTGGAAGAATATTATGATAATGACCTGCTGCATTCAATCAAAGCCATCGTGAATGGTTCCACCAATTTCATTCTTACCCGGATGTTTGAAGATAAACTGGAATTCAGGGATGCGCTTCTTCTCGCGCAGCAGGCCGGCTTTGCTGAAAGCAATCCTACCCTTGATGTAGAAGGCTATGATGCCGTGAACAAATGGACGCTGTTGCTGAACCATGCGTATGGAATTGTAGAGTCGCCCGAAAACATACTTTTTACAGGCATACAAAACATTCAGGGAGCGGACGCGTTTGTGGCCGGCTCGTGGGGACAACACGTGAAGCTGGTTGCCCAGGCTAAAAAGCTTCGAAATGGAAAGGTGGCGGCCTTCGTGTTTCCCCAATTCGTGAAGCAGGATGACCCGCTTGCATTCGTGAAGAATGAGTACAACGGAGTGGTGATAGAAACGGGGTTTGCTGACAAACAATTCTTTTATGGAAAAGGAGCAGGAAGCTTTCCCACAGCTTCGGCGGTATTGAGTGATATCTCTGCGTTGCGCTATCAATACAAATACGAATACAAGAAACTCCATCACCACCGACCGCATGAATTAACGGATGATTTTTACCTGCGCGTGTACGTGAGTTTTGAAGACTGGAAGTATATTCCTAGGGAACGTTTTGAATGGATAGAAGAATGGCACTCCCGTGAAGAAAGGAAGTACCTCATCGCCGTCATTTCCTTCCAGGAATTGAAAACGGCAACCTGGTGGAAAGAAAATAATACTTCGCTCATTCTGACCCCTGATCCGATTGTGGAAGATGTTGAAATCAGATCGTTGAAAAAGAAAAGCCTTGAATTGGCTGGGGTTAATTAGTCAATTAGCCAATTACACAATTAGTCAATTTGACAATCGTCAATTAGTCAATGAAAGGAGTCCTTGATTTTAAGAAGCGCCATTGGCTAATTGACTAATCGACTAATTGACTAATTGTACTAATTTTGTCGAATGCGCGAACTATCAGTGGTCATTACAGTGATGAACGAGGAAGACAACATCAAGCCGCTCCTGGAGGCTGTTCGTGCTGCTCTTTCGGGTATTGACTATGAAGTGATTCTTGTGGATGATGGCTCCACTGATAAGACCAAGCTGCAAATCCTTGAATACGCTGATGAACGAACCATATTAGTGGAACTTCGAAAGAATTATGGTCAGAGCACGGCGATGACGGCAGGTATAGATTACTCACGCGGAAGATACATTGCCCTGCTGGATGGAGACCTGCAAAATGATCCAACGGATATTCCTGCCATGCTCGAGTTGTTGAAACGCGAGGACTGGGACGTGGTAGCGGGAAATCGTAAGAATCGCAAGGATGGAATGCTGCTGCGCAAGATCCCGAGTTCAATAGCGAATGCGCTCATCAGGAGAATGACGGGCGTATATTTCAAGGATTATGGTTGCACGCTCAAGCTTTTCAGGCGCGAGATTGCGGAAGAGCTCGGATTGTATGGGGAATTGCATCGGTTCATACCCGTGCTGGCAAAACTACAGGGTGCAAAGATCACACAGGTGGATGTGAAGCACCACCCGCGCCAGTTCGGGAAAAGCAAGTACGGCATCAACCGCACGTTCAAGGTAATGTCAGACCTGGTGTTAATGGTTTTCTTTCGCAAATACCTGCAAAAACCCATGCACCTTTTCGGCACCATTGGTTTCATCAGCTTTGGCATTGGCGCATTGATCAACATCTATCTCCTGGTGCTAAAGATTATGGGTAATGATATCTGGGGAAAACCATTGCTTATCCTCGGGTTAATACTTCTTTTAGGCGGAATACAATTCATTACCATCGGCATCATTGCTGACATCAATGTGCGCACTTACTTTGAATCGCAAAACAAAAAGACCTATACCGTGAGGAAGATTTACCAGGCGAAGAGTGAAGTGAAGCAGGTGGTGGATATTACGGTGTGATTGTTTGAGATTGGGAATTTGGAATTAAGGTTGAAAGCATGATGAGGTGAAAAGAGCTGGTGAGATGATGAGTTGACGAGCTGATGAGTAGGCGAGCTGACTAGCTGTGCTGACGAGAATTAATACTTCACCCTCGTCCCATCGGGACGCTTCATGGGTAGCTCCAAATTTTAATCGCTCACCCGCGTCCCATCGGGACGCTTCATGGGTAGCTCCAAATATTAATAGCTCACCCGCGTCCCATCGGGACGCTTCATGGGTAGCTCCAAATTTTAATCGCTCACCCGCGTCCCATCGGGACGCTATATTTAGGTTGAAGCTTAACTAAAATTTGGAATTAGGAATCAGGAAGTTCTGCTGGCAACGGCAACGATCACCGTAAAACCGCTTCATTATTCATATACCACGCAAAAAACTTCCTCAACCCCTCATCAATCTGCGTTTTGGGGTTATAACCCAGCAATTCCTTTGCTTTCGCAATATCAGCGTACGTTTTTGGTACATCTCCCGGTTGCTCGGGATGGTGCTCAATGATGGCCTTGTTGCCGGTTACGCGTTCTATTCCCGAAATCAACTCCTTTAACGTGACGGTATAATTATTTCCGAGATTGATGATCTCGAACCCGGTCTTGTCATAGCTAATTGCACCTATGATGCCTTGCACGGTATCGTCCACATACGTATAATCCCTGCTGGTGGAACCATCACCAAACATCATTATGGGTTTGCCCTGCAGGATGTGACGGGTAAATTTGTGAATCGCGAGATCGGGCCGCTGCGCCGGTCCATACACGGTGAAGAAACGAAGCGCGATGAACCGGAGACCAAACAATTTGTGGTACACATGGCCTAACATTTCTCCTGAAAGCTTGGTCATGGCATAAGGACTGATCGGCATCAGCTTCTCTTCTTCATGCCAGGGATAATGATCATTTACTCCATACACGCTGCTGCTGGAGGCGAAAATAAATTGTTTTATTCCGCGAATATGTGCGAGCTCAAGCAAATTCTGAAGTCCGATTACGTTAGACTGCTGGTAAGCCAGCGGGTTGTCAATGCTCGGCCGCACCCCTGCTTTTGCAGCCAGGTGAATGATCACATCAATATCGGCAGGAAGTCGCCTGTGCAATTGCTCACCTGTAGTCTTGCCAAGGTCTAATTCCATCAGCTGAAAGTGGGGGCTATTCTTAAAATTCCTGAGATTGAATTCTTTGATCCCTCTAGCATAGAAAGGGTCGAAATTATCGACGCAGGTAATGCGTAGTTCCTTGTTTGCACCGAGCAGGGTTTTGACGAGGTTACTCCCAATGAAACCCGCGCCGCCAGTGATGAGGTAATGTTTCATAGTATAAGTGTCACAAGATAATTAATTGAGCCCATAAGGGTGCTCATTATGCGTTCAGGAAAGTATTAATACGGTGTGGATAACCCCTTATAGAATTGAAAAAATTCTCCCCAAAGGCCACTTAACCGCAATTTTCAACGATACTCCATTGAGTACATCAAAATTCTTCTTCCTGCATGAAAGTTGCCTTCATAGCAAGATCAACACTTTACAGCGCTCCGGGCGGAGACACCATACAGGTGGTGCAAACCGCCAGGCACCTGGCACGGTTAGGAATATCAGCAGATGTAAAGCTTACGCATGAGAAGATCAATTACGGTGAGTACTCTCTCATACATTTCTTCAACCTTACGCGTCCTGCTGATATACTTTATCACGCCAGGAGAGCAACTACGCCTTATGTACTCTCTCCCATCTTTATCGATTATAGCGAATATGATAAAAACCATCGAACGGGTCTGGCAGGAGCAATATTAAAGCGGTTTTCTCCTGACAGGGTTGAATACATTAAAACAATCTCACGCTGGATTTTAGGCAAAGATGAGTTGAGGACCAAATCATATATCTGGAAAGGACAGCGAAAGAGCATAAAAGAAATTCTTCGAAACGCGGCCATGTTGCTCCCCAACTCTTACGCGGAAATGGAAAACATCTCTGCCACATTTAACCATGAGAGCTGCTATACAATTGTTCCCAATGGCATTGATGAACAATTATTTCAACCTGCAAAAGAAGGTGGCAGGCAACATAAACTCGTGCTTTGCGCAGCACGAATTGAAGGCATTAAGAACCAGCTGAACCTGATCAGGGCGCTGAATAATACTGAATATACGTTAGTGCTCGTTGGTTCGGCGGCTACTAACCAGCGTGCTTATTATAAGGAGTGTCGTCGTATAGCTTCGTCAAATATTCAATTTCATGAGCACGTGCCGCAACAGGCATTGCTCAATTATTACCAGTCAGCACGGGTGCATGCCCTGCCGAGTTGGTTCGAGACCTGTGGACTTTCATCACTTGAAGCGGCGGCGATGGGTTGTAATCTTGCAATTACTGACAAGGGGTATACAAGGGAATATTTTGGCGACTATGCATTCTATTGCAATCCGGATGATCCGCAATCCATTTTTCAAAGTATACAGATAGCAGCCTCTACTGAATCATCTACTCAATTACGCGAGAAAATCCTAAGCCAATATACATGGAAAGAAACGGCGGCCAGGACGCTGGACGCATATACTAAAATCACAGCTTCATGAAAAAACTACGAATCGGCATCCTCGGCACCAGGGGGATCCCCAATCACTATGGAGGGTTTGAGCAATTTGCTGAACACCTCAGCCTTGGCCTCGTGCAACGGGGACACGATGTTTCCGTCTACAATTCCTCTCTTCATCCTTACAAGGATAAAGATTGGAATGGAGTCAGGATCATTCATTGCAGGGACTGGGAACATAAACTGGGTACAGCGGGCCAGTTCTTCTATGACCTGAATTGTATTAATGATTCAAGAAAGCGTGATTTTGATGTGTTGTTACACCTAGGTTACACCAGCGATTCCATCTGGCATTGGAGGTGGCCAAAGAATTGCATTAACCTGGTGAACATGGATGGAATGGAATGGATGCGCAGTAAGTACAATAAGGCTACGCAATACTTTCTTCGATGGGCGGAATCGCTGGCGGCCAGGAAAGCACATACAATGATTGCCGATTCACCCGGGATACAGAAATATTTACAAAGCAAGTACAGGAAAAAGCCTGTGTATATTCCTTACGGCGCAGCCCCCTTTTACAATGCCAATGAATCAATCCCTGCAAGATACGATCTCGAGAATGGCAATTACCAACTGCTGATCGCGAGAATGGAACCAGAGAACAATATTGAAATGATCATCAGAGGCCACCTGGCCGCTTCGCAAAATCAACCATTATTTATAGTTGGTAATATCACCAATAAATTTGGAAAATACATTACCACCAAATACAAAGAGCCCACGCTTAAATTTTCTGACGCTATTTATGACCAGGGAGAACTGAACAACCTCCGTTATTATTCCTCACTCTATTTTCATGGCCATTCAGTGGGCGGCACCAATCCCTCATTGCTCGAGGCAATGGCATGCGGATGCAGGATTGCTGCGCACAGCAACCGGTTCAACCGAGCGGTGTTGCAGGAAGAGGCGCATTATTTTCAATCAGAGAATGAGATTGCGGAAATCACTAGTGAAGCGACTCAACATTCCTTAACGGAACATTGGAAGAAAAAAAACCTGGCCAAGATCCACTCCATTTATAATGAAGACCGCATTATTGACAGCTATGAAGAGTTGATGCTGGCGAGTTGTGGAAGGATACGGGTGGTGGTTTCGGGGTTGGAGGCGCAAGCCGTCTAGGTTAGGTGTTAGGGGTAAGGCGTTAGGGGTTAGGCGTATTAATCCTCCAGGTTTCGATCTAATAAAGTTTATTTCACCGACCGGTTTTTTGAGAGTTCTTTTTCTTTTTGTAGTTGTATCAACCCCCCCTTCGACAATGCAGGCGAGTGCCTTGCAATTTTGGTCTCAACAGCACCTAACCCCTAACCCCTAACGCCTAACGCCTAACACCTAACCCCTAGCAGAATCCCATCTTGTAAACGCCAACACCCAAACCACATACTCCGCTCCATTCGTAATATAACTCCCGGTAAACTGGTAAATGAAAATGAAGATGAAGAGCAGTAGCCTGTAATAACTCGTCCACGGTTTTGTGATAAAGAACAATGCGGCTTCAATGAAGAGGCGGAGGCAGAGCCCTACCCAACCGAAGATGGTCAGCGTTTCGGCCACAGCATTGGGAATGGCTACCGGGTGATCAGTGTAGTAGAGATAGTAGCTCCTGATGATGTCATAACCCATTGTCTTGATCTGGCCAAGGCCGATACCCCAGGTTTCATTCTCAGTGCCCATGATCTTTATGGCGAGAATAAAAGCATCGATGGTGCGGCCTTTGCCGGAGGTATCCTCACCTGCAATGATGTTGGCTAACCGCAGGAACAGGGCATTATCACGGAAGAAGACAACCAATACCAGGCCGGTAAGCAGGGTGCCGGCAACGAAATAAATCAGCGCATTTAATACTCTCCTGTGTTTTATTAATTTTTTAAAAAATACTATACCGGTAATGAGTAATGCGATGAACGCGGCGCCCAATACGCCAATGGAAAAGGAAAGAATTAAAGGCAGGAAGATCATCGGCAGCAATAAAGCAGGCGGTAATTTATTCTGCCCTGAAAAATACCGGAGAAGAAAATAAAAAAAGAAGGGAATGAATAATAGTGAATAATAGGAAGGTTCGTAAGTGAACATTTTCAATCGCCTGAAGTCACCAATACCGGTGGTGATCGATTGTTCCATCCATAACCAATCCCATAGCGGGGTGAAGTAAATGGGAATGGCGAGGAGGCAAAGAATAAAGTTGATTATTAATATGCGTGTAAAAATCCATTCGAGGTCAACGGATGATCTTACCAATGTATAAACCGCCTGTGAAAAAATGTAAACCATCAGGAGGTTAACGAGTGAAATGGTGTACGGCTGCAGTTGTACATGTGGCGAAGTGAGGTGAACAATTGCAAAGGGCAATAGAATTGCAAGAAACGGGAGCAATACATCCCTTTTTCTTTTAATTAAAATCCATACGTAAAACAAAGGGGCGAATAATGACATCCACGTCAACCCGAAAGGCAAGCCAAGCGAATTGATGAAAAAGTAGATGAATACAAATAGAAAGTACAGGTTTAGCTTCATATACTTCCCATGTTTGCTAAATGATTTTAGATTTTAGGGCAAGCAGCACACTGACGAAGATAATCAGCCGGTAAATAAAACTTTCAACTCTTTCTCAGGGGGATCGGGCAACCCGTTGCCTGCAGTAACCGATAATGAAAAGGGCAATTGGTCCACGGGATGCGCATGCGCCTACGTAACTAACTATAAATAGCATTTATTCATGACTACGGAAGCAACGCCAAAGCAGGTGATAAATGACGACGTTGACCTGTTAGTATTGCTGGAAAAAACAGGCACATTTTTCCAGCGATATCGCTGGCTGTTCGTGGTGGCCCTGGTGCTGGGCATCGGTTCAGGGATCTTTGTGTATAATTGGCTTCCGAGGGTATACAAATCGAAGCTCGTACTTCATTCATTCCTCCTTACCAATCCCGAGCAAATGCAATTGGTGAGTAACTGGAGCGCGTTGATGGCCAATAGGGAATATACGTCACTTGCGGCCTCCCTGAATACTGATGAGTCCACCTTGCGAACCGTGAAAAGAATTAAAGCGGAGGAGATCCAAAAAGTGTTTACAACGGAAAACCCGAATGGCTTCTATATAGAGGTTACAGTGAGCAATAACAGCATATTGCCCGAACTTGAAAAAGCTTTCCTGCACGGGCTTCGCAGCAGTGAATATGTAAAAGCCAAGCTCGAGATGAGGAGGGCGAACCTTCGTGAATTGGCGGATAAAACGGCCCTGGAGATAATGAAACTTGACTCAACCAGGAACATTGTTGATAAGATCATTCGGGGAGAGTCGCGCCATGCCGCTTCGCTCATACTTGATGGAGGCACCATTAACCGGCAAATAATAGAATTGAATGAACGGTTATTGAACTACAGGACGGAACTACGGTTTACTGACGCCGTGCAGGTGCTTCAAAGCTTCAGCGCTTTTAACCAGCCTTCGGGGCCCAAACTCATCCCATGGGTAGTGATTGGCCTGGTTTTCTTTCTTTCGCTCGCATGGGTCATAGCAATGGCTGACTCTACCCGCGCACGAATAAAACTTCGAAGACTGTCAATCATTAATAACTAGTCATGACAGGCAGGAAAAAGAAAACGATCATCCTGCAAACTGCAGAATCAATACTGCCAAAAATACTGTATGCGGCTTTATTCATTAGCATCATATTCTGCTTTCGTGCTGTCACGAGTATTACAATCGGGTTCATGATTATTGCGGGAATCCTGGTTGCGTGGAGTAAAGGGATAGTGCCTCGTGGTATGAAAACGATACGAATTCTATTGCTGGTATCGCTCTTATTTTTATTCCTGCAAACATTAGGCATAATAAATTCCGCTGATGTAGAAGGCTCCTTTTCAAACCTTCGATTGAAATCAGCTATTATACTCGTACCATTTGCATTTGCTGTTTTTCCTTTAAAGGCAGGGACCAGGATATTATTGGTGAGAATGTTTACCATTCTGCTATTCGCCTCGTGCTGGTATTGCCTTGTACATTCCCTGAATGCATATGTTTCCACCAAAGATGCTTCGTATTTTTTCTATCACCGGCTTGCAGCACCCATTTCCCAGCATGCCGTGTATCTGTCATTCCTGGTACTTGCTACCCTGATAGTCATGCTGGAGAGTATGCGAACCGTCAAGCAAATCTTTCGTCCCTGGCCAGCGATTATTCTGATCTTCTTCTTTACCGCTTTCATTTTATTACTTTCTTCCAAATTGATGATTGGTTTGATGATCGGCTACCTGATGGTTTTCTTTTCACGCAATGTGAAATGGGGTGGCCGGAACAACAGGAAATTCGCAATGGCATCAGCCGGCGTAATAGGTCTTTTCATGATTGCGGTTTTCATACGAAACCCGGTTGGTGACAGGTTCAGGGAAATCATGCGTACCGATATTTCGATTCTGGATAAGGAAAAATATTCTCCCGGTGATTACTTCGATGGTATGCAATTCAGGTTGCTGCAATGGAAATTTGTGGGGCAGATACTGACGTCAGAACAAAGCTGGCTGACCGGGATAGGCACAGGCGATGCACAGGCTGCGCTGGATAAAAAATTCCTTGAAATGAATATGTATGCAGGTGACCCATTAAGGGGCAGCCGCGGTTACCTCGGGTACAACGCGCATAACCAATTCCTTGAAACCCTGCTTCAAAGCGGTATACCCGGGTTGATCTGTTTGCTCGGCGTTTTCGCTGCTTTATTCCGTGTATGCATTCAAAACAAGGTCTCGCTCGCTCTTTTACTCATTTTATTTGCATGGTCCTTTACCGAGTCAATCCTAGAGGTACAATATGGGCTCATTTACCTCTTTTTGCCCTTATTGTTTGTTTTGAACGGCCGGGTTGGCAGCCAACCTTTAACCGGAAAAACACGATTTGACAAGGGAAGAGAAGTTTTCCACGAATAAACCCTTTACGATGCAGCCATTGTCCGTTGTTATCATCACATTCAACGAGGAGCAGAACATCGCCCGTTGCATCGAATCAGTGAAACTGCTGGCGGATGAGATAATTGTGCTTGACTCCTACTCAACTGATGCTACGGCTGACGTTGCGCGTGAATTGGGAGCCAGTGTATATCGTGAAAAGTTCAGGGGTTACATTGGTCAAAAGAATCTGGCGATGCAATTTGCCTCGCATGATTATATTCTCAGCCTTGACGCGGATGAGGCGCTTGATCCCAAACTTGCAGCCTCCATTCTCAGGGAAAAAGCCACATTTGAATACAGGGCCTATAAAATGAACCGCTGCACAAATTTTTGCGGCAAATACATCCGTCATGGACTGTGGTATCCTGATACAAAGATCCGTTTGTTTGACAGGAGGATTGGTAAATGGGGAGGATTGAATCCACATGATAAGATACAATTGAAGGAAGGTTTCCCCGTACGCAAACTGGAAGGCGATATCCTTCATTATTCCTTCAATACGGTGGATGATCATGTATGGCAGAACAACAGGCTGAGTTCAATTGCCGCGGCTTCCATGTATCATTCAGGAAAGAAAAGTTCATGGTTCAAGATATTGGTGAGACCGGCGTGGGCATTCATGAATGGTTATTTTTTGCGAAGAGGATTCCTGGATGGAAAAGACGGGTTCATCATTGCCATAAATACGGCGCACCAGGTTTTTCTCAAGTATACCAAGCTTTATCGCCTGCAGAACGGCAAGTCGAGAAAAATCGCTCCATCCATATCCAATACCCGGATAGCCGGCAAGCAGTCAGTAGCGGGTGAAATCTGATGCCGTTGCATTCCAAAAACCATAGCGACTGGATTTGAAGAACAGCTTTAAAAATACACTTGCGGTCCTTAGCCAGGAGGAAAGAAAACGATTCTGGCTGCTGACTTTGTTATCATTAGTCATCAGTGTGCTTGATATCGCTTTCCTTGCCGGTTTACTCGGCATTATTCAATTCTTCCTCTATCCCGGTTCAAACATTGCCTTTTTGCCATCCTTACTTTCTGAACAATCTCCGCTTTTGACGACCAGCATCTTCTTCATTTTATTTACTGTGAAGAATATCATAGCTTATATTATTACAAAGAGTCAATACAAATTCATAGGGACTGTAGCCGTTCGCATTTCAGCACAAAACCTTATATCTTATCAACAGGGCGGTTTTCATGATTTCATCCACGTTGATTCATCCACTCACATCCGCAATATTTGTTTCCAGCCATTTGAATTTGCACAGTATATGCTTGGTGGAATGCAACAGATCATGACGCAGGTGTTCCTGGTGCTCTTGTCAGTCATTGCCATTCTGCTGTACAACGCCGAGGTATTCCTGCTGCTATTGCTAATCCTGCTGCCACCGGTGGCATTTACCTTCTACTTCATCAGGAAAAAATCAGGCAGGATAAAAAAGGAAATCCAGGCGACCAATGAGCATTCGTTCAGGTACCTGCTTGATGCTTTGAAAGGATACGTGGAGGGTAATATCTTTAACAAAAATAAATTCTTCCTTGACCGGTTTGTCAATCACAGAAGGGAATTCAGCAACCATCTCTTCAATAGCCATAGTTTGCAGGCTCTACCGGCAAGAGTAATTGAAATATTTGCCATTCTCGGGCTTCTGGGCCTAATCGCAATTGCGTATAATTCTTCAACCACCAGCCAGTCAACGCTGATTACAATTGGTGCATTTGTGGCGGCGGCCTACAAGATCATTCCGGGAATGGTCAGGATCATTAACCTAAGCGGTCAAATGAAAGCGTACGAGTTCAGCCCCGGTGAGCTCGTTAAACCTAAGGAATTAATTAATGACCAGACACCTATTCAATCGCTGCCTGTGGAATCGATAAAATTTACAAACCTGCATTTCAACTTTGGAAACGCGTCGATCGTGAAAAATATTGACCTTTTGCTTGTGCCGGGTGACATGGTGGGAATAACAGGTGCTTCAGGAAAGGGCAAGACAACTTTATTTAACCTCATGCTCGGTTTTCTTCATCCATCATCAGGAGAAGTGCGAATTAATGATGAAATAATATTGAATGGAAATGGAAGGAAGTATTGGTCATCCATTGCTTACGTTCGTCAGCAATCATTTCTCCTGCATGATAGTTTGCTGAAGAATATAACACTCCAGGATGACGGATATGATGGAGAGCGCCTCCGGCTTGCCATTAATTTCGCTGGTTTGCAAACCATCATACGGGAATGGCCGGAAGGGTTGAATACCCTCATTACGGAGAATGGAAAGAACATCAGTGGCGGGCAGCAGCAACGAATTGCTATAGCCAGGGCCGTGTATAAACAGGCGCCTGTGTTACTGTTGGATGAACCGTTCAATGAACTGGATGAGCCGTCCGTTACTACCATGCTGGGTCATTTGAAAGATTTAGCTGCCAAAGGCAAAATCGTTGTACTCATCGCGCATGAACAACGTGTGCTTTCAGCATGCAATAAAATCATCAGTCTTCATGAAAACTGAACCGAAATTATTGATGCTCCTGACACCGGGCTTTCCTTCGTCTGAATCAGATACCACCTGCCTGCCCATGCAGCAGCAGTTTGCAAGATGCATGCAGGAGCGATTTCAAAACTTAAAGGTTGTGGTATTAACTCTCCAGTATCCTTATTGCAAGGCCAGTTACCGGTGGAATGGCATTACGGTAATGAGCTTTAATGGTCGCAACCGGGGAGGAATTAAAAGATGGCTGTTGCGAAAAAGGCTGGACAAGCTTCTTGAAGAAATGCATTTGAAGGAAGGAATTGCAGGGATGATCAGTTTTTGGCTGGGTGAATGCGCCTGGGTAGGAAAGAAATTTGCTGACCGCTTCAAGGTGCCACACGTATGCTGGCTGATGGGGCAGGATGCACGGGCAGGCAATCCCTACCCCGCGAAACTCAACCTGGCCCCCAGTGAGATAGTTGCTTTATCAGATTTTTTACAGGATGAATTTGAAAAGAATCACGGCGTACGACCCTTGCATGTGATACCGCCGGGAATCGACAGCAGGTTATTTCCTTCGGCAGCAAAAGAAAAAACGATTGACTTAATTGCCGCCGGTTCATTAATCGCTCTAAAGAGATTTGATATATTGATTGACATCCTGGCCGGTATAAAAACCGGTGAACCCGGCATACGCGCATTTCTAATAGGGGAAGGGCCGGAAAAGAAGAAATTAATGGAAAAGGCAAAGCAGCTGGGAGTATTTAATAACATCACATTCACGGGTGAATTATCTTACCCGGATGTATTGGAATTAATGAGCCGGGCGAAGGTGCTTGTACACCCGTCAACTTTTGAAGGATATTCCGGTGTTTGTCTTGAAGCGCTGGCATCAGGATGCAGGGTGGTTAGCTTTTGCCAGCCAATGCGTTCACCGGTAAACGGTTGGAGCATTGTGAAGAATGTGGAAGAAATGGAAAAGGAAGTGGTACGCCTGCTTGCATCAGATGATCAAACAAGGTTTGAACAAAGGCGGATGGAGGAAACGGTTGATTTGATGTTCCAGGGATTACCGATGATCGGAGATCGATGGAATTTTTACACGTTTAACCCAAATCATACAATAGAGTTTGGAATTGGGAATTAGGAATTGGGGATTTGGGAGTTGCTAAAATTCAGGAAAACCGAAGCTTGATTTACGAGCGGGTAACCGCAAGAATTTAGCTGATGAGATGAGATGACAAGCTGACTAACTGATGAAACACTCTATGGCAATGGGCAACAGTTATCAGAAATCGGATAGGCCAACCTCAATCATCAATCAAATCAACGATCATCGGTGTTGGCTAATCAGATCAGTGATAATTTTGCCCATTCACAATTTTGTTTTTCATCAACTACTCTGCCCGTCACCCCGCCAGCCATCCTCATCAAACACCCATCAACGTGGCTTTCACCATCTTTCTAATGGCTACCCAACTCCCCGGTTTGTATCGCCATGCTTTAATAAATTGAACGATGGCCTTTCGATTTTGGCGGATGGCAAGGTATTTATCTCCGTAATGCAGGTATGATTTGTATAAGGCCTCTCCTGCTATTCGCTTTGGCAATAATTTTTTTTGTACGTACTCCCTAATCATTGTAATTCCTTCTTCCTGTCCCTCCACCCAATTAGAGGTAGAATAATTTCTGTCATGCAACCGGCGAAAAACAAGTGGTTCATAAAGCAATACCGCCTGAAACCGGCTCGCCAGTTTGGCGATGAACGCCGGATCAGCGAAAATCTTATCCTCATCAAAACCACCCACCTCATCGATGCACCCACGTCTAAGCAACAACGCCTGCGTCCACAGGGCCAGCTCTGATCGAAAGATAGAATGAAATACCCATCCAGTCCACTCTCCTTCTACCCGTTTATAGAAGTATTCAAGAGGTCTTGCCATTTCACGAAAGTTATATCCTCCTGTAAGGCAAAAGCCAGCGTTGGGATTCGCGTTCATTGCCGCAACCTGCTTTTCCAGCTTTTTTTCATCCCAAAGGTCATCATGGTCTAGGTATGCAATCAACTCAGCCCTGCATAATTGAAGTCCTATGTTTTTCAGCTTACCATTGCGGCCAATCCTGCCGGCCTTAAAGAACAGTATTCGCCGGTCACCCAATTCCCTCACCACCTGCTCCGTGTTATCAGTGGAACCATCATCAACTATCACCACTTCCCAATTACCGAACGTTTGCCTTTGAATACTCCGAAGGGTGTCGCCAATGTAACCACCACCATTATACGTAGTAATTATTACGCTCACCGTTGGGTATTTGTCATTGCTCAGCATCTATGAAACTTCAGTTATTCGTTTTTTCCTTTTGTTTACCAGAAACGATCTCATTGTATTTCGCTGAAGAAAAGCATCCTCCATTTTTTTCGCAATGGCATGGGGAGAAAACTCTTCAACGAATCTTTTATACGCCTTTTCCCTTTCTGTATGGCGATTCATTCTTTCAGCCTGTAATAAAGCTTTCGTCAGACCTTCATGATCTCCTGCCTCGTACAACAAACCGCATTCACCTTCACCCCTGATCTTCCTGAATGACGGAATATCCGTCAATACCGGTATACATCCGCACGACATTGCTTCCACAATGGCGATACCACTACCTTCATAGTGAGAGCCGGAGATGATGAAATCAGCAGTGTTGTACCAGTCTTGCAACGCCTCCCTGCTTTTTTTACCCAACAATACCACTTGCTCCATGACCTCCGGTACAGTTGCAAGCAGTTGTTGTACGTCCTGCAATAATCCATCATCCTGGTAGATCATATACAATCTCGACAATGGCGCGTGCTTCGCGAACTCAAGGAATCCTTTCACCACAGTAACAGGATCTTTGTTCTTTTCCAACCGGCCTACCCACAGGAAAACGGGTTGGCCAGTTACTTCCGTACGCTCTCTTGCTTCCTCTTTATTCACCCTCTGAAAAACGGAGGATGCATCCATTGCCTCGATTATTTTTTCACTGCGTGAAATGATCTTACTTCTTATCCATGGCATGGCCATTTCCTTTGAAATGAAAAAATAACCATCAATAAATCTATCGGCAAACGCCTGCATACTCCTCCGGATACCGAATGCAGGCTTTTCAGCACGATGCAATAAAAAAATGGCCGGGTCATTCCCAATCATCCAACGCAATTGCATTACCTGCAGCGGAAAGATCAGTCCATTTACAAGCACAATGTCAGGCTTTAAAGCTTTTACATGCCTGTTAAGTGCTGTTGTGGATTGATAAGGACTTTTACCCGTGTCGAGAAAATGATAGTTCACACCAGCTTGTTGCAGTTCACCCGTATAACCAATCTGCTCGATACTCGTTACGGCATAACTTTTTGCCAACTCTTCCAGTATGCCTGTATAAAAACTAATTCGCGTCAGCCACTTCACCGGGTCATTGAAGCCGGGGCTATGTGAGTATCCGAGACTAATAATGTGCATTGTGCGTAGAAATATTTTTGACTAGTTTTAATTTATGAAGGCAGTGCAACGGTTACTTGGAAAACTATCCGGGCTTCACTTTTCACAGGACTATCTCTGCCTTGACAGGGACTCGCTCACTGATCCACTGCAGGTTTTTGTGGTTAACGGGTCACGCCCCCCCAGTAACCTGGCGAATAAGCATGTCTTTTGCGGGTACAGTCCATTGGTCTTCTGCTTTTCAAAAAATGATATCAATACTACGGATGATAATATCGAATTGGTCTTTGCCCCGCAGTCTGCTCACCTAAACGATCAATTCAGGAGAAAGGATGCTGTAGCCGGGCTTAAAATGGAAAAAATCAGGGCCACCGGGCTGGAAGAAGAACTGCTATTTTTCCGGGGTACGGAGGGTATTCACCGGTTTCTTCCCGCAATTCAACAAAGAGCCATATCCCTGAATGACCGTCTGTTCAACAGGAAACCAGGCAATGTGTTCCTGCCGGGAAACCTGCTAAAACAGGTGCAGATCGCCTATTCATTGCCGCGAACCATTTCGCTGGTCTCAGCAGGAAGCGCCTCCCTGGTCAACGTTTTTCCTACTGACCTCCACGGGAAGGCAGGGAAGTCATTATATATAATGTCACTGAGGCAGGCGGGTAAGGCTTGCGCGCAGGTATTGTCAGCAGGCCGCATTTTGCTATCTGAAGTGAAATCGGCAATGTACCGGAAAGTATACGGGCTGGGTAAAAACCATATGCAGGAGCCTAAAGAACCGGGTCAATTCCCTTTATCTGGTGAGCTTTCTCAAAGTTTTCACCTGCCGATCCCGGATGATACAGTTTTATACCGCGAGTTGGTTTTAGCTGAACATTTCACGGAAGGAATTCACCGCATCATGCTCTTCCATATTCTGACTGAAGTTACTGTGGTGAAACAGGCACCGGTATTATCACATGTGCATAACGTTTACGCCTCCTGGCGGTGGAATAAGGGACTGGGGGGCAACTACCTGCAGAGATAATTCGATTTGAGAAGTTGACTGGTTGGGGCGGCGAAATGCCGGCTGCCATATTCAACCCAAATCGTCATCAGCGTAAATGAAACGTGTCTTATTATTCAATCCGCGTAGCGCCAATTATAAGCCCAGGATCCCGAATTCCATATTAAGCATTGCTTCCAGTATTGAAGGAATCTATGATTACGTGATTGTGGATGGTAACCTGGAAACGGATCCCTGGAAGAAGATACAGGCATACCTGGCAGATGGAACCTTTGGATTTGTGGGCATCACTTCCATGCCCGGCCCGCAATTAAAGCAATCCATACCCATATCAAAACGAATAAGAGAACAGTTTCCAGGGATCATGATCATTTGGGGAGGATATTTTCCCTCGAACCAGCCAAAGGTGGTGCTTACTTCAGGATATGTTGACTTTGTAGTGAATGGCCCGGGAGAGAAAGCATTTCCTGCATTACTCGATGCCATTATTCAAAAGAAACCGTTTGAGCTGATACGAAACCTTATCTATCGCTCAGGCGATAACATCATCAAAACCCTGAAAGACGAACTCTATGACCCTGATGAACTACCTTCCCTACCCTATGAAAAACTTAATTCGTTTTACCCTTTAAGCAGGTACCTCGGTAAAACCTACCTCGGCACAAAGACCATTGCCTACCATTCAAGCATGGGTTGTCCCTTTAAATGTTCATTTTGCGCAGTGGTGCCCATATACAATGCAAGGTGGAGGGGAAAATCCGCACAACTTATTTACAATGACGTGAAGTTCTTAAAAGATAGGTTTGGCGGGAATGCAATTGAATTTCACGACAATAATTTCTTCGTTTCTGAAAAAAGAACCATTGAGTTCTGCAACCTCATTAAGAAAGAGAAGATGGTTTGGTGGGGTGAGGGAAGAATTGATACCATTGATAAATATGCTGACACAACGCTTGCTTTAATGCGGGACAGCGGCTGCAAAATGATCTTCTTTGGGGCGGAAACCGGTAATGATGAAATATTGAAGAAAATGGACAAAGGTGGTACGCAATCAGCAGAAGGCATACGCAGGTTCGCCGCGCGCATGGCCAGGTTTGACATCATACCTGAATATTCTTTTGTATTGGGAACACCTGGAGAAACTCCCGGGCAGGTAATGAAACAAATTGACCAGGACATTGCATTCATTAAACAGATCAAGCAGATCAACCCTCGCACCGAGATCATCATCTACGTATATAGCCCGGTACCAACGGAAGGAAGTGACATGTACCAGCGCGTGCTGGAAAGTGGATTTCATTTCCCCGAGAAATTAGAAGATTGGATAAGCCCGCAATGGGAAAGCTTTGATTTGAGAAGGAACCCGCTCACTCCGTGGCTCACGCCCGCAATGATCAATAAGATCAGGGATTTCGAGACGGTGCTGAACGGGTTTTACCCTACCGTTTCTGATTTCAGGCTTAACAGGCTGAAAAGAGGCATTCTTCGCGGATTTGCAGGCATTCGTTACAAGACGGGCATCTATACCAAGCCATATGAGTTAAAGGCGCTTCAGATCATGTGGAAATATCGTCAACCAGAACTGGAGGGATTCTAATGAGAGCAGCAATCAGGCATATCGTAGGCATGACGTACAAGCCTTTGCTCGAAAAATACCTGGCGAAAACGCGCATTTACCATCATGAAGGATTAACATTAAGCATACCGCCTGGCATTTTTCACCCGCAATTTTTCTTTAGTACAAAGCTGTTGTTGCAACAAGTAAAAATGCAGGAACTCAAAGGCAGGCGATTCCTCGAACTGGGTTGCGGCAGCGGGCTCATTTCACTCGTTGCAGCCAAAAAAGGAGCAAGCGTTACTTCTTCAGATATCAACCCGGTGGCTATTGAACAGCTAAAAGCAAACAGCCATGCAAATGGGATCGAATTGCGAATGATAGAATCAGATCTTTTTCGCTCCATCCCGCCTCAACAATTTGACATCATCGCCATCAATCCTCCCTTTTACAAAAAATACCCGGTGAGTTCCTATGATTATGCATGGTGCTGTGGTGAAAAAGGTGAATACTTTCAACAGCTGTTTGCCCAACTGGGAACCTATATGACCAGCTCTTCAATAGTATTAATGATATTATTTGAAGGCTGCGATATGGAAATGATAAGAACCTTCGCAAGAGAAAATGGCGCGGAGCTCAATTGCATAAAGACAACAAAAAATTTATTGGAAAGCAATTCTATCTATCAAATCATTTATCATCATGCATGAGGTAGGAAAAAATAAAGAGTTGCAGGATTTCGGTTCCCAGTACATTCAATTACGGCATTGGGAAGGCAGGGTATATACTGACGAACAATTGAGGGAATTGCCAAAGATAGAAACGCACCATCCCCATTTTAAGGAATGGCAATTCAGGGATGAATCATCATCAAGGCTGTGCAATTATTTAAAGAAAAAAGAACGGCCTATTAAGATTCTCGAGATAGGTTGTGGAAACGGGTGGCTGGCGGCCAGACTTGCCACATTTACTAACAGCCAGGTATTGGGAATTGATATAAATGAAAAGGAGATAGAACAGGCAAGATCCGTGTTTTCACAGGTGAATAACCTGGAATTGCGATTGCTGGCTCCCGCAGATCTATTGAGAACCAATGAGCAATTTGATGTGATAGTATTTGCCGCCAGTTTTCAATACTTCCCCTTCCCTGATGAAATTCTGGGTGTATGCATGGAGATATTAAATGAGGAAGGAGAAATTCACATCATCGATTCTCATTTCTATCCCATTTCAGAATTGGCATCGGCACGAAAAAGGTCAGAGTTGTACTTTGAAGCAGTTGGTTTCCCCGAGCTATCAAAATATTATTTCCATCACACGCTCGATGATATTGATGATTATGAATACCAGGTGCTTTATGATCCCAATAGTTTGTTTAACCGCTTTATACGAAACAAAAACCCCTTTCACTGGATACGCATATTGAAATGATGGTGCAATCATTATACGAAACCTATCAACGTTACAGGACGCTGCAGACGAACAGGATAACGAGCCTGCCGATCGTCATACTCATGCCGCATAGCGCCTGCAACTGCCGGTGCGTGATGTGCGACATCTGGAAGGACAATAAGAACCTGAAACAACTGCAGGAAGATGATATCAAAGGATTGTTGGTTTCGCTGAAACAACTGGGCACGAGCCAGGTGTTGATGTCAGGTGGAGAGGCATTGCTTAATCCAAATTTTTTCCGTCTTTGTGAATTACTGAAAGCGCAGGATGTAAAGATAACCTTGTTATCAACCGGCCTCACACTAAAGAGTAATGCAGAAAACATTTCACGGTATGTTGACGACCTGATTGTTTCACTTGATGGGGATGAGCCTCTTCATAACGAGATACGCAACATTCCAACAGCCTATGGTAAATTACAGGAAGGCATGGAGTCAATCAGGAGCATTGATCCGAAGTTCAGGATAACCTCACGCACCGTTATCCATAAATTAAATTTTCGCCACTGGCGATCAATCATCAATTCAGCGCGAAACCTGGGAATTGACCAGGTAAGCTTTCTTCCTGCTGATGTAAGCAGTCATGCTTTCAATCGTGAAGTATTGTGGAGCGATCAGCGAAAAAACGATATTCTTATTGGCATTGAAGAAATACCGGAATTGCGTGCGGAGTGTAATGCCGTCATTGAATGGAAAAAGCAATACCCAGATTACGTGATGGAAAGCGAGGAGAAGTTGAGGAAGATACCGGATTACTATTCTGCTTTTTACGGATTGAATGAGTTTCCCTACAAGAAGTGCAATGCGCCCTGGGTGTCAGCAGTGATTGAAGCCGATGGAACGGTGCGGCCTTGCTTTTTTCACGCCTCTATGGGTAATATTCGAAATTCTTCCTTGAAGGAAATCTTGAATAGCGAGGAAAGCATTCGCTTTCGAAAAGAACTGGATATGGAGAAAAATGATACCTGCGTGAAATGCGTATGTTATCTCAACCTTGCACCGCGCACTAAATTAAATTAACATGCAACGATTATTATTCTCCCATTCATATTTCCTGCGGTATGACCCTAAGCAGTGGGCCACTGCACAACCGTATGCTCCTGTCGGCACATTGTATGCTGCCGCGCTGATGCGGGAGAAAGGACACGAAGTTGCCTTCTTTGATACGATGTTTGCAACTGATCCGGCCGGCATTCTGACCCGGCTCGATACATTCAGGCCTGATGTACTGGTGCTGTATGACGATGGATTCAATTACCTCACCAAGATGTGCCTCACAAACATGCGCGAAGCATCTTTCAGGATGATTGCGATGGCTAAACAACGGGGTTGTACAGTTATCGTTTCAAGTTCTGACTCAACTGATCATTTTGAAAAATACCTGAATGAAGGAGCGGATTTCATTTTGATTGGAGAAGCGGAGCAAACATTGGCGGAGTTAATGGATCACCTGGAGAAGAACAACACTGATTACTCATCCATACCGGGACTGGCCTATAAGATGCAAAACGCCACGGTAAAAACCATGAAGCGACCGGTAATGAAAGACCTGGACGGCCTGCCATTCCCCGCATGGGATTTAGTTGACATGCAACCCTACCGTGAGATGTGGCAACGCAGCAAAGGCTATTTTTCCATGAACATGGCAACAACGAGAGGCTGCCCTTTCAAATGCAACTGGTGCGCGAAGCCTATCTATGGAAACAGGTACAACTCCAGGTCGCCGCAAAATGTAATAAAGGAACTACTGTTCCTCAAAGAAAAATTTAGCTTTGATCACATCTGGTTCTGTGACGATATATTTGGGTTGAAGCCTGGCTGGGTGAATGAATTTGCGAATCTCGTAAATCAATCTCACCTATCATTTCGCTTCAAGATACAGGCCCGCGCTGATTTACTGTTGCAGGAAGATTATATCGCTGACCTGGCGAGGGCCGGTTGCGAGAATATCTGGATGGGAGCCGAAAGTGGTTCCCAGAAAATTCTTGATGCGATGGACAAAGGCACAACCGTGGGCCAGATCCATGAGGCTACGCGTCTCCTGAAAGCACATGGAATTCATCCCAGTTTTTTCATACAATTTGGGTATCCCGGTGAAACGAAAGAAGATATTCAAAAGACGATCAGGATGATCACTACGCTGTTGCCTTACGAGATCGGGATTTCCGTTTCCTATCCCCTGCCCGGAACGGCGTTTTTTGAAAGAGTAAAATCTGAACTAAAAGAAAAAACCAACTGGACTGATTCTGATGAACTTGCACTCATGTTCAGGAACACTTACCAACCCCGGTTCTATAAACAACTGCACCGGTATGTGCACATGACGTATCGCAGGCATGTTGCCCTTCATCAACTAAAGGAACTATGCAGGAAGCCATTTGCGGCGGGAGCGCATTCAATGAAGAAAGCCGCTTCCATTCTTTACTACGCACCGGCAGCCTGGATCAACAGTCGCAGGTTGAAATGGCTTGAAACAAACCAGGCAATATGAATGAAACAATAGCTATTCCTAATGAACAGGCAGCAGAGGCTGCATTCAATGAACAGGCGCCCATCTTTGATGAGCTTTATTCAGGCAATACCATCATTCAATATAAAAGAGAAAGAGTGCGTGCCCATTTGAATCAATACATTGCACCCTCCTCCCAAATTCTTGAGCTCAACTCCGGCACCGGTGATGACGCGGTTTACTTTGCAAAAAAGGGGCACTATGTGCATGCCACTGATATTTCACCAGCCATGCAGTCAGAGCTTCGAAAAAAAATCACGCATTTCAAACTGGAGGAAAAGATCAGCCGGGAATTGCGCTCTTACACTGATCTGGCTAACCTTTTTAATCGTGGTCCTTATGACGTGATATTCTCCAACTTCGCGGGCTTGAATTGCACGAAAGAGTTAGGTAGCGTACTTTCTTCCTTTCCTCATTTATTAAAACCAGGGGGGTTGGTAACACTGGTGATTTTACCGCAGTTCTGCCTGTGGGAGTTCCTGCTTTTATTCAGAGGAAAATTCAGGACCGCGTTCCGGAGATTCAGCGGAAAAAATGGAGCAAAGGCGCATATCGAAGGAAAGTATTTCCATTGCTGGTATTACAACCCCGGGCACGTGCAAAAAAAATTAGGTAATTCATTTGAGCTGGTGAAGCTGGAAGGTCTTTGTAGCTTTGTTCCGCCATCATACATGGAAGGATTTGCAGAAAAGCATCCGCGTTTGTATGATCGTTTAAAGAAAATGGAACAACGGTTTAAATCCAAATGGCCCTGGAAGTCTGTGGGTGATTATTACATCATCACCTTGCGGAAGAAATAATGACCGTATTGTTGCGGTTCTCATAGCTTTGTAACAGCTCAACGTAAGCGCCAAGCAGGGTTTGCTGGAAGTGGTCGGGGTTAGAACGGGCGAAATGTTTATCCAGCTCGAGATTCATCCGCCGCCCCTCATCGTTTTTGGCGTGCCGGTTCATTTTTTTCTTCCACCTCTTTGAAGTGATGCGCATGAAGAGGTCATCGAGTTTATTACTATTCAACAGGTACTCGCAAATCCGTTTGAAGGTGCGAGGGCGCGATTTTTCATCTGCAAAATTTTGTACGCCATAGGATGAAAACCAGTTCCTGACCCACCTGTTCGCACTAAAAAATAAAGGAAGTGACTCACCTTTCACAGGGATAAGCGTAGCTACTTCTATAGCGGTGTATATGTTTTGCTCGGCAATTTCGAGTGAAAGATGATCAATGTAATAATTCATGCAATACAGGTTTTGCTTACCTGTAATAAATGTGAATTTTTTAAAAATATGCATGAGGGTTCTTGCTATCCAAAGCCGGTTTGAGCGGGTGATAATGAAGAAATCGATATCAGCCCGTTCATCAGCATAATTTTTAGAGAGGGAACCCGAAATGGCGACGCCGGTTACGAAAGGAAATGCTGACAGGAATCTGCCGATTCGTGAAGCCCGCTTAAGAAGTAATTGCGCCCGGGCATTTCCTTTTCGTCTTCTTTCAGGCAGTGAATGATCATTGATTATGGAATAAAACTCATCAAGCCTGTAAACCTGTCCTTCATCCTGCAATGCCCTGAGTTCATTTGAAAATGTGGCTGAATCCATGCAAACCGGCAGGTATTTTCTTATTTCTTCAGCTAATAGTGGATAGCGAAAAAGCGAGAAGTACGCGAGTATGCGGACTATGGGTGAAACAGAAATCGTTTCTACCGCGTTGGAATTTATATGAGCCACATGCAATTTCACTCATCTACTTTTTAAAGCAACCTGATCCGCCGGTTTAGCGATTGGTAATTAGCCAGTAACAGTGCAAAATTTGCCAGAAACGGAAATCAATATAAACCAGGCTGAACAGGAGCGTATCCATGTTTTAACCTTTCATGAAAACGCAATTCTGGCCCGTTTCGTTGCCAGCCGCAGGAAGTATTTGGTTGCAAAACGTGCCGTAGACATCGCTGTGTCGATGATTTTACTAATTGTACTTACCTGTTTTCTTCCAATTTTAGCGCTCATTATAAAGCTGGATTCTCCGGGTCCTGTTTTTTTTAAACAAAGAAGGATGGGGTTGAATGGGAAAATTTTCTGGTGTTTCAAATTCAGAACAATGTATGTGAACGAGAATGCGGATGAGCGACCGGCGGAGGAGAATGATACCAGGGTTACGGGATTTGGGAAATGGTTGAGGAGGACGAAGATTGATGAATTGCCCCAGTTGCTGAATGTGATGCTGGGAACGATGAGCCTGGTGGGTCCGAGGCCACATATGCTTTCCGATTGTGATCGGTTTTCTTTCGTGATTTCATCCTATAAATTCAGAACGCTGGTGAAGCCGGGAATAACGGGGCTTGCGCAGGTCAAGGGATACAGGGGGCCGGCAATGGATTATGAAAGCATCTGGAACCGGTATTATTATGATGCAGTATACATAAGGAAGGCAAACGCGGTTTTGGATTTGAAGATCCTTTTTTACACTATTGGGATCGTTTTCCGTTTTCCCCGACGTTTGGTTGTCAGTGGACCCTGAATGTTGAGGTTGGTTGACGGTTGTCAGTGGCGTATTAATCTTAATGCGTATTATTTCCTCAATAAACACATTATAGCGTCCCGATGTGACGCGAAGTAAGCGTAATCAGAAAGTTAGTTTTCAAAAATCCAAATTCCATTCAAAGCTAGTCAGTTAGCCAGCTAGTCCTTTAGTCAGCTCCTCAGCTTTCCCAACAATCAAGGTCTACCAAATTCCAATCCACCCACCAGCCTACCACACATTCCTCGGGCAGGTATCTGCATATTTATTTCCAATCAGTAGACCCACGATGATCTCGTGTGTACCCTTACTGAAATTATTCAGTCGCGAAGTGGTATAATCATAAGCGTAGCCAACATTGAAAGTGTTTGAAACATTTAATCCCAGCATTCCGGCGAAGCCGTCCTTATGCCTGTAACCAACGCCTACCCAGGCAAAGTCGCGGTATTGAAGTTTGGCATTGAATTCAACCTGGGTTGGAATGGGGTTGACGTATTTGACCATTATGGAGGGGATGAGATTAAAATCATACCCTATTAAAAAGCGATAACCTGCGGTGGCGAATAAGTGAGGAACTGTTCTACCCTGTTTCGGACGTATATGTCCATTTGAAAAATCGATCTTTTGTGGCACGATTTGCTGAGCGGAAAGACCAATGAAGTAATCAGCCGAATAGAGATACAGGCCTGCTGTGATATCGAGCTTCGTTTTGTTCAGCACGCCTGATGAATAAACCGCAGGATCAACCGTTACGTCTCCAAAATCGAGTTTGGCAGTATTCAGGCTGATGCGGTTAATGCCCACACCAAAACCGGCAGAAAGGCTCGTGCGGGGCGTAAGCCCGAGATGATACGCATAGGTACCATAAGCTGATAAATTGCTTAATGGACCCGTCACATCATTGATCACCTGGAAGCCCACACCATGGTGAGGCTCGGGTGCATTATAGGTTTCCCAATAACTTTGTCCGCGTGGATTTTCTCCGGGAATGTCAAATGATGTGGCTGTGGTGCGATAATCAGTTTTTCCAATGGGGCCATGCACCGTGAAATAGGTAGTGACGGGTGCATCCTGGATACCGGTCCACTGGTGGCGGTGACTAACCTTAACGTCAATGTAATTTTCTATTCCGGTTATGGCAGGATTAACGATAAACTGATTCAGAATATACTGTGTATAATGGGGCTTCTGTTGCGCCATTAATTGCACATTTGGCAATATCAACATCAATAACAGGGCTACTCGGTTCATTGCTTTTTTGTTTTCAGTACGAGGATTTTAAAAACGGGAGTCATAATTGGAATAAGGCCGGCGGCTTATCCGCCGGCCAGCTTATCCTAGTTTTCCAAGACCTTAAATTCTGTTCTGCGATTCTTTTCCCTTCCTTCAGGGTTATCAGAACCATCATCATTTGTATTTGGCGCTATGGGCATTGTTTCTCCATATCCTTTAAAGGTGAGCCTTGCTGCATCAATTCCTTTAGAGATCAGGTAAGCAACCGCACTCTTCGCCCTTGCTTCAGATAATTTCTGGTTATATGAATTCGAACCTTTGCTATCAGTGTGCGCACTCAGCTCAATCTTCATGTTTGGATACGTTTCGAGCATGCGAACAATTTCATCAAGCGCAGGGAAGGATTCAGCCTTCAATTCTGATTTGTTGAAATCATAATAAACATTCTGAACCACGAATGTTTCGTTCACTTGTGGAGGCACTGGCACGAGGCAGAGTTCGGGATAGACCATTGATTCCTGTTCCATGTCAGCAGGTGGAGCAACATTCACTGAATTGCTGATAAACCCACTAGCTTCTGCTTTTATTGTCACCGGTAAATAATCTTCCATGGCAAGCGAATAGTTCCCGTTTCCTGAAACCGCTTGGGTATATAAAGTGTTATTTGATGCATCAACAACTGTAACAGTAGCCCCAGTGAGCGGCTTTGACGGGTCGCATGAAACAATGCGGCCTGTAATTTGCCTGAGCGGCCTGATCTTTTTCAGGTAGAATAATTCGAGGCAACACGCTGCATCCCTGTCAGAGCTTAGCATTACATCTTCCAGCATATTCTTAGCGGTGCCGCGACTGCTAAAATAAATATCGTCTTTAACTGAATTGACAGGATAACCCAGGTTCACTGGTTCTTCAAAACTGCCAATGGTTCCTTTGCTTTGGTAGAAATCATATCCACCCATGCCCACACGGCCATTGCTTGAGAACACAAGGGAGCGGGACGCTTCATGATAGAAAGGAGCCTGGTCATCACCCTCACTGTTGATCGTCCTTCCGAGATTGGAAGGAGTACCGGGATTGCCATTAGCGTCAAGCTCTGCGTACCAGAGATCGAAGCCGCCAAAGCCACCAGCGCGATCAGAAGAAAACAACAGGTATTTTCCATCAGGGGTAACCGCTGGTTGTTGCGTATTACTTCCTGACACATTTATTGAAGTACCCAGCATTACAGGGTCGCTCCAGTTTTCTCCGGAAAGCTTACTACTATAAAGAGCAGCGGTTTTTTGTTTATTGCTGCCAACTGTCCACCTTGTAAAGAAAAGCGTGGTGCCATTAGGTGTAGCCGCAGCCACACCCTGGTGTACGTCCTTACCTTGTGGAAGATTGGTGGCGTTTACGTTTGTAAGATTGCCTTCAGAGAACATCGCGTGATAAAGGCGATTAGTGTATTGCACTTTCTTATCAGTGGAATCTAACGGACGGGTAGAAGTGAAAAGAAGCGTACTCGCATTTAACCACGTGGGAGCATAACTGGCCCCCATGCTGTTAAGCATTCCCGGAGCTTTGTTTACGGTAAAATATTTGAGATCTTTTTTCCTGAGTTGTTCCTGGATAAACCTGAGGTTTTTTATTTCGCGCTCCGCTCCTTTTCTGTACTGGTCATCTGCAGTATATGTTGCCAGGAAACTCGTAAATCCCTGTTCCGCTTCAGCATACATTTCGAGTGCCCTCAGCATAGTAGCGTGATGATAGGGTGCGAGAGGAAACTTTGCAGGATCCATGGCCATTGCTTCCTGGTAGTAAGGAGCAGCTTTAGCGGGATAGTTTAGCAGTCTGTATGACTCGGCGAGACGGTAAATCGCCTGCTCCCTGTTAGTAACAGCGGGAGCTGTTTTTTTTGATCCATTCTGGGGAGCATATGGCTTATACTCCTCTTTCTTGCCCGTCTTATCCTTATCAAAATACTTTTCATAGTACTGAGCAGCGGAGAAATAATCTCCTTTCTCAAAATAATTGTCTGCCGCCTTCAGGTAGTCAAGCACAAATTGCGCATTAAGTGAAGCTGCGAAAAGCAGAACTACCGAAGTGAAGAATAATTTTTTCATCTTGTGTGTATTGATAGCAGTTGTATGAGAATTAGTTTAATGAGCTTGTTTATTACAACCTTGGACAAACGAATTCAATTTCCGGCGTGCGGGTTGCTTTTCTTCCGATGAAAGAAAGTGAAATTTCAAAACTGTTCGAACCGTTGGCCATCTTTCCCAGGTCTGAGGTATTTACATCATAGCTGGCTCCAAGTACGAAGTTCTTATAAGTGAAACCAAAGAAGGGGGAAAAAGCGTCTTCAAACCTGTAGTTGGCACCCAGCATAATGTCAGTATCCGCAGTCACTTTGTATTGGGCATATGCTCCTACCATTTTCTCCTGCGCACTACCCTGTCTCAGATAAAGTACATTTGGTGTGATGCTGAAATTATCAGAGATGCTAAAGCGCATACCTGCATGGCCTGTGAACCTCATTGGAATTTTTTCATCACCTGTCGCGCTAAAACGATCTTCAGGTTTTGTGAGATGTGAAACTGAAAACCCTGCAAAGAGGTTCGATTTTTTTCCCGGCTCAGCATCAAAATACATCACACCTGCACCGGCATCGAAAGAAGCCGCCGTAGTGCGGGTAAGAACGTCTAATGATGGATTGCCCGGATTATACCCTGTAATAGGATTCCATTGATCGCCAAACGTAAGCTTTGAACGATCGAATTTTCGTTGTATTACACCGGCCTGGATTCCAAACACCAGTCGCTTGGTTTGATTCGGACCGAACCTTGCACCCGTATAGGCCACATTTCCGTATGCGGTAGTGTAATTATAACCGCCATTACCGGCTGTCTGGTTGAGCACGCTCACACCATAGTTGATATTCTTTTCCGTGGTGAATTCAGCTGATACACCTGGTGTAGAAAAAGGACTACTGATATTCCCCCATTGGGAGCGATAAACACCTGAGATCCTGTATTGCCCGTCAAAAGCTCCGGTCAGTGCAGGATTAAGCCATGCGGGGTAAACATAATATTGGGAAAAATGGGGATCCACCTGCGAAAAACCGGTCCCTGCAAATCCCATTGCCGCCAACAGGCAGACTAACTTGAATTTATTTCTCATCGCTATAGTTTTAGATTTTAGCATTCAACTTTTTATTTCTTTACTTGAGAATGGTTATTGAACCTGTAATTGGTTTGAAGCCATTCTGCAAGTGAATCACGTAATAGTATGCACCGAACGGAAGCTCCTTTCCTCTCCATGTGCCATCCCAGGGTGTGTTATACCCCTTTGAATAAAACACCTGCTGACCGTACCTGTTAAAGACCTCAACTGTACAACCAGGATAATCAGAAAGGTTTGGAATCATCCATTTATCATGAATATTATCACCGTTTGGCGAGAATACATTCGGCACATTAACCGGTTTCAGGATCTTAACTGTAATAAAGTCACTGGCAGTACAACCAAAATCACCCGTTGCCGTCAGCGTATACGTTTCGTCAGCTACTGCCGTCAGGCCCGGATTGAGGATTGTTGCATCACTTAGCCCAACAGGTGGCGTCCATTCAAACGTAAGACTTGGTGAATTGGCAGTGGCTTCAAACAGGATGGGAGTACCCATCGGAACAACAAATGAACGTCCTGCATCAATTACGGGTTGCAGATGTACGGTCACAGTTTGCACAAATGGATCTGATTCACAACCGATCGCGTTCTTCACGGTGAGTGACACATCAAACACTCCTGCGTTTGCAAATTGCTTCACTGGCACCTGGTCTGTAACTACCGGTGTATTATCATCAAAGTTCCATGCCCATGAAGCTACCGTGCTGTTTGGCGCTGTACTACCTTCCGTGATCACAGGGTTGACACCCTGGCAAATCTCATCAGGCGCGATGGTGAATTGGGCAATAGGTTTATCATAAAAATCACTCAGCGTTTGAGGTGTACCCGTTGTGGTACAACCTTTATTGGAAGTAGCTGACAATGTTACATTGTATGAACCAGCCGCTGCATAAACATAAGAAGGATCAGCCGCTGTAGATGTACCCGTGCCATCTCCGAAATTCCATTGGTATGTGAGCGGAGTGTTATCTGAAATATTCGAGCCATTGGTGAACTGTGCTGTTCCTCCCGGCATACAAATGCCTGCCGGCAATGTGAAATTGACAACCGGGTTAGGATTAATGGTCACACTTATTTCGGTTGCATCACTCACGCACCCCGTCACGGTATTAGTTTGCGTGACATAGTAATTGATCGTTCCCACTGTGGCAGTTGATGGTGTGGGCGCGATGGGTGATCCTCCCGTCAATCCCGGATTGTCATACCAGGTAAGAATATTACCCGGGTTTGGCGTCAACGTCAACGGAACTGCGGCGGCATTGTGGCAATACTGAATACCACCCGGAACCGGCAAATTCGTTGGCTTGGGATTGACCGTTACAGTAACGAATGCGGTATCATTACAACCATTGGTTGTACCAATTACCCGGTAGGTAGTGGTTGTGGTAGGATTTGCTGTGACAGAGGGACCGGTGATTCCGCTTAAACCCAGGTTAGGGCTCCACGCATAAGTTGTAGCACCGCTTGCAACCAGTGGCGTGTTACTACCTTCGCAAATGGCCACCCCGGCACTTACCGTAACATTTGGCTGAGGATTAACCGTGATGTTAACAGGAGTTAGGCCGGTTGTTCTTGAACATCCCGTTGCATCAGAGAGATTTGTAATAGCAATGGTATAATTACCCGCCGGGCTATTTGCAGGCAATACATTTATTGATACAGGTCCATTGTTGGGAACTACCTGGTTAATTACGGTAGACCCGGCAGGTCCGGTAATGGTAATAGCCAGGTTGAATGGCGCTGTACCTGCAGTTGCGTTAAAGGTAACTGATGCAGCATCATACGAACACATTACTGTTGGCCCGGTAATAGTTCCATTTGGACTCGGGTTCACGGTAAT
>Ga0196972_1000184_pt1 | contig 47974 bp, 46 predicted proteins | sample S1v_2013CmetaG_FD_148618 | JGI IMG/M metagenome (GOLD analysis project Ga0196972, IMG submission 148618) | Soil microbial communities from Anza Borrego desert, Southern California, United States - S1+v_20-13C | ecosystem: Environmental > Terrestrial > Soil > Desert | place: USA: California...
GCGATGTACTACGACCCGGCGGCGCAGACGGTGCTCGACTATCACAACGGTATCGCCGACATTCGCAACAAGACGCTGCGCATCATTGGCGTGCCGGAAGGACGCTATCGCGAAGATCCGGTTCGCCTGCTGCGAGTGGTGCGTTTCGCCGCCAAGCTCGGCTTCACCATCGATCCCGCCACGAGCGAACCGATCCAGGTGATGGCGCCGCTGATCAACAACGTGCCTGCCGCACGCGTGTTCGACGAGATGCTCAAGCTGCTGATGAGCGGCCACGCGCTCGCCTGCCTGCAGCGGCTGCGCAAGGAAGGCCTGCACCACGGCCTGCTGCCGCTGCTCGACGTCGTGCTCGAACAGCCGCTCGGCGAGAAATTCGTCACGCTCGCGCTGGAAAACACCGACGAGCGCGTCCGCCAGGGCAAAGGCGTGTCGCCCGGCTTCCTGTTTGCCTCGCTGCTGTGGCACCAGGTGCTGGAAAAATGGAATGCCTACAAGGCCGCCGGCGAATTTCCTATCCCCGCACTGCACCTCGCCGCCGACGATGTGCTGAACACGCAAACCGAAAAGCTGGCCCTGCAGCGCCGCATCACGACCGACATGCGTGACATCTGGGCGATGCAACCGCGCTTCGAGCGCCGCGCCGGCAAGTCGCCGTACAAACTACTCGAACACATGCGCATGCGCGCCGGCTACGACTTCCTGCTACTGCGCTGCGAGTCCGGCGAACTCGATCCGGAAATCGGCGAATGGTGGACCGCCTTCATCGCTGCCGACGGCCCGGGCCGCGAAGAGCTGCTGGCAAGGAAACCGAAGGGGGAAGGCGAAGGCCAGGCGCCGAAGTGGCGGCCGCAACAAGAACAAACCCGCTCCCGCAGAGGACAGCACCACATGAGCGACGCAGGGACGCCGTGCTATATCGGCATCGGCGCGAATCTTGGCGATGCCCAGGAGACCGTGCGGCGTGCGATTGAATTGCTGGGCGAATTGCCGCAGACGCGTCTCGTCGCCCAGTCCAGCCTGTTCAGCACAGCACCGATTGATTCGAGCGGTGATGACTACATCAACGCCGTTGCGCGCATCGACACCCAGTTGCAGCCAGTCGCGCTGCTCCATGCCTTGCAAACGATCGAGCAGGACTTCGGCCGCGAGCGTCCCTACCGCAATGCGCCGCGCACGCTGGACCTCGACATCCTGCTCTATGGCCAACAAGTCATCACTTCGAAATCACTCACCGTTCCGCACCCGCGCATGACGCTACGCGCATTCGTGCTGATCCCGTTGCTGCAGGTCGATCCGTTCATTACTATTCCGGGACAAGGCCCGGCACATGCGTTCGTCCCTGGCGTCGCCGGTCAGCACATTCAGAAGATCTGAGCAATGCAGATACCCGTTGTCGTGCAAACCGTCGGTTTGCTCACCCTGTCCAATGTCTTCATGACCATCGCCTGGTACGGTCATCTCAAGAGCCTGTCGAGCAAGCCGTGGTGGATTGCTGCCGTTGTCAGCTGGACCATCGCGCTGTTCGAATACCTGCTGCAGGTGCCGGCCAACCGCATCGGCTACACGGAGTTGAGCCTCGCGCAGCTGAAGATCATGCAGGAAGCGATCACGCTCACCGTGTTCGTGCCCTTCGCGATGATTTACATGAACCAGCCGTTCAAGCTCGACTATCTCTGGGCCGGTTTGTGCCTCGTCGGCGCCGTCTACTTCATTTTCCGTACATGAGCCTGGACAGATACAAATACATCGTGGTCGAAGGACCGATCGGCGTCGGCAAGACTTCGCTGACACGCAAACTCTCCGAGACCTACGGCGCACAGACGCTGCTCGAACTGCCCCAGGACAACCCCTTCCTCGAGAAGTTTTATCGCGATCCATCGCGCTATGCGTTGCCGACGCAGATGTTCTTCCTGTTCCAGCGCATGAACCAATTGCGTGATATGGTGCAGACCGACCTGTTCGCGTCGCGGATCGTGTCCGACTTCCTGCTCGACAAGGATTCAATTTTTGCTCGGTTGAATCTGGGCGACGATGAACTCAACCTGTACGAGCAGTTGTATTCCCACCTGCGCCCGCAAGCGGCGGTGCCCGATCTCGTGATCTACTTGCAGGCGCAACCGGAGACTCTGGTCGAGCGCGTGAAAAAACGCGGGATCTCGATGGAATCCGGCATTTCCGAGATGTACCTCTACCGGCTTTGTGAAAGTTACAGCCGTTTCTTTTATCATTACGACGCCGCTCCGCTGCTGATCGTGAATACGGAGAACCTGAATCCGATCGAGCGCGAAGAGGATTTCAACCTGCTGGTCAGACGCATCGCAGAAATGCGCGGCAAGCGGGAATTTTTCAACCTTGGGGAATGATGATGTCGGGATATCTGCAAGAAAGCGAACCGGCGATTCGCAACAAGGCAGTCACCGTGCCTTCGCTGATGGCGATGAAGAACGCAGGCGAAAAGATTGCGATGCTGACCTGCTACGACGCCAGCTTCGCCGCATTGATGGATCGCTGTGGCGTGGATGTATTGCTGGTCGGCGATTCCCTCGGCAATGTCTGCCAGGGACACAGTTCCACCCTCCCCGTTACCCTGGGCGATATTGCTTACCACACCGCATCCGTCGCACGCGGCAACCAGACCGCGCTGCTGATCGCCGACATGCCCTTTGGCACCTACGCGACCCCGGAATCGGCATTCGAGAATGCGGTCAAGCTGATGCAGGTCGGTGCACAAATGGTCAAGCTGGAAGGCGGCGCCTGGCTGGTCGACACGGTGAAATTCCTCACCGAGCGTGCCGTACCGGTGTGCGCCCATCTCGGCTTGACGCCACAGTCCGTGCACCAGCTCGGCGGTTTCAAGGTCCAGGGGAAAACGGCGGAAGGCGCCGAGAAGCTGAAGGCCGACGCCCTTGCACTGCAGGAAGCCGGCGCATCGATCCTCGTACTGGAAGCCATTCCTACAGCATTAGGCAAGGAAGTGACAGAGTTGTTGGCGATGCCGACCATCGGCATTGGCGCCGGCCCGGACTGCTCAGGGCAAGTGCTGGTCATGCATGACATGCTGGGCGTCTTCCCCGGCAGGAAGGCACGCTTCGTGAAGAACTTCATGGACGGCCAGACCAGCATCGAAGGCGCGATCCGCGCCTACATCGCGGCGGTCAAGGACAAGTCTTTTCCCGCGCCGGAACACTGCTTCTAAACAGGCGGTGAATAAGAAAGGGGCGCTCTCGCGCCCCTTTCTTGCATCTTACTGCGCGCTGTCTTCGTAGCGCGCCAGACTCTGCGGCAGCTTCGCCGCCAGGTCTTCCGCATTGCTGACCGTCAGGCCGAGGTCGCGCAGCAAGCCATCCTTCAGGCCATAGATCCAGCTATGAATGGTCAGCGACTGGCCACGCTCCCACGCATCCTGCACGATGGTGGTCTGACACACGTTCACCACCTGTTCCAGCACATTCAGTTCGCACAGGCGATCCTGCTTGACGCCAAGCGGCAGCGCCTCGCCGAGATAGCGTTCATGCTTCGAATGCACATCCTGCACGTGGCGCAGCCAGTTGTCAGCCAAGCCGATGCGACGGCGCGCGAGCGCGGCATGCACACCAGAGCAGCCGTAATGGCCGCATACAATCACATGCTTCACACCCAGCACGTCGATCGCGAACTGCAGGACGGACAGGCAGTTCAGGTCGGTATGCACGACCACGTTGGCGATGTTGCGATGGACGAACAGTTCGCCCGGCAGCAGGTTGACGATTTCGTTGGCGGGTACTCGGCTATCCGCGCAGCCGATCCACAGGTACTCGGGCGATTGCTGGCCGGCGAGCTTCTTGAAGAAAGAAGCATCGTTTTCCACCATGGCCGAAGCCCAGTCGCGGTTGTTCTGGAACAGGTGTTCCAGCATCACGGAATTTTTGTCAGTCTCACTCATCTTGCTTCAGTCGAAAACGGGAATGGGCAAGCCGACCGGGCGCGAAAACGGATGATGCGCGAAGTTGGGCGAAGTTTTAGCACAAAGTCGTTTGTGCGTGCGCGGCGCGCGGACAGCATGGCACCCAGCGGAGCCGGATGCACCGCGCATTATACAGAGGACAAGCGTCCTCTCTACCAATGCAGGAAAGGAAAAAAGATGCGGCCGCCAGACAACGGCCAACTGCGACGCGTGATCAGGAGTTGTTACCGCGCGCGCCAGTTTCCGGTTTTTCGCCGAGCATTAATGGCTTGAGTTGGGCGTCGACCGGTTTGTCGCCGAGCCAGATCTTCAGGAGCGCGTTATAGAACGCGACATCGGGCAGGACGTCCGAAACCTTCTTGCCGTTCACATGCACAACGGTTCCCGATCCCGGAATCCAGTCGGTTGTCAGCACATCGCCCTTTTTCAGCTCGGGAATCGACGCGAATATTTCGCCAAACTTCTGCAGCTGCATGATCAGCTTGGCCTTTTCATTCCTGTCGCTGTTCTGCTGGATGCCGCTCATGAAGCCGCGCCCGAGTTCTTCATTGCTGACGTCGCGCAGCATGACGATGGTGACGCGCTTGGCGCCCGGGGTAGCCAGGACATCCTGGGTAGTGGACTTTTTCTCGGCAAGATACAAGCCGGCCACGTACACCTTGAAAATCGCCTTGTAGCGGATGCCAGCGCCATTCAGCTTGATCTCCTGGTTCGCCAGGCGCACCATGTCGTCCAGTTTGACGCCACCTACTTCGGCCGCACCTGCGTAAGTGGATAGTGACAATGCCAACGCAGCACCTATGACGCCGAGCGCACGGGACACGCGAATGCCAAGCTTCATATTGTCTCCTGAAATGTAGTGATGAACGGCAATAGAACGACCGTTTCATTATCCTCAGAAAATCTAGAGTTCCAACTCTAATTCCCGGCGTAACTTATTGATAATAAAAAAGCCGCTGACGAATTTCGATCAGCGGCTTTGGGCCAAGTCCTGCGGGAATTCGCCGGCTTTACTCGAAGAATTCCTTCACCTTGTCCTTCCACGACTTGCTCTGCGGGCTGTGCTTGGAGCCGCCTGCGTTCGTCAGTTTTTCGAACTCCTGCAGCAGTTCCTTCTGGCGGTCCGTCAGCTTCACCGGCGTCTCGACCACGACGTGGCAGAACAGGTCGCCCGCATAGCCGGAACGCACGCCCTTGATGCCCTTGCTGCGCAGGCGGAAAGTCTTGCCCGACTGCGTACCCTCGGGCAAGGTGAAGGAAGCCTTGCCGTTCAGCGTCGGCACCTCGACCTCGCCCCCCAGCGCTGCCTTGGCGAACGACACCGGGATTTCGCAATGCAGGTCGTCGCCGTCGCGCTGGAACACCGGATGCGGCTTGATGCGGATTTCCACATACAAATCGCCCGGTGGCCCGCCGTTCATGCCCGGTTCGCCGTTGCCCGACGAGCGGATGCGCATGCCGTCGTCGATGCCGGCCGGGATCTTCACTTCCAGAGTCTTGTTGCGCTTGATGCGTCCCGCACCGCTGCAAGTGGGACAGGGATTCGGGATCATCTTGCCGGTGCCGTGGCACTTCGGGCAGGTTTGCTGGATGCTGAAGAAGCCCTGCTGCATGCGCACCTGGCCTTGGCCGCCGCACGTCGTACACGTCGTCGGCGATGTGCCGGGCTTGGCACCAGAACCATGGCAGGTCTCGCATTCATCCCAGGACGGCACGCGGATCGTGGTGTCGTAACCGTGCGCCGCCTGTTCCAGCGTAATCTCGAGGTTGTAGCGCAGGTCCGCGCCACGGTACACCTGCGGACCGGCGCGGCCGCCACGTGCGCTCTGGCCGAAAATGTCGCCGAAGATATCGCCGAAGGCATCGGAGAATCCGCCGAACCCGCCGGCACCCGCGCCGAAGCCGCCGCCACCCATGTTCGGATCGACGCCCGCATGGCCGTAACGGTCATATGCCTCGCGCTTGCCCGCGTCGGAAAGCATCTCGTAGGCCTCCTTGGCCTCCTTGAACTTGTCTTCCGCGCCCTTGCTATCCGGATTGCGGTCCGGGTGGTACTTCATCGCGAGCTTGCGATACGCCTTCTTGATCTCATCCTCGGAGGCGTTCTTCGCTACACCCAGAATCTCGTAATAGTCTCGCTTTGCCATCTTGTAGGCATCCTGTCAGTCAACACTCCGGCACGATGTCGCTCTGTACATCGTGCCCTGTACTCCCCCCTCTTCCGCGGGAAACAAGGCCGGGAAGAGAGGATGCGGCCATTAACATTCCATCCAGCCGCATCTCCAAACGCAAACGCCGAGTCGAGGATCTGGACGATCACATCGGCTCGGCGGGCCATCGCGGCACGAGCCGCAACGGAGGTATTACTTGTCTTTGACTTCCTTGAAGTCGGCGTCGACGACGTCCTCTTCCTTCGCCTTGGCTTCCGATGCGCCCGCACCTGCAGCGCCCGCAGCGCCGGCTGCGCCAGCCTGCTGCGCCTGGGCGTCGGCATACATCTTCTCACCGAGCTTCTGCGCAGCTGTCGACAGCGCGGAGACCTTGGCGTCGATCGTGGACTTGTCGTTGCCCTTCAGGGCTTCTTCCAGGTCCTTGATCGCGGCTTCGATCTTTTCCTTCTCGCCGCCGTCCAGCTTGTCGCCGTACTCGCTCAGTGCCTTGCGGGTCGAGTGTACCAGCGCATCGCCTTGGTTGCGCGCGTCGGCCAGTTCCTTCAGCTTGCGGTCTTCGTCGGCGTACAGCTCGGCGTCTTTCACCATCTTCTGGATTTCCTCCTCGGACAGACCCGAGTTGGCCTTGATGGTGATCTTGTTTTCCTTGCCGGATGCCTTGTCCTTCGCGCTCACGTGCAGGATACCGTTGGCGTCGATGTCGAAGGTCACCTCGATCTGCGGAATGCCGCGCGGCGCCGGGGGGATGCCCTCGAGATTGAACTCGCCCAGCAGCTTGTTGCCGGTCGCCATTTCGCGCTCGCCCTGGTAGACCTTGATGGTCACGGCCGGCTGGTTGTCATCGGCGGTCGAGAACACCTGGCTGAACTTGGTCGGGATCGTGGTGTTCTTCTGGATCATCTTGGTCATCACGCCGCCCAGGGTTTCGATACCGAGAGACAGCGGGGTCACGTCCAGCAGCAGCAGGTCCTTGCGGTCGCCCGACAGCACGGAACCCTGGATTGCAGCACCGACAGCAACCGCTTCATCCGGGTTGACGTCCTTGCGCGGCTCCTTGCCGAAGAACTCCTTCACCTTGTCCTGCACCTTCGGCATGCGGGTCATGCCGCCGACCAGGATCACGTCCTGGATGTCGGAGACCTTCACGCCGGCATCCTTGATCGCGATGCGGCACGGCTCGATGGTGCGCTCGATCAGTTCCTCGACCAGCGATTCCAGCTTGGCGCGGGTAATCTTCATGTTCAGGTGGACCGGCGCGCCGTTGACCATCGCGATGTACGGCTCATTGATCTCGGTCTGCTGCGAGGAGGACAGTTCGATCTTCGCGCGCTCGGCCGATGCCTTGATACGCTGCAGTGCGATCGGGTCCTTGGACAGGTCGAGGCCGTTGATCTTCTTGAACTCGTCGATGATGTAGTCAATCATGCGCTGGTCGAAGTCTTCGCCGCCGAGGAAGGTGTCGCCGTTGGTGGACAGCACTTCGAACTGCATCTCGCCGTCGACGTCCGCGATCTCGATGATGGAGATATCGAAGGTGCCGCCGCCGAGGTCATACACGGCGATCTTGCGGTCGCCCTTGCCGCTCTTGTCGAGGCCGAATGCCAGCGCAGCCGCGGTCGGCTCGTTGATGATGCGTTTCACATCCAGGCCGGCGATGCGGCCGGCGTCCTTGGTCGCCTGGCGCTGTGCGTCATTGAAGTAAGCCGGCACGGTGATGACGGCTTCGGTCACTTCTTCGCCGAGGTAGTCTTCGGCAGTCTTCTTCATCTTGCGCAGCACTTCGGCGGAAACCTGCGGCGGAGCCAGCTTCTTGTCGCGTACCTGCACCCATGCGTCGCCGTTGTCGGCCTTGACGATCTGGTAGGGCATCAGGTTGATGTCTTTCTGGACTTCCTTCTCTTCGAACTTGCGTCCGATCAGACGCTTGACCGCATAGAGGGTGTTCTTCGGATTGGTGACGGCCTGGCGTTTCGCCGGCGCGCCGACGAGGATCTCGCCGTCGTCCTGATAGGCGACTACGGAAGGCGTCGTGCGGGAACCTTCGGAGTTCTCAATAACCTTCGGCTGACCACCTTCCATGATAGCGACGCAGGAGTTGGTCGTACCCAAGTCAATGCCAATGATCTTGCCCATGATGATGTTCCTTTAAAAACGAGAGTTTTCTGATGTGTTGTATATATGGAACAAAGCGCCGCTTTCAAGCGCCTTTGCGGTCCTTCTCCGAATTTTTTATTGCGCTACCGTGACTAAAGCAGGCCTCAACAGGCGGTCGGCAATCATATATCCCTTCTGCAAGACGGTGACGATGGTGTTGGCCTCCTGATCGGCCGGCACCATGGAAATCGCCTGGTGCTTCATCGGGTCGAGCTTCTCGCCCGGTACCGGGTTGATTTCCTGCAGGCGGTTGCGCTCGAAGGCGGAGGCGAGCTGCTTCAGGGTCATCTCGACGCCTTCCTTCAGCGACTCGACGGAGGGCGTATCCAGTTTGAGTGCCATTTCCAGGCTGTCCTTCACCGGAACCAGCGCTTCGGCGAAATTCTCGATGGCGAACTTGTGTGCCTTGGCGACATCTTCCTGGGCGCGGCGGCGGATGTTTTCGCCGTCGGCCTTGGCGCGGAGATAGGCATCCTGCATTTCCGAAGCCTTGGCTTCCGCAGCGGCGAGGCGCTCTTCAAGGGTCGGGCCGGACTGAGCCTGGGACTGGGCTTGTGCCTGTGCCGGCTGTTCGGCAGCCGCGCTGTCCTGCGGCGGAATTGCCTGTTCCACTTGGTCCTGCATCTTCTCTTGATCTTGCATCACAAAAAGTCTCCAAAAATCAATGACTTAGTTTCAATTGCAACAGTAAATGAGGGTAACCCGCCCTTTTTCAAGGGGAATGTTGAGGTGAATTTGGAAAAAATTTGCAGCGGACTGGATGTGTAAACCCTTGTTACACACTTTACGGCTTGAGGGGCTTCAATTTCGCGGCTGGCGTACTAGGATGTGCTTAACAAGGTTGCAACCGGAATTTGGCCGGTTGCAAGGAGTTGGATAATGAAACTGCCATTGATTTCGGCGTCCGTTGTCGCATACACGCTGCTCGCGACCACATGGATTTGCCAGGTTGACCTGATAGCGCCCCTCTGAGATCCGGATTTGCGGCTCGCTCGTTGAGTCGCCGCTTTTCCGGCAGGCAGGCGCGTTCTGGTCGCGCCTTATTTTTTTGCCCCCAGCTGCAACGCCCGCTCACGCGCCGCCGCGGCTTCCTTACGCGCCTCTTCGCGCATCTGCGGTGTCAGCATGGTCGGCCAGCCGACAAGGTGCTGCTCGGCAACCTCGGCCAAGGCTTCGATCCATGCGGTAGATTCGTTCAGGCACGGGATGTAATGGAATTCCTTGCCCCCTGCGGTAAGGAATTCCTGTTTTGCCTCCATCGCGATTTCCTCGAGGGTTTCGAGGCAATCGGAGGTAAACCCGGGGCACATCACATCGACCCGCCTCACCCCTTCCTTGCCCATTTTTTGCAGCGTCGGCGCGGTATACGGTTGCAGCCACTCCGCCTTGCCGAAGCGTGACTGGAAGGTCACGATGTATTGCTCTGGAGACAAGCGCAAGGCGGCCGCCAGCAGGCGTGCGGTTTTATGGCATTCGCAATGGTATGGATCGCCGAGCAACAAGGTGCGCTTGGGCACGCCATGGAAACTCATCACCAGCTTGTCGGGCCGCCCATGCGCGTCCCAATGCGCGAGCACCGATTTCTTCAATGCTTCGATATAGCCTTCGTGGTCGTGATAATGCTTGACCAGGCGCAGCTCGGGAACGTTGCGCACTTTCGCGTAATGGGCGAACACGGCGTCATAGATCGATGCGGTCGTGGTTGCCGAATACTGCGGGTAGGCAGGCAGAATCAGGATGCGGTCGCAGCCCTCGGCCTTCAGTTTATCCACCACTTCGGGTACAGACGGATTGCCGTATCGCATCGCATACGTGACCTGTATATCATGGCCGCGTTCACCGAGATAACCGCGCAGCAGCGTCGCCTGTTTCTGCGTATGAACGAGCAAGGGCGAGCCTTCGCGCGTCCAGATCGAGGCGTACTTCGCAGCCGACTTCGACGAGCGGAACGGCAGGATCGCACCATTGAGGATGAGCAACCAGAGCGCCCGCGGAATCTCGACCATCCGAGGATCGGACAGGAATTGCTTGAGATAACGCCGCACCGCGGGTGTGGTCGGTTCATCAGGAGTGCCGAGGTTGACCAGCACCAGACCGGTCTTTGAAGGCGTGCCGTGGCTGTGCGGCGGTTCCGGGTTGGGACGCATCGTTGTGCGGTTATCCTTTTTGTTCGATGACGGCAGTCGTTACAGCGCGAGCAGTTCGCGCGCGTGCTTGCGCGTGGTGGCGGTGATTTCGAGGCCGCCCAGCATGCGCGCAATTTCCTCGATGCGGGCCTTGGAATCCAGCGCATCGATATTGGACAAGGTACGCCCTTCCGCACTGCGCTTGCTGACCTGGAAATGCTGGTTGGCCTGGCTGGCGACCTGCGGCAAGTGCGTCACGCACAGCACCTGGCGGTCCTGGCCAAGCCGTTTGAGCAGACGGCCGACCACTTCCGCAACGCCGCCGCCGATACCGCTGTCGACCTCGTCGAAGATCAGCGTCGGCGTGACTGTTGCAGTCGAGGTAATGACCGAAATCGCCAGTGAGATGCGTGCGAGTTCGCCACCCGAGGCAACTTTCGCGAGCGGACGCGGCGAGGTGCCGGCGTGTGCAGCGACGAGGAACTCCACCTGCTCCAAGCCGTAGGCCGCCGGCTCGGATTCGTTCAGCGCGACGACGAAACGGCCGCCGGACATGCTGAGGTCCTGCATCGCCGCAGTCACCGCTTCGCTGAGCGCCTTGGCTGCCTTGGCACGCGCCTTCGTCAGCTTGCCGGCGACTGCCATGTACTCAGCCTTGAGTTTTTCTTCCTGCGCGCGCAGGGCTTCGACGTCGCTGGCGTCGGCGAGCTGCTTCAATTGCGCGGAAAGCGTTTCATACTCCTTCGGCAAGTCTTCCGGCGCGACGCGGAATTTGCGGGCGGTCGAATGGATCGCGTCCACGCGCGCCTCCACTTCCTGCAGACGCTCAGGGTCGAGTTCGACGCGGCCGAGGTAATCGTTCAGCGCGTACACCGCTTCCTGCAACTGGATGCGGGCGGGCTCCAGCGCGTCGACAACAGGCCTCAGTGCAGAGTCGACGTCGGCGAGCTTGCCGAGCTTCAGGGCCAGCGCAGATAACTGTGACAGGATCGGATTCGTATCCGATTCGGAAATGACGCTTAACGCCTCCTGCGCGCCCTCCAGCAGGCTGGCGGCATGGGCGAGGCGGCTGTGCTCGTTGCTGATTTCAGTCCACTCGCCGGGCTTCACGGCCAGTTTTTCGAGCTCGCCGACCTGCCATTCGAGGCGTTCACGCTCCAGCAGGACGTTCTTGGCATTCGTTTCGAATTCTTCGCGCTGCCTCGCAAGCGCACGCCATGCCTTGTGTGCCGCGGCGACCGCCCTGGCGTCGTCAAGCAGACCCGCCTGGGTATCGAGCAGCACGCGCTGCGCGTCAAGTTTCAACAGCGACTGGTGCGCATGCTGGCCGTGGATGTCGACCAGCATTTCGCCAAGCTCGCGCAGCTGCGCTGCAGTGGCAGTAATCCCGTTGATGAAGGCTTTCGAACGGCCGGCATTGTCGATCACCCGGCGCAACAGCACACTGCCTTCGTCGCTGGTGAACTCTTGTTCCGCCAGCCAGGCATCGACTTCGTCGTGCGTGCTGAACTCGGCGGTGATATCGGTTTTCGATGCGCCCTCGCGCACCACGCTCGCATCGCCGCGGCCGCCGAGTGCCAGGGCGAGCGCATCGATCAGGATCGACTTGCCGGCGCCGGTCTCGCCGGTGAAGACAGTGAAACCGGGAGCGAACTCGAGTTCGATCGAATCAACGATCACGAAATCGCGAATGGAAAGTGTGCGAAGCATCTCGGAAATGACTGGTTGGGCTTGTTGGTGCGCTTGTTTGTGCTTTTGGGGCAAACAGCCCGTTATTTTAACTTCCCCGCCACGGAGGGATATTCGTGCCAGTGCAGCTTTTCCCGCAGGGTATCGTAATAGCTCCAACCCTGCGGATGCAGGAAGGTAATGGTGTGGGCGGAACGGCGGATAAAAATACGGTCGTGATGTTGCAAGCTTGCCAGCGACTGCATGTCGAAATTGACGCTGATGTCGCGCCCACCCATGATTTCCACCACGACGGTGCAGGAGTCGGGAATCACGATCGGACGGTTGGACAAGGCATGCGGCGCGATCGGCACCAGCACCATGCCCGACAGGCTGGGATGCAGCAGCGGACCGCCGGCCGACAAGGCATACGCGGTCGATCCGGTCGGCGTGGCCACGATCAGGCCGTCGGAGCGCTGGTTGTACATGAAATGTCCGTCGACCTCGACCTTCAGTTCGGCCATGCCGGTCGTCGACCCGCGCGCCACTACGACATCGTTAAATGCAAGCGCGTGGAAAATCGGTTCACCGTCTCGCAATACAGAGCCTTCCAGCAGGGTGCGCTGCTCCGACTCGAGTTTGCCACCCAACATGTCCGCTAGCACCTGGATCATGCCTTCCTGCGGAATATCGGTCATAAAGCCCAGCCGCCCCTGGTTGATGCCGATCAAGGGTACGTTATAAGCTGCGAGCTGACGGGCAATACCAAGCATCGTGCCGTCGCCACCGACGACGATCGCAACATCGGCATGCTGCCCGATTTCCGCCGGCATCATGGTGGGCACGCCGGGCAGGGAAACGTTTCGCGCGGTTTCCGCTTCGAGCACGACCTTGTGCCCGGATTTGGCAAGGAATCCGGCAATATCGGACAATGACTGCTCGATACCGGCGGCCATGTACTTGCCGATAATGGCAACAGTCTTGAAGGCAAGCGTCCGGTCGAATGGCTTGAAAGGCAACATGCAGCAGATTAGACCATAATTTGGCCCGCCGTTACAGGCATTGAAACGAAACGTGCAGAACCCATATGTCACCTATCAAGGCCGTCCTGTTCGACCTCGACGATACGCTCTGGCCGATTGTTCCAGTCATTCAGCGGGCGGAAATCCTGCTCTACGACTGGCTGAAGATGCATGCGCCGGCCGTTACCGAACGGGTCACGATCGAGAGCATGCGTGAGCGCCGCCAGCAGTTGATGGCGACCGATCCGGTTTACCAACTGGATTTGCGCATCCTGCGGCATACGGTGCTGACCGAGGCATTCCTTGACGCCGGATTGGATGTCAGACTGGTCGAGCAGGCAATGGCTGTATTTTCGAAGGCGCGCAATGAAGTCACACCTTTCGAGGATGTATTGCCGACATTGGAACGATTGCAAGGGCGAGTCATTCTCGGCTCGGTGTCGAACGGTGTTGCGGATCTGGATGCAATCGGGATCGCGCACTATTTCCGGGCATCGGTCGCCGCCTACCGTGTCGGGTGCGCGAAACCGGATGCCGCAATTTTCCATGCAGCATGCGACGCACTTGGCATCGCGCCGCAAGACGCTCTCTACATCGGCGATGACCCGCTGCTCGACGTGGAGGGAGCCCAGAAGGCAGGACTGCGCGCCGCGTGGATCACTCGGACGGAGCTCGGGCCGGCCCGGAGGCTTCCGGACCATGTCCAGCCCGATGCGATATTCAACAACTTGTACGAACTCGATCGCTGGCTTGCGGGCCGCTGAACGTCTGACAACAGTCAAAGACGGGCGACACCTGCAGGCAACATATGCTGGCAGCAGTCGGCATCGCTCGCTACAATAACTGTATGCAACTCGACTCCCGCGCACAAACCCTGCTCAAAGCCCTGGTCGAACGGTATATTGCCGACGGCCAGCCGGTTGGTTCGCGCGCCCTTTCCAAGATTTCAGGCCTCGATCTTTCCCCGGCGACCATTCGCAATATCATGGCCGACCTGGAAGAGCTGGGCTATGTCTGCAGCCCGCACACGTCGGCAGGCCGCATTCCGACGCCGCGGGGCTACCGGATGTTTGTCGACACCCTGCTGACCGTGCAGCCGATCGATGAAACCACGGTGGAATCGAGGCTGCAACCGCGCCTGCAGACCGCATCGCCGCAAAAGATCATCTCCAACGCGGCGCAGATGTTGTCGTCGCTGTCACAGTTTGCAGGCGTCGTAATGACGCCTCGCCACGAATCGGTCTTCCAGCAGATCGAATTCATGCGGCTGTCGGAAAAGCGCATCCTGCTGGTCATCGTCACGCCTGGAGGCGACGTACAGAACCGCCTGCTGTTGACTGACGTCGACTATTCACCCGCACAGCTGGTGCAGGCGGCCAACTACATTAACCAGCACTACGCCGGACACAGTTTCGACGAGGTACGCACGCGCCTGAAAGGTGAACTGCGGCAGTTGCGCGACGACATGACCCGCCTGATGCAGGCGGCAGTGGAAGCCGGCAGCGATGCAATGGCCGAAAGCGAGGAAGACGTCGTCATTTCCGGCGAACGCAACCTCCTCAGCGTCACCGACCTTGCTTCCAACATGAATTCGCTGCGCAAGCTGTTCGACCTGTTCGAACAGAAGACCAGCCTGATGCAATTGCTCGACGTATCGAGCAAGGCAAGCGGCGTGCAGATTTTCATCGGCGGGGAATCGCAGCTGGTGCCGGTCGAGGAAATGAGCGTGGTCACCGCACCGTATGAAGTCAACGGCAGGATCGTCGGCACACTGGGCGTAATCGGGCCGACGCGCATGGCGTACGAGCGAGTCATTCCGATTGTGGATATCACCGCCAAGCTGCTGTCGAACGCACTGAGCCACAACTAGGCTGCTGCAGCGCGCACCCCGAGCCTAGATCATGATTTCTGCCAGCAGCTTGTTGTTGGCGGCGTCGATTTGCACAAACTGCAACCCCGTCCGAAATCCGTCCGTTCCGCTAAGAATGCTGTAAACCACCTTGGCCATCGCAAACACGCGGACCATCTGGCCGTTGAGCGGCGCCTCAAACCCGACATTGCAGGTCTGCCCCGGCGGCAGTTGCTCGGGCATCAGTAGGCAGACTCCCCCGAGGGAAACGTCAACTGTCTTTGCCCGCATCGCGGGTGCACCTGGAAGCGCGACACGTGCCTGGCCGCGAAGCACCTTGCGTGGATAAGTTCTGGTTTCGGATTTCGTCATTGAAGGTACATCTTAGCTGCTGTGCGGCCGAAACGTGTAGCGCACCTGATACAAGCAAGGGCCAAACGACCGCGTTCAGACAATATCCATTGTCAGAACGCGCCATTCAAGGTTGGGAGAACGGCTAGCGATTCCGGTGCGGACAAGCGGTCTTGGTGCAGTGGCCGTACAGTGCAAGCGCATGCTCGGAAATGTCGAAACCGCGCTCCTTGGCAATCTTCTGCTGCCGTTTTTCAATCTCGTCGTCGAAGAATTCTTCCACCCGGCCGCAGTCGAGGCAGACCAGATGGTCGTGGTGCGAACCCTCATTGAGTTCGAACACCGCCTTCCCGGTTTCGAAGTGATTACGGTGAAGCAAACCGGCCTGCTCGAACTGGGTGAGGACACGATAGACCGTTGCCAAACCGACATCCATGTTTTCCGTCAGGAGAATCTTGTACACGTCCTCCGCGCTCAGATGGCGCACGCTGCTGGTCTGGAAAATCTCGAGGATCTTGAGCCGCGGCAGCGTCGCCTTGAGACCGCTGGCTTTCAGATCGTTGGGGGTGTTGGTCATGTTGGTGGTCGGTTTCCGGTTATCTGCTTTATCATATAGCGTTTTGGCCTGATTGCTCAACGAATTGAGAACCATTTATGCGAATGCCGTCCTTCAGCCGTAACCGTTCCCGCAGCGCCGCACTTTGCCTTCTTGCGGCCATCCTTGCCGGTTGCGCGAGCAAGAATCCCGTGGCAGGCGAGCCCGCGGCGCAGTCCGCGAGCCAGCCGTCCGACCAGGCATCCGCCGGCGTCGTGACCACCTCGAAACCGACCGGCGTGCAGCGCTTCCTTGGTTTCCTGACGCCCTACCGCATCGATATCCAGCAAGGCAATTTCGTCTCCCGCGAGATGGTTTCGCAGCTCAAGGAAAGCATGCAGCGCAAGGAAGGCGTCACCCGCGAGCAGGTGCGTTTCGTCCTCGGCACGCCGCTCCTGACCGACATCTTCCATGCCGACCGCTGGGACTATGTGTTCCGACTCAAGAAGAGCACGGGCGAAGTTATTTCCAGCCGCGTAACCGTGTTCTTCAAGGACAACCGTCTGGTCAATATCGAAGGCGACACCCTGCCGACCGAACAAGAATATCTCGCATATATTGCGGGCACCGCTGGCAAGAAATAAGAGTACCCCATGGCTCAAATGAAAATCGCCGTAGCAGGCGCATCCGGCCGCATGGGCCGCATGCTCATCGAAACCATCCAGAACGCGGAAGACGCCGTGCTGGTCGGCGCGCTTGACGTACCGCAGTCCCCGGCCATCGGCACCGATGCCGCTGCCTTCCTCGGCAAGCCGTCCGGCGTGACGATCGAATCCGACCTGTCGAAGGGCCTGGCCAACGCTGAATACCTGATCGACTTCACGCGTCCGGAAGGCACGCTCAAGCACCTCGAATACTGCGCGCAGCACGGGATCAAGGTGATCATCGGCACCACCGGCTTCGATGAGGCGGGCAAGGCTGCGATCGCTGCTGCCGCGCAAAAGACCGCCGTCGTGTTTGCGCCCAACATGAGCGTGGGCGTGAATGTCACGCTCAAGCTGCTGGAAATGGCTGCCAAGAGCTTTTCGCACGGCTATGACATCGAAATCATCGAGGCACACCACCGGCACAAGGTGGACGCGCCTTCCGGCACTGCGCTCAAGATGGGCGAAGTCATCGCATCCGCCCTCGGGCGCAACCTCGACGACGTGGCTGTCTACGCACGCGAAGGCGTAACCGGCGAGCGCGACCCGTCGTCGATCGGCTTTGCAACCATCCGCGGCGGCGATATCGTCGGCGACCATACCGTGCTGTTTGCCGGCATCGGCGAACGCATCGAAATCAGCCACAAATCTTCCAGCCGGTTCAGCTATGCGCAGGGCAGCGTGCGTGCCGCCCGCTTCCTCGTTGACAAGAAGACCGGCTTGTACGACATGCAGGACGTGCTCGGGCTGAAATAAGCCGGGAAGAGGTGTCAGATCGACATCGCCTCGTCCATGAAAACCCCTATCGCTGCGGCCGCAACGGTGCTCCTGCATGCAGGCCTGGTCGCAGCGGTGATCGGCAGTCTGAATTCGAATCCAAAGCAGGAAAAGGCGCCCGAAGCGCTGTCGGTGCAGTTGCTCGCTCCAGTGCCTGTGCCCGCGCCGGCTCCACAACCCGCCCCGCCGCAGCCTGCGGCCTTGCCGCCCCCGCCGAAGAAGGAACGCGCCGAGCCGAAGCCGCATGCCGCGCCAAAGCCGTTGCCGCAATCGAAGGTGCCGTCGCCATCCCACGCTCCCGAAATCCAATCGGAAACAAAACCATCGCCTGCTGCCCCGGCGGCCGCTGCTCCCGCAACGGCCGCCGCCCCATCCCCCGCGCCGCCAGTAAGAACCAGCGCGTCCGAAGCGAGCTACGCCTCCACCAACCGCACGCCGCCCTATCCGCGCATCGCCCTCAGCAACGGTGACGAAGGCACCGTTATCCTGCGTGTACTGGTGACAGCCGAAGGCACGGCTGGCGCTGTTGAAATCAAGAGCACGAGCGGTCATCCGCTTCTCGACGAGTCGGCGCGGAAGACGGTACTGACATGGCGATTCAAACCAGCCACGGTCGACGGCAAGCCGGTGGCGGAGTGGTATCAGGTCCCCATTCCGTTTAAACTTCAAAACAATTAATTTTCCATACACACCATGAACCAGTCTCTCGGATTTGCACACTACTGGGCGCAGGGCGATGCGGTGACGCATTCTGTCGCCTATCTGCTCCTGCTGATGTCCATCGTCAGCTGGTATTACATCTTTTCGAAAGCCTGGAGCTCCTGGCGCATCCGCAGGAGCGCCGGCGCGCTTGAAGGATTCTGGAAGGCGCCGACACTGACCGATGCCATCGCCATCGTCAAGAACGTGGACAGCGAAAACGTGTATGCCCCGCTTGCGATCCAGAGCGCGGAAGCGGCCAACGTGACCGCACAGGCCGGCTCGCTGAATGCGAGTGTGGACCCGAGCGAACTGATCACCCGCACCTTGCGCCAGGAAATCAACCGCGTATCGGCGCGCCTCGAAAACGGCCTGACGCTGCTGGCATCCGTCGGATCGACCGCTCCCTTCGTCGGTCTGTTCGGCACCGTCTGGGGCATTTACCACGCGCTGGTGGCCGTATCGACGACTGGCACCGTACAGATCGACAAGGTGGCGGGCCCGGTCGGCGAAGCGCTGATCATGACCGCGCTCGGCCTGGTGGTTGCCATCCCTGCCGTGCTTGCCTACAACGCATTCACCCGGGTCAACCGTGTCACGCTGGCCGAGCTCGACGCATTCGCGCACGACCTGCATGCGTTCCTGACCACGGGCGCGCGCGTCGGCAAATAAAGGGGGTACACCATGGCATTCGGAGGATTCAACGACAACAACAAGCAGGCACCGATGTCGGACATCAACGTCACGCCGATGGTCGATGTGATGCTGGTGCTGCTGGTGATCTTCATCATTACCGCGCCGCTGTTCACGCACGCGATCAAGCTCGAATTGCCGAATGCGCCATCGGCAGCCGCCCCGCAAAAGCCGGAAACCATCACCCTGTCGATCAATGGCGAGGGCCGGGTGTTCTGGAACAACGATCCGATCGACCAGAAGGACCTCGGTCCGCGCCTCGCGCAGGAAGCACAAAAGAACCCGCAGCCGGAACTTCAGCTGCGCGCCGACAAGGGCACGCGCTATGAGGTCATCGCGCAAGTGATGGCCGCCGCCCAGAACAACGGCATGACCAAGCTGGGCTTCGTCACCGACACCAAGGAAAAATAGGATCATGCCTACCGTGTCGCTCGATGGGCGCAGGATCACTGAATGGAAGTCCTTCCATGATGAATGCCGGTCAGCGTTCGGCTTCCCTGATTTCTACGGCCGGAACATGGATGCCTGGATCGACTGCCTGGGCGGCCTGCGCGACGACGACGGCATGACGAAATTCTCCCTCCGGGATGACGAAACCTTATGCATCGAGGTCTTGCATTCCGGCCTCCTTCGGCAAAAAACTCCCGAAATCCTCGAGGCGCTGGAGGAATGCACCGCCGAAGTGAACGAGCGCTGCACCGAGAGCGGCGAGAAACCTCCCCTGCATCTGGTATTGCGCTGACGTAGTTCGCTGAATTCGCGGCGAAATTCCCGCCCGCTGCGGCGCAACAGAGCTTTCCGGGACGGTATAATGGTTGGTTTACATCCACTTACATCAGCCTCATCCGCCATGCAAGAAAAATATCTTCCCGGCGACGTCGAAAAAGCGGCGCACGAACACTGGAATGCCATCGACGCGTACAAGACCGTCGAGCACGCCAAGGACCGCAACGGCAAGGAAAAGAAAAAGTTCTATGCCTGCTCCATGCTGCCCTACCCGTCCGGGAAGCTGCACATGGGTCACGTCCGCAACTACACCATCAACGACATGCTCACGCGCTTTTTGCGCATGAACGGCTACAACGTGCTGATGCCGATGGGCTGGGACGCCTTCGGCCTGCCCGCCGAGAACGCGGCGCTGAAGAACGGTGTGCCGCCGGCGAAGTGGACATACGACAACATCGCCTACATGAAGAAGCAGATGCAGGCGATGGGCCTGGCGATCGACTGGTCGCGCGAAGTGGCGACCTGCGACCCGAGCTATTACAAGTGGAACCAGTGGCTGTTCCTGAAAATGCTGGAAAAAGGCATCGCCTACCGCAAGACCCAGGTCGTGAACTGGGACCCGGTCGACCAGACCGTGCTGGCAAATGAGCAAGTCATCGATGGCCGCGGCTGGCGTACCGGCGCGCTGGTCGAGAAGCGCGAGATCCCCGGCTACTACCTGAAGATCACCGACTACGCGGAAGAACTGCTCGACCACGTGGTCAACAAACTGCCCGGCTGGCCGGAACGCGTGCGCATCATGCAGGAAAACTGGATCGGCAAGAGCGACGGCGTGCGTTTCGCCTTCCCGCACGAGATCCGCGATGCGCAGGGGCAGCTGATCCAGGACGGCAAGCTGTTCGTGTTCACCACCCGCGCCGACACCATCATGGGCGTGACCTTCTGCGCGGTGGCGCCGGAACATCCGCTGGCCACGCACGCTGCCGCTTCGAACCCGGAACTTGCCGCCTTCATCGAGGAATGCAAGCGCGGCGGCACGACCGAAGCCGAACTGGCACTCAAGGAAAAGGAAGGCCTGCCCACCGGCCTGTTCGTCACCCACCCGCTGACCGGCAAGCAAGTCGAAGTCTGGGTCGGCAATTACGTGCTGATGAGCTACGGCGACGGCGCCGTGATGGGCGTCCCGGCTCATGACGAGCGTGATTTTGCCTTCGCGAAAAAATACAACCTGCCGATCGAGCAGGTGATCGCGGTCGAAGGCGAAACCTACTCCACCGATGCCTGGCAGGAATGGTATGGCGACAAGCAGCACGGTGTCACGGTCAACTCAGGCGCCTATGACGGCCTGAACTACAAAGCTGCGGTGGACAAGATCGCCGCCGACCTTGCCACGAAAGGCAACGGCGAGAAGAAGACCACTTGGCGCCTGCGCGACTGGGGCGTTTCCCGCCAGCGCTACTGGGGCACGCCGATCCCGATCATCCATTGCGAGTCCTGCGGCTCGGTTCCGGTCCCCGAAAAGGACCTGCCGGTGGTGCTGCCGCAGGATTGCGTGCCCGACGGCTCCGGCAACCCGCTGAACAAGCGCGAGGACTTCCTGCGCTGCGATTGCCCGAAGTGCGGCAAACCCGCACGTCGCGAAACCGACACGATGGACACCTTCGTCGACTCGTCCTGGTACTTCATGCGCTATTGCGATCCGAAGAACGACGAGCAGATGGTCGCCGGCGGCGCCAACTACTGGATGCCGATGGACCAGTACATCGGCGGCATCGAGCACGCGATCCTGCACCTGCTGTATGCGCGCTTCTGGACCAAGGTCATGCGCGACCTCGGCCTGGTGAAGGTCGACGAGCCCTTCACCAACCTGCTGACGCAGGGCATGGTGCTGAACCACATCTATTCTCGCCGCACCCCACAGGGCGGCATCGAGTACTTCTGGCCGCATGAGGTCGAGAACGTGCACGACGACAGCGGCCGCATCGTCGGCGCCAAGCTCAAGAGCGACGGTTCGGCGGTGTCGTACGACGGCGTGGGCACGATGTCGAAGTCGAAGAACAACGGCGTCGACCCGCAAGACCTGATCGACCGATACGGCGCGGACACGGCACGCCTGTTCGTGATGTTCGCCTCGCCGCCGGAGCAGACGCTGGAATGGAACGACGCCGGCGTGGAAGGCGCGAACCGCTTCCTGCGCCGTGTGTGGACCTTTGCGCATTCACAGCTGGAGCGCGTGAAGGCCGCGCAGGAAGTCGATTTCGGCGCACTGCCCGAGCAGCACAAGACGCTGCGCCGAGAAGTGCACAAGATCCTGCAGCAGGCCGACCATGACTTCCGCCGCCTGCAGTACAACACCGTCGTCTCGGCCTGCATGAAGATGCTGAACACGCTGGAAGGCGCGAAGCTGGAAGAGTCGGCGCAAACCAACGCGGTGATCGCAGAAAGCCTGTCGGTGTTCCTGCGCGCGCTCTATCCGGTCGCGCCGCACATCACCCATGTGCTGTGGCAGGAACTCGGCTTCAACGTTGCCTTCGGCGACATCCTCGACGCGCCTTGGCCGCAGGTCGATCCGGCCGCCCTGGAACAGGCCGAGATCGAGCTCGTGGTGCAGGTCAACGGCAAGCTGCGCGGCAGCGTCAAGGTACCGAAGAATGCCGACAAGGCCGCCATCGAAGCCGCCGCACTGGCCAACGAAAACGTGAAGAAATTTGTCGAAGGCGCGCCGAAGAAAGTCATCGTCGTACCCGGCAAGCTGGTCAACATCGTCGCCTGATCCGGAGATACCCATGCAGCGTCGCGCAGTCCTCGCCCTGTCCACAGCCCTCGTGCTGAGCGCATGCGGCTTCCAGCTGCGCGGCTCGAACGGCCGGTCCACCCTGCCATTCAAGACGATATACATCGGTGCGGCAGAAACCTCGCCGCTGAGCATCGAGTTGCGGCGCTATATCCGTGCGAGCGGCGATACCACGGTCGTCACCGACCTGAAGCAGGCTGATGCGATCATCGAAGTGCTGAACGAGAACCGCGAACGGGCAACCCTGACACTCAATACGCAGGGCCGCATCCGCGAGTATTCGCTGTACTACCGCGTGAAGTTCCGGGTGAAGGACAGCAAGGACAAGGAATTGCTGGCGCCGACCGAGATCCTGCTGAAGCGCGACATCAGCTTCAACGAATCGCAGGTCATCGCGAAGGAAAAGGAAGAAGAGATGCTGTACCGCGACATGCAGTCCGACGTGGTGCAGCAGATCCTGCGCCGCCTGTCCGCGCTCAAGGCATAAGGTCCGGCCATGCAATTGCGGCTCGACGCCCTTGAAGCACACCTGGCGAAGTCGCTGGCGCCGCTGTATGTCATCACCAGCGACGAGCATCTGCTCGCGCTGGAAGCGGCCGACAAGATCCGCAGGACGGCTCGCGCGCAAGGGCTGACCGAACGGGAAGTGCTGGTCGTCGAGCGCAGCTTCAAATGGGGCGAGCTGCTGGCCGCGAACCAGTCGCAGTCCCTGTTCGGTGACCGCAAACTGATCGAATTGCGTATCCCGACCGGAAAGCCGGGCAAGGACGGCGGTCAGGCCTTGCAGGAGTACGCAGGCTCGCTGAACCCCGACAACGTCACGCTGATCACGCTGCCCAAGCTCGACTGGCAGACTCAGAAAAGCGCATGGGTGGCCGCCTTGCAGCAGGCCGCGGTGTACATCGATATCCCGCTGGTCGAGCGCGCGCATTTGCCGGTGTGGATCGGTGCGCGTCTCGCTGCACAGAAACAGAGTGTAGACCGCCAGAGCATCGACTTCATTGCCGACCGTGTGGAAGGCAACCTGCTTGCCGCGCACCAGGAAATCCAGAAGCTCGTCCTGCTTTACCCTGAAGGCAAGCTGAGTTTCGAACAGGTGCAGGATGCGGTGCTCAACGTCGCCCGCTACGACGTATTCAAGCTGAACGAAGCCATGCTGGCCGGCGATACGGCGCGGCTGGTACGGATGATCGAAGGCTTGAAAGGCGAAGGCGAAGCACTACCGCTCGTGCTGTGGGCGATGGCGGAAGAAATCCGCACGCTGCTGAAAATCAAGGCAGGCGCCGCCCATGGCAAGGCCATCGGCATGCTGCTCAAGGAATACCGCATCTGGGGGCCGCGTGAAAAGCTGATGGAACCCGCCGTGCGCCGCCTGAAACTTTCCACGTTGGAAGGCGCCCTGCAGGAAGCCGCGCAAATCGATAAGATGGTCAAGGGTTTGCGCGCGAAGGCATTTGCCGGAGATGCGTGGGATGCGCTCCTGCAACTTGGACTCAAAGTCGCACGCGGATGAGACCGGCCGTACAGGATTTGAACATACCGAAGCAGAGTCACAACATGGACATCAAGAATTACATGAACGACGTCGGCCAGCGTGCACGCAAGGCATCGCGCGCCATGGCCAAGGCCGATACCAGTGCGAAGAACAAAGCGCTGTCCCTGATCGCCGCTGCCATCCGCCGCGACGCCAATGCGCTGCGCGCCGCCAACCACAAGGACCTGGAAGCCGCACGCGCCAATGGCTTGGCCGAGGCAATGATCGACCGCCTGACCCTGTCCGACAAGGCAATCGCCACCATGGCCGAAGGCCTTGAGCAGATCGTGTCCCTGCCCGATCCCATCGGCGAGATCTCCAACATGAAATACCGCCCGACCGGCATCCAGGTCGGCCAGATGCGCGTGCCGCTGGGCGTGATCGGCATCATCTATGAAGCGCGTCCGAACGTGACTGTCGACGCAGCCGGCCTGTGCATCAAGAGCGGCAATGCGACCATCCTGCGCGGCGGTTCGGAAGCAATCCATTGCAACCAGGCACTGGCAAAGCTGGTCAAGGAAGGCCTGGCCGGCGCTGGCCTGCCGCAGGACGCGGTGCAGATTATCGAAACCACCGACCGCGCTGCCGTTGGCGAACTGATCACCATGCCGCAGTACGTGGACGTCATCGTGCCGCGCGGCGGCAAGGGCCTGATCGAGCGCCTGATGAAGGAATCCAAGGTGCCAATGATCAAGCACCTCGACGGCATCTGCCATGTGTACATCGACGACAAGGCCGACATCGAGAAAGCGCTGAAGATTTCCTTCAATGCCAAGTGCCACCGCTACGGCACCTGCAACACCATGGAAACGCTGCTGGTTGCGCGCGGAATCGCGCCCCTGGTGCTGCCCAAGCTGGCCGAGCTGTACGGCACCAAGGATGTCGAACTGCGCGCCGACGACGAGGCGCGCAAGGTCCTCGCCGGTTATCCGGACCTGGAAAGCGCGACCGAGGAAGACTGGCGCACCGAGTACCTTGCGGCGATTCTTGCCGTCAAGATCGTCAGCGATGTCGGCGAAGCGATCGAGCACATCAACACCTACTCGTCACAGCACACCGATGCCATCGTCACCGAGGACTACACGCGGGCGATGCGATTCCTGCGTGAAGTCGATTCCGCTTCCGTCATGGTGAATGCGTCGACGCGTTTCGCGGATGGCTTCGAGTATGGGCTCGGTGCCGAAATCGGCATTTCGAACGACAAGCTGCACGCGCGCGGCCCGGTCGGGTTGGAAGGACTGACCTCGCTGAAGTACGTCGTGTTCGGCCACGGCGAAGTGCGCGAATAACAACAACACGGGATCACGATGCTCTATCTCTGGGTTAAGGCGCTGCACATCTTTTTCGTCGCATCCTGGTTCGCGGGGCTGTTTTACCTGCCGCGCATCTACGTCAACCTGGCGATGGAAACGGACAAGGCCGCGACCGCACGCTTGCTGGTGATGTCGCGCAAGCTGTACCGCTTCATGACCCTGCTTGCCGTACCCGCGCTGGTACTCGGTCTCTGGTTGTGGTTGGGTTTCGGGGTCGGCAAGGGCCCGGGCAACGGCTGGATGCATGCGAAGCTGGCGATCGTCGTGTTCCTGGTGTTCTACCACCATGGCTGCGGCGTACTGCTGCGCAAGTTCGAGAACGGTACCAACACGCACAGTCACAAGTGGTATCGCTGGTTCAATGAAGCACCGACGCTCGGCCTGCTGGGTGCCGTCGTACTCGTCGTCCTCAAACCGTTCTGACCATTCACCAGGAGGCCGCGATGGCCAAAGTCTGCGAATACTTTTTCGGCCCGCAATCTCCGTGGGCCTATCTGGGACATGAGCGCCTGCTAGCCCTGGCGAAGAAGTACGGCGTGCAAATCGAGGTAAAACCGGTCGACCTGGGCAAGGTGTTCAATGTGTCCGGCGGTTTGCCGCTGGCGAAACGCCCGCCGCAGCGCCAGGCGTACCGGCTGGTGGAACTGAAGCGCTGGAGCGAACACCTGCAGGTTCCGCTCAACCTGAACCCGAAGTTCTTTCCCGTTCCGGCTGATCCAGCGGCGAAACTGATCATCGCTACCCGGCTCGCCCACGGCACGGACGCGGCGCTAGCCGTCGCCGGTGCCATCATGCGCGCACTGTGGACGGAGGAAAGGAATATCGGCGACCCGGACACCCTGGTTGCCATTGCACTCGAGTGCGGCCATGACGGCAAGGCGCTGGTGAAATCGTCGGAGACGGCCAGCGTGCAGACCGAATACGACCGCTACACGGATGAAGCGATCGCGGCGAATGTCTTCGGCTCGCCGTGGTACGTGGTCGACGGCGAAGCGTTCTGGGGCCAGGACCGGCTGGATTTCGTCGAGCGCGCCTTCGCAAAATAGAGCCACTCCGGCACATCGCCGGAAACGGGCAAGTCATTTACGGATAAAGGGTTCCCCATGTCACATTCATTTTTCTGCCCCTGCCCGCGCGGGCTTGAAGCCGCGCTCGCGGAAGAACTCAACGAAATCGCCCAGCAGAGCCGCACGCTGAAGGTGCACAACCAGGTGCCGGGCGGCGTGCACTGCTCCGGTTCGCTGGCCGACAGCTACCGCATCAACCTGCATTCGCGCATCGCTTCGCGCGTGCTGCTGCGCATTGCACACGGCAAATACGTCAACGAGAACGACATCTACGATCTGACGCTGGCACAGCCGTGGGAAGAATGGTTCGATGTCAACCACACGATCCGGGTCGATCTCACCGCGATCAAATCGCCGCTGAAGAGCCTGGAATTCACCACGCTGAAGGTCAAGGATGCGGTGTGCGATCGCTTCCGCGACCTGTACTCGAAACGGCCGTCGGTCAACACGCGCACGCCTGATATGCGCATCGCCGGCTTCCTCGATGCGCACACCTATACGGTCTACCTCGACACCTCCGGCGAGGCGCTGTTCAAGCGCGGCTGGCGCCAGGAAACCGGCGACGCACCGCTGCGCGAGAACCTCGCCGCCGGCCTGCTGCGCTCGTCGGGCTGGAAGCCGGGCGTACCGCTCTTCGATCCGATGTGCGGTTCCGGCACCATCCTGATCGAGGCCGCACAAATGCTCGCGGGGATTCCGCCGGGCGCGCGCCGCAGTTTTGCCTTCGAGAAGTTCCTCGGTTTCAAGGCCGACGAATGGCTGGCGATCAAGGGCAGCTTCAAGCCGAGTCCCTTGCCGACCAGGCCGACGCTGTTCGGCAGCGACATTTCCGGCGACATGATCGTCATGACGCGCAACAACCTGCGCAATGCCGGCATCCAGTTCGAAGTGCCGCTCAAGCAGATCGAGGCGCAGGAGGTGAAGCCGCCGACCGAGGAACCGGGCATCATGCTGACCAACCCGCCGTACGGCGAACGGATTGGCGTGCGCGGCGACCGGTCGCAGGCACCGGACGAACTCGCCGCCGCCTTCTACGGCGCATTCAGCGCCACCCTCAAGCAGCGTTTCCCCGGCTGGAAGGTGTTCCTGTTCACGGCGGACCTCGGCCTGCCGAAGATGCTGCGCCTGAAGGAATCGCGCAAGACGCCGTTCTTCAACGGCGCTCTGGAATGCCGCCTGTTCCGCTTCGATATGGTCGCGGGCTTCAATCGACGTGAAGAAGCCAAGCCGAAGCAGATGTAACTGACATCTCCTGACAGGATGCTGTCAGGAGCACCGATGCATGATGGGCATTCTCATGCAAGAATGCCCATCATGTCCGCACACCGCATTTCCGACTTGCGCAACCTCGGCCCGAAATCCGAGGAGATGCTTGCGCGCATCCAGATCCGCACCCCGGCTGAACTGAGTCGGCGCGGCGCGCTTGCGACCTTCATTGCGCTAAAACAGTCCGACGCATCCATCAGCCTGAATATGCTGTGGGCCCTCGAAGGCGCCCTCAGTGACCGGGACTGGCGTGAAGTCGCGCGTGACGACAAGCTGCGTTTGCTGACGGAGCTTGAAGCACAGGGAGTACACATCTGATGCGCCGCGCCGACCGTCTCTTCCAGATCGCCCAGTACCTGCGCGGCCGGCGCCTGACCACCGCCAGGCAACTCGCCGACTGGCTGTCGGTATCGGAGCGCACCATCTACCGCGATATCCGCGACCTCTCGATATCCGGCGTGCCGGTGGAGGGCGAGGCCGGCATCGGCTATCGCATCAAGGCGGGATTCGACCTGCAACCGCTGATGTTTTCCTCGGATGAAATCGATGCGCTTGTCACGGGTATCCGCATGGTGCAGGCCTGGGGCGGGCCGCAGCTGGGGGCGTCTGGAGCCGCGGCGCTGGCAAAGATCACGCTTGCCCTGCCGAAGGAGAAACGCGATTTCGTCGAGGCGACGCCCCTGTTCGCACCGGCCTTCCATGTCGACCCTTTGCACGGCCGCAGGCTGGAAGCGATCCGGCAGGCAATCAACCACAGGCGCAAGCTGCACCTGGACTATGTCGACGCGCAGGAACAAGCGACGCGCCGCGTTGCCTGGCCGCTTGCCCTCTATTTCTGGGGCGGCATCTGGCTCGTGGCGGCATGGTGCGAGCTGCGCGGGGACTTCCGCACATTCCGGCTCGACCGCATCAAGGAAATGGTCACAGGGGAAGGCTATCCCAGCCAGGAAGGCCGCCGTCTTCCGAATTTCATACGCGCGATGCAGCGGCAGAACGGTCGTTCGGAAAGCGAAAGCAAATGCTGATCGATTGCGCTATTCTTGATGTTTTCCCACTTCGCATAAAGACGAGGAGAGCATCATGCCGCAGTCCAAAGGATTTCCCCCGTTGAACGACGCCGCCCTGCTCCGCAACCAGGCCTACCTGAACGGCGCATGGATCGATGCCGCGTCCACCTTCACCGTGACCAATCCCGCCGATGGATCGACGATCGGCTCGGTCCCCAACATGGGTGCGGAAGAAACACGCAAGGCGATCGATGCCGCAAACGCCGCGTTCCCGATGTGGTCGGGCAAGACCGCCAAGGAACGCGCTGCCGTCATGCGCAAGTGGTACGAACTGCTGATCCTGCATGCGAACGACCTCGCTGTGCTGATGACGGCGGAACAGGGCAAGCCGGTCCCGGAGGCAAAGGGTGAAGTCCTGTATGGCGCCAGCTTCATCGAATGGTTCGCCGAGGAAGCCAAGCGCGTCTCCGGCGATGTGCTCGCCTCGACCTGGACCGACAAGCGCATGGTGGTGCTGAAGCAGCCGGTCGGCGTGTGCGCGGCGATCACGCCCTGGAACTTCCCGATCGCCATGATCACGCGCAAGGTCGCGCCGGCCATTGCGGCAGGCTGCACCATCGTCATCAAGCCGGCAGAGCAAACCCCGCTGTCCGCACTGGCGATGGCCGAACTGGCGCACCGCGCCGGCATGCCGGCAGGCGTCATCAACATCGTCACCGCCGATTCGGAACGCTCCATCGAAGTCGGCAAGGTACTGTGCGAAAGCCCGATCGTGCGCCACCTCTCATTCACCGGATCGACGCCGGTGGGACGCATCCTGATGCAGCAATGCGCGCCGACCATCAAGAAGATCGGTCTCGAACTCGGCGGCCATGCGCCCTTCATCGTGTTCGACGATGCCGACCTCGATGCCGCCGTCGAAGGCGCACTCGCATCCAAGTACCGCAACGCAGGCCAGACCTGCGTGTGCACCAACCGCATCTATGCGCACGAGTCCATCTATGATGCGTTCGTCGAAAAACTCGCGGCGGGCGCGGCGAAGATCAAGGTCGGCAACGGCTTCGAGTCCGGTGTGGCGCAAGGCCCGCTGATCGACGGCCAGGCGGTTGCCAAAGTGCAGGAGCACGTGTCCGACGCCGTGTCCAAGGGTGCCAAGGTGCTCACCGGCGGCAAGTTGCACGCGCTGGGCGGGCAGTTCTACGAGCCCACGGTGCTGTCCAACGTGACGGCCGACATGCTCGTGATGCGCGAAGAGACCTTCGGGCCGGTCGCAGCCGTGACCAGATTCAAGACCGAGGAAGAAGCGGTCGCAGCCGCCAACAATACCGAGTTCGGTCTGGCGAGCTATTTCTATTCGCGCGATATTGGCCGCGTCTGGCGCGTGGCCGAAAAGCTCGAGTACGGGATGGTCGGCATCAATACCGGCATCATCTCCAACGAAGTCGGCCCGTTTGGCGGCGTGAAGCAGTCCGGCCTCGGGCGCGAAGGGTCGAAGTACGGTATCGACGAATACCTCGAGATCAAATATCTCTGCATGGGCGGGATCTAACGCCATCCGTTTGCGCCAATGTACGCCGCCCGTTTTTCGGGCGGTGTCCCTGCCGTCTCCGATCTAATATCTTCCCACCGGCATTTTAATTTCCCAATAGCAAGTTCTTCGGGATGTTGTTATATTCCAATCACAGGGGGAGATGGCCGTGTCAGAACTCGATCCGCGTTCGCTGATTTTCGTCGCCGGGCTGCTCGGTCTCCTGTGTCTCGCCATCCTGTTCATGATGCGGCGCAGTTTTCCGCCCACCATTGGCGGGCTGGTCTACTGGAGCCGCGGCCTGTTCGGCATGGTCATCGCCAGCGCCCTGTTCGGCATGACCGGCGTCATTCCCGAGATCTTTTGCGTGGTCCTGGCCAACGCCATGCTCGTTGCCGGGATCATGTCTTTCTACGCGGGTTTCCGGCATTTCGCCGGTCTGCCGACCCGGGCCAGAATGATGGGCGCCGTGCTGGCGCTGGTGACCTGCTACGTCGCATGGTTCACCTATGTGGACAATAACTACCCTGCGCGCGCGATGCTGGTCACCCTGACCGACACTGTGCTGTTCTATGCGTGCACCTTGCTGGTCGCCCGCACCACCGGCAATACGATCGCCGGACGCTTCACCTGCATGGTATTTGCCGCGATCGGCACGATATCCCTCGTCCGCGCGGGCATGCTGATGACCGCTCTCGACACGCCATCCGATGTGCTCGGCGCGACGTTCACACAGCGTGCCTACCTCGCGGCGATGGCATTCTCCGTCCTGGCAATCACGCTGGGCGCGATGATGCTCGCGAATGAACGCCTGCGCATGGCGCTCGAATTCATCGCCTCGCATGACCAGCTCACCGACGCCTTCGCCCGCACTGCATTCATCGAACTGCTGACGAAGGAGGTAGCGCGCACCCGCCGCAACGGCCGTCCGATTGCGCTGCTGATGTTTGACCTGGACAACTTCAAGGCAATCAATGACCAGTACGGTCACGTGACCGGTGACCGCGTCATCATCGACTTCGTGCAGCGCACGCGAGAGATGCTGCGCAACGTCGATTCGATCGGACGTTACGGAGGCGAGGAATTCGTGGCGCTGCTGCCGGAGACCACCGTCGATGAAGCCCGTGCCATTGCGGAACGCGTCTGCATCGGAATCGCAGCGGGCGGATCCGCTGAACTGCCCGCCTATACCGTCAGCGTCGGCGTCGCGGGCGCCTCGAACGGCAGTGCGGAGGTCAACTCGCTTCTTTCGAAGGCGGACGAAGCGCTCTATCGGGCAAAAGCAAATGGGCGCAATCGCGTCGAGTTTTCGGAGGAGGAAATACGCCCGGTATTGATGCACGGCTGATCGTACCGTGCAGGTCTGGCTGGTGTACCGGGACGGTGCAGCGGTAGCGCGTGCCGGAGGTGCCGCCGCCGGCCCTTAACGTGTAGTAAACGCGATCAACCGGGAATGCGCGAATCACTTCTATCGAACGCTTCCATCGCTTGCGCGACCTTGTTTGCATGATCATGCATGCTTTCCGCCGCCGACGATGCCTGCTCGACCAGGGTGGCGTTCTGCTGGGTCATCATCTCCAGTTGAGCAATCGTTTGACTGACTTGTTCGATCCCGTCACGCTGTTCCTCGCTGGCGGCGGTGATTTCACCCATGATGTCCGCGACCTGCTTGACAGACGTCATGACCAAGGTCATGGTCTGCCCCGCCTCGTCGACCAGCTTGCCACCGGCCTCGACCTTTTCCACCGAATCGCCGATGAGAAGCTTGATTTCTTTCGCCGCGCTGGCGCTGCGCTGCGCAAGACTCCTGACTTCCGTCGCAACGACTGCGAAACCGCGCCCCTGCTCCCCTGCGCGAGCCGCTTCCACTGCTGCATTCAAAGCGAGAATATTGGTCTGGAATGCGATTCCGTCGATCACGCTGATGATATCGACAATCTTGTGCGAACTCGCCTTGATGGAGCCCATGGTATCGACAACCTGGGATACCACTTCCTCGCCTTTGGCAGCGACGGAAGACGCCGACAAAACCAGTTGATTTGCCTGTCTTGCGTTGTCGGCGTTCTGTTTGACGGTGGAAGTCAGATTCCCCATCGCGCCTGCGGCTTCTTCCAGACTTGTCGCCTGCGTTTCGGTGCGAGCGGACAGGTCAGCGCTGCCGGCGGCGATCTCCCGCGACGCCGTCGTGATCACCTGCATGCCGCTGCGGACATGATCCGCGGTGGACCGCATCGTATCGAGCGTGCCCTGCAAGGTCAGGCTGCTTTTCGCAACCATCGTTGTTTCCTTTTGCAGCAGTATCGCCAGGTACGACAACACGCCGGCTTCGACCACCACATAGGCAGCATGCGTCAACATGATGCCCAGGCCAGTCTGCGTGAAGCAGATCGCACCGTAGCCCCACTCCTGAAGATAATTGAAACTCAGGTGGTGGATGGCCACGACGACTGCCGCCGCGATGATGACGCGCCAGTCCTGATAGCAGAGAAGGAAGGAAAGCAGGACAAAAATACCGAAGTGCAGCTCGATCATCCCTCTAGCCTGATGAATGTTAAGTGCACAAAACATCATCAGCGCAGCCGCCACCGCAAGACGCGTGACGAGGGCGGCGGGAGCCATGAAGATCAATACAGTCGGTATCAGAGCAAGAGGCAAGCCGACCGCCAGCGCGAGCATGAGCGTATCGTGCCATTGAGATAACCCCAGGGAAAATACAAACAGAAGCCATAACACGGGCAAGAACAACTTATCCGCTTTGGCAAGATGTGCTCGCTGTTCGTCGTTTTCCTGATTCATCGAGATCCTCCTGTTCCTGTTTTAAGGGCTGGGGCTCCAGAACATCCGGCCAAGCGTTGCTTCTTTGAAAGTTGCAAAAAGAATAGCACGCAAAAAGATTCTCGTGGCTAATAGAATCAGTAGTCGAGATTGCAAAGAGGCACATGGCTGAAAGCGCAGCGGGAAGAGTTCGCACGACGGATCATGCCGCGCGTTGGAAAAGTGGGCATGCCCATTTATCTGCTTGCTGCGCGCCCAGCTTTGCAATCCTCAGCAAAACCCGCGTAAAATGCCGGTTTCCGCGGGTGTAGCTCAATGGTAGAGCAGAAGCTTCCCAAGCTTACGACGAGGGTTCGATTCCCTTCACCCGCTCCAGGTCAATCGGGCACCGGCAGGTGCCTTTTTTATTGACTTGCAGACATTTCATCTGGAAAACAGCATGTCTCACACCCACGACGACGGCAGCAACAAGCAGATGCTGTACGACCCCACCGAGCGCCGCATCCGCAGCTTCGTCACCCGCGCCGGCCGCCTGTCGACTGCGCAGGCCAAAGCGATCGAAACGCTCGGGCCGAAGTTTTGCATTCCGTATACGAAGGCACCGTACGACTTCACTCAGGCGTTTGATCGAAGCGCGCCGACGATCCTCGAGATCGGTTTCGGGATGGGCGATACCACGGCGAAGATCGCGGCAGGAATGCCGGAGAAAGACTTCATCGGTGTCGAGGTACACACACCCGGCGTCGGTAGCCTGCTCAAGCTGATCGGAGAGCAGGGACTCACCAACCTGCGCATCATCCAGCACGACGCGTTCGAAGTCGTCACCCACATGATCGCGCCGGACTCGCTTGCCGGCGTGCACGTCTTCTTCCCAGACCCGTGGCATAAAGCACGGCACAACAAGCGCCGCCTGATCCAGTCAGCGTTCGTGAAGCTGCTGGCATCGCGCATCGCGCCTGGCGGTTACCTGCATTGCGCGACGGACTGGCAGGATTATGCGGAGCAGATGCTGCAGGTGTTGAGCGACGAACCGGCACTGAAAAATACTGCGGACGGGTATGCGCCTCGTCCGGATTATCGTCCTGTCACCAAGTTCGAAAACCGTGGCCTGAAGCTCGGGCACGGTGTGTGGGATCTGGTATTCGTCAAGCGCTGAGGATTTTCAACTCGGCTTTCAGGCCATTTCGGCGATGAGCGCAACGATCTCTTCGCCGTAGCTCTCCAGCTTCTTCTCGCCTACGCCGGACACGTTGCGCAATTCGTCGAGAGACGCCGGTTTCATCCTGGCGATCTCGCGCAAGGTAGCGTCGTGGAAGATGACATAGGCGGGAACATTGTGCTTGCGCGCAGTATCGACGCGCCAGGCACGCAGATTCTCGAAGACCGCCTGCTCGGCCGACGACAAATCGCTTTCGGCGAAGGCTTTCGGCCTGGCAGATTCCCGTTCCCGTTTCTTCTTGACCGGCTTCTGGTACTGGCGCAGCTGTACCGTCCGCTCACCCTTGAGCACGGGACGCGCTTCCGCCGTCAGCTTGAGGGAACCGTAGGCGTCATGGTCGACCACGACCAGGCCGAGCGCAATCGCCTGACGCAGGATCGCGCGCCACTCCGCTTCGCTGATGTCGCTGCCGATACCAAAGGTGGAGAGCTTGTCATGCTTCCACTGCTTGACCTTGTCCGAATCCGCGCCGCGCAGCACATCGATTACATGCCCCGCACCGAAGCGCTGGTCGACACGGTAGATGGCTGACAGCAGTTTCTGCATCTGGACTGTGCCGTCATAGGACACCGGTGGCGAAAGACAGATGTCGCAGTTGCCGCACGGCTCGGACGACTGGCCGAAATAATCCAGCAGGCGCACGCGCCGGCAGTTCAGCGTCTCGCACAGCCCGAGCATCGCGTCCAGCTTTGCCGTCTGCACGCGTTTGAAATTCTCGTCTGCTTCCGATTCGTCGATCATCCGCCGCTGCTGCACTACGTCTTGCAACCCGTAAGCCATCCACGCATCGGCCGGAGCGCCGTCGCGGCCCGCACGTCCGGTTTCCTGGTAATAGCCCTCGATGCTCTTGGGCAGGTCGAGATGGCAGACAAAGCGCACGTCGGGTTTGTCGATTCCCATGCCGAAGGCGATCGTCGCCACCATCACGATGCCGTCCTCGCGCAGGAAGCGCGACTGGTTGGCCGCGCGCGTCGCGTGCTCCATGCCGGCGTGGTAGGGCAAGGCGGCGATGCCGTTTTCATTGAGGAAGTCCGCTGTCTCTTCGACCTTCTTGCGCGACAGGCAGTAGACAATGCCGGCGTCGCCCGGATGCTCTTCCCGGATGAAGTCCAGCACCTGCTTGCGGCCGTTGCTCTTTTCGACGATCTGGTAGCGGATGTTGGGCCGGTCGAACGAGGACACGAACTGCATCGCGTCGTCGAGTTGCAGGCGATGGGCGATTTCCGCGCGCGTCTGCGGGTCGGCAGTCGCGGTCAGGGCGATGCGCGGCACCTGCGGGAAGCGCTCGTGCAAGATCGACAGCTTGATGTATTCCGGGCGGAAGTCGTGACCCCATTGCGACACGCAATGCGCCTCGTCGATGGCGAACAGGGCAATCCTCGAGGAATCGAGCAACTCGAGGCAACGCGGCGTCATCAAGCGCTCCGGCGCCACATAAACCAGGTCAAGGTCGCCGTTGCGCACTGCGCGCTCGGTGCGGATCGTCTCTTCATAGGATTGGGTCGAATTGAGGAAGGCGGCGCGCACGCCGACTTCGGCCAGTGCGTCGACCTGGTCCTGCATCAGGGCGATCAGCGGCGAAATCACCACGCCGACGCCCTTCCGCACCAGCGCCGGGATCTGGTAACACAGGGACTTGCCGCCGCCGGTGGGCATCAACACGAGCGCGTCGCCGCCACCGGCGACATGGTTCACGATATCGGCCTGCTGGCCGCGGAACGATGGATAACCGAAAACCGTCTGCAGGACATGCAGCGCGGAAGTATTGTCAAAATTATCACGCATCCGCGTATTTTAATGCACCCAATCCACAATGCCAGCATAGGCGGTTGCGATCACGACAAAGCCGAATACGATGCGGTACCAGGCAAAAACCGCGAAGTCATGCGAACTGATGTAACGCAGCAACCAGCGCACGCACAGGAAGGCGGACACGAAGGAAGAGATCGCCCCCACACCGAACCACGGCAGGTCCAGCACCGAAAGCAATTCCCGCTGCTTGTAGACCGAATAGATCGTCGCGGCGAACAGCGTGGGGATCGCAAGGAAGAACGAAAATTCCGTGGCGGCCTTGCGGGACAGCCCAAACAGCATGCCGCCGATGATCGTCGCGCCGGAACGGCTGGTGCCGGGAATCAGGGCGAACGCCTGCGCGAAACCAACCTTCAGCGCATCCAGTGCAGTCATGTCGTCCACCGACTCCACGCGTGCCGTGTGCCCCTTCTTGTGGCGGCGTTCCACCCACAGGATGACGAGGCCGCCGATGATGAAAGCCAGCGCGACAGGCACCGGCGAAAACAGCCGTGCCGTAATCGCCTTGTTGAACAGGAAACCGAGCGCCGCTGCGGGGATGAACGCGATGATCAGGTTGATTACAAATCGCTGCGCCTTGGAATCGCTGAACAGTCCGGACAACACATTGGCGATCCGCACGCGGTACTCCCAGCACACTGCCAGCATGGCGCCGGCCTGGATCGCGATTTCGAAAACCTTCACCTTCTCGCCGGTGAAATCGAGCAGGCTGGCCGTGAGGATCAGGTGGCCGGTGGACGAGATGGGCAGGAACTCGGTGAGCCCCTCGACGATTCCCATGATGAGCGCTTTGAGCGCGAGCGTGACATCCATGAATGCTTTTCTGTTACGTTGGTCGAATCAACAAAAAACCCGCGAGGCTGCGGGTTTTGCGCGCTGCCACGAGGTGCAGGCGGACTATCTTACGGGTTCAAAGGTTACCACGAGACCGTTGCTTCTGGTCGTGATTCTAGTGGGATTGTAGGCCGTGCCAGCATAGCGGAGGTCTTCCGGACGGAAGGTGTACAAAGGGATATCTTTCAGTATCTGTTCGGCCAGCAGACTGCCGACGCGGGTGATCTGGTTGGCGTACAAAGGGTCGAGGCCGTTGACAATAAATGTTTCGACTCGCGGGTCACCAAGCACCAGCGCATTGCGCGTCGGATCGAAGCGCAGACGGCCGGACACCGCGAAGTTGCCATTCCATGCCCTGTTCATGAACGGCGGCGCAACCGCTGCATCCATGCTGGTCAGGACACGGTTGGTCGCCGGTTGCAGCGTGACACGCGGGTTGGTGACGCGGATGTCGAGCAGCTCCAGAAAGCGGTTATTGAACGGGAAGCGCTCCTCGATCGCCTCCTGCAATTGCGCGAGCGGTATCTCCGCCTCGCGCGGGCCGAGCAGCGTGGCGCAGGAGGCAAGGAACAACAGCGCGAGGGCTGCCCCGAATGCAGCAAACCGTCGTTTCATTGAATCTCCATCAGGACGTCAATTCATCGAGGCGGGACAGGTAATGCATCGCATACTCGCGTGTCTCGCCGCACATCTCCGTCGTTGGCTGTAGACTTTCGCACACTGCCGGCCGTTCCGGTTTGCCGAAGATCATGCAACGGTTCAGTGCATCCAGCTGGATACAACGCACACCGGCCGGCTTGCCATTCGGCATACCGGGTATCGGCGAGGAAATCGAAGGCGCGATGCAGCACGCGCCGCATCCCGGACGACAGTCGGCCTTACTCATAACGCAACGCCTGGATCGGCAATAGCGACGCCGCCTTGCGGGCCGGATAAAAGCCGAAGAAGATGCCAATACCGGCGGAGAAGCCGACGGCCAGCACGATGGATTCCGGCGACATGCGTGTCGACCAGCCGGTCAGTTCGCCGACCAGCCACGAACCGGTTACGCCGAGCACGATGCCGACGAAGCCGCCGATCAGCGACAGCGTCATCGCTTCCACCAGGAATTGCGTGAGGATGTCCGAGCCACGCGCGCCGACCGCCATGCGCAGGCCGATTTCGCGGGTGCGCTCGGTTACCGACACCAGCATGATGTTCATGATGCCGATGCCGCCCACGAGCAGCGACACGGAGGCGACAGCGGCCAGCAACACGGTCATGATGCGCGAGGACTCTTCCTGCGCTTGTAGGATCTCGGTGAGGTTGCGCACAGTGAAGGCATCATCCTGTCCGGGTTGAGTGCGCTGACGCTGGCGCAGCAGCTCACGGATCTTTTCTTCGGCGACCTGCATGCTCGAGCCTTCGCGCACCTTGACCTGGATCGTGCCGACGCGGCGCAGCTTGCCTTGCGTATTGCCGAACAGGCGGTTGCGCGCGGTGTTCAGCGGCAGCATCACCACGTCGTCCTGGTCCTGCCCCATCATGCTCTGCCCTTTCCGGTCGAGCACGCCGATGACGGTGAACGGCACCTTCCGGATGCGGATGGTCTGGTCGACCGGGTCGATGTCGCCGAACAGCTGCTTGGCGGCGGTCTGGCCGATCAGTGCCACTTTCGCATTGCCGGTCAGCTCCGCCTGGTCGAACATACGGCCGGACAGCAGCGGCCACTCGCGCGCTTCGAAATAGTCCGGATTGACGCCGTAGATCGAGGTCGACCAGTTCGATCCGCTGGCCACCACCTGCTCAGTGCGGCGGTTGGATGGCGCAGCCACCTGCACTTCCGGCACCTCGCGCACGATGGCCGCGGCATCGTCGTCGGTCAGGCTCTGGTTGGCGCCGGCTCCGAGCCGCACCCCCGAGGACGTCGTCGATCCCGGCAGGATGATCATCAGGTTGGAACCGAGGTTCTTGATCTGCTCCTCCACACGCTGCTGCGCGCCGGCGCCGACCGCGATCATGGTGATCACCGCTGCTACGCCGATGATGATGCCAAGCATGGTGAGGATGGAGCGCAGCTTGTTCACGCGCAGGGCGTTCAGCGCGATGCGCAGGGTCGCGAGCAGGTTCATGCTTCCGCTCCGCTGCCGAGACGTGCGAGTTCGGCCTGCGCGTCGTTTGGCTGGTTGGGTTCGTCCGACATCACCTTGCCGTCGCGGAAGGTGATGATGCGCGACGCAAACGCGGCGACATCGTGCTCGTGCGTAACCATGACGATGGTCATGCCTTCGCGGTTGAGCTTTTGCAGCAATGCCATGATTTCAATGCTGGTGCGCGAGTCGAGCGCGCCGGTCGGCTCGTCGGCGAGGATCAGCGAGGGATTGTTGACCAGTGCGCGGGCAATCGCCACGCGCTGCTGCTGACCGCCGGACAGCTGTGCGGGGTGGTGGTCGGTACGGCTGCCCAGCCCCACTTCGGCCAGGCGCTGCGCCGCTCGCTGCTTGCGCTCAGCGGCAGGTACGCCGGCATACAGCAAGGGCAGCTCGACATTGTCGAGGGCGGTAGTGCGAGGCAGCAGGTTGAACTGCTGGAACACGAAGCCGATGCGTTTGTTGCGTATCGCTGCGAGCGCATCGGCGCTGAGCGTCGAAACATGCTCGCCGGCGAGGATGTAGTCGCCGGACGTCGGCCGGTCGAGGCAGCCGAGCAGGTTCATGAAGGTCGACTTGCCTGAACCGGACGCGCCCATGATCGCGACGAACTCGCCCTCGCTGATCGACACCGAAACGCCGCGCAACGCGTGCACGACGTTGGCGCCCATCACGTACTCCTTGACGAGGTTGGCGGTCTGAATCAACGGCATCAGAACATCCTCGGGCCGGCCGCGGGGCGGGAACGTGGTGCGTCGGCCTGTTGCGTCTGGACGGTTCCGGTGATCACTTCCATGCCTTCCTTCACGTCCGGCGAAATCACTTCGGTCGTGGTGCCGTCGGTCAGGCCGAGGCGCACTTCGATCGGCTTCGGCTGCTTCTCCTCATCGAGCACGTAGATGCGGCCGCGCGCGCCGCCACCGCTGCGGCGATCGCCTGCCTCGGCAATGATCTGCTCGTATTTTTTCTTCTGTTCCGGCGTCAGCATTTCCATGACCTGCGCGCGCATTTCGGAGCGGTTGCGCTCGGCCAGCTTCTGCCGTTCGCCGTCCGGAGCGTCGCGCAGTGACATGAACTTTTCGCGCATGCCGGTGTAGATCGTGTCCAGCTTTGCCTTCTGGTTGTCGTCAAGCTGCAGATCCTTCTCGAGCTTTTCGCGCATGGCCTTCATCTGGCCGCCGCCACCCTGCCCTCCTTGTCCATTCACGGGTACGTCCGGCTGGCCTGCCGCCGGCTTGTCATTGGTAGCACCTGCCGGACGGAAGCGCAATGCGGCGTTGACGACCTTCAGCGCTTCGCTGCGAGTATCAGTCACGATGCGCACATTGGCCGTCATCCCCGGCAACAACTCGCGCGAGGGATTGGCTGCGCTGATGACGACGGTGTACGTGACGACATTGGACACATTCTGCGCTGCCTTGCGGATCTGCTTCACCGAGCCCTCGTAATTGCGGCCCGGGAAGGCGTCCACGGTGAAGGAGGCTTTCTGGCCGATGCGGATGCGGCCGATCTCGGATTCGTCGATGGAGGCATCGACTTGCATGTCGGTCAGATTTTCCGCAATGATGAAAAGTTCCGGCGCCTGCAGGCTGGCCGCGACCGTCTGGCCGCGCTCGACGCTGCGTTTGATGACGACGCCATTGACCGGTGCGCGGATCTCGGTGCGTCCGAGGTCGATCTTGGCTTGCGCCAAGGCGGCTTCGCGCTGCTTGACGACTGCTTGCGCGTTGCGCAGACCGGCATCCGCCACGCCGGCCTGGGCGCGTGCTGTATTCACCTGCTCGGTCGCGGCATTGAAGGTCGCCTGCGCCTTGTCGCGCTCGGCGCCCGAGATGAATCCTTTGTCCACCAGTTGCTGCTTGCGCTCGAAATCGCGCTTGGCTTCCGCAAGGTCAACCTCTGCCTTGGCGACGGCAGCGCGCTGGGCGGCGATATTGGCTTGCTGGGTCATGACCTGTGCCCGGGCGGCATCGACGTCGGCCTGCGCCTGCTGCACCCGGGTCTCGAAGGTCTGGGGATCGATTTGCGCGATCAACTGTCCCTGCTTCACATCGCTGTTGAAGTCGACCAGCACATCCCTGAGCTGTCCGGACACCTGCGAGCCGACCTGCACCTGTACCACCGGGCTGAGCGTACCGGAGGCGGATACGCTGGCGGTGATCGGTCCCTTTTCTATCTTGCCGGTCTTGTATACAGGGCCGCCATTTGACTGTTGCCAGAACCAGAAACCGAAGCCACCCGCAATCAGGACGGCCGCTACGATGAGCCAGGCCCACCACTTTCTTGACAAATTCATAAAACGCAGAGGAAGGATTGTGCGATTGGTCGAAACGGGATTCTACCGGCTAACGATTACCGCTATTTGTCGTTATGTAACAGCATCTGTCCGCCGGCCGGGATATATGTAGGGATTTGCATCTGCGCTTGACGGTGCCGGTAAGGCCGCTTATATTACTGACTCAAAAGTAAGTTATTTGGTTCCACCGGTCCACCATGAATTGTCCCCTGAAAAAACGCTGGGAGCGGCGCAAGGAAGCGCGCCCCCAGGAGTTGCTTGCCGCCGCCCTCGACCTGTTCGTGGAGCGGGGCTTTGCGGCCACGCGGCTTGATGATGTAGCGGCGCGGGCTGGGGTTTCCAAGGGCACACTCTACCTGTATTTCACCAACAAGGAAGAACTGTTCAAGGCCGTCGTGCGCGAAAACGTCGTGCCGGTGCTGGGCGAAGCGGAAGGCATTGTCGAATCGTATGAAGGCAGCACGATCGACCTTTTCCGGGAACTGGTCATCGGATGGTGGGAACGTATCGGCGCCACCAAACTCTCGGGCATCACCAAGCTGATGATGGCCGAGTCGAGCAATTTCCCCGAAGTGGCCCAGTTCTACCATGACGAGGTTATCCAGCGCGGCAACGCAATGATTGCGCGCATGCTGGAACGCGGCATCAAGAGCGGCGAGTTCCGCGCGATCGATATCGAACAGGCTACGCGCGTGATCTGCGCGCCCATGATCATGTTGATGATGTGGAAGCATTCCTTCGCTACGTGCCGCCCCGAACCCATGTCGCCGGAGGCATACCTGGACAGCTTCATCGACCTGTTCCTCCACGGCATGCTGGCCAAGGCCCCATCCTGATAACCGGACATTCCATGTTCAAACGCCGCTCCTTCTGGATCACCCTGGCTGTCCTGCTCCTCGCTGCCGGCGTCGCCGGCGCCATGCTGAAGAAGCAGAACCCGAACAAGGCAGCCACGATCCAGAACGCAGCGCAGCCGCCGGCGGTCATGGAGTTCCTGCCGACTGACCTGATGCAGGTGAAGGCCAATGATCTGCGCCAGCTGATGCCGCTCTCCGGTTCCCTGCGCGCGGTCAACCAGGCCAGCGTCAAGGCCAAGGTCGCCGGTGAGGTACGCGAGGTGCTGGTGCGCGAAGGCGAAGCCGTCAAGGCCGGCCAGGTGCTGATCAAGATGGACACCAGCGACTACCAGGCGCGCGTGGAACAGGCGAAAGGCGCATTGCTCGCGGCGCGCGGCCAGCTGGACATCGCGACCAAGACCCGCGACAACAACAAGGCGCTGCTCGACAAGGGCTTCATCTCGAAGACGGCATTCGACAATGCCGAGAGCCAGTACGGCATCGCGCAAGCCAATGTCGAATCCGCGCGCGCTGCGCTGGACGTGGCGCAGAAGGCGCTGGCCGATACCGTGATCCGCGCGCCGATTTCCGGCCTGGTCAGCATGCGCATGGTGCAGCCGGGCGAAAAGGTATCGGCCGACAACCGCCTGCTGGACGTCGTCGACCTGGGCCAGATGGAACTGGAAGCGGCGGTGCCCGCCGTCGACATCGGCCACGTCTCGCTCGGACAGGAAGTCCAGGTGAAGGTGGAAGGCCAGCCGAAGCTCCAGACCGGCAAGGTGGTGCGCATCAATCCGGCCACCCAGGCGGGCTCGCGTTCGATCATGGCCTACATACAGATCGAGAACCCGCAAGGCGCGCTACGCGTGGGCATGTTCGCCGAAGCGCAGCTGACCACCGCGAAGAAATCCGGCGTCCTGACCGTGCCGCAGGCCGCCGTCCAGGGAGAGACCGACCGCCACTTCGTCTACGCCATCGAAAACGGCACGCTGGTGCGCAAGCCGGTCAAGATCGGCCTGCACGGAGACGACGGCGAAGGCAGCGCAGTGGAAATCATCCAGGGTCTGGATAGCGGCGCGCAGATCGTGAAGGCCAATCTCGGTGCACTGCGCGTCGGCACCCCGGTGAAGATTGTGCAGACAGGCGGCGCGAGCGCGTCGGCGCAGTAAATCCGCAGACAAAGAGCGCTTACGCGCCGAGGAAAACAAGACAATGTGGTTCACCCGCATCAGCATCGGCAACCCTGTCCTCGCGACCATGATGATGGTGGCGTTCGTGGTGCTGGGCCTGTTTTCCTACCAGCGACTGCGAGTGGACCAGTTCCCCGATGTCACCTTCCCGGTCGTGGTGGTGCAGACCGATTATCCCGGCGCTTCCCCGGAGACGGTCGAATCCGACATCACCCGCAAGGTCGAGGAATCGGTCAACACTATCAACGGCATCAAGAACCTGTTCTCGCGCTCCTATGAGGGCAGCTCGGTGGTCATCATCGAGTTCGACCTGACCATCGATCCCGCGCAGGCAGCGCAGGACGTGCGCGAAAAGGTCGCGATGGTGAAAACCATGTTCAGGAAAGAAGTGAAGGAACCGCGGGTCATGCGCTACGACCCGGCCGACCGCCCGATCGTCGCCGTGTCGATCACCAACGATGAGAAGGTGCAGCAGCGCGACATGCGCGACCTCACCACGATTGCCGACCAGGTGATCAAGAAACGTCTCGAGAATGTGCGCGGCGTCGGTTCCGTCGCACTGGTCGGGGGCGTCAAGCGCGAGATCCAGATTTATGTGAAGCCGGGCGAAATGGAAGCGCTAGGCATCGGCATCGACCAGGTGATCAATGCGCTGCGCAACGAGAACCAGGAGCTGCCGACGGGTGCCATCCGCTCGTCGTCGGACGAAAAGGTCGTTCAGATCCAGGGCAAGGTAAAGAACCCGCAGGATTTCGGCCGCATCATCGTCGCCCGCCGCGGCGGCCAGCCGGTACTACTGTCACAGGTCGCAACCGTGGTCGACGGCCAGGAAGAACAGGAAAGCCTCGCCCTGTACAACGGCCAGCGCACGCTCGCGCTGGCAATCCAGAAGGCGCAGGGCCAGAACACCATCGACGTCGCCGACGGCCTGAAGGAAGCGCTGAAGGAACTCGAGCCGCGCCTGAAAGCCCTCTACCCCGGTGTCAAGGTCGACGTGATCCAGGACAGCTCGCGCCAGATCAAGGTCGGCGTGGAGAACGTGCGCCGCACCATGATCGAAGGCGCATTGCTGACCATCCTGATCGTCTTCCTGTTCCTCAATTCCTGGCGCTCGACGGTGATCACCGGCCTGACTCTGCCGGTGGCGCTGATCGGCACCTTCCTGTTCATGTACATGTTCGGGTTCACGATCAACATGATCACGCTGATGGCGCTGTCGCTGTGCGTGGGCCTGCTGATCGACGATGCGATCGTGGTGCGCGAGAACATCGTGCGCCACGCGGGCATGAAGGTGAACGGCAAGTACAAGGACCACAAGACCGCCTCGCTCGAGGGCACGGCGGAGATCGGACTGGCGGTGCTGGCGACCACCTTCTCTATCGTCGCGGTGTTCCTGCCGGTCGGCTTCATGGGCGGCATTATCGGGCGCTTCTTCCACCAGTTCGGCATCACGGTGACGGCGGCCGTGCTGATCTCGATGTTCGTGTCCTTCACACTCGACCCGATGCTGTCTTCCGCGTGGCCCGATCCGGCCGTGCACGGTGAACAAGGCGGGCGGCGCAACCTGTACGACAGGACGATCGGCCGCGTGCTGCACCAGTTCGATCGCCTCGTGCAATGGATGTCGCGCACCTACCAGGTGATGCTTGACTGGTCGCTGAAGCATCGCGGCAAGACGCTCTCGATAGCGGTCGCGACCTTCTTCGCCGGTTGCGCGATCCCGATGGCGGGGCTGGTGGGCACGGAGTTCGTGCCGCAGCCGGACTATTCGGAAACCGGTGTCACCTACTACACCCCGGTCGGTTCCTCGCTCGAATTCACCGAGACCAAGGCACGCCAGGTGGAAGCAGTGCTGCGCGAATTCCCCGAAGTACGCGACATCTACACCACGATCAACACCGGCGCCGCACAGGGCAAGAACTACGTCACCTCCTACGTGCGCCTGGTGCCGCGCAAGGAGCGCACGCGCTCTACCGGCCAGATGAGCGCGCCGCTGCGCGAACGCCTGAACCAGATCGCCGGCATCACCGTCACCCATATCGGTTCGCTGGAAGGCGTGGGCGGCGACGTCAAGCAGTTGCGCCTGAGCCTGCAAGGCACGGACCTGAAGGAACTCGCCAAGCTGACCGACGAAGCGATGGAGAAGATGCGCAACATTCCCGGCCTGGTCGACCTCGACTCCAGCCTGAAGGCGCAGAAACCGACGATCGCGGTTGAGCCCAAGCGCGACATTGGCGCCGACCTCGGCGTGGGTGTGGCGCAGATCGGTCTGGCCTTGCGTCCCTTGCTGGCCGGTGAGGATGCGACCACATGGCGCGCGCCGGATGACGAGAACTACAACGTGAAAATCCGGCTGTCGCCCAGCGACCGCAACAACGCCGACGACCTTGCACGCCTGATGCTGACCAGCTCGCAGACCAACACCGACGGTTCGCCGAAGATGGTGGCGCTGCGCCAGGTGGCGAGCATCACGCCGTCGACCGGCGCCAATCAGATCAACCGCCGCGACCTGAACCGCGAAGTCGAGCTGACCGCCAACGTGGTCGGCCGTTCCGCCGGCGAAGTCAGCGCGGACGTGAAACGCACGCTCGACGGCATGAACTGGCAGCCGGGCTATCGCTACCAGATGGGCGGCTCGACCAAGAACATGCAGGAATCCTTCGGCTACGCGATGTCGGCGCTATTCCTGGCGATCATTTTCATCTACATGATCCTCGCCTCGCAGTTCGCCAGCTTCCTGCAGCCGCTGGCCATCATGTCCTCGCTGCCGCTGACGCTGATCGGGGTGTTCCTGGCGCTGATGTTCTTCCGCTCGACGCTGAACCTGTTCTCGATCATCGGTTTCGTGATGCTGATGGGCCTGGTCACCAAGAACGCGATCCTGCTGGTCGACTTTGCCAACCAGGCACGCAAGGAAGGCGCAGAACGCACCGCCGCCCTGCTGGAAGCCGCCCATGTGCGCCTGCGCCCTATCCTGATGACCACGCTGGCCATGGTGTTCGGCATGGTGCCGCTGGCCTTCGGCATGGCCGAGGGTTCCGAGCAGCGCGCGCCGATGGGCCAGGCGGTGATCGGCGGCATTATCACCTCGTCAATACTGACGCTGGTGGTGGTACCGGTGATCTACACCTATCTTGACGATTTTGCAGCATGGCTGCGCCGCAAATGGAGCAACACCGGGCCTGACCAGCATCAAGGCGCACCCGCAATCATGGTTCCGCAGAGCAAAAACGACGATGCCGTTTGATAAAATGATGGGTTTGTTCCCTTTAACCTGTCGAGTGCCGAAATGAATATCGAAAAAGCCCGTTTCAACATGATCGAACAGCAGATTCGCACCTGGGACGTCCTGGACCTGGACATCCTGAACCTGCTGACGGTGGTCAAGCGCGAAGCCTTCGTCCCGGCCGCGTACAAGAGCCTGGCCTTCATGGATACCCAGATCCCGCTGGGCAATGGCGAATTCATGTTCACGCCGAAGATGGAAGCGCGCATCCTGCAGGAAGTCGCGCTTAAAAAGCACGAGAACGTGCTCGAGATCGGCGCGGGTTCCGGCTACATGGCGGCGCTGCTGGCGCACAAGGCACGCCACGTGACGACGGTTGAACTCGACCCCGAGCTCAAGGCCTTTGCCGAGCACAACCTGTCCGGCTACGGCATCACCAATGTCGATGTCGTCCACGGCAACGGCGCGCAGGGCTGGTCGAACAAGGGCACCGAAGTGCCCTACGACGTGATCGTGATCTCCGGCTCGCTGCCGGCGCTGCCGGAAGCCTTCCTCAAGCAGGTCAAGGTCGGCGGCCGCATCTTCGCGATCGTGGGCGAATCGCCGGTCATGAACGCACAGCTCATCACCCGCGTGTCTGACACGGCCTGGGACACCGTCAAGGTGTTCGAGACCGATGTCACGCCGCTGCGCGAGATCCAGAAACCTTCCCATTTCGTGTTCTGAGGACGAATCATGCAAACCATCACAGCACCGGAACTCGCCATGTGGCTCGCCGACGAAAACCGGCCCAAGCCGGTGCTGCTTGACGTGCGTGAGCCGTGGGAATTCCAGACCTGCCACATCGCGGGTTCTGTCCCCATTCCCATGAATTCGATCCCGGAACGCCTGCAGGAACTGGAAGAAGACGCCTCGATTGTCTGCATCTGCCATCACGGCGCGCGCAGCATGTCGGTGGCGGCCTTCCTGGAACGCAACGGCTTCACGCAAGTGACCAACCTGACCGGCGGCGTCCATGCCTGGGCGCTGCAGGTCGACAACTCGATGCCGACCTACTGAATAACTGAATCCTTATTGAATCCCCCGGAGAATTGCATGCGGAAATCCGTACTCGCCACCCTGTTTGCCGGCACCTTCCTGACGTTGAACGCCCACGCGCTCGACCTCATGCAGGTCTACCGGGAAGCGCTTGCCAACGACGCCCCCTATGCCAGCGCCCGTGCGCAGCTGGCGGCGGGCCAGGAAAAGTCGACGCAAGGGCGGGCCGGATTGCTGCCCACCATCGGCGTGGGCGGCAGCTACAACCGTTCCGACCTGGATCTGACTTCGCAGGGCATCGCGACGAACCGCAACGTTAATTCCCACAACTACGCGGTGTCGCTGTCGCAGCCGCTGTTCCGCGTGGCGAACTGGGAGCAGTACCAGCAGGGCAAGCTTTCGGTCGCAGTAAGCGAAGCCCAGTTCGGACAGGCGCAGCAGGACCTGATCGTGCGTGTATCGCAAGCCTATTTCGACGTTCTCGCATCGCAGGACGCACTGGCCACCGTGCAGGCACAGAAGACCGCGATCACGGAACAGCTCGCGGCAGCCAAGCGTAACTTCGAAGTCGGCACCACCACCATCACCGATACGCATGAAGCGCAGGCGCGCTACGACCTGGTAGTCGCGCAGGAATTCGCTGCGCAGAACGACTTGGAGATCAAGCGCACCGCCCTGCAGCAAATCATCGG